>ERZ773060.374-NODE-374-length-16564-cov-4.50651_pt1 | contig 16564 bp, 10 predicted proteins | sample MGYA00580628_ERZ773060 | MGnify/ENA primary metagenome ERZ773060 (study PRJEB29015, sample SAMEA2738019) | human oral metagenome | biome: human oral; feature: human-associated habitat; material: dental | place: China | collected 2045 ... | reverse complement strand
GTCTGGGTGCAGAATCTTTTCTGCCAAACGCTGTCCGTGTGTACGCCATAAGGCGGCGATACGGCGTTTGTCGATGATGTCAGTGCCTATCATGGGTATTTTTGAGCATTCTGTGCTGCAAGCCAGCAAGCGGGATCAATATTGATCTCGCCAGGCGGACAACTATGCGGTTTATCGCGTGTGTATAAAAAAAGCGGGACCTGCCCGCTTTTTCATCAGCGACGGCGTATCAGGCTTTATCGAGGCCGAAGGCTTCGTGCAGGGCGCGCACGGCGAGTTCGAGGTATTTTTCGTCAATACCGACGGAGATTTTGATTTCCGAGGTGCTGATGATGTGGATGTTGATGCCTTCTTTGGCGAGTGCCTGGAACATGGTGCTGGCGACTGCCGCGTGTGAGCGCATACCGACGCCGACGATGGACACTTTGGCGATGTTTGAACCGTGGATAACCACGCCGCTTTCCGGCGGGAAGTTTTTGCGCAGGATTTCAACGGTGGTGTCGTAGTCGCCGCGCGGCACGGTGAAGGTGAAGTCGTTTTTGCCGTCAACGCCAATGTTCTGGATGATCATATCGACGTTGATGTTGGCGTCGCCGACGGGGGCGAGGATTTGGTAAGCGATGCCCGGCTCGTCCGGGACGTCAACGACGTTAACTTGGGCTTCGTCGCGGCTGAACGCGATGCCGGTGATGATGGCTGATTCCACGGGGTTCTCCTCTTCGAGACTGATCAGGGTGCCTTCGCCGTCCTCGAAGCTGGAGAGGACGCGAAGCGGGACTTTGTATTTGCCGGCGAATTCGACCGAGCGGATTTGCAGCACTTTTGAGCCGAGGCTGGCCATTTCCAGCATTTCTTCAAAGGTGATGCGGTCAAGTTTGCGCGCTTTGGGTTCGACGCGCGGGTCGGTGGTGTAAACGCCATCGACGTCGGTATAGATTTGGCATTCGTCGGCGTGCAGGGCGGCGGCAAGGGCGACGGCGGTGGTATCGGAACCGCCACGTCCCAGGGTGGTGATGTTGCCGTGTTCGTCCATGCCCTGAAATCCGGCGACGATGACGATTTTGCCCGCATCCAGATCGCGGCGGATGTTGTCGCTGTCGATGCCTTTGATGCGCGCTTTCATGAAGGCGCTGTCGGTGAGGATTTTTACCTGGCCGCCGGTGTAGGACACCGCCGGCACGCCGCGTTTTTCGATGGCGATGGCGAGCAGGGCGATACTGACTTGTTCACCGGTGGACATCAGTACGTCCATTTCGCGCGGGCTGGGACGTTTGTGAATGTCGTGCGCGAGTGCGATGAGGCGGTTGGTTTCGCCGCTCATCGCCGAGACGGTGACGATGACGTCGTTACCCGCTTTTTGTGCGGCGATGCATTTTTCGGCGACGTTTTCGATGCGCTCCACCGAGCCCATCGAGGTGCCGCCGTATTTTTGTACGATCAAGGCCATGTAATGCTCCTCAGTTTTTTTCGGGCAGGACTTGTGCCAGCGCGGCGAGCGCGGCGGGGAGTCCTGCGGGGTTTTTGCCGCCTGCTTGGGCGAAATCGGGGCGGCCGCCGCCTTTGCCGCCGATATGCGCGGCAAGGTCGCGAATGATGTTGCCCGCGTGCAGGCCGTTCGCTGCCTTGCTGACGCTGACGATGAGGCGGGCGGTGTCGTCATCGACGCTACCGATGACGACGACGTCGGCGCCGTGGCGGTCGCGTAGCTGGTCGGCGGTGTCGCGCAGGGTGGCGTTATCGAGGCCGTCGCGTTGCAGGGCGAGGGTTTTCCAGCCGTTGATGGTTTGGATTTCGGCGCTGCCACCATCGCCACCTTGGGCGAGCTGACGTTTCAGCGTCTGCACGTCTTTTTCTAACGTTTTCAGCTGTTGTTGCAGGGCGCTGATGCGTTCTGGCAGGTGCTCGCCGTCGGTTTTCAGCAACGCCGCACTTTCGGCAAGCAACGATTCGCTGTGCGCCAGGTATTCCAGCGCTGCCAGTCCGCAGACGACTTCAATGCGGCGCACACCGGCGGAAACGGCGCCTTGTGAGACGACTTTGGCGAGGCCGATTTCGCCGAGACGGCCAACGTGCGTACCGCCGCAGAGTTCGATAGAGAAGCCGTCATCACCCATGCTGACCACACGCACCACGTCGCCGTATTTTTCGCCAAAGAGCGCCATTGCGCCTTTTTTCTGCGCGTCATCGCGCGACATTTGTTCGATGACGACTGGCGCGTTGCCGAGGATTTGCGCGTTCATCATCGCTTCTACTTGCGCGATTTCGGCGGCGTTGAGCGCTTTGTCGTGCGAGAAGTCGAAGCGGGTGCGGCGCTCGTCAACGAGTGAGCCTTTTTGCTGGACGTGCGTGCCGAGGGTGCTGCGCAGCGCTTTGTGCAGCAGGTGGGTCGCGGAATGGTGGCGCTTGATGGCGGCACGGCGGGCGTGGTCGATTTCTGCTTGTGCGCTTTCGCCAACGCTGATTTCGCCGCTTTCGACACGACCAATGTGCAGGAAGGCATCGCCCTGTTTTTGTGTGTCTTCGACGCAGAAGACGCCGCTTGTGGTGCGGATGGTGCCGCTGTCTCCGACTTGACCGCCGGATTCGCCGTAAAACGGGGTGCGGTCGAGAATAACCACGCCGCGCGCGCCTTCGGTGAGATGTGTAACCGCCGCGCCATCGGCGAAGAGTTGCATGATTTGCGCGCTGCCGCTTTCATGTTCGTAGCCGTCAAAGGCGGTTTTGCCGCTGATGTCCAATTTCTGTGCGGCATCGAATTTGCCCGCTGCCTTGGCGCGTTCGCGCTGCGTTTCCATCGCCGCGTCGTAGCCGTCCATGTCCAGCGTCAGGCCGCGTTCGCGCGCGATGTCGGCGGTAAGATCAACCGGGAAGCCGTAGGTGTCGTAGAGTTTGAAGACGGTTTCGCCGGGGATTTCTGTGCCGCACATTTCGCCCAGCGCTTTTTCCAGCACTTCCAACCCCGCTTCCAGCGTCTGCGCGAAGCGCTCTTCTTCGCGGCGAACCGCATCGGTGATGCGCGCTTCGGCTTCGACGATTTCCGGGTAGGCCTCGCCCATCTCGGCAACCAGCGGCGCGACCAGTTTGTAGAAAAATGGCTTATTTTGTCCTAACTTACGGCAATGGCGTATGGCGCGACGCATGATGCGGCGCAGAACGTAACCGCGCCCCTCATTACTCGGTAAAACGCCATCAACCATCAGAAATACGGTGGCGCGAATATGATCAGCAATAACCCTTCTACTTTGATCATCTCTATGCAATCCGCTCGTAGAAAGATTAAAACCATCACTATTCTCTGCTTCTGCTCTCTCAATTGCAGAAATCAAGTGCTTAAACAAGTCGATTTCGTAGTTGGAATGCACGCCCTGCAACACGGCGGCGATGCGCTCCAGCCCCATGCCGGTGTCGATGGAGGGGCGCGGCAGCGGTTTCATCGTGCCGCTGGCGTCGCGCTCAAATTGCATGAAGACGATGTTCCAGATTTCGATGAAGCGGTCGCCGTCTTCTTCCGGTGAACCGGGTGGCCCGCCCCACACTTCCGGGCCGTGGTCGTAGAAGATTTCCGAGCAGGGACCGCAGGGGCCGGTATCGCCCATCGCCCAGAAGTTGTCGGATTCGTACTTGGCTTTGCCCGGTTTGTCGCCGATGCGGATGATTTTTTCCTCTGGCAGGCCGACTTTGTCGCGCCAGATGGCGTAGGCTTCGTCGTCTTCGTGGTAAACGGTTACGCAGAGTTTTTCCGGCGGCAGACCAAAGACTTGCGTCAGCAGGTTCCAGGCGAAGGGGATGGCGTCGGCCTTGAAGTAGTCGCCAAAGCTGAAGTTGCCGAGCATTTCAAAGAAGGTGTGATGGCGCGCGGTGTAGCCGACATTTTCGAGGTCGTTGTGTTTGCCGCCGGCGCGAACGCAGCGCTGCGAGGTGGTGGCGCGCTTGTAGTCGCGGGTTTCGCTGCCGGTGAAGATGTCCTTGAATTGCACCATGCCCGCGTTGGTAAAGAGCAGGGTCGGGTCGTTGCCCGGCACCAGCGAGGAGGAGTGGACGATTTTGTGGCCGTGTTCGGCGAAGTAGTCGAGGAAGGCGCGCCGGATTTCGGCGGTGGATTGGGGTTTTTGTTTCATTGGGGTTCCTTGTGGCAGCTCAGTCATCCGTGGCGGATGTCATCGCTTGCCGGATTTCTTCGTAGCTGAAGCCGCGCTGCGCCATGAAGCGCTGCCGCTTCGCCCGCTCCTGCGGCGTGGTCGCCGGAGCGCTGTATTTTTTTTGGTAAACGTCGCGGGCGGCGGCGAACCAGTCGGCGCTGTCGAGGGTATCGCGCAGCAGCTCGCCACGGATGCCGCGCGCCTCCAGTTCGTGCCGCATTTTCAGGCGGCCATAACCACGATGGCCGCGCAGATAGCTTGCGGCAAAGCGGGCGTCGCTTTGCCAGCCGCGTTCTGCCAAGGTATCAAGGACGGCGGCGATGTCTTCTGCGGGAAACCCGTCCAGTTTGACGGCGAGTTCGGCGCGGCTGTATTCGCGCCGTGCGAGGGCGGCGAGACAGCGTGCCTCTATCGCGCGCCGGACGTCGTCAGAAGAGTTCATTGCCGTCCGTGGCGGGGGCTTCGCTGGTGTTCGCCTCGTCGTTGTCGTCGCCGTGGCTTACCGGCAGTTCGGCATCGCTGTTACCAATGTAGTGCTCGCGGATTTTCGCCTCGATTTCGGCGGCGAGTTCCGGTTTTTCGGTGAGATAGGCGCGGACTTTTTCTTTGCCCTGACCGATTTTTTCGCTGCCGTAGCTGTACCACGCGCCGGATTTCTGGATGGCATCAATGGCGACACCGAGGTCAATGATCTCGCCGATGCGCGAGATGCCCTGACCGTAAAGCACTTCAAATTCAGCCTGTTTGAACGGCGGCGAGACTTTGTTTTTCACCACTTTGACCCGCGTCTGGTTGCCCAGCACTTCTTCGCCGTCCTTGATGGAGCCAACGCGGCGAATGTCGAGGCGCACCGAGGCGTAGAACTTGAGCGCGTTACCACCGGTGGTGGTTTCCGGCGAGCCGAACATGACGCCGATTTTCATGCGGATTTGGTTGATGAAGATGACCAGCGTGTTGGCGCGCTTGATGTTGGCGGTGAGTTTGCGCAGCGCCTGGCTCATCAGTCGCGCTTGCAGGCCGACGTGCGAATCGCCCATTTCGCCTTCGATTTCCGCTTTCGGGGTCAGCGCGGCGACGGAGTCAATGACAATGACGCTAAAGGCGCCGGAGCGGACGAGAGCGTCGGCGATTTCCAGCGCCTGCTCGCCGGTGTCGGGCTGGGTGATGTAGAGGTCGTCGGTATTGACGCCGAGTTTGCGCGCGTAAATCGGGTCAAGCGCGTGTTCAGCATCAATAAAGGCGGCCGTGCCGCCTGCTTTCTGTGCTTCGGCGATGACGTGCAAGGTGAGCGTCGTCTTGCCGGAGGATTCCGGGCCGTAGATTTCGACGATGCGCCCGCGCGGCAGGCCGCCAATGCCGAGGGCGATGTCAAGGCCGAGCGAGCCGGTGGAAATCGCCTGAATGTCGTGTTCGGTGGTCTGGTCGCCGAGGCGCATCACCGTACCTTTGCCAAACTGTTTGTCCAGTTGCGCCAGCACCGCTTTCAGCGCCTTTTCCTGTTCTTCCGAGAGTTTTTTGCTCATAAATTTCCGCTTTTTGGGTGTTACTGCATGGCTTTGAGAGCCTCAAGTTTGCGCGCAATCATAGCATTGTCAGGCGTGGCTTTCAGCGCCTTTTCGTACTCCGCCTGCGCCATTTGCACGTACAGGCGGGCGAGATTGACCCGTGCCGAGGTGTGGTCGGGATGCTTTTCCAGGAGCGCGCGCAGGGCGGCTTCGGCAGCGGGCAAATCGCCGCGTCCGGCGTAGATGACGGCGAGCGCGTTGCCCGGCTGCGGCAGGTCGGGGAAGTTCGCCTGCATCATTTTGTACCAGCGCTCCGCCTCGTCGCCACGGCCAAGCTGCATCAGCACCAAGCCCTTGAGATAGGCGGCGCGGCTGTCTTCGGGATGGGTGGAAAGGCGGGTTTCCAACTGCTTCAGCGCGCCGCGCGGGTTGCCGTTTTCCGCCATTGACTGCGCCTGCGCGTAGCCCGACCACGGCGGACTCGCTTCTTCTTCGGCAGCGGTCGGCTTGGGCGTTGCCGCATCGGGTGCGGGTTGTGGTGTCACCGCGACGCCGGTCGGCGGTAACGGCTGGGTGGTGTCGCCTTCGTTTTGTTCGTTGGTTTTCTCGCTGTCGGCGGGCTTTTTCGCGTCCGCTTCCGCCGCTTTTGCATCCGGTGGCGGGGTTTCCGGCGGCGGCGAGAGTTTGATGGTTTCAATGGCGGGATCGTCGTCGGGCTGCGGTTCTGCTTCTTTGGCAGCATCGGCGGCAGGCGACGGTTGCGCCGCTGCCGCAGGTGCTTCTTTGGCCGCCTTTGCCTTTTCCTGCGCCTTTTCCGGCGTCAGCGTGTCGCCCTGCACCGGCAACAGCGCCACCGGCGGTTCATCCTGCGCCCACAGCGGGGCGGTCAACACGGCGAGAAGGAAGATCATGTAGCGTGTCATATAAATATGTCTCCGAAACGTGAACGTAGGGGCGGTTAGGACGAAGTCCGTAACCACCCGTATGATTTATGGCGGGCGGTTACGCTCGTTCCTCGCCAACCGCCCCTACCCGATTTTCATCCTCGCCAGCGCAGCAGCCACCGCTCGCAGAGGCCGAGCAGCCACGACAGCACGATGCCGAGCAGCGCCAGCAGCGTCACCCCGGCGAGCAGCTGATCCATGCGGTAGAGTTGCCCGGCGTTGCTGATATAGGCACCGAGGCCGTAGTTGGCGTTCATCATCTCCGCCACCACCAGCATGGTAATGGCGATGGAAATGGAGATGCGGAACCCGGCGAGGATGCCCGGCATCGCCCCCGGCAGGATGATTTTGCGGACGATGGCGACGGGCGGCAGGCCAAACGACTGCCCCATGCGGATGAGGTTGCGATCCACATCATCGACCGCCGCGTAAGTGGCAATCACCGTCGGGAAAAAGGTACCGATGAGAATCGTCGCAATCTTCGAGCCTTCATCAATGCCGAACCAGACGAGGAACAGCGGCAGCAGCGCGATTTTCGGCACCGGAAACAGCGCCGACACCAGCGGCAGCAGCGTGCCGCGCCCGACCCGCCACAGGCCGATGAGCAGCCCGGCGGCAATGCCGAGCAGACTGCCCACATTCCAGCCCAGCAGCAGGCGGCGCACACTCGCCCAAAGGTGCGTCCACAACTCGCCGGAGAGGAGCAAATTCTGCAACTGCACGGCAATTTCCGCCGGAGAGGCCATATAAACCCGGCTAATCCAGCCCGCGCGCACCGCTACTTCCCAAAAAGCGAGCAGTACGGCGAACAGCGCCCAGCTCATCCAGCGCGGCGCATCGCCGCCAAACTCGCGCGCCCGCAGCGGCACCGGAATACGTTTCCCGCTCATGCCTCCAGCTCCCGTTCCGCCGCGCGTGCCTCGTCGCGCATCAACTGCCACAACTGCCGCTCCACCGCCTGCAATTCCGGCGAATGCTCATCGCGCGCGTCCAGCGGCGTATCGAGCGCGACCACCTCGCGCACCCGCCCCGGCCGGCGCGACAACACCACAATCTTGTGCCCCAGCCGCACCGCCTCGCGCAAATTGTGGGTGACGTAGGCGGCAGAAAACGGCGCCGCCGCCCACAGGCGGACAAAATCATCGAGCAACAAATCCTTGGTTTGACTATCGAGCGCCGACAGCGGCTCATCCATCAACATCACCGCCGGGTTGACCGCAAGCGCGCGGGCAATCGCCACCCGCTGCCGCATCCCGCCGGAAAGCTGGCGAATCCACGCATTCGCAAACTCCGCAAGTTGCGTCCGCGCCAGCACATCCGCGATACGCTCACGGCGTTCGGCCGCCGACAGCGGATGATGCTCCAGCACCAGCGCAATATTGTCGGCGACCGTGCGCCACGGCAGCAGGGCAAAATCCTGAAAAACAAACGTCAGCGGATTGAGCGACGACGCAGGCGCCTCGCCCTCCAGCCACACCGTCCCCGCCTCCGGGCGCTCCAGCCCGCCGAGCAGCCGCAGCAGCGTCGATTTGCCGCAGCCGGACGGGCCGATGAGACAGACCACCTCGCCCGCGCCAATCGCAAACGACACATCCTGCAACACCAGCCGCCCCTGATAACGGTGGCAAATCCCTTCGGCGACGAGGCGCATCAGTCCGCCAGCAGCGCGTTCACGTCCAGCGACTCCGGCACCAGCTTCTGCGCCTTGAACCAGCCGATTTGCTTAATAACATCGGCGCGGTTAAGTGCCGCATCCGGCGACACCCGCATCGCGCCCTCGCGGATAAGGCGGCTGGCGTCAGCATCATTGCGGTCGGTATAGACATACTTGTGAATCGCGGCGATGACCGCATCGGTCGCCGCATCGGGCGACTTCTCCACCAGCGCCGCGTTATAGTCCGCCGCGCCCTTGGCAAACGCGCGCTTGAAGGCCGCCACCTGTTCAGGCTTCTCCTGCGCCAGCTTCGCCCCGGTAAAGAGCACCGTCACCTGATAACCGGGGAGAAAATCCACCACCTTGCCAATCTCCACCGCCGCGCCCTTGGCGACCAAATCGGCGGCAATCCCCGGCTGGGCGACGGCGGCATCGACCTTGCCCGCCTGCAGCGCGGCGGCAATCGCGGGCATATTGGCCAGCGCTACCGTCTTCACCGCGCCGCCATTTCTCGCCGCGACCTGCTGCCCCATATACTCAAACGACGAACCCTGCGTGGTAATGGCGAAAGACTTGCCGTCCAAATCCATCGGCGACTGCAAACCGGCATCAAACGCCGCCTTGCTGGCGAGAATCTTATGCCCCGGCACCCCTTCCGCCTCCTCCAGCGCGCCGCCGATAATGCGCACCGCATCACCGCGCGCCGCGAGATTCAAAAGCCCGCCGGACACCGCCGTCACGCCAAAATCAATATCGCCGGAAGCAATGGCGACCGCCATCGCCTGCGCCGCCTGAAACGCGACCAGCTCGGCATCCAGCCCCTCGGCGGCAAAATACCCGCGCTCCTTCGCAATAAAACTTGGCGCCTGCGACGGCAGCGCGATATAACCAATACGCACCTTCTCCGCCGCCTGCGCCACCAGCGCCGCGACCGCCAAAACCGCCGCCAGCGCGACACGCAACAAAACCTTCATAAAACCTCCGAAAAAGAAAAACCGCGCAACGGCGCGACAGACACGCTTTTTAACATAGCGGTAATGACAGTTCAAGCGGCGGCGTCGCCGACACGCACGCGGGAAACGACAAGCGCGGCCATCCCTCATAAACCGCCGCTTGCACCAAAACCATACCAAAACCATGACAAACATCTTATAATCACCTGACCGTTTCTTCACAAACGGTGCGGACAGGGATATTCTGCGCGAGGAAACCGCTCACAAGGAAGATCCTGCCGCCACACTCACGCCCCAAAAGCGCCGAGTTGCGCGGGGCTCAACGGAAGGAGCTATACAGTGAAACTGACGAACCTCTCACTCTCAATCATGGTTGCCCTGGGTGTTGTCGCCTGCGGTGGCAGCGACGAAAACACCCCGCCGCCAGCCGACCCGCCCGCCCCGCAGCCAGAACTCAAAAAACCTGAGCCACAACCACAGCCGGAAGCCCGAAACGACGACAAAATCGTTGACCCCACCGGCACCAAAGTTGTGGATGGTCGCGACCTCAGCAAAGAAAGCACCGTGGGCGGCCTGCAATACATCCGCCGCGATGGCTCGGACTACGACCGCGTTTACAACCCCGACAAATTGGCCTCTGCCACACCGCTGCTCGGCGTCAGCCTTGACGAACAAAACCCGAAACTGACCAACATCGTCCTCGCCCGCCGCGACATGGAACGCGAAGAAAACAAGGCCGTTCGCGCCCAGTTCGCCGGCGCCACCGAAAACGAACCGCTCACCGCCGACGGCCACCCGCGCGAAAACCCGGCGCTGCAAGTGGAAAACTTCAAAAACGTGGACATCCTCGCCGGTGCCTTCAAGCAGGTCGGCTCTGCCGATTTCAGCGACCCGAAAAACCGCCTTGGCGAAGACCACAACATTGACACCCATATCCAGAACAACACCGACAAGAGCGGCGAATTTACCCGCGACCGGGTCAGCCATGTTTATACCCCGCGCTACGAATACCGTCAGCCGTTTGTCGATTATCCGAATGCGGTAAATCCCGATGACAACAAAAAAGAAAGCGATAGCCCGACCGCTATCGTCACAAAAGCTCCGGCGCCTCCTGGATTCCCCGACATCAATACGCTGCAAAACGGGCTTTGGAGTACAAGCGGCGCTTGGTCAACCGACAATAACAACGACAATTCTCGCCATCCGGTCAATATTGGCACAAATACCGACCGTTCTTCCGGTAGCTTTAGCAACGTACAAAAGCGCTATGGCAATTTTCCCAAAGGACAAGACGATAGCCCAACCGATCCGGATAATATCGCCGATGCAAAGGCGTGGCGTAACAAGGGAACACGAACAGCAGGCGGAGTGACAGTATCGCCATCAAGAGATCCTGACCCCAATGGAAATAACTACTATGGTCCCGCCCAAACTGATGATCCCGACAATGTGGATGCCCGGTCAAACAATGTAGTGGACTGGGAAGGCGACAAAAACAACCCTCCCGCCTATAAAGGTAATGTCGGGCGTGCGCAAGCTATTACTCGTACCCCTAATGGTCAAACCTATACGCCTTCACCGGATAGTGAATACAACTATCAGCAAGCGTGGCCGAAAGGGGCTTATCCCAAATATCCGAAAAAGATGTTTGCCTATCCCAATATTCCCTATGATCAAGATAATAATAATGCGCTGAACGGTGGTTCCACAGATGGCGATCCTAAAGACCACGAGCATATTTATCTCGAACGGGAAGACTTTACCGCCATTCGTCAGTTAGAACCCATCCGTCCGCTAGTTAATCCGGTTGCCAATGAATGGGATTGGACACTGTACCAAGATTGGTCGGCTTCTGTTGTTATGCATGAAATTAAACAACGATGGAACTACTATTTGGATTATAATGATTTAGATAACAACGGCAATCCAAAAAGAAAAAGATACAAAGAAACCTATTTTGATGGAAATGTATCGTATGATGTTAGCAAGAGTGGAATAGACAAAGAACCAGTAGAATATATTCAAGATAAATTTAGTGATGAAAAAAAGGTGAATTCGGACTGCAATACAGAGCTTCATAGCTGCTCTTTTGTATCTAGAATCCCTATTTTGAACCATGCCGAATGGCAAGATCCCCAAAACAAAGGCGGCGGTCAGCGCGGCGAATTTCGCGGCCCGGCTTACGTTGGCTACCACGAAGACGAAGGCACCATCCGCTATGCCGATAACCGTATCTGGAAAGCGGGCGCGGACGGTTACAAACCGGAATACGAGCGCAAATATGGCGCCAACCTGATTTGGTGGAGTACCCAGGACAGCGCCTTTGAAAACCACGCCACATCCAACGGCTGGGATCCGCGCGCCCGCCGCGTGGACATCAACACCACTAAAGACAAAGATGGCAACCCTAACGGCGGCGAAGGCTCGGAAGATTTGGTCTGGGCAAATGAGGAAAATACGCTACTGGCAGACGGCACCAAAGCACGCGACCGCGACATCGAAATCCAGCCCACCGGCGACATCACCAACGGCCTGATCCGCATCGGCGGTACCGACCGCACCGGCGGCAAACTGCCAACCCTCGGCCAGGAACTCAAATGGGAAAACGGCAGATGGGAAGACCACCACAAGACCACCAGCCGCATCTTCGGCCATTACCACCTCGCCTGGGCGGATCAGGAAGACCGCAAAGTCAAAGACATGAGCATGAACAGCTACTCTGGTGCCCGCTCCTTTGTCGCCAAGGTCAAAAACGTATTGCCGACCGCCACGGCGCAGGGCTACAAGGCCGATCTGGACAGCGCCCCGGTGGAATACAGCATTGGCGCGCAACCGATAACGCTGAAGCGGGTGCAGTATGGCCGCGTGACCTCGCAACTTGACCTCGCCAACGGCGAAGGCCCGTTTGGCGACGGCTTCCTTCGCGCGCCGTTTGCGAAAAAAGGCACCTCGGACAGCGTTGATAACTACTTCTTCCGCGGTATAGACGCGACCGCCGTGGAAGATATGCCACAAAACGGCAGCGCGACCTACAACGGCCACGCACTGATGTACGGCATCAACAACGACTTCCACGGCGTGACCCAGGACGTCAAACTCGGCGGCGGCTACAAGAGTATGCCGAACGCCTTTGACGGCCTGAACGGCCGCGGCGCAGCCCAACTCGGTCTCGGCAACTTCGTCGAAGCCAACGTCGATTTCGGCACGCGCAAAGTCAAGGGCGACGTCTATAACGCCTGGCTGACCGACGTCACCAAACCCGGCGTTGTCCACGACAAACTGGTCGTATTTGAAGGCGACATCACCGGCAACACCGTCATCGGCAAGGCCGACCGCGCCTACATCCCGGGCAATGACGAAGCGGACTTCCGCGCCGCCTTCTTCGGCAAACAGGCAGAAGAAATGGGCGGGTCATTCAACTCAGTCAAGCCGGACGACAAATACGCCTCCGCCTACGAAGTGGGCGACTGGGGCGGCGTCTTCGGCGCGGTCAAGAGCGCCAGCAACACCTTCCAGGGGGACGACGGCGCCAACACCTACGGCAACACCCAAGCCACCGGCGAATAACCCCGCCGCCACAAAGCAAACGGCCTCGCAAGAGGCCGTTTTCATTTTGGACGCGCCACCGCCCTCCCCTTCCCCGCAATCGCGACCATCGCCCGCCGCACAACAACCAACACACCCAACAAAAACCTTTATAATTACCTGACCGTATCGTCATGAATACGGGCGGGTTCAAACCGACAAAAAACATCGCCTGCGCTGACCACCGGGCGCGACAACAACACACGACCTTCCGACCATCGTCCTGAACGCCCGCGCGAACAGGAAAATCCCACAAAACACGAGACACAAAACCATGAAACTAACCAACCTTTCCGTGGCCATTATGGTCGCCCTCGGTGTTGTTGCCTGCGGTGGCAGCGATGACAACAACAGCAACAAGCCGGTAGATCCGCCCACGCCTCCCGCACCCGCGCCAGACAACAACAAGCCGCAGCCGCAGCCGGAGCCGAAAAACGACGACAAAATCGTTGACCCGACCGGCACCAAAGTCGTGGATGGCCGCGACCTCAGCAAAGAAAGCACCGTGGGCGGCCTGCAATACATCCGCCGCGACGGCTCGGACTTTGACCGCATCTACAACCCGAGCAAGCCCGCCTCCGCCACCCCGCTGCTCGGCGTCACCCTGAACGAACAGAACCCGAAACTGACCAACATCGTTCTCGCCCGCCGCGACCTCGAACGCGAGGCGGACAAGGCCGTGCGCGCTCAGTTCGCGGGCGGCACCGAAAACGAACCGCTGACCCCGGACGGCCATGCCCGCGAAAATCCGAGCCTGCAAGTAGAGAACTTCAAAAACGTGGACATCCTCGCCGGTGCCTTCAAGCAGGTCGGCTCTGCCGATTTCAGCAAAGCCGACAACCGCCTCGGCGCCGACCACAACATTGATACCCACATCCAGAACAACACCGACAAAACCGGCGAATTTACCCGTGAGCGGGTTGAATATGTTTATACCCCGCGTTTTGAATACCGCCAGCCGTTTGTCGATTATCCGAATGCGGAAGCTGCCGATTTGGAGAAATACTCACAAGACCCGACCAACGACAAAGAATTTACGGCTACTGCCAGCGAAAAAACCCAGCCGTTGGCACCACCATTACCGGGTAAAGCCAATAATCCGGACGAATTACAAAAAGAACTGATGGCGACTGACTGGTCAAGCAAAAACAATGCCTCCCGCCACCCGGTCAATATCGGCACCTGGTATCAAACTGCCTATGGCTCCGTCCAGAATGACGAGAAACTCTATGGCAATATGCCCACCGGCAAGGATGACAGCCCAGATGACCCAGAGCAGGTTGCCAATCTGAACGCCTGGCGCAACCGGGGAACGTTCACTACCGCTGATGGCACTCCCATTTTTCCGTCGGCAACGCCGGATCCTGAAGGAAAAAGCAAATTTGGCCGGATCAATGGGGTTGTGGATTGGAGTCAGGGCGGCTTTAACAAAACCATAGAGCGCACCACCGCCGTAACCCGTACTGGCGCTTTGCCCGGTTCCCTGACAAAAGATACCCGTGGCTCCAAAAAATATACATATAATCAGGGCTGGCCAAATGGCGGCTATCCGCGCTTCTCCTATGAGATGTTTGGCTATCCCAATACGGAATATAACGAGGAAGACAACCGCACCCTTTATTCCGGTACCAATGCAGAAGATCCCAGATCTCATGAGCATATCTATCTCGAACGGGAAAAATTCACCGCCATTCGTCAGCCGAAAGCTATTCGCCCGCTGGTCAACCCGATTGCCAATGAATGGACATGGACATTGCATCAGGGATGGCGTGTGCTTCATTCTGTAGCAGTCAAAGAATATGAACTGGATGGTGCCGGAAACCGTGTTCAGGTTCCAGATCCTACTCCTACCGATCCGAATCATACAAAAGACAAGGATCCTAAGGAATACACTATCAACAAGGTAGTAACCTTTGAAGATGAAGGAGATGGAGATTACTACCACAATACAGTCGTCAATAATCTAAACAAGACGGGCGCCGTTTCCAGCGAAATCACAGGCGAAGTCAATGGAACTACCGCAAAAGCCTGCGGCTCTGCCACCCAATATGAATGCGCTTATACCGGAACAGGTACACCGCAATTACAATGGGCATACTGGAAAGACCCCAAAAATGAAGGTGGCGGTCAAAGAGGCGAATTCCGCGGCCCTTACTATATCGGTTGGGATCAGGACAACAGCGTCGTCCAGTTCTCCGACCCGCGTATCTGGAAGGCGGGCGCCCCCGGTTACAAGCAGGAATACGAGAAAAAATACGGCGCCAATCTCATCTGGTGGAGTACCCAGGACAGCGCCTTTGAAAACCACGCCACTTCCAACGGCAAAGACCCGCGCGCCCGTCGGGTTGATCGTAACGTCAGCGGTAAGGGCGGTGAAGGTTCGGAAGACCTGGTTTGGGGCAAGCCCGATGCTCTGACAGCTACTGGTACCGACGCCCGCGACCGCGACGTCGAAATCCAGCCGACTGGCGACATCACCAACGGCCTAATTCGTATCGGCGGCCTGGACAGCACCGGCAAGATGAAAACGCTCGGCCAGGAGCTGATCTGGAAAGACGGCAGATGGGAAGATCACCACAAAACCACCAGCCGCATCTTCGGCCACTATCACCTCGCCTGGGCTGACCAGGAAAAACGCGAAGTCAAGGACATGAGCATGAACAGCTACTCCGGCGCGCGTTCCTTTGTCGCCAAAGTAAAAGGCATCATCCCTGAAGACAAGGCACCGTTCCAGTCACCGTGGGGCGGCGTGCCGGATCTGGACAGTAAGGCGGACAAATACAGCATTGGCGCCGTGCCGATGACCCTGAAAAAAGTGCAGTACGGTCGCGTGACTACCCAGCTTGATCTAGCCAGCGGCGAAGGCCCGTATGGTGATGGCTTCCTCCGCGCACCGTTTGCGGTAAAAGGCTCGCAGGACAGCGTCGATCACTACTTCTTCCGCGGTATTGATGCGACCTCCATCGAAGATATGCCACAAAACGGTAGCGCGATCTACAACGGCCACGCGCTGATGTACGGCATCAACAACGACTTCCACGGCGTGACCGGCAACGTGAACGTAATCCCGCCGAAACAAGACCTGCCGAACGCCTTTGACGGTGGTGCTCGCGTACGCGGCTCGGCAACGCTCGGCCTCGGCAACTTCGTTGAAGCCAACGTCGATTTCGGCACGCGCAAGGTCAAGGGCGACGTCTATAACGCCTGGCTGGTGAACGAAAACAAATCCACCGTCGTTCATGACAAACTGGTGGCATTTGAAGGCGACATCACCGGCAACACCGTCATCGGCAAGGCTGACCGCGCCTACATTCCCGGCAACGACGAAGCCGATTTCCGCGCTGCCTTCTTTGGCAAACAGGCAGAAGAAATGGGCGGATCGTTCAACTCGGTCAAGCCCGACGACAAATACGGCTCCGCCTACGAAGTGGGCGACTGGGGCGGCGTCTTTGGTGCAGCCAAAACCGGCGGCAGCAACACCTTCCAGGGTGATGACAGCAACAACGTTTATGGCAACACCCAAGCCACCGGCGAATAATCCCGTCGCCACAAACCAAACGGCCTCGCAAGAGGCCGTTTCTATTTTCGGAGGCGGCCACCGCCCTCCTCCCCCCCCGCGTGGGATGTGTGGCGGTACAGCCGACACGCACGCAGTAAAAATTGAGAACACGTGTCTGCGCCACACGCCCCGCGAGTTGATGGCATTTGTGGCGACGTCCCTATAGAAGCGGTTAGAACCTGTTTAGAGTCTGCGGGTGAAATTCCCCCTCCCCTGCAGGGCGAA
>ERZ773060.372-NODE-372-length-16694-cov-6.13805_pt1 | contig 16694 bp, 16 predicted proteins | sample MGYA00580628_ERZ773060 | MGnify/ENA primary metagenome ERZ773060 (study PRJEB29015, sample SAMEA2738019) | human oral metagenome | biome: human oral; feature: human-associated habitat; material: dental | place: China | collected 2045 ... | reverse complement strand
GGCGCGGGGTCACGCCATTGGTGACGTTGGTGAAGCGCTCGGGGTAGAGGCGGGCGAAGTCGGCGAAGATGGATTTGACCATGAGGTCGGAGTGGATTTTGGCGACGCCGTTGATTTTGTGCGAGCCGATGACCGCCAGCCATGCCATGCGCACACGGCGCTCGCCGCCTTCGTCGATGAGCGAGACGCGGCGGATGAAGTCGCCGTCGTAGCCCTGTTTGCGCAAGGTGTCGAGGAAGTGTTCGTTGATTTCAAAGATGAGTTGCAGGTGGCGCGGCAGGACGCGGCCCATCATTTCCACCGGCCAGGTTTCCAGCGCTTCGCCCATCAGGGTGTGGTTGGTGTAGCTGAAGATTTTGCCGCAGGCCGCCCAGGCGTCGTCCCATTTGACGCGGTGTTCGTCAATCAGGATGCGCATGAGTTCGGGGATGGCAAGCACCGGGTGGGTGTCGTTCAGGTGGATGGCGACGGTATCGGCCAGGGTGCTGATGTCCGGGTTTTCTTTGAGGTGGCGGCGGACGATGTCCTGCACGGAGGCGGAGGTGAGGAAGTATTCCTGGCGCAGGCGCAACTCTCGGCCAACGGCGGTGGAGTCGTCCGGGTAGAGGACGCGCGAGACGTTTTCTGAGGTGGTTTGTTTTTCGATGGCAGCGAAGTAGTCGCCGCGGTTGAAGTCGCCGAGGTTGAAGGTGTCGCCGGCGTGTGCCGTCCACAGGCGCAGGGTGTTCGCCGCCGCGGTGCCGTAGCCGGGGATAATCTGGTCGTAAGCGAGCGCGGTGATTTGGTCGCTGTTGTTCCAGATGCACTGTTCGCCCTGGTAGTGGATGTTGCCGCCAAAGCGGATGGTGTAGTGTTTGCTCGGGCGGCGGAATTGCCAGGCGATGTCCTGCTCAGTCCAGGAGTCCGGCCGCTCGACCTGTTTGCCGTTTTCGATGTCCTGGCGGAACATCCCGTATTCGTAGCGGATGCCATAGCCCATCGCCGGGATGCGCAGCGTCGCCAGGCTGTCCATGAAGCAGGCGGCGAGACGTCCCAGGCCGCCGTTGCCCAGACCCGGATCGCCTTCTTCGGCGATGATCTCATTCAAATCCTGTCCCAGTTCGGCCAGCGCCGCGCCCAGGTTGTCATAAACGTCTTCGGCGATGAGCGCGTTTGACAGCGCCCGCCCCATCAGAAATTCCATGGAGAGGTAATAGACGCGGCGCAGGTTTTCGCGGCGGGAATAGCGTGTGCTTTGCAGCCAGCGTTCGGCGGCAAGATCGCGCACCACCAGCAGCGCGGCGTTCAGCCAGTTGGTTTTGGTCGCCTCGGCCGGCGGGCAGCCCAAACCGAAAATGAGCTTGTACACCAGCGCCTCTTTCAGGCTCTGCACGTCGCTGCCGGGGGCGCGGTATTCATATTTTTGATTGCTGCTTAGCATGGGATCTCTCCATCGGGATGAATTTGCCGAAATCATACGCCTCTCGCCTTAATTAAGGAAATGAAATGCCGTATTGCAGACATTCCACGCGCCGCCATCATCTTCACTTTGCTACGGATTCATGGCAAAGGGAAAAAAGTTTGCTTTATAATGCGCCGCTTTGCGTTATCCCCTCACAACAACACGAGAAGCCCATGAACATCACCCGAATAACCCCCCTCGCCCTGTCCGCCCTGATGCTCGCCACCCTTCCGGCGGCGGCACAAAACACCGCCGTTCCCCTTGACCGCGGCAACGAGCGCCTCTCCGAAGACAACATTGACAAAAGAGCGGTAGAAAACGCGCCAAAACTGCCCGCCGTCCGCCCCGCCAACACCCTGCCGAGCGACGCCGCCGGCCCGGAAAAAGACATCGTCTATACCCCGGAATACCTGAAAGCCCACCCGGAAGAGCTGGAAAAACTGCTGGTTGAACTCATCCGCCGCAACGAAACCGACGGCCTCAAACTGCTGCTGCCGATTTACGCCGAAGTGCCGAACCGCGACGACTCGCTCATTGACTGGGGCAACGCCATCATCGCCATGAACGAAAACCGCACCGGCGATGCCGTCCGCCTCTACCGCAAACTCATCTCCAACCTGCCGGACAACCGGATGCTGCGCTTCCAGACCGCGCTTGCGCTCTACCGCAACAACGAAATGATTGCCGCCAAAGAGCAACTGCAAAAACTGCGCAGCTCGGATGTCTCCGAAGCCGACCGCAAAGCGCTGGACGACTACATCGCCGCCATTGACCGCCGCGACCAGTGGTCATTCAACGGCAGCCTGAGCTACCTGCGCGACGACAACGTCAACGGCGTCGCCCCCAAAGGCACCCGCATTGAGCTCGGCAATGGCCGCAGCTTCACCTCCAACCGCGACCAGGAAAAAGCCAACGGCATCAGCTACAGCGTCGGTGCCGACAAAAAATGGTCCATCAACGACAACTTCTACAGCTCGCTGCACGGCGACCTCAGCGGCGTGTACTACTACAACAACAAAAACTACAACGACATCACCGCCCGCGTTGCCGCCGGTGGCGGCTTCCGCAACGCGCGCATTGACGTTGAAGTGACCCCGTTCGTACAAACCCGCTTCTACGGACGCGGCAGCAACGGCGACGGCAACCTGCACAACTACTCCAAATCCGCCGGTCTGCGCGTCGATACCTCCTACTGGATGACCCCGCGCTGGCGCTGGCAGAACAACGTCGAATACAGCTACGACAAGCACATCGATATGTACAACTACCTCGATGGCAACCGCATCAGCATGGGCAACACCGTCATGTTCTCGCCGAGTCAAAAACAATACTGGTTCGCCGGGCTGGATCTGAGCCACAAAAGCGCGCGCAGCGCCAGCGACGCCTACAACCGCTTCGGTACCCGCCTCGGCTGGGGACAAGAATGGGGCAAAGGCGTCTCCACCCGCCTGATGGGCAGCTACGGCAAGCGCTTCGCCAAGGACAAGGACTTCTTCAACATCAAGCGCCGCGACAACGAATACAACGTCAACCTCGCGCTGTGGCACCGCAACATCCACTTCCTCGGCATCACCCCGCGCCTCGTCTTCTCCTACAGCAAAATCGACAGCAACAACAAGTTCTACAGCTACGACACCAGCAAAGTCTATCTGGACTTCAGCCGCTCGTTCTGATGACCCGTTGCGATTACCCAGCAAAAAGCCGGATTTCTATCCGGCTTTTTTCATGGCTGCATCATCCCCGCGCGGTGATTTTCCACGCCTTGTGGATATTGGGGCGGCGGGCGAAGTCAAAGCCGATAGTGGCGGCGCTGATGTCTTCGCAGTGGTAGCGCCCGGCTATCGCCGGGTCGAGTTTGAAGCCGCGGTAGTTGTTGGAGAAATAGAGCGTGCCGCCGGGGGCGAGGCGCTTCATGCAGCGCTCTATCAGCGCAACGTGGTCGCGTTGTACGTCAAACACCCGCTGTTCTTTTTTGGTGTTGGAGAAGGTCGGCGGGTCGCAGAGGATGAGGCCGTACTGACTGTCGCCTTCTTGCAGCCACGCCATCACGTCTGCCTTGATGAGGCGGTGACGGCTGTCCAGTTCGTTGGCGTCGAAGTTGCGGTGCGCCCAGTCGAGGTAGGTTTGCGACAAATCGACGCTGGTGGTGTACGCAGCGCCGCCCAATGCCGCCTGCACGCTGGCGCTGGCGGTGTAGCAAAAGAGGTTGAGGAAGCGCAGACCACGGGCTTCTTCATATATACGGCGGCGCAGCGGGCGGTGGTCGAGAAAGAGGCCGGTGTCGAGGTAGTCGTGCAGGTTCACCAAGAGTTTTGCCGCGCCTTCGCGCACGGTGAGGTACTCGCCGCGTGCCGCCTGTTTTTGGTATTGGGCGCTGCCGCGCTGGCGTTCGCGCGTTTTCAGCACCAAGTTGGCGGCGGGGATTTCGAGGATTTGCGGGATGAGGTGCAAGGCGTCCAGCAGGCGTTTGCGCGCTTTTTCCGGGGCGACGGTTTTCGGCGGCGCGTATTCTTGGACGTGCACGTGGTCGCCGTAGATGTCCACCGCGACGGCGTATTCGGGCATGTCCTGGTCGTACACGCGGTAGGCGTTGGTTTCGGCGGCTTCCGCCGCTTTTTGCGCGGCGCGGCGGTTTTTACGCAGGCGGTTGGCGAGCATCCGCGCCTGTTCGTCCACCGGCGCGCCGGGGTCGTGCGTCTCGCCTTCGCCCTCGTGTTGTTCGCTGCGCAGGTAGAGCGCGATTTGGGTTTCGATGCCGCCGTTGTAGGCTTGGTACGTTTTGTGGCGTTGCAGGCGCAGGCGTTTCAGCAGGTCGGGGTTGCTGCTGATAATCGCCATTTGCCAGTTGGCGGGGAAGGTTTTGAACGCCGCGCCGAGCGCGTCGTAGGTGCCGACGAGTTCGCTCAAGGTGCCGAGGCGTTCGCCGTAGGGCGGGTTGGTGATGATGAGGCCGCGCGCGCCGTAGCCGGGTTGGGCGGTGAAGCGGACGAGCTCGCGCCGCTCCAGATGGAGGCAGTGGCCGAGGTCGAGGCGGGCGGCGTTGTCGCGTGCGCTGGCAAGGGTCGCGCCGTCGTGGTCGTAGCCCCAGATTTTCAGGTCAAGGCGACTAAGTCCCGCTTCGCGCCGCTCGCGCGCTTCTTCGAGCAGGCGCCGCCATACCGCCGGTTTGTGGCTTTGCCAATGGCTGAAGCCGAAATGTTGCCGCATCAGCGCCGGGGCGATGTCAGCCGCCATCAGCAGCGCTTCGAGCAGCAGGGTGCCGCTGCCGCAGAGCGGGTCGATGAGGTTGTAACCGTCGGCGGCGAGCTGCGGCCAGCCCGCGCGGTAAAGCAGGGTGGCGGCGAGGTGTTCTTTGATGGGCGCGGCGCCGTGCGCGAGGCGGTAGCCGCGCTGGTGCAGGCTGCCGCCGGCGAGGTCGAGGGCGAGGGTGAGGCGGCCTTTGCGCAAATGGGCGTCGATGCTGATGTCGGGGTTTTTTGCATCGACGTCGGGGCGGCGGTGCAGGGTGTCGCGCAGGTGGTCGGCGATGGCGTCCTTGACTTTGAGCGCGCCGAACTGGGTGTTGCGGATGCCCTGACCGATGCCGTTGAAATTCACCGCAAAGGTGCTGTCGGCGCTTAAGTGTTCGTCCCATGGCACCGCGCGGGCGAGGGCGTAGATGTCGTCGGGGTTGGCGACTTCGCCTTCGGCGACGATCCAGAGGACTCGGCTGGCGACGCGCGACCAGAGGCAGAGGCGGTAGGCGGTTTCGAGGTCGCCCGTGCCGGAGACAACGGCGACGCCGAGGCGGGCGTTTTGCAGGCCGAGGGCTTCAGCTTCGGCGAGCAGGACTTGTTCGCTGCCTTTGGCGCAGGGAAGGACGAGGGGGTGTTGCATCGGGTTCCTTGTGTGAGTAGTAGGGTGGGTCTTGACCCACCGTTATGCTTTTTCTGGCGGAGCAAGTTTTTCATGTCGGCCATGAATGGCCGACCTACGGCTATGACTATTGGGCATCGGCGGCATACAGGGTAGCGCTCAAGGTGTATGTAAATGGCATACGCAGCCCGCAGGGCTGTTCTCCTTCCCCCGCAGGGCGAAGCCCGCAGCGGGGGAAGGCCGGGATGGGGGTAAATCAACGGGCTACGCCAACCGAAGTGTGATTATTCCAGATCGCTACCCCCTCCCCGACCCTCCCCCGCTGCGGACGCTAATGCGTCCTGCGAGGGAGGGGGCGCGTTTACGCAACCACCGTGCCGAATATCTTGTCGCCCGCGTCGCCGAGGCCGGGGATGATGTAGCCGTTTTCGTTGAGGTGGCTGTCTAGCGCCGCCGCGTAAATGCGCACGTCGGGGTGCTGTTCGTTCACCAGGCGCACGCCTTCGGGCGCGGCGACCAGCACCAGCGCCTTGATGTCCTTGCAGCCCTTGCTTTTCAGCAGGCTGATGGTGGCGGCAAGCGAGCCGCCGGTCGCCAGCATCGGGTCGATAATCCACGCCGGGCGCTCGTCCATCTTGTTGGTGAATTTCTCGAAATAGGACACCGGTTGCAGCGTTTCTTCATCGCGTTGCAGGCCGACCACGCTGATTTTCGCCGTCGGGATGAGATCCAGCACGCCGTCCAGCATTCCCAAGCCCGCGCGCAGAATCGGCACCACGGTGAGCGTCTTGCCCGCGATGCGCCGCCCTTCCACCTCGCCGCTCCAGCATTGCAGCGTGTACGGCTCGCTCGGCAGCTCGCGGCTCGCCTCATACGCCATCAGCCGCGCCAGCTCGCGCGTCAGCGTGCGGAAGCGGTAAGTGCTGCAATCGGCCTCGCGCATCAGCGACACCTTGTGCGCGACCAGCGGGTGATCAATCACGGTAATGTTCAGGGGCGGATTCATGGGCAACTCCATAACGAAAAGATGACGCCATTATAATGCGGCCTTTACCACCCGGAACGAACATGGACTGCTGGCACATCCTCGGCATCGCCCCGACCCGCGACGAAGCCGCCATCAAGCGCGCCTACGCGCAACTGCTGAAAAAACACCGCCCCGACCGCGACCCGGACGGCTTCATCCGCTTGCGCGAAGCCTACGAAACCGCACTCGCGGGCGGCGAACAGTACAACACCTTTGCCGACAACACCGCCGTTGAGCCGCCGGAACTGCTGGACGCGCGCGCGCTGCGCCGCAGTTGGCGTCAGGCGAAAAGCGACGACGCGCTGCTCGCGCTGTTGCAGGAACAAAGCGCGGCGCTGCCGACCATTGACGAGCAGCTCGACTTCCGCGACCTCATCGCCAGCTGGATTGAGGGGCGCGACCGGCCACAGCGCTACCCGCAAAGCCTCATCTGGGCGATTGAAAAATACCACTTGCTGCGCGGCCTGCCCGACGACGACCCGCTTTGGGACGACTACCTGCGCGCCCTCGTACACACCGGCGCGCACGACAAGGCGCTGCGTGTCATCGCCCGCCGCGCCCCCGAACTGGGCGCATGGCTGGCGCTTTCCGGCTGGCAACAGCGCCGCTACGGCCTGGGCAATGCCTTCGTCACCGACCCCGGACGCCTGATAGAGCTCCAGCTCGCCCGCCTGCAAACCGCGCTGCGCCTCGACAACGCCGCCATCACCGCCCGCTTTCCCGCCGTCGCCCGCCTGCAAGCGCGGCTGCGCCTGCCGCACCTCGCCTGCGCCATCCTCGCCGCTGCCGCCTGCGGACTGGGATTCCCGCAAACCGCCGCCTGCCTCGCCCTCATCCTCGCGGGCGAACTGTGGTGGCGGGGCGTGCTCGCCATCCAGCGTGAGCTGCCGCTGCCTGCCGTGCCCGCGCCGCTCTACGCCGGAATGATTGCCTGCTACGCGGTACTCGCCACCTTTGCCCCGCCGGAATGGCTGCCGTATGTCATCGCCTGCGGCGTGGCGACCGCACTCGCCGGATTCAGCCGCATCCCCGCCGACGACCCCACGCGGCGCGACCATTTTTACGGCGCCGTCCTGCTCGGCATCGCCTTTGCCTGCGTGGATAACGCGCCGTGGCTGGCGTACTACTGGCTGCTGCCCTGCTGCGCCGACCTCGCCCGCCGCTACCGCGACTACGACCTGCGCTTCCTCGCCGCCGCCACCGGCTGCATCTACCTCACCCTGCTTGCCGCGCTGTGCTGGCAACTGTGGCAACTGCGCCACGCCGCGCCCGTCGCCGTCGTGCTTGCCGCCATCCTCATTGCCGCGGCCGTCTGCTGGCACCTGCTGTCCGCGCTGGACGACGGCGAAGCGCCATCTGATTAACCCAGGAGACATAACCATGCCATACGACGACCAAAAAATCGAAGACACCCTGCTCGCGCTGATTACCGTAGTCAGCAACCGCGAAACCGGCCATTTCTGGAAAAACTACGACTTTGACCTGATGAATACCCTCTACGAAAAGGGCTACATCACCCAACCACACAGCCGCAAAAAATCCGCCCATCTCACCCTGGAAGGGCAGGAAAAGGGACTGGCGCTCGCCGCCCGCCTGTTCGGCAAAGACGACAACTGATGCCGCCATGCCCGTAAAACCCACCGTCCGCTTCTACATTCTGCCCGACGGCAGCGGCCTCGAACACCGCCTGGAGCTCGCCTGCAAACTCGCCGAAAAAGCCCAACAGGAGCGGCTGCAAACCCTCATCTGTTGCGCCGACGAGGCGATGGCGGCGCAACTCGACCACGCGCTCTGGCACTACCGCGCCGACGACAGCTTCCTCACCCACTGCCGCCCGGACGACCCGCTTGCCGGCGAGGCGGCGGTACTGCTCGCCGTGCCGCCGGAGCGCATCGCCCGCGCCGACGTCCTCATCAATCTCAGCCTGGAAACCACGCCCGACCTGCCGCGCGATTGTAGCCGTGTGCTGGAAATCGTGACGCCGCAGCCAGACGTGCTGCGCAGCACCCGCAGCCGTTACGCCGCCTACCGCGAGCGCGAACTCGACCCGCAAACGCACCGCATCGGCAGCGTCTGAACCATCAGGAGCCCGTATGGAAAATACAAACCCGACAGACCTTCACCGGCAAGTGATACAGGACTACGCCAACAGCTGGAGCCTGCTGCAAGGGTACGATGCGCAAAGCCTCGCCGCTACCAGCGCCCGCCAGCCCGGAATGCGCGCGCTCGCCCTCGATGACGTGCTTGCCGCGCTGGCCGACCTCAAAACCGCGCTTGTCGCCAAAGGCGAGGCGACCGCACTCTTTGCCCAGGTGCGCGGCGACGGCCTCGCCTCGGCCATTGCCACCATCGAACAGGGCTTTGGCGACGACCTCTTTTATCCGAACATAGCCAGCCGCGCCGCTCATTTGCTCTACTTCGTCATCAAAAATCACCCGCTCGCCGATGGCAACAAACGCAGCGGCGCCTTTCTCTTTCTCTGGTATCTGCGCCTCAACCAGCACCTGCTCGACAAAACCGTCGCACAATTCATCAACAACAATACCCTGGTCGCACTGACATTACTCGTCGCCGAAAGCGCGCCCGCGCAAAAAGACCTCATCATTCGCCTCATCGAACATTTCATTCCGCTCAAAGAAAATTCCGCCCCATGAATATCCGCGTCATACTTTTTTTATATCCCGCCATTGCCAGCGCACATAATTGCGCCGAAATGGATGCCGCACTTGCCACGCCATTGCGCCAATTACAAAACACCCAATCCGTCGTCGCCTACGAACGCGGCGAGCGGGACGGCGCCAATAGCGAAATACACCGCCTGCTTGCCGCGCAGGCCAATACCAACTGGGATTGCGATTACCCGCAGGCGCAGGCGGCGGGACTGCACATCGCCACCGCCGCCGACAAACAATTCCGCGCCTGGCGCTGGGACGACATGACCGGCGGTATTGAGCGCCATTACCGCGAAGTCTGGCAATACCGCACACACAATTGGCAAACGCGCATTATCGACGCGCCCGCCATTGCCGCCACGCAAAACGAACAAACCATTGCCATTGATACCGCGCATTTGGGCAAGAAAGGCACCGCCTGGTTTCTCATCGAAAGCGACAAGGATGCGATGCTAAACCATGCGGAAAAACTGACGCTGTTGCACGTCGCAGGCGATGATCTCGTCCCCGCTGCGTGGATAGCGCACGACAATACGCTGACCGCGACCCTGCAATACGAATACGATATGCGCAGCCTGCTCGACCAACCCGCGCTGAGCAAATATCCGGCACGCACCCGTTTCATTTACGACGACGAAAAGAAGACCCTCACCTTCCCCCGCGTCAAAACCACGGCAAAATATCCCGGCGGCGCAATGCAAAATGAATTGCAGCATTACCGCTTTGATGGCGACAACTTCGTTGCGGAAACACCCACCCGTAAAACGCCCCGCCCGCAACGCAAAAGTCCTTTTTCGGGCAGATAACCCGTCCATAAAAAAACCGCCGGTCATTCCGGCGGTTTTTGTTGGTGCGATATTCAGAATTTAATCCGCACCGTGTATTTCAATTCCACTTTGCCATCCGCCGGAACAGGCACTTGCCATTGCGCCAAATCCGCGCCGACTTTTTCGTGCTTGAAGGTTTCTGCGGTGATATTCCAGTCGCCCGGCAACGGCTCAACCACTTTCACCGTGACGTCTTCTTTTTTGGCATTGCTGAGTTCGATGCTGTAAGTCGCCTCGAATTGTTCGCCATCAATCAGTTTGCCCAGTTTGCCGCTGTCCAGATTTTTCACGGACACGCTTTTCCACACGCCGGTCACGTCAAAGGCGCTGCCCAGTTTGAGGCGCACCGTGTCATTTTTGGCGGTGTGGTCAATGCGGTCTTCGCCAATGAACTGCGCGCGGTTGTCGCTGTCGTTTTTGTAAACGCGGACGATGCCTTTCGGCAGCGGGATGCCCAGTTGGCCTTTTTCTTCGTTTTTGAATTCGACGAAGACATCGACTTTGCGCTTGTCGCCCAGCTCCGGCGATTCGCCGCGCAGACTGTTGTAATAGGTGTAATTTTCGCCCTGCAGGCGGTATTCCTTGCGCACCGGGACATTGGCGGCGGAGAGCAGCGCCACCTGTTTTTTCTGGTTGTTTTTCAGCGTGGTCGGGCGGTTCAAAGTGTAGAGGTGGTATTCAAACAGCGATTCTTCCGCCATCGGCGCGGCGGCTTCCATCGCCGCGACCGGGGCGGCGCGCAGCGCCATGCTGTCAAAGTCCGGGCGCACCCGGCTGACATCGCCCGCGACCAGTTGCAGGGTGGCGTTGTCGTAGGTGGTGCCGCTCTGGTTGTCCAGCGTCACCCAGCCGGCGAGGTTGAGGCTTTTTTCGTCGTTGGCAAGGCTGGCGACGTAATCGGCCTGCCACGAGAAGCCGCCGCTGAGGTAGGCGAGATCGACGGTCTGCTCGCCCGCCTGTCCGCTTTGCAAATCGACGGTGAGCGTCGGGTGATCGCGCAGGTTGGCGGGGACGTCGCCGTAGGCGAGGCGGGCGTTGGCGGGCAGCCCGGTTTCGATGCGGTCGGCGTATTGCAGCACCACACCGTCATTGTTGGCGAGTACGGTCGCTTCTTCGCGCGTTTCCGCGCCGCTCGCCGGGTTGGTATGGATGACGGTGACACGCTTGCCGACGTATTTGCCCAAGAGCGACTGCGCGCTCAACAGGTCGTAATCGAAGTTCTGCTCCAGCAGTTGCAGCGCTGCGCCGCTGCGGGCGGCAAGGCTCGCCGTTTCCGGCATGATGCGGGCGGAGACGTCGCGCAGGGCGATGCGGTTCGCGCCCGCGTTCAGCGGCAGTTTGCGCGCTTCGCGCACCAGCGCGAGGTTTTCGTTGTAAATGGTGACGGCGACGGCTTCGCGGTCTTTGCCTTCGCTCACGGTCTCGGTGATGTCGGCAAAGGCGGCATGACTGACCACCAGCGCAAGCGCGGCGGCAATAGTGGTTTTACGGGGCATGATGGCTCCTGAGTGTGAAAAAGGCGCCACTTTACGGATTGCAAAGTGGCGGGATGATGACAATGCGGCAAGCGTTTATTTTTGGAAGCCTGCCATTTGTTGGGTAAATACCGTTTGTTTTTCGGCAGGCAGGGTTTGCAGATAATCTTCCACGATAGTTTTTATTTCGGGATATTGCTTCATGTTACTGCCCAGCGACCATTTGGCCGCACCGGTCGTTAAAGGGTCTTTGCTGTCCTTGCTGGCAATGACAAAATCCACGATTTTCTTTACATATTCCGCTTTGCCCGTCGCATAAAAAGAGACCCACAAGACATCGAGCGAGACGGCATCCGGGAAGGTCAGGCTGGTAAATTCTTCCAGATTTAATCCTTCCGTTTGCTTGACCAATTCCTGCGGGGGATTGATTTTTTCGATACATTTTTCGCTATCCGGCGTTGCCGCAAAGCGAAACAGTATCAGCAAATCGGTAGCATCTATTTTGGCTTGCAGCGCGTCGCACCATTTCATCGTTTCCTGCGGATTATCACGCAAAACCTGCGCACCCCACGCCATCATATTGAATCTGGCGCTGGCTTTATTCTGAAAGAGCGGTTTATCTGCCATATTCAGCAATAACTTCAGGGCGCGCGCCGGATCGGGATGGCGGAAATAGGTTGATATTGCTTCTTCGCTATCTTGCGGGGCGGCATCGGCGGCTTGCGCTGCCGGAGCAGCGGGCGCGTTTTCCGCCTGAGCCAGCGGGCAGAAGGCGAGCAGCAGGGCGGCAACAAGAACATTTTTATGAGGCATGACGGCTCCTGATTGTGGAAAAGACGGTAATGTAGCGACAATACGGCAGCGGCAAAATGAGCAACCCTTCATTTTGCCGTCGCCATTCGCTCATCTGTCCGGCGCTACAATAATCCCGTCCCAATAACCGGAGCAAGATGATGAAAAAACAGGGTTTGCTGGCTGCCGTACTGATTGCGGCGATGTTAATGACCAGCCCGGCGGCACTCGCCAAGAAACACCGCCGCACCATTAGCGAAGAAGAGGCGGCGATGATTGCCAACTCGATGATTCAGGGGCGGGTGGTCGATGTGGATTACGAACACCGCAAACATGGCCGCAGCTATTATGAAGTGGAAATCCGCAAGGATGGCCGCAAGTATGAAGTCTATGTGGATGCGAAAACCGGTGAGCTGATTGATCAGGATCGGGTGGAGCGCGACCGCGATGATGATCGCATCGAGATTTATCCTGACTATAACGGCGGCGGCAATTACGACCCGCATGGTTATTACGGCTACTACGGCAATCATGGTCATGGCGAAGGCTATTATGACGACGATGACGATGATGATGATTGAACGGCTGGATAAACCCGCAAAACCGCGCTTCGGCGCGGTTTTTTGTGGCGATGATGGTTTCAGGTGAAGCGACACCGCCGCTGCTCGCCAAAAAACACAAAAGCGCCGCCGACGGTGCGACAATGCCACACACGCCCATCAGGAGCACTCCCATGCACAACCTTCTCATTGCCCTCATGACCGCCCTCGCGCTTACCGCCTGCGGCGGCAACGACTACAACGTCGCCATCAGCGGCCCCGGCATCGGCATCAATATGCAGCATTACGGCAACAACAGCCCGAACCGCCCCGGCTACTTCAACCCCAACCAAAGCAACCAGAACAACCGCACCACCCCGCCCGCCGCCAACTGGCGCCGCCTGAACGGCATGGCCGCGACCACCGCGCGCACCGACGGCGACGGTATCGAACGCTACTTCCCGGACGGGAGTGCCTGCCGCGACTGCGCCGCCATTCCCGCCGCCGACCGCAACAATCCCTACTACCTCGACGGCGGCAACGGCATCCACCGTGACAGCACCCGCGGCGGCGGGCAAATCCTCTACCGCAACCTCTCCTACGCCAGCTTCGGCAGCTATCACGCCCCCGGCGACCACTACCGCCATTTCCACGTCGTCCAGCCGACGCCCTACGCCGCCGTGCCGACCAGCGGCAGCGCGCACTACGCAGGCAATGTCATCTATCGCAACGCCGAAGACGGCGCCATCGCCCTCGATGTCAATTTCGGCAACAAGGCCGTCGGTGGCCGCGTCAGCGGGCTGTCCGCGGTGAGCGGCCAGCCGCTGGACATCAGCGCCAATCTCGCCGGCAATCACATCAGCGGCAACCTGCACTACAACGACCGCAGTTACGAAAATCCCGTTGCCTACAGCGGTGGCATTCTCGACGCGACCGTCGCCGGCCCCCGCGCCGAGCACATCATCGGCCAGTTCAGTCTGCCCGCCGCCAAAGCCATCCGCAATTACCCGGAAAACACCGCCGTTTTCGGCGCCGAAAAACAATAGGAAACCGTCATGAGTACCTACCAGGAAACCCTCGCCCGCCTGCAAGCGCAGATGCAAAACCACAGCGACATGGCGCTCGAACGCCTCGCGCGCAAAATCATCATTGCACTGGAAGCGCAAATGAAAGACGAAGAAATCGCGCAGGAACTCACCATTGAGCAACCGCATTACCGCAACCTGCGCCGCATCATCCAGGAGCGCGACTGGAACGACCGCCGCATCGGCGCCGAGCTGGATATGCTCGACCAGGTCGCCCGCGCCCTCGGCGACGATTACCCCGCCGACACCGCGCAAAACAACTTGAGCTTCACCTGCGCGCTCGACTACTGGCGCGAGCTGCAACAGCGCGCCGATGCCGACCTCGTCACCGCCATCGCCGGGCTCTATCTCGACAACGCCGACCATGCCGCCTTTGGCACAGACAACGCGCCGGAGGAACACGCCTGGGCGGAGCAGGCACCAATTGCCAGCGCCATCCGCCAGCTTGAGGAATGGATTAAAAACGCCTGAAGCGGGCGGCGGGCAAAAATTACCGAATGCCCATAAAAGCCAAACCGGGTAAACTAGGCGGGTGGCGTGAGTGCCACCCGCTATCTCATTCCATTTCCATCAAGCTCAAGGAACGAAACATGAAAAGCCAAACCCTCATTTCCCTGCTAACCACCGCGTTGCTCACCGCCTGCGGCGGCGTTTATGATCCGAACGCGCCCCCGGCAGACCCGACCCCGGACGCCCTGAAACCGGGCAACACCCCGCCGCCCGCGGCCGACACCCCCAGCAGCAGCTACGGCGTGCCGCGTCGCGTCGCGCAAATCACCGGTGTCCACAGCCAGCACTACTACGACCAGCTGACCGCCCCCTTCATGACCCGCAACACGCCGACCGCCGATGGCATCACCACCGCAGTGACCGACAAGGACGACGGCACCATCAAACTGCGCCTGCCCAATTTCTACGCCAGCACCCGCCAGAACGGCCTGCTCGTTTACGGCTCGCTGGACGGCAAGGGCGGCGTGACCAAACAGGCCTATCTCTCCTACAAGACCTTCCAGATAAGCGACAGCAGCTACAAGCACTCGCAATTCGGTCTGCTCAGCACCGACACCGGCTACACCAACTTCTGGCGCGGCGAGGCCGTCACCAAAATGCCGACGACCGGCCAGGCGACTTATCTGGGCGACAGCGTCGTCGGTTTCCTCAACGACAAGGGCGTGATGGAGCGGGTTGAACAGGGTACGGCGCGCGCGGATGTGGATTTCGGCCGCAAGCGGCTGGACGTCAGCCTGGCGAGCCCGAGCTATCAGGGTAGCGCCTCCGCCCGCATCAATTACAACGCCAAAGACCACGAGGCGACTTTCCGCACCATCTACAACCAGCCCTGGGGCATCACCGGCAAATTCGCTGGCGAAAACGCCGAAGAGGTCGTGGGACGCTTTGTCGATTCCAAGAAAAATGTCGATGCCGCCTTTGGCGCGAAGCGGCAATAATCCCGCCCACACATCCCAAAAGTCTGAGAACCTGAAAAGCCCCTGCCCTGCAGGGACTTTTCATATCTAGAGGAATACACCGATGCGCTGCCACAACATCCTGAACTGGCTGCTTTCCCGCGAAGAGCTGGAACGCCCGCCGCGCGATGCTTTTTACAAATTCCAGCTCAGCGTGCGCGTCACCGCCAAATGCCGTTTCAATGCTGCCGAACGCCTGCGTCGCCAGGGCAGGTTTGCCTTTTTCAGTACCACCCTGCTCTCGCTCGGCCTGATTTTCATCCCGCTGATGCAAAACACCAATGTTGAGCTGGCCTTCCCGCCCACCGTACTCAACATGATGTCCACCTTTCTCGCCGTGGCCGTGCTCGTCTATTCCGTGGTCATCGGCACCGCCCAATACGAGGCGCGGGCAGACAAGCTCGGCCAGTGCGCCGACCACCTGAAAGCGCTGAACCGCGAACTTGACAGCCCACGCCAACAGGACGGCGACCACGAGGCGATACTGGCCCGCCTGCACAAAGAATATTCCCGCCTCCTTGCCGATACCGAAAACCACAAACGCATCGACTACCTCGCTGCCACCCTGGAGATGAAGCGGGACTACCCCATCACCGGGCTGGTTCGGCTGTACCGGCACATCCGCCTGGTGCTGCAAAGTCTGCTGCCTTATTTCCTGCCGCTGTTACTGCTGATCCTGGAAGCCGTCTTTATCAGCGATATGCTCAAAATCTCGCAACTCCTGCCCGCCCTGCTGCGTAAATAAACCGGAAACTGCCATGCTCCGCCTTTGCGGCAAAATCCTCGCCGCCCTCCTCGCCCTGCCGCTCGTCTGGCTCGCCGCCGCGCTGATTTGCGGCCATATCGTGTACGCCCCCGCACGGCACGACGGCGTCCGCGACATCACCATTTACCTGCTCGACAACGGCGTCCACACCGACCTCGCCCTGCCGCTGGCCAATGACACCTTCGACTGGAGCACGGTCATCAGCCCCGACGACGCGCGCGCCCTGACCTTTACCCCCGCCTACGTCGCCTTCGGCTGGGGCGACCGCGCCTTCTATCTCGAAACGCCACAATGGCGCGACCTGAAACTCGCAACCGCCGTCAATGCCATCAGCGGTCGCGGCGCCACCATCATTCACGCCACTTACCTGCCGCCGCTGCGTGCGACCGCCAACAGCATCGCCATCGCCGTCAGCCGTGACGAATACCGCGCGCTCGTTGCCGGTATCCGCGCCAGCCTGCGCACGGGCGATGACGGTCGTGCCCTCGTCCTCGCCGGGCGCGGTTACGGTGACCACGACGCCTTCTACGAAGCGCACGGCAGCTACAGCCTGTTCAACACCTGCAACAGCTGGAGCAACGCCCGCCTCAGGGACGGCGGCCTGAAACACGTGCTGTGGACGCCCTTCGCCCACGATCTGATGGCGGTGTATAGCCGTTCACCGAAAGTTTCAGACAAGGCGCGCCGCTGAAGACAGTACGCGGTTGTACGGCGAAGCGGCGCAACACCGTATGAGGCTTTCGGTGGAT
>ERZ773060.370-NODE-370-length-16746-cov-5.49302_pt1 | contig 16746 bp, 13 predicted proteins | sample MGYA00580628_ERZ773060 | MGnify/ENA primary metagenome ERZ773060 (study PRJEB29015, sample SAMEA2738019) | human oral metagenome | biome: human oral; feature: human-associated habitat; material: dental | place: China | collected 2045 ... | reverse complement strand
GTCTTGCGGCTGGCTGTAGAGGCGGCTTTCGTCCACGCCGGAGTTATCAACGCCGTCTTCTTCGCCGCCGGTGATGCCAATCTCGATTTCCAGCGTCATCCCCATTTTGCTCATGCGCTCAAGGTATTTGCGGCAGATTTCCATGTTTTCGGCGATCGGCTCTTCGGAGAGGTCGATCATGTGCGAGGAGAACAGCGGTTTGCCGGTCTCTTTGAAGTGTTTTTCGCCCGCGTCGAGCAGGCCGTCAATCCACGGCAGCAGTTTTTTCGCGGCGTGGTCGGTGTGCAGGATGACCGGGACGCCGTATTCGGCAGCGAGGGTGTGCACTTGTTTGGCACCGACGATGGCACCGAGGACGTCCGGGCGCGCGCCGCTTGCGGGTTTGATGCCTTTGCCGGCGAGGAACTGGGCGCCACCGTTGGAGAACTGGATGATGATGGGGGCTTTGACGCGGGCGGCGGTTTCGAGGGCGGCGTTGATGGAGTCGCTGCCGACGCAGTTTACCGCCGGGATGGCGAAGCCTTGTGCTTTGGCAGCGGCAAAGACTTTTTGTACGTCGTCACCGGTGATGACGCCGGGTTTTACGATGTCGGAGATTTTTGTCATGGTGTTTTTCCTGTGTTTTGTGACGGTCATTGATGCGACGGCTTAGAGGTCGTCGAAGCTGCTGCGGCGGCGCTGGCCAAGGCGGAACAGGCCGGAGAGCCAATGCAGGATGAATCCTGCAAAGACGAGAAACCCGCCGGCGTAAAGCTGTTTTTGGTTCAGGCTTTCTTCGAGGCGGGTGTTGCGGTGTTTCAGGCTCAGGTTTTCTTGTTCGAGTTTGACGACGGTGTCTTGCAGTTCGCGGTTGCGCTGGTCGATGGCCATCGCGTTGCCGGAGGCGCGTTGCAGGGCGACGAGTTCGTCGCGCGCTTTTTGTTCGGCGCTTTGCAGGGCTTCAAGACGGGCTTTGAGCGCGTCCAGCGACTGGTTTTGGTCGTTGGTGGTGTTTTGCAGGGTCTGGGTTTCGCCTTGCAGTTGTTGCAGTTGTTGTTGTTGTTCGGCGAAGCGGCTGTGCACGCTGGGGGTTTGCATGATGCTGCGCGCCGAGACCCAGCCGTTGATGTCGCCGGTTTTGACGTGGATGTAGTCGCCGTTGCGGTCGAGCATTTCGACGGCTTCGCCGGAGCGCAGGGTGCCGAGGAATTTGGAGTCGCTCGCCGGTTTGTCGTAAACGGCGGTGCGCAGTTCGTCGCTAATCCAAGCTTGTTGGGCGGCGAGGGCGGGGACGGCGGTGAGTGCAAGCGCGAGCAGCACGGGGGTTTTGTTCAAAACAGGCTCCTTTTGATGTCAACCCATTGGCGCCAGAGGGTGTTTTTTTGGCCGGGGTCGTTATGGGCGAGGTAGGGATGTAAAAAATTATAGGCTTTCGGGGGGGCTTTGCCAATCGCGCTGCCCGCGTCGCGCAAGGCTTCGCCGCAGGTGATGAGCGGTTTGGCGGCGAGGTTTTCCGGCGGGGCGGCCTCATTGGGAACGGGCAGCGGCTGGCTGCGGGCAAGGTCAAACAGCGCGGTGAAGAGTTGCAAGGCTTCATCGCTATCGGTCGCGCGGAAGAGGGCGAGCAGCAGGCGGCGTTCGCCTTCGCTCGCAAAGGGCATCAGCCGCCCGTTTTCGCACCACAGCGGCGGCAACAGCCAGTTGCAGCGCAGTGCATCGCCGCTAAGCAGGGTGTAGTCGCGCGTGAGGTGGACGCTGGCGGCAATGCCAGACAGCGGCAGGGTGGTGGCGGTCGTGGCGGGGACGGGCGCGGCGGTAGCAACCGGTGCGGTGGTTGTTGCCGGGGCAGCGGGTGGCGCGGCGCGCAGGGCGGCGAGTTCGGCGCGCGGCAGCCACAGTTTGTAGCCGAGCAGCGCCAGCGCGGTTTGTTGGTTCGGGCGGAGGGTAATCACCCGGTGCGTCCCTGGCGGCGTTTAACGATGCGCCACAGGGTCCAGACGGGGCCGTGCAGGCCGTAGAGGAGGAAGAGCGCGAAGAGTGTGGGGGCAGGCTTGAGGAAGATGAGGCCGATGAGGCAGGCGGGCAGCGCGGCTTTGCTGAAGGGCAGGCGGCTTTGCAGTTTGAAGGTTTTGAAGCTGTAGTACTTGAAGTTGCTCACCATCGCCAGCGCGCTGAACCAGGTGAGGACGGTGGAGAGCATGATGAGGTTGGCGCCGTTCCAGTGGTAGTGGCTGCCGGTCCAGACGAAGCCGGCGACGATGGCGGCGGCAGACGGGCTGGGCAGGCCGATGAAGACGGCTTTGTCGGTGATGCCGACTTGGACGTTGAAGCGGGCGAGGCGCAGCGCGGTGCAGGCGGTGTAGATGAAGGCGGTGAGCCAGCCGAGTTTGTCGGGGTACATCGGTTCGATGGCGGCGTAGTGCAGCGCCCACTGGTAGATGACGATGGCAGGGGCGACGCCGAAGGAGATGAGGTCGGCAAGCGAGTCGTATTGCACGCCGAATTCGGATTCAGTGCGGGTGAGACGGGCGACGCGGCCGTCGCAGCCGTCGAAGATCATGGCGACGAAGATGAGCGCGGCGGCGAAGCTGAAGTTGCCGCTACCGTCGATGACGGCGAGGATGGCGTAGAAGCCGCAGAAGAGGGATGCGGTGGTGAAGAGGTTGGGCAGGATGTAAACGGTTTTTGAGCCGCGTATAGGCGTGGGCATGGTTATGCTCCGGTTTTGATGCTCGTGATGATGTCCGCCAGCGCGACTGCCGGTTTTTCGGCGCGGGTGACGGGGCGGCCGATGACGAGGTAGTCGCTGCCCGCTTGCAGGGCGGCGGCAGGGGTCATGGTGCGTGTCTGGTCGTCTGCGCTGCTGCCCGCCGGGCGGATGCCGGGGGTGACGGTGAGAAAGTCGCGGCCATGCGCGGCTTTGACTGCGCCCGCTTCGTGTGCCGAGCAGACGACGCCGTTCAGGCCGCTGCCGGCGGCAAGCGCGGTGAGGCGGGCGACGTGGGCGGCGAGTGGTTCGTCAATACCGATTTCACGCAGTTCGTTATCGCCCAGGCTGGTGAGGACGGTGACGGCGATGAGCAGCGGCGGCTGGCGGTAGTGGGCGAGCGCGTCGGCGGCGGTTTCCAGCATTTTGCGGCCACCGCTGGCGTGGACGTTCACCATCCACACGCCCATCTCGGCGGCGACGCGCAGCGCGGCGGCGACGGTGTTGGGGATGTCGTGGTATTTGAGGTCAAGGAAGATGTCGTAACCGATGCCTTGCAGCGCTTCGACCAGTTGCCGTCCTTCGCGGGTGTAGAGTTCTTTGCCGATTTTCAGGCGGCAGAGGTCGGGCGAGAGTTGGGCGGCAAGTGCCAGGGCGTCTGCGCCACGGTTGTAGTCGAGGGCGATTAGCAGCGGTTTGGGGTTCATCGGTTTTCTACTTTGAGTTCGAGCTGCGGGCGGAAGCTGCTCCAGGCGAAGCAGGCGGGGCAATGCCAGATGAGGTTTTGCTGGCGAAAGCCGCATTCGTTGCACTGGTAAACGGTGCGCGGCGCGACCAGTTTGCCCGCGCTGGTGGCGAGCGGCGCGAGGCCGGGGCGGTAGTTGAGCCAGGCGGAGAGCAACAGCGGGGTTTGTTTGGCTTCCATCCGCGTTTGCAGCAGGTCGGCGGCGGCGTCCGGCGCGGTTTCGCCCAGTAATTGGGCAAGTGCCAGCGTCAGGCGCGGGTTCGGGTTTTGCGCTTCGGTTTTTTCCAGCCAGTAGCGGTATTCGTCGTCGCGGCCAATGGCGTGGTAGGCGGCGGCGATGTCGGGCAATACGTCCGGCAAGAGCGCCGCCGAGGTTTCGCCGATGCTTTGCAGGGCATGGATGGCATTGACGTATTCGCCCTGGCGCAGCAGGAGCTGGCCGCGCATCCGGTTGGCACGGACGCAGTCGCGGTCGGCAGCAAGCGCCTGTTGCAGGTATTGCGCGACGGTGGCGTCGTCGCCCGCCTGTTGTGCCAGCTCGCAGTAGTAGTGCGAGATTTCTGTGCCGCGCGCGCCGTAGCCTTTTGCCTGCCACGCGGCGGAGAGTTCCAGCGCTGCCTGCCATTGTTTGGTGCGCTCGTAGAGGTGCGCCAGCGCGGGCATGACTTCCGCTTCGCGGTATTGTTCTGTCAGCAGTTGTTCAAACAGCGCCTGCGCCTGGCTGTACATCCCGGCGGCGGCGTAGTCTTCCGCCAGTTCGTAATCCACCGCCATCCGCTGCGCGTCGGTCAGCTGCGAATGGTTGCGCAGTTGCTGGTGCAGGTGCAGCGCGCGGTCAAGCTCGCCGCGTTTGCGGAAGAGGCTGCCGAGGGTGAGCTGGTTGTCCAGCATTTGCTGGTCAAGGTCGGCCATGTGGATGAAGACGTCCACGGCGCGGTCGGTCTGGTCGTTCAGCAAAAAACCCACGCCCTCGAAATACGCGGCGCGGGTTTTGTCGGCACGCAAATCGCGCGCTTCTTTGCGCATTGCCAGCCACCAGCCCGACCAGGCGGCGCACGGCAACAGCAGGATGATGAGCCAGTCAGCCATCAGGCGGTTTTCTGGTCGGCGTGAAATTCTGCCTGGATTGCCGCTTTTTCCGCTTCTTTGCGTTCACGCGCCATCAGGTGTTCCAGCGTGCGTGCGCGTTGCCGCCAGAAGAAGGCTTTGGTGCCAAAGAGTACCAGCATCAGCAGCGCGCCGAAGAGGAAGCAGATGAGCATCACCGCCACCAGCGGCAGGGTTTGTGTGCCCAAAATGTAGTTCAGCGTTACCGCGCCGTTGTTGAAAAGCCCCATCACCGCAAAGGCGATGCAGAGGATGATAACGATCAGATAGTTCAAATATTTCATGAAATGTCCCCGCTCAGGAAGTGAAGCCCAGTACATCGGCCATGCTGTACAAACCCGCCGGGCGGTCGCCCAGCCAGTTTGCCGCCGTCAATGCACCACGCGCGAAAATACGGCGGTTGCTGGCGCGGTGGGTGAACTCCAGCCGCTCATCGTCCGCCGTAAAGAAAACGGTATGCTCGCCGATAATGTCGCCGGCGCGTACCACGGAAAAGCCAATATCGCCGCTCTTGCGGCGGTTCACATACGGATAGCGTTTGCGCTCGTCAAAATCGCTGTTTTGCGCGGCGGCAATCATCTCGCCGATGCGCAGCGCCGTGCCGGAAGGTGCATCGACCTTGTTGCGGTGATGCGCTTCGAGAATGTCCACGTCCCAATGCTGAAAATCCAGCACCTCGGCGACGCGGCGGCTGACCTCAAACAAAATATTCACGCCGAGACTGGTATTGGCCGCCAGCACCAGCGGAATATGCTTCGCGGCGCGGTGAATCCAGGCGGTAGCGTCATCATTAAAGCCGGTGGTGCCAATCATCAGCGGTCTCTTCAGCTTCTGGCAGACCGGCAACAGCAACAGCGTCGCATCCGGCCGGGTAAAATCGACCACCACATCCACCGCCGCGCAGAACTGATCCAAATTACTGGTCACGCGCACCGTGCATTCCGGCAATTCCGGGGCGACATCACACAGACGCTTGCCCGCCCAATGATGACCGTTGCGCACCGAGGCCGCGCCCAGCTCCAGCTCCGGGTGCGCCATGATTTCATGCGCAATCGCCAAACCCATCTTGCCGTTAATCCCGTGAATACCGATTTTCATGATTTGTCCTTATAAAAAGCGCGCGGTGTATGATGAAACGAACCCTGCCTCATCCAGCCCCCATGACGGAAAAAGAACGTTTTGCCGACCTTGTCGGCGCAGTCACGCCCCTGAAAACCCCGCCGCAGGCCGAAGACTTCGGCAAGCAGGCGAAAATTTTACAGCGCCGCCGCATTGAAGCGCAACGTATTCGGCACAGCGCCGACCCGCAGGAAACCCGGCACAACCTCGCCGCCATCCCCGACGCCCGCTTCCATGCCCTCTGCGCCGGACGGCTGCCGGTCGCGCGTGAAATTGACCTGCACGGTTTCTTTGTCGATGAAGCGCTGCGTTACCTCGGCGACCTGCTGGACGAACGCCGGAACCACCGCAGCGAATGCTGGATTGTCGTCCACGGCAAGGGGCGCAACAGCCCGCATTACGACCGCGCCCCGCTCAAGCAGGCGGTGCTGGAACTGCTGCTGCGCCATCCGGCAGTCAATGCACTCGCCAGTATCGTTGATAGTGACGGCTACAGCGGCGCGGTTTCGGTGGAAGTCCGCGAAGCAATGCGCGAGCGGCGGCGGGATTCACGAATCTAGAAGCAATAAATTCTTTTGCAGATAAGGAGTTATTGATTTTGACTGGAGCGGGTGCAGTGCCTCGTACCGACGCCGATATTCTGCGTCGCTATCTCACCGAAGTGACGCCAACCAAAAAGAGTGCGCGCAACGAGAGCCTGCGGCTGTCGGCTTTTTGCGTGATTTTTTCCGCATCGCTGGCAAACTGGTTGAGAAATTGAACCGGCGCGATGCCCACTTGCAGTCGGTGAGGGCTGCCAGCGTGGTGCGCGAGTGGAACTCGCTGTCGGCGCTTTATACCCACGCGCAAAAGGTATGGGGGCTGTTGTTACCGCAAAATCCTTTCTGCCTTATCAAGCGCCCTGCGTCCAACCAGTCGCGTGACCGGCGCATCACTCCAGACGACGCTGCGGCTATCGTCGCCGCATTGGGCTACACGCCCGGCTCGCGACCGAAGTTACAGCGGGAGTTGGTTGCCTGGTGTTTTTTGTTTGCGATGGAGACGGCGATGCGCGCGGGCGAGATTTTAAAGCTGCAACTCGATGATGTTGCGGGCAAGCTCGCTACCCTGCGCGACACCAAGAACGGCCATGATCGCACCGTACCGCTGTCTGTCGCTGCGCGTGAGTTGCTCGCACTGGTCGATTTGCCGCTATCGTCTGGGACGCTGGATGCGCTGTTCCGGCGCTTCCGCCCGCCGGAGTTGGCGCATTTGCATTTTCACGACACCCGCCATGAAGCGCTGTCGCGGATGGCGAAGAAGATCACAAACCCGATGGATTTGGCGAAAATCAGCGGCCATCGTGATGTGCGGATTTTGTTCAATACTTACTACAACCCGGACGACGCCCTTCGCCAACCTGCTTGCTCAGTGGTCATTCACTTCTGCCCGCCATTTGCCGGGGTGCAGTTGTAGCTGGATGAAGCCCAGCTTTTGCCAGCCGTCCCCGTCCGGTTCAATGATGTCCACGATGTAGCGTCCCGGTGGTTGTTGGTGGATGAGGTCGTCCCATTCGATGCAGGCGGTATCGTCTTTGATGGTTACGGGGTATTCGATGGTGTGCTGCGCTGTTCCCGCGCGGCGGATGCGGGCGACGGTTCCCGCTTCCGCGTAGCCTTTGCGTCCGCAGGCGCCGTGGAAGGTGATGCAGGTTTGTTTGTCGTCTGCGGTCAGGATGATGGGGGTGATGCTCATGGTTGTGTCTCATTTTCGGTGTTTTTTGATGCACAAATGGTTTTGTGCGTCGTGGATGGGGAACAAGAAAGACGCCCCGTGTGGGGCGTCGTGGTTACTGGTTTTGGTTGGGATAGCTGCGGCAATGCTCGCGCACATTCTCCCACCGACCAAGGCGAAAGCGTTTGTACCGGGTAACGTGTACTGCTTTCGGGTATTGGCAATGGATCATGTCAATCTCCGGTGAGGAAGCAGGGTTGCCTGTTCGCCGGAGGTGTGTCATGATTGGCAGGTACGCTGTCAATGTACACCGCTTCTTCATGGAGCACCCCGGTTCCCGTTCAGTCGCTTCCGGCTCTGAACGCAGGGCTGGTCAAGGCAGGCATATGGCAATATGTCTGCCTTTTCTTTTTCGGGTTTACATATCCCACCCCTCGCAGTTGGGTGCGCTTTTAAGGATGATGGCGCGCACGGGTTCAAGCGCACGGCGCTGATGCGTCCATTTTTGGGTACGGTGTTGCAGTTGGCCGACTATCAGTCCTTTGTGCCGTTGTATTTGTTGGGCGAATGTTTCCAGTGCATCACCGGCAAAGAGATTTCCCCGGTGCTGCACGCAGTAATCATCCAGCGCCCGTTGTGGTACGCAGAATTCTGCGGCGGCGGCATTGGCCAGTTGTTCACTCTCTGGCAGTCCCTCGGTTTCTGTATTGAGGGTTTCCGGTTCGTCCACGATGGTTTCTGCTTTGCCATCGCCATTGAAAACGTGTTCAAGTTCGTGGCGTAACACAAACCAATAGTTGTCGATGCGATCCATGCGCAGCGTCATGGCGATGACCGGGCTGTTATTGTCCAGCCAGAAGCAGGCACCATCTATTTTGGAGCCTTTCAGCGCCTGCGAGTAGATGAGGCGGATGCCGTGTGCGTGCAGGATGTCCGGTACGGTGGCAATTTTTTCGACCCTGTCCAGCAAGGCGCGTAGTGTTGCCAGCAGGGTATCTTTGCTGTTGGCATTGAACGCCGTCGGCAGGGTGATGGCTGCGGCCATTTGGCGCGCATGAGCAATCCACGCCTGCTGGATTGGCGGATGGTTGTTGTACAGTTCGTTCCGGGTTTTGGCAGCAAAGTTTGTCATATTGCCCAGCAGCGCTTGCATCGCCTGCATCCGCTTATGAATATCGGCAATTTTTTGTATCCAGCCACGTTTGACGATTTCGGTGTAGAAGGGGAATGTCTCGCGGAATTGCGCCCTGGCTGCGATGTTGTCCCGGTCAATTTGTTCTTTGTCCAGCTCGTACTGGCTTTGCAGGTTCATCCACATTTCGGCGCTGGTGCCAAGTGCGGCTGCCAGTTGGTGTGCTGTGGTGGCAGTAATGCCGGCCTTGCCGCTGATGATTTGGTTGATGATGCGCGGCGGGCGGTCAATCATTTCTGCCAGTTCTTTTTGTGTCCAGCCGCGCGCTTCCAGTTCGTCTTTGAGGTATTCACCCGGATGGAATGCCTCTTGTTGTGTGTTACCCATGCCCTTACCCCAAGTTTAATGATAGTTTTCTATGGCGCATATCACCATCTCCTCACCCTCCATGCGCACCATCAGACGCCATTGTTTGTTCAGGCGGACGGAGCATTCCGGTCTTTCCCGGTAGCTTTCGTAGTGTAGTGCCCTGATGTTTTTCAGGTCGTTCAGGTTCTTTGCTGCTTTAATTTGATTGATACATTTGTGGAATGCCCTGACGAGGGTTGTGTCCGAGGAGTATTCTTTGACAAACTCGCCCTGTGCCAGCTTTTGCAGTTTCTTGTCTTTGTATTTGTACTGCATTGGTTTTCCGAAAATGATGCTGTGCGTAAAGTGTATGTTTCCATAAATACGAAGTCAAGGGATGTGTCGTTCCCGCCCCTGCGGGCTGCGGTGGGGCAAGCCCCACCAGCGCTATTTCCGCCGCCCGGTTTGGGTTTCAAATTCTTGTACCATGCCGCGCTGGAGGTTGAGCATGGCGTCGTTGTATTCCCGCTCCATTGTCTGCCGTTCGTCGCCCGTCAGCATTTGCCGCAGTTGTTTGCGCTGTTTGCGCAGTCGTTGCAGTTGTTTTTCTACGGCGTCAAAGCGTGCCTGCCAGTACACGTCATCTTCGTATTTTGTCTCGTTTTTGCCGCGCATCGCCGCGTTCATGTAGCGGGCGCTGCCGTCTTTCACCGCGTCGCGGTAGGCGTAGTAGCGTTCGCGGTCCTCTGCTGGTGCGCCCTGGACGAAGCCGCCGATGACCGGCGCCGCTTTGTACCAGCTCGCCGCGCTTTTGTTGCCGTGGCCGGTCTGGTCGAGGATGGTTTCGGCAACGCCCGCCATGTCCGCACCCAGGCCGCCCAGCGCCGCGTTGTACCAGTGGGCGAGGCTTTCGGGGGCGACGTCGTAGCCGGTCGCGTCGTACCATTTTTCGGCGATGGTTTTGAACACGTCCGGCGTTGTTTCCATGCCGGTGTTGTAGTCGAGGTCGCCGTCGCTGCGGTACTGGTCGCTGTTGTAGATGGGCATTCCGCGCCAGTTTTTGTTGCTCGCGTATTGCAGCAGCGGTTTGGCGACTTGCGGCACGAAGGTTTGTGCCAGCCAGTAGGTCGGGTCTTTGGCGATGTTCACGTCCGAGGGTTGCAAGGGCGAGAAGCTGCCGATGGCGGCGTGGTTCACCAGGTTGCTCACCAGCTCGCCGGTGTTATCGGTGCCGTTCTTGAAGCGCCGCGCCGAGAGGGCGACGGTGTTCGCCAGTCGGCCAAGGCCGAAGCCGAGCGGGATGCGGATGCCTTCGCCGCGCATTTTGCCGTCGTCGCTTCTGATCGGGATGATGGCGTAGCGGGCGGCGACGCCCATCGGGTATTTGTCCACCCACGCCACGCCGTCTTCGTCGTCGCCGGTCGCCGCTGCAATCGTCGCCCATAGTACATAGCTGAAGCCGACCAGCGCGGTGAAGACTACCTGCCCTTCTTTCTTCGAGAGCACCTTGAACAGCCGCCGCGCGTCGTAGAGGCTGGTGGTGAAGAAGGGGTAGAGGGCGTTGGCGTGGCGTGCGTTTTCGCCTTTGGTCTCAAAGTTCATGATGTCTTTGACGTAGTTGGCGGCGCGTTCTTCGCTAACGCCTGCTTCTACCAGCGCGCGGAATGCGCTGACACGGGTGGTCATTTCGGCGAGGTTGTTGAGGCCGTCCAGCAGTTTGCCGCCCCAGGTGAGGGCATCGCCGGGATGGCGCGCGCGTTCGCCCGCCGTCGCCGCTTCTTTCCACGCAGCGCGGGAGAGGTTCAGCAGGCTGTCGCGGCCGAGGAAGGTGGCATAGCTGGTAACACCACCCTGCGCGGCGTAGCGCTCCAGCCATTGTTGGTATTCGCTGTTTTTGCCGATGCTGCCCGTCCACAGGATGTTGTATTTCATCGCGTTCATGACCAGCCCCATCCGCCCGGCGACGTTGCCCGCCGCTTCGAGGTAGCCCTGCACGCCTTTGGCAGTCGTCATGTTGCCCACCGGCGCGTCGGCCAGCAGCAACTGCCATTGTTGCAGGCTGTCCATCACTTTGTTGCGCAGGATGAAGGAGGGGTTGAAGCGGGTGTACATACTGCCCATGAAGCGCGTCGCCCATCCGACGGCGTGGTAGGCGGCGGCGCCGGGCTGTTTGCTGGGGTCGCCGTCGTAGGGAAAGGCGGGCTGGTTGAAGTTGCGCACGGCGTTAAGCGCACGAGCGTTGCCGATGGTCATGATGTGGATCTGGTTGCCGTCCTGCCACACGATTTGGTTCGGCGCGGTTGCCGCCGTCTGCCAGGTGAGTTGTCCGGCGGCGTTCACCGGGTTGGTGTTGCCCGCGCCGATGGTGTGGCTTTGGGTTTGCGCGTCGAAGGCGGCGATGCCTTCCGCCGTTTGCAGGAAGTCCCACAGGCGGCGCTTCGGCTCTTGCATTTGTGCGCGGCGGATGGCGATTTCTGCCTGGGTGAAGATGGTTTCAAAGAGGTTGTGTGCTTCGGTGCCGTGGCGCCCGCCCGCGTTGTGGGTGCGGTTTTGCAGGGTGTCGCGTGTCATGGTGTTGCCGCCGGTGCGCGCGCTGAAGCTGTCGTTGATGTTGGCAGACAGCGCCGGGTCTTCCAGTTCGGGTTTGCCATACAGCGGGATGTAGTAGCGGTATTGCGGCCGCGCCGCTTCCATTTCAGGGGTGAGCAGTCCGGCGGCGCGCAGTTTGGCGTCGGCGGCGTCCATCACTTTTTTCAGCTGGTTCTGGTAGAGGTCATCATAGAGGCGGATGAGTTCGCCGCCGCCGTGTTCCGGCTGGTTGAAGAAGGCTTCTACTTCGGCGATTTCCGCATCTGTCCGCCCGCTGCCCGCCATGTCCTGCCCGCCGGTGCGGATGGCGATTTCCAGGTTGCGCTCGCGCCCGTGGTAGATGTATTTGCCGATTTTGTCGAGGTGTTCCATGAAGAGGTTCATGCCGTCGGCGGTGGAGAGGCCCCGGTACATCGGCACGCTTTGCCGCAGCCGTTTGTATTCGGCGCCGAGGCGGGCGGCGATGGCGTCAAACTGCGGCTTGAGTTCGCGCTCTATGTCGCGCTGCACTTTGGCGTTGTAGGTTTTGTAGCTGTTGCGCACTGCTTCGGCGAGCGTGTTGCCGGGGTGCGCTTTCATGATGCGCTCCAGCTCGCCCTGGTTGTCGAACCATTTGTCTTGCCGGTCGGGGTCGGCGAACCAGTCGAGGATGCGTTGCCGCAGTGCGGCGCGTGTCGGCGGTTCGGCGCGCAGCTCCCACGGCGGCACGGAGTAGGCAGCGGCGAGCGCTGCGGGCGCGGTGGAGTACAGCGGTGCGTCGTCGCGCAGTCCGTCTTGACTGAGGTCTTCGTTGGTTTTAATATTTGCCCTACGAAGGTTCGCATCTGACCTTAGGCGAGTAGGCAATTGAAGCCTGAGCGAGGTCAGAAATTGCGGACCTTTTTCTTTGTCCCAGTATTTGATGGGGTCATGTTGCAGGGCGTTGTTGATTTGGGATTTCCATTTGCCGTAAACGCTCGTGATGCGGGTTATCTGTAGCCCGTCCCTGACGTCGCGCAGGAATAGCGATGCAACAACCGGCTTTTTCTCGCCCGTCAATATGTCTTCTTCCACAAGCTCCGTCAGCACGATATAGCCGTCCGGGTTGGTAGAACGCGCGTTTGAGCGCAATACCGCAATAGGTCTGTTCAGCGAGCGCGGCAGTTTTTTCAGTTCTTCCGCTGTCAGGTTATGCCCGTGGCCGTTATCAATGTTCTCGTTCATGACCTTGCGGATGACGGCGCTTTCGATGTCAATCGGTACGTTCGGCAACCCTGACAGTTGCAAGGCTTCCGGCGTCGTCGTTCCCAAACGGATGTAGCGTGAGGCTGCGGGTGTGCCGTTGGCTATCGCATCCACCGCCTGCGCAAAGCGGCTCACCCGTTCTTGCGGCGCAGTCGAGTACGCGGGTTGCGCAGCGGAGGGCGTGGGGGGAACAGGTTCGGGCGCGGGCATGAGCTGGTTGCGGTCGAACACCGCCCACACGCCGCCGCTGGCGTCGTTGTCCACGCGGATGAATCCGGCAAAGGCGGCGCGCGGGTTCGCCTTGTCGGTGAAGGTCATGTAGCCGGGGGCGGCGCGGCGCAGATACACTTTCAGCGGCTCGCCGGTACGTGGATGCACGGCGCGGGAGCTTTCCCCCGCCTGCCAGTCGCCAAACCATGCCTTGAAGGACGGGCTGCGCACGGTGAGCCAGTCGTGATAGGAGAGTACGGTGCGCCCGCGTTTCGCCGCCTCGTCGTAGGCACGGCGTCCGCCGCTCTCCCGGATGGTGGCGAGGCGTTCGCTCGCCAGTTGCGACGGCACCGGCGGGGCCGAGTACAGCGGATCGTACTCCTTCACATGAGGCTCCACCTCTTGCAGCATGAACCGCCCGGCATCCCCCGTTTCTTCGCCTTTGCGCTGCTTGAAGGCGGCGGCATCTTCGCCGTTGGTAAAGCTCCAGGTTTTATCAAGGTCAAGGTCATATACCTGGTGCGTTACGGTGTCGCCCTTCAGCGCGCGTCCCGGAATTTCTTCCAGCGGTTCCGGTTCGGCTTCTTCTTCGGCTTCTTCCTGTTCCGGGTGGGCTGCCTTGTAGGCTTCGTATTGTGCTTCCAGCCATTCATCAAAGTCGTCTTCCGGCTCCTCTACCCGCTCCACGATGTCAGGGTTGAAGGTAATGGCGCCGTCATTGGTGGTTACCACGTCCCAGCCGTTGGGCTGCATCACTTCTTCGTCGAAGTAGCGCATGACGGAGCGGTCGGCAATGTCCCAAAAGCCCGCGCTGTCCACGATATCATCCGGGTTGGCTTCGTCCAGCAGGGTTTCAATCCAGCCGGGGCGCTTGGCATAGCCCATTTCCTTGAACCAGGTTTCGTTTTTTTCCAGCCATTCACGCATGGCGGTGCGGAATTCTTCGGAACCGGCATAGACGCGCGCCCCGGCATCCGGCGGGATTTGCCAGAGGTTTTTGCCGTAGTGTTCAAGGCGGTCTGTTTTGTCGGCGAACATCATCACGAAGTCATCGTTGTACGGTTCGGCTCGGTTGTTGCGGCGGTAGTAGGTGCCGTCCGGCGTGGTCGAGAATAGCAGCGGCAGGCCGGCGGCGGCGCGCGCGTCCATCTCCCGTTTTTGTGCAGCCGCTTCTTGTGCGCGGGCAGGGATGCCCGCCATGAAGTCTGCCAATGCCTGCGCTTTGGCATCGTTCAAGGTCGCGGGCGGCGGGATGTTGATGGCGACACCGCTCTGCCGTTCGTGGTGGTAGCCGTCCAGCACGAGCCGCATCGCTCCCAGTCCCTGCCCGGCGTAGTGTTCTTCCGCCCATTGGATGAGACTGTCGCGTGCCGCCTCGTAGCCCGCCGCTTCGTAGGTGGCAAAGGCGTTGGCAAGTGCGCCGTAGCGGGCGGGGTCATGCTTGTCCAGTTGGGTTTGCAACGCGGGTGGCACGCTGTAGCGGATGTTGTTGTTGGCTGCGCTGTCGTCGCGCGGTGCGGTCTCCGTGGGTTCCTGCGTCTCCGTCGTGCTTTCTGCGCTTTCTGCGCTTTCTGCCGGGTTGAGCAAGGCGCTGTGGTCAACCGACGTCTTCGGCGTTACCGTCTGCCCGCTGTCGCGGTAGCTTTTGAGGTTCAACTCGTTTAGAATGGGCATTCCCCGGTTAGAAGTGCCGCGTTGGAAGCGCGTGTCATACACGTGTGGTTCTGGCCTTGCACCTGATTCAATAACTGCCGTCAGCAATTGTCGCTGCCTTGCGGTGAGAACTAACCGGGATTTTTTTGTATCGTAGTAACGCAAGATGGTGCGCAGTCTCTGGCTCTCCGCGCCGCTTGTCTTGACCTGCGTTTTCTTCTTCTCCTTCAGCCAGTCTTTCCCCAGCACGTCATAGTTGCCTTCGCTTTGGTCGTGCATACTCACCAGCAGGCTATATTGCGAGCCGCCGCCCCGATGCACGGGGTCGAGTATCAGCCGCACCGGCTGCCCGTTGATTTGCTCCGGCGCAATAAAGACCAGCCGCCCGTTCACCTGCACGCTGTCGAATATCAGCGCGGGGTTGTCCAGCCATTCAGGCGCTTTCTTCCAATGCTCTGCCGTCAGGTTCGGATGGTCGTTAAAGCCCTTGACGATTTTCTCGCCCTGTAACACTACTGGCTTGTTGCCCAATCCCAGCATTCCCAGCAGGTCGGAGCTGTCCAGTACCCTCATTTCTTCCCGTGGTTTGGGCGTGTGCGTGCCGTCGAAGATGGAATCCACGTAGGCGTTGTACCGCTCTATGGTCTGCGGGCTGGCGGAATAGACGACGCCAGCGGGTGCCTGCCGTTGTGCCTGCGGATTCAGCGGGTTCGGCGAGGCGCCCTGCGGGTTCTGCGGTGGGTTCGCGCCCGGCGGATTGTTCGCGGGGGCGGGGTTGCCAGCGGGCTGCGAGGTTTGCGGGCTAACCCCACCCCCAGCCCCTCCCCCACGGGGGGAGGGGGGAGTAGCCGTGTTCTGCGCCGGGTTCGCTTGCGGGTTCTGCCCCGGCATATCGGCGCCGCGCAGTTGGTTCACGCTGGCAAACAGCCGGTAGGCTTCGGCGTCGGATAGTTGTTGTTCCGTGTACGGGCGACCGCGCAGTTTGCCCGCGATTTTGCGCAAGGTGCGCGCGCCCGCCTGTAGCAGTCTGCCCAGCGCCGGAACGTGCTGGCGCGGGATGGCAAAGTCGGCGTAGCGCTGCGTCAGGTAGTCCACGCCCGCGCCGCTTTCCAGCGCGCCCGCCACTTCGGCCAGTGCTTCACGCATCGCGGTTTCGTTGTCGATGAGGATGCGCGGGTCGGCGCCCTGTGCTACCGCGGCGGCACGCTCTGCCTGGATGGCTTCGGCGAGGCTGCGCAGCGCCGGGTTTTGGTACATCCGCGCAATCATGTCGCGGTAGGCCTGCGCACCGGGCGGGGTGGCACCATAGACGGCTTCGCCACGGTGATAGAGTTCGTGCCAGGCGACCAGCGCCGCGCGTTGTTCCCGGCTCTGGATGGTTTTGCCGTCCACGATGTAGGCCTGGATGACGTCAAGGTTCAGCACGATGCTGCCGTCGGCGTCCGCCGCGCCTTCCTGGGTGAGGACGCTGCCGTCGCTCATAATGCCGTCAAAGCGGATGCGGCGCGCAAGGTCGGCACCCAGCACGCGGCGCAGGTGTGCTTCCAGCGCGGCGCGGTCGATGTTCGCGCGATGGTTCGCCGTCGCCTGTTGGCGGATGGCGTCGAGGCTTTGCTGCGCGCCGTCGCGGCCTTCCTGCGGTAGTGCCTGGTCGGTAGTGGCGTCGTAGAGGTCCTGGATTTTCTGCGCCTGTTGCGGCAGGTCGCGCTTGAGTTCGTCCAGCTCCTGCTGGCTGATGGCACTGCCCGGTTGCGCGGTGGTGTAGGAAGGGGCGGAACCGTTCACCCCTCCCCCTGTGGGGGGGGGGGGGGGGGGGGGGTTTGCCTGTCCTGCCGCGCTGTTCGGGGTAGAACCACCGGGGGAGGGGGGAGTAGCGGCATTGGCGGGCGCGACGCTCTGCCCCTGTGTGTTCGCCGGTGGCGGGCTGTAGGTGGCTGCTCCGGTGGTGCCATTGTTGGCGCTACCCCCTCCCCAACCCTCCCCCGCTGCGCTTCGCTGCGGGGGGGGGGCAGGACGGCGGGGGTTACGCTACCGCTACCCGCCCCTGCGTTCCCCGGTACACCCTGCGAGGGAGGGGGCTGTATGGCAGGCGCGGCGCTGTAGGTGGTGCCGCCTTGTGCGCCGTTCGCCGGGGCGGGTTGTGTGGGGTTCGCTGTATTGGCATTGGCGGCTTGCTGGCTAACCCCCCCCCCGGCCCCTCCCCCACGGGGGGAGGGGGGC
>ERZ773060.369-NODE-369-length-16794-cov-6.0472_pt1 | contig 16794 bp, 16 predicted proteins | sample MGYA00580628_ERZ773060 | MGnify/ENA primary metagenome ERZ773060 (study PRJEB29015, sample SAMEA2738019) | human oral metagenome | biome: human oral; feature: human-associated habitat; material: dental | place: China | collected 2045 ... | reverse complement strand
GGCTACAAATACGATATGAACGTTGCTGCCCAACTCGCCGCCCGCGTGCCCAAACCGCTGTTTTACATCGACCACCCCAACGACAAAGGCCTGCGCCACAAAACCAACATCATCCTGCGGCGCATGGGGTCGGCAACCTTGCCCGAATAACCGCCGCCCACAGGCAGCCTGAAACCCAATCGAGCCAAACCGCAAATCCCTTTTCAGGCTGCTGCAAACCCCTGATGCAGCCTGAAACAAAGTTCAGCGAAGCCAAACCCCTTTTTTCCCAACCCTAAAAGGAACAGACCATGTCTCCCAAAAAGCTCACCCTTTCCGTTCTGCTTCTCTCCGCCAGCCTCGCCGCCCACGCGTATGAGAAAGACAAAACCTACCGCTTCACCGTGCTGCACAGCAACGACACGCACGGGCGCTTCTGGAAAAACGACAAAGGCGAATACGGCTTCTCCGTGCTCAAAACCGCCATCGACAACGTGCGCAAAGAAGTGGAAGCCCAAGGCGGCACCGTTATCCTACTGCATGCCGGCGACTTCAACACCGGCGTGCCCGAATCCGACCTGCAAAACGCCAAACCCGACATCGAAGGGCTGAACGCCATGAAATTCGATGCCCTTGCGCTGGGCAACCACGAATTCGACAACCCCTTGCAGCTGCTGGACAAACAAGAACGCTGGGCAAAATTCCCCTTCTTGTCTGCCAACGTGCGCTATAAAAACGGCAAATATCTGGTGAAACCCTACACCATCATCAAACGCGGCGGCTTGAAATTCGCCGTGGTCGGGCTCACCACCGAAGACACCGCCAAGCTCGGCAACCCCGAATACTTGGGCAACGTTACCTTCCAGCCCGTGATTGAAGCCGCGCGCGACATACTGCCCCAAGTCAACAAAGCCCAACCCGACGTGCGCATCGCGCTCACCCACATCGGCTACTACAACAACGGCAAACACGGACACAGCGCCCCCGGCGACGTAACCCTTGCCCGCAGCCTGCCTGCCAAATCGTTTGACATGATTATCGGCGGACACTCGCACACCCCCGTTTGCATCAACGAAGACGGCAGCCTGAAAACGCCTTATGTGCCCAACACCCCCTGCCGCCCCGACGTGCAAAACGGCACGCCCATCATGCAAGCGTATGAGTGGGGCAAATTCCTTGGTCGCGCCGACTTTGAATTCAAAAACGGCGAAACCAAACTGGTCAGCTACCAACTCATCCCCTCCAACCTGAAACGCAAAGACGGCAGCTTCTACACCAGCGAAATCCCCGCCGACCCCAAACTGCAAGCGCATCTGAAAAAATACCAAGATGAAGGCGACAGAAAACTGAACATCAAAGTGGGCGAAACCACCGCCGCATTCGACGGCACGCGCGAGCTGGTCCGCAGCCAACAAATGCCCATCGGGCAACTGATTAACCGTGCCCAGCTAGAACGCACCCAAGCCGACTTCTCGCTGATGCAGGGCGGCGGCATCCGCGACACCATCCCCGCAGGCACCATCACCTACAAAACCGTGCTGAAAGTGCAACCGTTTGGCAACTTGCTGAGCGTGGTGCCGCTCACAGGCAAAGAAACCTTTGACTACCTGCAAGAAATCGTCTTCAAAGACAAAGGCTCGGGCGGCTATCCGCATCTGGCAGGCGTAACCCTGACCTACTGCCCCGCCAGCAAAACCATCGCCAACGTGAAAATCAAAGGCAAACCGCTCGACCCGAACCAAACCTACCGCTTCGTGCTGCCTGACTACATCGCGGCAGGCGGCGACGGCTATCCCGTGCTGAAAAACCACACAGGCTTTATGAAAACAGGCTTCGTTGATGCCGACACCACCAAAGTCTATTTCAGCAAACACTCGCCCATCAACCCCGCCGATTATTCGCCCGATGGTTTGTTGGTAGAACAATGCCCCGCGAAATAATGCGGTTTAGCGTTTTCAGGCTGCCTTATCGTTTTCAGGCTGCCTCAAATAGATTAGGCAGCCTGAAAATACCATTCCCACAAAATCCCACCCATCCGAAAGGACACACTATGAAACCCCAACTCATCCCCGCACTGATTGCCAGCGTATTCGCCCTAGCTGCCTGCGATCAAGCCGCCAACAACGCCCCCGCACCCAGCGCGCCCGCCGCAGCCAGCAGCAACGCCAGCGCAGCCAGTCAAACCAGCGAAGCCGCTAGCGCAGCCAGTTCCGCCAACGAAGCTGCCAGCGCAACCGCGCCCAAAGCCGATGGCAGCATGAGCACCGACATCCGCAAAGACAACATCGGCGGCGACTTCACCCTTACCGACGGCGACGGCAAACCCTTCGCCCTCAGCAGCCTGAAAGGCAAAGTGGTCGTGCTGTCGTTTGGCTACACCCACTGCCCCGACATCTGCCCCACCGAGCTGCTCACCTACAACGACACGCTCAAACAACTGGGCGATGAGGCGAAAAACGTTGCCGTGGTATTCGTGAGCGTAGACCCCGACCGCGACACCCCCGAGCTGATGAAACAATACGTCAAACAATTCAACCCCGCCTTCATCGGCTTAACCGACACCCAAGGCGGCAACGAAATCGCCCTGGCCAAACAACAATGGCGCATCATCTCCGCCAAAGCCGACATCAAATCCGAAAAGCTCTACAACGTAGACCACTCGTCCGGCACCTACCTGCTGGACAAACAAGGCAACGCCGCCTACTTTGAACGCTTCGGCGCAGAAGCCCCGCAAATCGCCGCCGACATCAAAAAACTGCTTGCCGAATAACCACAAGGGCGTTCACACACGCCCTTTTTGCCTGATTTCAGGCTGCCCAATCACCGCCAAAGGCAGCCTGAAAACAAGAGCAACGGGTTTTAGCGAAGCTAAAACGAGCGTAACAAATTTCAGCGCAGCCAAAACGAATAAAGCGCATGGCAGCAAAACCCCAATCCATTTGCACGCCGCCATCAAGCCCCGAAAGACCACCATGCCGCAACAGCTCACCATCGCCCTATCCAAAGGCCGCATCTTCGAAGAAACCCTGCCCCTGCTCGCCGCCGCAGGCATTGTGCCTAGCGAAGCCCCCGAAAACTCGCGCAAACTCATCATCCCCACCAACCACCCCAACATCCGCCTCGTTATCGTGCGCGCCAGTGACGTGCCCACCTATGTGCAATACGGCGCGGCCGACTTGGGCATTGCCGGCAAAGACGTGCTGATCGAACACGGCGGCGAAGGCCTATGCCAACCGCTAGACCTCAACATCGCCCAATGCCGCATGATGGTTGCCGTGCAAAAAGGCTTTGATTACGCCCGCGCCTCGCAAGCAGGCAAACGCCTGCGCGTCGCCACCAAATACCCCGGCATCGCCGCCGAACACTTCGCCGCCAAAGGCGTGCACGTGGACATCATCAAACTCTACGGCTCCATGGAACTCGCCCCGCTGGTGGGATTGAGCGACTGCATCGTCGATTTGGTTTCCACCGGCAACACGCTCAAAGCCAATAACCTGGAAGCCGTGGAACACATCGCAGACATATCCAGCCGCCTGATTGTGAACAAAGCCGCGCTCAAAACCAAATACGCCCTGCTCAACCCCATTGTGGAAGCGTTTGCCCGCGCAGTTCAAAGCTAGCTGCGCGCAAATCCATTGAGGCAGCCTGAAAACCGTCGCCCAACGCTTAACGCGGCAACGGCTCCTCGCCCAATGGCGCATAAAACAGCATAGCGCCCGTTAGTTAAACTGCGGTTTCAGGCTGCCTGACTGTCAAGCACAAAACCCCAACCCCTTTTCAGGCTGCCCACCCCCATACATCCCGATAAAGATTACCCCCCATAAACAAGGAGTCCCACCATGCCCCACCTCCTGCTAGACCTCGCCAAATCCCCCGCGACCAAACGCAAAATCCCCTTTGCCCACGCCAAAGTCGGCTTATTCGCCACCTTCAAAGCCGCCAAACGCATGATTACCCCCGAAGAACCGCACGGCATCTACGTTCTGCCGCGCAAAAAAGCCGCCCGCAGCATTGCCCAAGCCGCAGCCGACATCCTGCAACACCAGCCGCAAGCGCAAATCGCCATCGTGTCCCCGCGCAAAAAACTGCGCCCCTATCTGCACCAACTGCAAATCAAATACCCCCAAGCCCGCCTGTTGCACAAGAAAAAGCTCGGCAAAGCCGTCCGCCGATTTCTCAAACAAGCAAGGCAGCCTGAAAACCCGTTCGGCGAAGCCCCAAGCGAGCAACGGCTGATTGAACACACCGCCCAAACCGTGCAGCAGGCCGTTGCCCAAATCATCCCGAGCGCGCCCGCCGGCGCAGAATCCGCCCTTATCGCCACCGCCCTTGCCCTGCTGAAAAAAAACCATCCCAAGAAAAAACAAGACCTCGTGCGCCTGCTCACCGAACGCAGCAACCCTGAACTTGCACAAGAAATGCTTGCCGAACTGCAAAGCGCAGGCAAAATCCACATTGATGCCGCCGAAAACGTGCGCTATCGCTAAACCGCACGGCGCGTGCCCCCCAAAGGCAGCCTGAAAATTGAAATAGCCCGCGCCTCCCGTTTTCAGGCTGCCCAAGCCATAAACAAACGTTTCAGCCGCCCCTTCCGCCCTTAAAGGAAACCCATGAACAATTACTACAAATTCCTCTGCCTCCCCCCCACCGCCGGCCTCACCGAAATCCAAAACCAGCTCAAACTCGCCGCCCAAAGCGGCAAAGTGCCGATTGAAATCCTGCACGAAATCCGCGACACCCTATACAACAACGAAAAACGCCGCGCCTACGATGCCGCCTTGCGCCAAGCCGACCCCGCATTTTTCCAACCCAAGCCCAAAGCCCCCGCGCAAGCCGCCAACCGCCAGCCTGCCCAATCGCAAGCCCAGCCGCCGCAACGTTCCACCCAACAACGCCCCGCGCAAAACCCCGCGCCCCGCCGGCCGCAAAAACAAGCGCAATCCGCCCGACGCGCCTCCGCTCCGTCCAATCGCGCCCCGCTGCTGTCCACGCGCAACATCGTCCTCGCCCTCTGCGCCCTCGCCATCCTCACATGGCTGCTGCCGTGGGCGAACACCCCGCTCAAAAGCTATCTGGGCGCATCGCTCAGCTTCCGCCTGCTGGCATGGGTGAACACCATCATCTTCGCCGCCACCGCCGCCAAAGTGTGGCTGGACGACAAGCAAGAAAAACCCACCGCCTACACCGAGCTGATGCTTGCCGCTCTATTCGCCCTGCTGATACACGCGCAATACTACCTGCGCCTCAAACCCTACTTTGAACGGCTGGGCACGCCGCATGAAGTCCTTAGCTACGGCATCGGCTTATACGCGCAAATCATCGTTACCCTGCTGATGCTGGGCTATGTGCTGTTTGCCAAAAAACTTGACCAATAGTATTTCACGCGACCAATAGTATTTCAGGCTGCCTCAACCATCAGGCAGCCTGAAAACCCTTTGAACAACCTTGCTCAAAATTTAAGCAACGCCAAATCTTCCCGCCCAATCAACACGCTATATCACTTATCCACACATTATCCCTGTGGAAAAACACAAACCCTGTGGGCGATTGCGGCGTATCCACCAAACCATCCTGCCCATCATTAGGCAGCCTGAAAATGGAACGTCGGCGGCTCGCCGACATCTTGCCAATCCATAAAGCCCCGTTAAACACACCATTTGGCGACGAGCCGTCGCCGCTCCACTTGGTTTTCAGGCTGCCTCACCCCAACAAAATCCCATCCCCATGATCCCATCCAGCTTTATCGACGACCTCCTCGCCAAAACCGACATCGTGGACATCATCGACCACTACGTCCCCCTTAAAAAAAGCGGCGCAAACTACATGGCGTGCTGCCCGTTTCACAAAGAAAAATCCCCCAGCTTCTCCGTCAGCCCCAGCAAACAGTTCTACCACTGCTTCGGCTGCGGCGCGCACGGCTCCGCCATCGGCTTCATCATGGAACACCAAGGGCTCACCTTCCCCGAAGCCGTGCAACAGCTTGCCGACCGCGTGGGCATGAGCGTGCCACACGACAGCAACACGCAGCCTGAAAACGCCGCCGAACGCGCCGCCCGCAAACAACAGCAGCAAACGCTGGAAAGCGCCGTGCAAGCCGCCGCCACGTTTTATGCGCAACAACTGCCGCTTTCCGCCGCCGCCCAAGCCTATGCCACAGAGCGCGGCTTATCGCCCGAAATCATCGCCCGCTACGGCATCGGCTACGCCCCCGACGGCTGGACACCGCTTGCCCAAATCTTCCAGCCCTATCCCAACGGTGAACTCATCGCCAGCGGCATGGTGATAGACCAAGACGGCAAACAATACGACCGCTTCCGCCACCGCCTGATGTTCCCCATCCGCAACGTTTCAGGCAGCATCATCGGCTTTGGCGGTCGCGTGTTAGACGAGAGCAAACCCAAATACCTCAACTCCCCCGACACCCCCCTGTTTGACAAAGGCAAAAACCTATACGGGCTATACGAAGCCCGCCAAGCCATCAAAGACACAGGGCGCATCCTCGTGGTAGAAGGCTACATGGACACCGTTGCCCTCGCCCAATACGGCATCAGATACGCCGTTGCCGCGCTGGGCACCGCCACCACCGCCGAACACATCAAAATCCTGTTTCGCCAAACCGACAACATCTACTTCTGCTTTGATGGCGACGCCGCAGGGCAAAAAGCCGCATGGCGTGCGCTGGAAAACGCCCTGCCCCAGCTCAAAGACGGCAAAGCCCTGCATTTTCTCTTCCTGCCCGCCGAACACGACCCCGACAGCTTCGTGCGCCAATTTGGCAAAGAACGCTTTGAAGAAGCCCTGTTGCACCAAAGCCGCCCCCTATCCCAATACTTTTGGGACGCACTCACCACCGATTTAGACCTCGCCAGCCAAGAAGGCAAAGCCGAGCTGGTCAAACGCGCCGCCCCTCATCTCGCCCAAATCACCCAAGCCCCCACCCTCGCCTACCTGCTCAAACAAAACCTCAGCGAGCAAACAGGCATAGACCCCAGCAACCTTGCCTACCTCATGGGGCAAGCCGCCCCGCAACGCCACGTTGCCGCCAAGCGCTACACCCTGCCGCGCGAAAGCTTCAGGCAGCCTGAAACCACCACCCTCGTGCAACGCCAAATTCGCACCCTGCTGCTCAATCCCCAATGGGCAGAATACGTCGCCATCCCCGACTACCTGCCCGCCCAAGGCGATTTTGCCTGCCTGCTCGCCCTAGCCCACAGCTACCGCAGCCACCCCAGCATGACCGCCGCCCAAGCCATAGAACACTTCCGCGCCACCCCCTTTGCCCACACCATAGACCACATCTTCCGCCACGCCCTGCAAAACCAAGAAGACCTCACCGACAGCAGCCCCGAAAAACAACAAGAGTTTCAAGACGGCATCGCCAAACTCATCACCGAGCTCAAAAACCACCAAATCAGCCAACTCAAACACCGCCTCACCCAGCCCGACATCAGCCCAGACGAACGCAAACGTCTCTCCCTGTTGATTGTGCAACTGCTGGCAATCAAGTAGGCAGAGCGATTGAGGCAGCCTGAAAACGCTAAATTGTGTTTTCAGGCTGCCTTAGGCGTAGGGTGTGTACCGCAGGTACGCACGCGGTTGAAACGCAACAAACAGCGTGCGCAGCCAAGCTGCACATCCTACAACGGATGGCAAACAACCCCATCACAAATAATGGTTTTCAGGCTGCCTCTGCTGTTTCCCCAAAGGCAGCCTGAAACGAAGTTCAGCGAAGCTAAAACCAAAAAAGACCGAGCAAACTCAATCGCTCGGTCTTTCTCAATTCCCAAAACCTCAACGGTTTTGCGCTTTTTCTTTATATTGCAGCAACGCGCGGTCTAATTTATCCGCCATATTGTCAATCGCCGCATACATATTGTCGCCGTTTTCCAATGCCTCCACATGAAAATCCTTGCCCGCCAAATGCACTTGCGCGGCGGCTTTGCTTTGCACTTTTTCCACCGAAAGCGTAATCGTTGCCGAAATCATGCCATCGGTGTGGCGAGCAATACGTTCTAATTTCTCGGTTACGCGCGCTTTAATGGCTTCGGTAACATCAAAATTGAGACCAGTGATTTTCAGATTCATGATGCAACTCCTTATACAGAGTGGTTAGGAAAGGCAGCCTGAAAACGCCGCTGGGGCGTTGCCAAGCGCAAAAGAAACTCAATTATTCTCGGCGTTGTTGCACGGTGGGGATGCCCAGTTGTTCACGGTATTTGGCAACCGTGCGCCGCGCGATGTTGATGCCTTGCTGTTGCAGCAAGCGATGCAGTGAGCAATCGCTGTGGGGCTTCGTTTTGTCTTCATGTTCAACGATTTGCGCAATCACGGATTTGATGGCGTTGGCGCTGATGGCGTTGCCTGTTTCGCTGTCGTTGATGGCTGCATTTTGGCTGAAAAAATAGCGCAGCGCAAATAATCCTTGCGGGCAAGCCAGATACTTGTTGCTCACGGCGCGGGAGATGGTGGATTCGGCGAGTTCAAGGTGTTTGGCGCAGTCTTTAAGCAGCATGGGCACTAAGCCTATCTCGCCAAAATAGAAGAAGTCTTGTTGATGGGCAAGGATGTATTCGGCAACGCGCAAGATGGTGCTTTTGCGCTGTTGCAGCATATCTATTTTTTGTTTTGCGCCGTTGATTTTTTCGCGCCAAATCGGGTCTAGGTTGCTTTCTTCTTGCAGGGCTTCGATGATTTCGGTGTTGATTTTGATTTGCGGCAGCGATTCTTCGTTGCTGATGGCATACCACTCGCCCTTGTCGTTCTTTTGCACGAACACATCGGGGCGAACGTATTGGGTGGGTTCTTCGCTGGCAAAGCCGTAGGAGGGATAGGGGCGCAGGTTGGTGATGATTTCCAGCGCGTCGCGCAACACGGTTTCGCTGTATTCGGGCAGCAATTTGCTGAATCGGTTGAGATTTTTGGGCGTGTTTTGGGTGATTTGGTCCAGATGGCGGGTGATGATTTGCGCGGCGCAACGGCGTGCTTCGGATAGCGGCAGGCGGTCAAGCTGATAGAGCAGCGATTGGGTTAAATCGGGGGTGGCGATGCCTGCGGGGTCAAACGCGCGCAGGTGTTCCAGCGCGATTTCCATGTCGTCTTCTTCCAGCATCCATTCCAGCGGGGTGTGTTCTATGATTTCTTCTATGGATTCGGTGAGATAGCCTTTGTCGTCCAAAAAATCAATCAGAATGTGCACGCGGGCGGCTTCGGACGGGGTGAGCGGATGTTCGGCAACTTGCTTGTGCAAATAGGAATTGAGCGTTTCTTCTTGGGCAAGGTTTTCCCACGCGCTGCTGTCGTCATCATCCAAGCTAACGCCGCGCTTGGCGATTTCTACGGTGGTGCTGGGGGGGTCGTATGTTTTTTCAGGCTGCTCTACACGGTCAAGCAGGGGGTTATCGGCGAGCCAGTCTTCTACTTCGCGTTCAATTTCAATGCCCGACATCTGCAAAATACGCAAGGATTGCTGCATGTTTTGGCTGAGCTGCTGGGTTTGCCTGAGTTTGAGTTGGATGTTGGTACTGCTCATAACTTATTATTGTTGTTGTGTTAGTAATCAAAATTTTCACCGAGATAAACGGCTCGGACTTGTTCGTTATTCACCAGCTCTTCGGGTTTGCCGGTGGCAAGCACGGTGCCGTCGCTGATGATGTAGGCGCGGTCGCAGATGCGCAGAGTTTCGCGCACGTTGTGGTCGGTAATCAGCACACCGATGCCGCGTTGTTTCAGAAATTCGATGATTTTTTGGATGTCTATCACGGCGATGGGGTCCACGCCGGCAAACGGTTCGTCCAGCAGGATAAAGCGCGGCTGCATGGCGAGCACGCGGGCGATTTCTACGCGGCGGCGTTCCCCGCCCGATAGCGCGGGCGCGGGGCTGTGGCGCAGGCGTTCAATGTTGAGGTCGGCAAGCAGTTTGTTGAGCCGGGTTTCAATCTGGTGTTTGTCGCGCAGGCGGATTTCTAGGATGGCGCGGATGTTTTGCTCCACCGTCATCTTGCGGAAGATGGAGGCTTCTTGCGGCAGGTAGCCGATGCCTGCTTGGGCGCGTTGGTGGATGGGGCTGTGGCGCAGTTCTTCGCCGTTGAGCGTGATGCTGCCTGCATCGGCGGCAATCAGCCCGACTATCATGTAAAAGCGGTGTTATTGCGCGATGGCGCCACGGCGGCAATCAGCCCGACTATCATGTAAAAGCTGGTGGTTTTGCCTGCGCCGTTGGGCCCGAGCAAGCCGATGACTTCGCCGCTTTGGATGTCTAGCGAGAAGTTTTTGACCACTTGGCGTTTTTTAAAGGCTTTTTGCAAGCCTGATACATGGAGATGGGCGGGTTGGGTCATGGTAGAAACTCGGGGGTGGTTTTGGCTGCGCCAAACTGCGTTTCAGGCTGCCTTGGGTTTTTCGCTTTGGCGGCGTGGGTTTTATTCTGCGCGTTGAGGATGGCGCATGATTGAGGCAGCCTGAAAATGATTTGGGCAGGGTGGGCGCAGATGTTTACATTATGAAACGAATACGGATAAGGCAGCCTGAAAACCGTGCAGCTTGGTTTCAGGCTGCCTATCCATTATTTTTTCTTATCGCTCTGCGCGGTGGAGGGCTGGATGATGATGTGCACGCGCGGGTTGTTTTTGCTGCCTGTGGCGTTGCCGCCCAGCACGGTATAAACCTCGGTTTGCGTGTTGTAGCTGATGGCGTTGCCTGTGGCAACATCGCCGCCGCGTCGCACTTTGGCGTTACCCACCAGTTTCACGGTGTGGCTGGCGGAAACGTATTCGGCTCTGTCGCCCCAGCCTTCGGCGATGCCTTTGTTGTTGTCTAACTCTTGGCGGAAGTAAACAGGGCTGCCTTGGGCGTTCATGGTTTGGTTGCCGTTTTGGTCTTGCACCACGCGCACGGTGTTGGCACGCATATTGAGCGTGCCTTGCGTGATGATGACGTTGCCTGTGAACACGGTTACTTGGTTTTTCTGGTCCAGCGAGCCTTGGTCGGCATCAATGGAGATGGGCTGCTGGCGGTCGCTTTCTAGGGCGTGGGCGTTCAGGCTGCCTAGGGCGAGTGCGGCGGCAAGGAGGGTGGTTTTAAGGGCGTTTGAGGTCATAGATTTGTGCTTTCACTTTGGATTTGAGGTTGAGCAAGCCGTTTTTGTTGTCGTAGGTTAAGCCTGTTGCCGTGCCGTGCGAGCGTCCGTATTCGTATTGCACGGGGGCTTCGGTTTCGGCGATTTCGGTTTGGGTGTCCACGTTTAAATAATCGGTTACCACTTTGCCTGCGGGGCGTTCGGCATCGGGGGTTTTGGTAAGCACGACGTTTTGTTCAAAAAAGACTTTTTTGCTTTCAATTTCGTAGCGGGCGGTTTGGCTGGATACGGTGTATTGCTCGTTGTTTTCGCGGTAGGTTTTGAGCGTGGGTTGTTGGAAATAAACGTTTTTTTGGTCGGGCAACTGCCATGCCAGCGGGGCGGTTAGGTCTTGATTCAGGCTGCCTGCGATGTCGTAGCGTTTGCCGTGAATTTGCGTCATGGTGTATTGCGGCTTGGCGGGGTCCAGCTTCACGGCTTCAATCACCACTTCGCTCACGCGCCCGAGCCACGCGGTTAAGCCGCCCAAAATCAGGGCAAGCGCAAGGGGAAAGACAAGGCTGCGAAATCGGTTCATTTGGTGTACTCGGCGAGCGCATCGCTCAATGTGTTTTGGGCGTGCATAATCAGGTCGGTTACTTCGCGCACCGCGCCGAAACCACCGCTTTTCCGGGTGGTGTAGAGCGCGTGTTCTTTCACATAGCTGTGGGCGTTGGCAACGGCGAACGGGAAGCCGCAGCGGGTCATCACGGGCAGGTCAATCACGTCGTCGCCCACAAAGGCGCATTGTTGCGCGGCGATTTGGGTTTTGGCGCAGAGTTGTGCGAAGGCTTGCTGTTTGTTTTCCACGCCGTACAGATAGTGGTTGATACCGAGCTGGGCAGCGCGGTGGGCGACGGCGGGGTCGTTGCGGGCGGTGATGATGGCGGTTTGCACGCCTGTTTGGTGCAACATTTTGATGCCGTGCCCGTCTAGCGTGTTGAATGCTTTGATGATTTCGCCGTTTCCGCCGATGAAGAGTTGCGCGCTGGTGAGCACGCCGTCCACGTCTAAGATAAGGAGTTTGATGTCGCGCAGGCGTTGTTGGCGTTCGGGAGAAAGGGGGGTAAACATGGTTTGAGGCAGCCTGAAAATGATATTTTGGACATTCTAACAGATTGGGGCGGGAATAAGCATTTTTTGTGCCAAACGTTGATGGGGGATGGTAAAGTTTTCAAGGGGGTCTTGGACAATGAGCCGTCGCTACGCCATTAAGGCAGCCTGAAAATGGGTTAGTGCATTATGGTTGGCTTTTGGGTGTGGTTTTAACCATGCGTCTCATGCCGACGGGGCACTTACTTTTCTTTGCTTCGCCAAAGAAAAGTAAGCAAAAGAAAGGCGACCCCGACGTGCAGGTTCGCTGCGCGAACTACCCTCACTTTGCATCCTTTTTTCGGCGCGTGCAAACTAGTCGCACTTCGTGCGCCGTCGAACAAGCGCACGCTTTTTCCCGAAAAAAGGATGCTGCGTTCGGCTGGACGTAGGGGAGAGTGGCAGCAGCATTAAACATTTGTGAAGCGTTAGGCAGCCTGAAATTCAATTCATCCAGTAAAAAACCGAGTGGCAGAACATCAAGCAATTTTGTGTTTTCAGTAAAACAGTATGCGCAACGAAGCTGCACACCCTACGGCTATTTCTCAAAGGCAGCCTGAAATGTTTGCGCTACGGCAATGGAAAGAGTGGGTATAGCGGCGATACGCCATGTTCTGTTTCGGGCTGCGCGAAGGGTTGGGGTAGCTTGCATGGCGAAGTGGGGTTGCGAAGCTCAAATCCATCGCTCTATTTGGTTTTCAGGCTGCCTCATCATGCACAATAAGGCAGCCTGAAAATATGCAAACCGCAGCGTTACGCAATCTCCATCGGCGCAAACGATTTCACCACATCGTCCACGGCTTTCACGCGCACGAGGAAGTCTTCTAGCTGGGCGAGTGGCAGAGCGGATGCACCGTCGCATTTGGCTTGGTTGGGGTTGGCGTGGCTTTCTAAAAACAAGCCTGCCAAGCCTGTTGCCATGCCTGCCAGTGCGAGGTCTAGCACTTGGCTGCGCCGCCCGCCCGATGCCGCCGCGCCGCTTTCGCGCTGTTGCAGCGAGTGGGTTACGTCAAAAATAATGGGTAGGTTGTTGCAGGTTTTTTTCATCACGCCAAAACCGAGCATATCTACTACGAGGTTGTCGTAGCCGAACTGCGCGCCGCGCTCGCACAGGATGATGTGGTCGTTGCCCACTTCGTGGAATTTTTCCACGATGTTTTTCATTTGGCCGGGGCTGAGAAACTGCGGTTTTTTCACGTTAATCACGCGCCCTGTTTTCGCCATGGCGGTTACCAAATCGGTTTGGCGAGCGAGGAAGGCGGGCAGTTGCAGGATGTCGCACACTTCGGCAACGGGGGCGCATTGGTGTGGTTCGTGCACATCGGTGAGCACGGGGCAGCCGAATTCTTGTTTGACTTTGGCGAAGATGCGCAAGCCTTCGTCTAGCCCCACGCCTCGATAGGAGTGGATGGACGAGCGGTTGGCTTTGTCAAACGATGCTTTGAAGATAAACGGGATGCCGAGCTTTTGCGTTACTTCTACATAATGTTCGGCGGCGCGCAGCGTACTGTCTAGGTCTTCTAATACGTTGATGCCGCCAAATAGGGCGAAGGGGGCTTGGTTACTTAGGGTGATGTTGTGTTGGGAAAGCATGGTGTCTCCTTGGGATGATTTGGGTTTTGCCAAAGTGTGCCAACGCGTTTTCAGGCTGCCTAATCGCTGTATGTGCCTGTTACGCTGGCGGTGGCGAGAATATGCCCTTGCATGGCGTAGTGCAAATCGTTGTAGCGAAAGCCTTGCGGCAGGTTGAGCTGGGTGTCCAGCGCGTACACGGTTAAGTCGTAACGATGCGGACAGTTGGGCGGTGTCATACCGCCGTATGCGCTGGCTTCGGCGATGCTTAATTCGCCTAACACGCTTGCCCACGAGTTTGCGCCTTGCGTGTAGCCTTGCGCGGCGATGCTGTCGTTTTCGGGCACGCTGGTGGCGGTTAAATCGGCAATCAGCCAATGTATCCACACAAAGCCTGCGGCGGTAACCGCGTCTTTGTCGTCCAGCACCACGGCGTAGGATTGCGTGCCTGCGGGCGCATCGCTGATGCTAAACGGGATGGAGCGGCTGGGCATGCCGTTGGGGCTGAAATCGCTGCCGCGTTTGCCAAAGCGGTCGTGGAATACGCCGTTTTCTATGGCGGGGGTGTGAACTTGCATGGTGGGTATCCTTGGCTGGGGTGGGTGGGGTTTCAGGCTGCCTTTGAACTGCGCAGCGGCGTTACCCAATAGGCAGCCTGAAAACATCCAACTGCTAGCCGCGAATTTTCGCCAGCGTTTGCGTGGTGGAAGTTTGATGCAAAAACGGGATGGAATGCACACTGCCGCCGCGCGCAAGGGTTTCGGCCGCGCCCACAATGTTTTCAGGCTGCCAATCGCCGCCTTTCACCAACACATCGGGCTGAACCAGCGCAATCAAATCGGCGGGCGTGTCGCTGTCAAACCACGTTACCAAATCCACGCTGGCGAGCGCCGCCGCCACCGCCGCGCGGTTTGCCAACGGGTTAATCGGACGGTCATCGCCCTTGCCCTGCCGCTTCACCGAGGCATCGGTGTTCAACGCCAGCACAAGGCTTGCCCCCAACGTGCGGGCTTGGGCAAGATAGGTGACATGCCCGCGGTGCAGAATGTCGAAGCAGCCGTTAGTAAACACCAGCGGGCGCGGCAACTGCGCCAGCGCAGCAGGCAACTGCTCGGGCGCGATGATTTTTTGTTCAAATTGGGGCGGGGCGTAAGCAGTCATGATGGCTCCTGATGAGGGGATGAAAAATAAAAGGCGTATTTTAGCGGCAGAACGGGGGTTTAGGCAGCCTGAAAGTTGGCTGCGCATTCAATCTGAAATCTTTGCTAAGCCTGCAAGCATCGGGGCAACCGTTGCTCTATATCGCGTTTCAGGCTGCCCTCCGCCACAAAACAAAAACCGCGCTACCCAAGCAACGCGGTTTTGTTCCGACTATTTAGCGGTTTCCACCTGAACCATTTCCACCGCAAGCACGGCGGTTTCCACGCGCGGCACATCGCTGCGGCGCAAACGCGGCTCGGGCGCAGGTTGCTCGCGTTGGGCTTCGGCTGCCAGCGCAGCGGCATCGGTTTCCACAAACTGCAAACCCGATGCGGCAACGATTTCGGCAAGGTTGAACGGCGAAGCAGGTTGGGCGGCAGGCGCGGCTTCGGGCGAAACCGTTTCGGCTTGCGCTGCAACCGCTTGCGTTGCGCTTAGCTGCGTTTCATCCGCCGTATCCGCCGTTTTCAGGCTGCCTAACTCGGCTGCACCGGAAACCGCATCCTCTGCATCCGCCGTTTGCGGCGCGGCGGCATCCGTTTCTGCCCCCGCTTCACCGCGTTCGGTTTTCAGGCTGCCGTGCAACACGGTGATTTGCGCCTGTTCCACATAAGCACTCGCTTGGGCAACCACGGCATCTTCTGTTGCCACCACGCTTTCCGCCGCCATTTCGGCGCTTTCGGCTTTCAGGCTGCCCACTTCGTCATCCGCAGCCAAGCGGCCGGGCGGCACTTTGCCCGCTTCAATCGCCAACACATGCGCCACGGCTGCGCGCACGCGCTGGGCAATCGCCGCCACCGAATCGGGCGCAGGCGCAACGGTTACGCGCACGGCTTCGCCTTGTTTTTGCGGACGGCGGCGGCGTTTGTTTCCACTCGCGTTGTCTGCATTTTCGCTGCGTTCCTCGTCGCCCAAGCGCACCACCACGGGTTTTTGCTTACGATTGCGGTTTTGCTTTTTGCCACTCTCTTTTTCAGGCTGCCCTTGTGCTTCGGCAACTTGGGCAACGTTGGCAACGCTGTTGTCTGCCGCTGCATCCGCCGCTTGGTTGGCGTTTGCTTGATTGCGGTTACGACTGCGCTGCTCGCCTTTGTTGCGGCTGTTGCGCGGTTCTTTTTCCGCCTTGGCGACTGCGTTTTCAGGCTGCATCAAGGCTTTGGCTTCGGCGTTTTCCGCGTTGGCATTGGCATTGCGGCTGCGCGAATTTTTGCGCTCGCCGTTGTTGGCGTTACCATTGTTATTGGCGTTGCCGTTGGCGGATTTTTCTTCGCTGCTTTCGCGGCGTTTGTTGCGGCGGTTGCTGCGTTTGCCGGTTGTGCCGCTACTGCGTTCATTGCGGCTGGATGATTTTTTCGCAGGCGCGGCAGGTTCGCTTGCGCCGCCAAACAGTTTTTTCAGCCAGCCTTTAAAGCTCTCCCACCAAGATTGGCTGCTGCTGGCAACCACAGGCGGCGGCGATGAATGATGCACGCCTTTCACCGCAGGCTCGGGGCGCGTGGCTTTTTCGCCTTTTTTGTTGGCAAAAGGCACGGTTTCGCTGCTTTCAGGCTGCGTTACGCGCTTGTAGCTGGGCGCGGCGTTGTCGTCCAAATCGTCCACGCGAATGCGCGAAATCTCGTAATGCGGGTTTTCCAAATGCGGATTAGGAATCAGGAACACCGACACATCCAGCCGCTCTTCCATGCCAAACAGCTCGGCGCGTTTTTCGTTGAGCAAAAATGTCGCCACATCAACAGGCACTTGCGCGTGTACTTCGCCTGTGTTTTCTTTCATCGCCGCGTCTTGAATCAGGCGCAAAACGTGCAGCGCGGTGGATTCGATGCTGCGAATCACGCCCG
>ERZ773060.368-NODE-368-length-16810-cov-5.89991_pt1 | contig 16810 bp, 5 predicted proteins | sample MGYA00580628_ERZ773060 | MGnify/ENA primary metagenome ERZ773060 (study PRJEB29015, sample SAMEA2738019) | human oral metagenome | biome: human oral; feature: human-associated habitat; material: dental | place: China | collected 2045 ... | reverse complement strand
TCGGGCGAGATCACGCTGAGGTGTCCAACCCCCACATCCGGATCATCCACCGCCGCTGCCGCCAGCACCTTCAACGACCTTGCCAAGCGAGCCACGGCCTCCTCATTGAAGAGCGTGGTGTTGTACTCGAAGTGACCCTGTATGTGGCCCCTCTCTTCGACTGCCAGCAGCTCAAGGTCGAAGGCCGAGCCGTGATGTTCGACGGGGATCCGGGACAGCTCGATGCCCGCGAAACGTGCCGTCGGCATCGCTTGGCCCTGCATCGAGAACCCCACTTGGAACACGGGGGGCCGCGACGCGTCGCGAGGGGGGTCGAGCTCCTGCACGACGCGTTCGAAGGGGACGTCCTGATGCTCGTAGGCGTCCAGACACACCCCCCGCACCCGCCGCAACAACTCCCTGAACGAAGGCTCACCTGACAGGTCAAAGCGCAACGCCAACGTGTTCACGAACAACCCGATCAGCCCGGCGGAGGCCGGGTGGGTGCGGTTCGCCACGGACGTGCCGACCACGACGTCATCTTGGCTGGTGTAGCGGTGGAGCAGGACGACGTAGAGGGAGAGCATCACCATGAACGGCGTTGCGTCCTCCTCACGGCCCAGCTCGGATAGCCGCGCGGAAACGTCGTCGGGCAGCTTGAAGGGCAAAGAGGCGCCTGAAAAAGACTGCTGGGCTGGGCGCGGGTGGGACAGCGGCAACTGCAACGCGGGAGCGGCGCCGGTGAGCTGGTTCAGCCAGTGGTGCACTCCAGCGTCGATGCCGGCTTGTTTCGCCGGCTCGCGCTGCTGGGTGGCGAGGTCACCGTAATGCACCGTCAAGGGCGCCAATGGGGACGGCTTGCCGTCCGCAAACGCCTGGTACAGCTGGGCGAACTCGGAGAACAGCACCCGCACGGACCACCAGTCGCACACCAAGTGGTGCTGCACCAACGTCAGGATGTACTCTCGCTCTGCCAAGCGCAGCAGCCGGATCCGGAGCAGGGGGCCCTCATCGAGGGAAAAGGGTTCCGTGCAGTCACAGGCGAGCCGCTTGTCGCAGACGGCAGCCGCCTCCTCGCTCGTGAGGCTGGTGAGTTCCTCATGCTGGATGCGCACGGGTGACTCGGCCGAAACCACCTGTCTTGCTTCGCCGTCGAGAACGGTGAAGGTGGTGCGGAAGGCATCATGCCGACGCGCCAGCTCGTCCATTGCACGGTCGAACACATCGATGCGCAGGTCACCGGTGATACGCACTGCGGCGGGCATGGCATAGGCTGGGTTGTCTGGTTCCAGGCTAGACAGAAGCCAGACGCCGTCCTGCATTAGCGACAGCGGGTAGGAGGCTGGGAGCTTGCGGCGGTGCAGGCTCTCGGCGAGTTCGCGGCGCTGCTGTGGTGTCAGGCCCGCCAGTCGTTTCTGCAAGTCGGTCATCATTCACCTCCGGTGAAGAGCGCGTCTAGTTCCTCAGGGGAAAGTCCCTCGAGCTCAGCCAACAGGGCCTCGGTGTCGGTCGGCGTCGCAGCGCCCTGTGCGCCGAAGGAATCGGTGGTGGCGTTCGATGAGGACAGATCGGCGAGGACCGCATCAGCCACCGAACGGATCGTGCCCTGGAGGATGGCTGCGATCGGCAGGTCGACTCCCAACTGGGCACTAATCTGGTTGCGCAACCCCATCGCCATCAGAGAGTCCAAGCCCACAGCCAGCAGCGGCTGGTCCAGGCCGATATCGACCACCGATGCGTCCGGGTCGGTCTGAAAAGTTCCCAGCACTTGGCGCACGCCTTCGCTCAGACTGGCGTGCAGCGCCCGGGGCCTAGCCTGCGGGTCGAGGGTCAGGATGTCGGCACCGGTCAGCTGCACCTCGTTAGGTGATGCAGTTGCACCGCTGCTTGGCGGCGCCATGGTGGTTTGGTCGCTGTCTGCTGACCCCACCAGCCTGCGCCACTCCTCGCACGAGCACACCCATACCCGCGAGTGAGAGTAGGGGGTGTGTGGCACCGCGATCCTGATTCGGTCATGGCCGTCGTCGAACCCATGCCAGTCGATCGCAACGCCAAGCTCGAACAGGTCTGCGGCCAAGCCGCCCAGCGCTCGCCAAGCATCCGGTGCGGCCAGCGGTTGGCACCAGTACTCGTCCGCGCTGGATTGTGATGGGCGCTGTGCGCCGAGACCCACGCAGCAGGTGATCCCGGCGTCACGCAGCTGCGCTGTCAAGGCGGGCCCAACCTCACACGAGCCGTCGCTCCAACGGTCCCAAGCGTCGGCCGCGTCATCTGGGCCATGACCTCCGATCACGGGGACCGAGGCCTCTGCCGTCTCCGTGAGGGCGCTCAAGACGAGCTGTACCGTCTCGGCCCCGCCACGCCCGCTGGCCGAGTCGTCGAGCGCTACAGCGATGCGCAGCGTTGTGGGCAGGTCCAGTTCACCTGACCAGCAGCGTGCCGTCAGTTCGCCCAGACCCACCCCGGCCACGGCGTCCGGAACGATGCCCCATTTCGCCAGCAGTCGTGCCACTGCGAGGGTCCAGACGATGGTCCCGGCGGGGCCGTCGATACGATGTTCGCCGACACCGAGCCCGGCGATGTCCTCGATGTGAGGCCGCAGCTCGGCGGGGACGCAGCCAAGGACGGCCTCTACTTCTTGGGTGAGAGCCGGCGAGGCCAGCAGGCTGCGTCGCACCTCGCCGCTGGGGCACTGCGGCCCGAACACGAAGCCGGTCACTGGGGCCGGACCATCTACGGACACCCCAGCCACCGAACGGGCCAAGCGATCGGCCAAGGCCTCGGCCAGCTCCGAGCCGGTGCATCCCACCACCGCGAGGCGCTGGTGCAGCGCTTGGCGTCCAGTGGCCACCGAGAAGCAGTAATCGTGGACGCGGTCCTGGCCCTTCAGCTGGAGGATGTGTTCCGTCGCCAGTGCGCGCAGGCTCGCCGGCGAGGGCGCCGATAGCGGGAGCACGGCCACAGGGCGGCGCTCGTCCTGCGGACCGAGCGCACGAGGCGCTGCCTGCTCGACGACCAAGTGAACGTTGGTGCCGCTGATCCCGAAGCTGCTGATGCCGGCGATTCGGCGACCCGCCCGCGGCTGCCACGCCGTGGGTGCGGTGGGAACCGTGAAAGGCGGCCGCTCCAAGGAGATGTGGGGATTGAGCGCTTCGAAGTGTAGGTTAGCCGGGATCATCTGGTGCCCTAGGGCCAGCACCACCTTGATCAGGCCTGCAATCCCCGCCGCGGCCTCCAGATGGCCGAGGTTGGTCTTGACCGAGCCGAGCACCAACTCGTCACCGGGTTCGCGGGTGAACACCGACGCAATCGCTTCACACTCGATCGGGTCTCCCAGCGTGGTTCCCGTCCCGTGCGCCTCCAGGTAGGAGACATCTTGGGCGGACAACTGGGCCGCGGCCAACGCCTCGGTCAGGACAGCCACCTGCGAGGTCACGTTAGGGGCTGACAGCCCAGTGCTGCGCCCATCTTGGTTGGTGGCCCCACCGCGCAACACTGCAAGCACCTCGTCCTGCGCGGCGACATCGCAGAGCCGCTTGAGCACCACGATTCCGCACCCCTCGCCACGCACGAAACCATTGGCCGCTTGGTCGAAGGCATGGCAACGGCCATCGGGGGACAGCATCACCTCGTACTGCGACAGCGCAACCGTGTGGGCGGGTGACAGGATGATGTTGACCCCACCGGCCAAGGCTGTGTCGACGGTGCCGGCCTGCAAGGCCTGCATCGCCAAGTGGACCGCCATCAGCGCGGATGAGCAGGCGGTGTCGACGGTGATCGCAGGCCCGCGCAGGTCGAAGAGGTAGGCGATGCGACCCGAGATCACGCTCAGAGCGCTACCGGTGACAGTGTACGGTGACACCTGCTCGAGCCGTTGGAACTGGTACATTCCATAGTCACCTTGGCTAGCCCCGATGTAAACCCCGGTGCGGCTACCAGCCAGCGATGCCGCCCCGGCGTCTTCCAGCGCCTCCCACGCCACTTCCAGTGCGAGCCGCTGAGCCGGGTCCATCGCGGCCGCCTCCCGCGCAGAGAGGCCGAAGAAGGCGGGATCGAACTGATCGATGTCGTCCAAGAAGCCTCCCCAGCGGGTGTACATCTTGCCCGGCGCCCCGGGGGTGGGGTCGAACAGCTGCTCCAGATTCCACCGGTCCGGTGGGACCTCTGAGACCGCGTCACGCCCTTTAATGAGTAGGTCCCAGTATGCCTCGGGACTGTTGGCCCCGCCGGGGAAGCGGCAGCCCATCCCCACGATGGCAATGGGTTCCACCGCCCGGTTGCGAGCCTGCGTAAGCTCAGCTTGGAGCCGGTCGATGGCGTCCAACGCCCGGCGCAGAGTCTCGGTGCTGGTGGACTGCTGATGTGTCATGCTGTGGTTTCCTTATCGGGACTCGCTGGATACGTCCTCGAGCGCGGCGAGCCGCTCCAGGATTAGGGCCTCGACCTCGTCTGCTTCCAAGTCCTGGTGCTCGGCTCCGCCGGGCACCAGGACTGTGGCGCGGGCGACCGGGGTCGCCAGATCGATCTGGTCGCACAGGTTCGTGGCCAGGGCATCAAGGGTGGGGTGGCGCCAAGCGAGCGTGTCGGGAAGCTCTGTCTCCAGTGACCACTCCAGCCGTTTCTTGAACTGGAGCGCCAACAGTGAGTCGAATCCCAAGCTCGTCAGCGGGGCGTCGATGTCGATCTGACCGGCCTGGACCCCCAGCACCGCCGCCGCGGCCGCCCGACACTCATTGAGCACCAGCCCCCGCCGGTGCCGCGCTACAGGAGCAACCGCCATCCGGGCGCGCAAAGCACCCTGCTCGCCCCATTCGGCCGCAATCTGGAGCTCTGTCGTCGCGGTGGTCGTGTCGGCGGTGGTGGCCAGGCTATGGCTGGTATCGGTTGTGTTGGTGGCCGGCGAGGTGCTGGCTTCGGCGGCCAGCGCCGCGAGCAGGGGGCGCGGGTGCGACGCTGAGTAGAGCCGGGTGAACCTGGCCCAGTCGGCATCGGTGACCAGCAGCGGGCTGGGCGTGTCCGGACCGAGCGACTCCAAGACGTCCAAGGCTGGCTCGATGTCCATGACCCGCAGGCCGAACATCTCCAGCCCTTGGCGGTGGCGCTCGGTGATCTCGCTGTTCCAGGCGCCCCACTGGACGGCAGTGGCCACTTGGCCCCGGCCGCGGCGGATGTCTGCGAGCCCATCGAGGTAGGCGTTCGCCGCCGCGTAGGCGGCCTGGTTGATGGTGCTGACCGTGCTGGCCATCGAGGAGAACAGCACGAAGGTCTCCAGCCCCGTCCCCAGTAGTGCGTCCAGGTGCCGTGCGCCCATTACCTTCGCCGACATCACGGCGGCGACATCCTTGGGGGTGATCGACGACAGCGGTTTGGTCAGGCTCACATCACCGGCCAAGTGGTAGACGTGGTGCACCGGCGTCTCATCGGCAGCCAGGCGGTCCAGCAGGGATGCGAGGGCCGCCGGGTCAGCCACGTCGCAGGCGACTACGTCGACGCGGCAGCCAATCAGCCGCAGCTCACGGGACAGGGCGTCGGCTCCCGGTGCGAGCGGACCACGCCGGCTCACCAGTACCAGGTGTCGGGTGCCGCGCCGAGCCAGACGTCGGGCCAAGTTCGCTCCTACGCCCCCGGTGCCGCCTGTCACCAGAACGGCACCCTCGTGCGACGCTACGTCAACCCGACTGGGCATCGGGACAGGCACCAGTCGGCGCACCCACAGCAGCTCCCCTCGGACGGCGAACTCATCTTCGTGGGCGCTGTCGGTGAGGGCACGGGCGAAGGTTTGCGTCGCGGTGGACCCATCTGAGGGTTTGAGGTCGATCAAGCCCCCCCAACGGTTCGGGTACTCTAAGCCCATAGCACGCCCCAAGCCCCACACCGCTGCATGGGCTGCGTCTCTTACTGCCGAACCTGCCGCGGAGACGGCTGCGGTGGTGACCACCCAAACCCGGCAGTCGAGGTGGCGGCAGCCCTGAAGTACAGCCAGCGTCCGAGTGACGAGATCCGTGGTTCGCTCAGCCTCCACGGTGACCTCGTGGGCTGCGGGGAGCAGACACAGCACCCCGACCGACGCCCCCGCGGCGTCCACATGCTGGCGCACCGCCTCGGCGACCTGCCCTGCATCGGCGCTGGGCTCGAGGCCCTCCACCATGAATTCGCCATCTGCCAAAGCCGCGCAGACCGACTCCGGCACGGGGTTCGCGTCGTCGCGAAAACGCAGCAGAATCCAGCGGCCCGTCGCTTGCGCCGGGGTTGGAGGGGGGGCGAGTTGAACCCAGTCGCTGCGGTATGTCCAGTTCGGATGGGCGGGCGCGAATGTTGACCACACCGCACGCAGACCCGCTGCCAGATCGGCGGGGGTGACACCTGTGCATGCCAGCCGGACCGGGTCATCGTGAGGTTCGGAACGTCGGCAGAATCCTTCCAGCGCATCCTCGTCCACGTCGGCGAGCGCGGTAATTTCCTTCCCGATGAGCTCGCGCAGACTCGATGAGTTCGACGCGCTCAACATCATGATGAAAGGTGAGGACATAAATATTCTTTCGGGTAAAGACCTGCTAGTAGGAGTGGCCACGATTGTGGCGCATCAGCGGGTTGTGAGCGTCAAATCGATAGTCAACTAAAGTATAGTCGATGGCTTCTGTCGACCTAAAGTGAACGCCAAAATGAGATTAACGTATGTTAATACACGTGGCCATGAATTTGGTCCAAGCGGTTCGGCGTGACAGGCGGGGGGCGGACTGTTGCAAAGGGTCGCCAGGGGGATATCCGCTTGTCGGGTGCGATGTGTTGCCCGAAGAAGTGAAAATTTTCAACAATTTCGGGATATCTGCTTGTCGGGTGCGATGTGGGGTCGTTCGAGGGTGCGTCAGAAGCCTGACAAGTTCAACCAGGGTTCGGATCCGCTGGGCTTCACGGTTAGTAGAATCGTCAAGTTTATTCTGGCTTTTCGGGGCCAGAACTCTCAGGGCAGCATTCGACTTCTCAGTGCCCAAGGCAGTCGGGTGCGGAGGCGGTTGCGTGACCTTGGGGTAAGATCGCTGCATGCTTTGTGCTGGCATGGTCGAAATTCGCCGGCCACTGTGTCGTTCGTATTTCTGCCGCCCCACGTGGCGGGGGATGATCCAATGTCTTCGGGTCGATCTCGGTGACAGTGACAGGGTGTCATCAAGCCCGCGCCGAAACGCTTGGGGGGTATGGCCCACCGGGCGCATCTGGAGGAACTCGTGACCACGACAGCTAATCAAGAGAACCCTGCACCGGTGTGTCAGGCCGCGCATGATATTGCCATCGTTGGCATGTCCTGTCGGATGCCGGGATCGGTGACCAACCCCGACCAGGCTTGGCAACTTCTCCTCGACGGTGTGGACGCGATCAGTGAGACGCCGGCCAACCGGTTCCCGATCGCGGAGTGGGTCAGCACCAACCGTCGAGCTCGCGGTAAGGGTTACAGTCGCTGGGGCGGCTACTTGGACGATGTGGACGCCTTCGACTGCGGCTTCTTTGGAATCTCACCCAATGAGGCGGCCGCGATGGACCCCCAGCAGCGCATCACTCTGGAGCTTGCGTGGGAGGCCCTTGAGAACGCGGGCATTGTGCCCGCCAGCCTCGCGGGCTCGCGAACCGACGTCCTGATGGGCGTTTCCAACATGGAGTACGCGCGCTTCAGTGAGTTGTCGCCAATGAGTCTGGGCCCGTACTCGGGCACCGGCGCGGCGCTCAGCATCGTCGCGAACCGTGTCTCATATGTCCTCGACCTGCGCGGCCTGAGCATGGTGATCGATACCGCGTGCTCCTCGTCACTGACCGCGATCGCGCTCGCCTGCCAACGACTGCGATCCGGGGCGGCCGACGTGGCGCTGGCGGGCGGCGTCAGCCTTGTGCTCGGCCCCAGCCTCATGGTCTCGTTCAGCAAGGCCGGGGCGCTGTCGGCCGATGGACGCTGCAAGGCGTTCTCCGACGATGCGGACGGCTTTGTGCGCTCCGAAGGGGCAGGCGTGGTGGTGCTGCGTCGGCTGGAGGACGCGCTCGCCGACTCGCAGCAGGTTCTCGCCATCATCGAGGGGGTCGGGAGCGTCCAAGACGGCAAGACCCAAGGCCTGATGGCACCCAATCAAGAAGCGCAGGTCTCAGTGATCCGACAGGCCTGCGCCGACGCAGGGATCAGCCCTGACGACCTGGCTTACGTTGAGGCGCACGGGACAGGCACCAGCATCGGTGACGCCATCGAGTTGCGGGCGCTGGCCCGCGCCACGGCCGGGCGTGCGCAGGACAGTCCGACCCTGATCGGCTCGTTGAAGAGCAACATCGGCCACACCGAGCCTGCCGCTGGTGTGCTCAGCTTGGTGAAGGCCGTCCTCGCTCTGCAGCACCGGGTGCTGCCTCCCTCGCTACACGTGCGTCGACCCAATCCGGTGATCGAACAGGAGTCACTCAATGTGCGCGTAGTCACGGAGGCGACAGACCTGCCCGGTGATGCGGAGCAACTGCACGTCGGTGTCAGCGCATTCGGTTTCGGTGGCATGAACGCCCACGTCGTGATGCGCCCGGCGCCGCCGCGGGCGATCTCCGTGCCGAGCGGGTCACCACTGAACCGGCTGATATTGCCGCTGTCGGCACAGTCACGCGAATCGCTGGCTGCGCGTGCCGAGCAGTTCGCCGAGATGCTCGAGCAGTGCCCTGACCCGGCTGCGCTGTGTAGCGAGGCCGCTGTCCACAGCACACATCATGCCCATCGGCTGGTGGTCCAAGCCAACGATCGGGCCGAGCTGGCCGAAGCGCTGCGCTCGGATGAGGCGGAAGCGCGCTGGGTCGTTGCTGGCCGACGGCGTCTGCGTCAAAGTGCGCCCACCGTGTTCGTGTTCTCCGGTCAAGGTGGTCGCTGGTGGCCGTTAGCCGAGGACCATCGCGATTTGCCGGAGTTCAGGGCGACGCTCCAGCGGTGCGGGGAGGTCCTGCGCCGGCTGGCCGGTCTCGACCTCACTGGTCTGCTGGCCTGCCCGCAGGACTCAGACTTGCTCCACGATCCGGCGCTGGGTCAGCCCGTCCTCACATGCTTGCAAATCGCGCTGGCTGCCCAGTGGGCCGCTTGGGGAGTGGTGCCCGACCTGGTGGTGGGGCACAGCCTCGGGGAGGTGGCTGCCTTCCAAGTGGCCGGGTCACTGACGCTGGAGGATGCGGTCAGAGTGGCCTTGCAGCGCGGGCGCTCCATCGCCGAGCATGCCGCGCCCGGCCTGATGGCGCTGGTCAAAGCGAGCGCGGACGATGTCCGGGAACGGATCGGGCAGCAGACCGGGGCGGTGTGGGTGGCGGCTGAGAACTCGGCCACCGACACCATCATCGCCGGTGACACCGAGGCCGTTCGGGCCCTGGTGGACGACTACACGGCACGGGAATGCTTCGCCCGGCCCCTGCGGGCCGTCAGCTATGCCTCGCATGGCCCGGGGATGGCGGCGGCCGCAGCAGATTTGGAGAGCGCGCTGGCGGGCCTCCATGCCCGGCCTCCGCACGTCGAGGTGGTCTCCACACTCACGGGTGAGCGCTACGAACACGCGCCGATCGCCTCCTACTGGGCCGACAACCTGACGCATCCGGTGCTCTTCTCCCGCGCGCTGCAGGCCACTGTCACCTCCGGCGGTGGTGCCTATGTGGAGCTCGGGCCGCACACCAGCCTTGGGGTCTCGGTCGCCGACGTACTGGAAGCTGCTGGCGTCGGCAGCCGAAGCGTCGTGGTCTCCTCCCTGCGTCGTGACGAGCCTGCGGTCAACGCCATGGTGGGGCAGCTGGCCGTCCTGCACTGCGCCGGACACGAGGTGGCTTGGCCCGCGGTGACCGGCACAAACGAGGTCCGCTCGGGACTGCCGAGCTACCCTTGGCATCGCAGCCGACACTGGCTGCCGCGCGAGCAGACCGGCTCACGCAGCGGTCATCCCGTGCTGGGCAGTTGCCCCGTCAGCTTGGCGGAGGGGGGCTCGCAGCTGTGGTCGGGCCGCGTCGACGTAGCCACCTTCGGGTGGCTTGCCGATCACTGCGTCGAGCAGGCGACGGTGTTGCCCGCCACCTTTCTGGCGGAGACCATGCTGAGCGCCGCATGGCAGGTTGCGGGTGAGTGCTGTCTCACCGACGTCCGCTTCCATCAGCCGATGCTGGTTACCGAGAATGCCTCAGCAGACAACATACAGGTCACTTGGCACGAGCGCGAGGGTCTAGAAGTCTATGGCCGCGAGGTTGGCGAGCGGGCCGGCTCATGGACGCGGATCGCCAGCGCCCGCTTGGGCGATGCTCCGGCACGCGCCACGGGGCGGCCTAAGATTGTCACCTGGGAGGCCGAAGCCGGCGAGGTGCTCAACCCGAAGGAGCTGTACGCCACCTTGCGTGAGCGCGGGCTGGTCTACGGCACGAGTTTCCGTGTGCTCGACTCGGTCACCGTCTCGGGCGGGAAGGCCCTCGGGTCGCTCGAACCGCGCGGGGAGACCGACCCGGACGCGGCCTTCCTGGCCCATCCGGCCTTGTTGGACGGCGCGTGTCAGCTGGCCGCGGCGCTGCTGGCCGAGCGGGGTGACACTCGGTTGCGCATCCCCTCGTCCTATCAGCGGATGTGGGTTGAGGCGAGCCCGGCCCGGGCGGAGGCCATCTTAGTGTCTGACGGCACCGACGAGTCGTACCGGATCGCCCTGCTGGACCAGGCGGGTGGGCTGGTGGGCGAGATCGTCGGGCTGCAGCTGGCAGAGCTCCGGGCGGCTCCGCCCGACGAGACCAACTGGCTGCTGCAGCAGGTGTGGAGCCCCTTCCGGGGGCTCGCCCCTGATGGCACCTGGGCTGTGATCGGCGAGGGCGAGGTGGCAGAGCAGCTGCGCTTGGCGCTGGTGGCCTGCGGTTGCCGGATCGGCACCGCCGACCAGGCGGGGCTGGCCGGCATCCTCGACTGCACTTCGAGCGCCCCGCACGTCCCCGCCTCGGGCGGCCGTGACTCGGAAGGCCCGGCCTCGGAAGTGGCTGGCGACGATCGGTCTGGGTGGGATGGGGCCGCGCAGGATCAACAACAAGGATTGGACTCACTCGTGTCCGGCAGTTGGCTGCCGTTGGCGGCACGCCTGTGCGGGGCAGCCGAACAGGGCGTGGGCAACTACGTGCTGGTGACTCTTGGTGCTCGCAGCATCGCGGGTGAAACCGTGGACCCGGTGGCGGCCAGCGTGTGGGGTCTGGGCTGCGTGGCGCGGGCAGAGCTCGGTCTCAACGTGGTGATGGCCGATCTCGGGGCACCAGCCGACGCCGAGGCACTGGTGGCGTGCTTGGGCCGGGCAGGGAGCGGCGGCCGAGACGCCCAGCTCGCCGTGCGCGGGGGACGCGTCCTCGCGGGGCATCTTGACCACTGCTCGTCGGAGGTGGTGCCCACGCAATGGAACGAGTCCGTGTCGGGAGCGGCGGTGCTGGTCGGCAACGAGCATGGCGATCTTGCTTCGCTGCGGTTGCAGCAGGCAGCCATCGCCCCGCCACGGCCCGGTGAGGTGGAAATCGCCGTGGAAGCGGCCGGGCTCAACTTCAGCGACGTGCTCAAGGCAATGGGGCGCTACCCGGGCGTCTGCGGTCAAGAGCCGCTGGGCGGGGAGTGCTGCGGCGTTGTGACTGCGATCGGCGAGGGTGTCACGCGAGCCGCCGTGGGAGACCGGGTGATCGCGATCGCACCAAGGTCGATGGCCACCACGGCGCTCACGGACGAACGGCTGGTGGCCCGGATCGGCACCGGGGTATCAGCTGCCCATGCTGCTGCAGCCCCGATCGTCGAGCTGACCGCGCGGATGGCTCTCGACCTGCTCGGACGGGTGCGTGAAGGGGACTGGGTGCTGGTTCACTCCGCCACCGGCGGCTTAGGACAGGCGGCGCTGCGGCTTGCGCGCGCTCGGGGCTGCAAAATTGTGGCCTCGGCAGGCTCCTCGGCCAAGCGTCAAGAACTCGCCGAGCAAGGCTTGGAGCTGGTGATCGACTCGCGCGGGGGTGGTTTTGCGCCCCTCGTCGACCAGGCGACGCACGGGCACGGCCTCGACGTGATCCTGAACACACTGTCCGGGCAGGGGCTCGTCGAGGGGCTGCGCAGCCTAGCGCCCGGCGGTCGTTTCATCGAACTGGGCAAGGCAGACCTCTACGGATCCAGCCGGATGGACATGGGCCTGCTCGCCCAGAACCGGTGCTTCCTGTCCTTCGACCTGCACGAGCTAGTGCAGCGCGACCCGGCGGCGGTCACGGCTTGGCTGGACCTGGTGGCTCGCGACGTGGATAGCGGATTCGCCCGCCCGGCGCAGTTGACCACGTTCTCTCTCGAGCACGCCGAGGAGGCTTTCCTCCTGATGGGCTCCTTCCAGCACCGTGGCAAGCTCGTCCTGACCCGGCCACAGGCGCCGGTGGACGTATGGCCCGATCCAGACTGGCCCTGCGTGAGGCCAGGGCGGACCTACCTAGTCACCGGTGGCACCGGAGCCTTGGGCACCCACCTCGCCCAGCAGCTCGTGACCTGGGGAGCCAGCGATGTCGTGCTGGTGTCGCGGCGCGCTCAGTGCACAGAGCCGGCCATCGAGGCGCTGGTCGAAGCCGGCGTGGTGCGCCACATCGCAGCAGACGTGTGCGACCGGGCCGCGATGGACGCGGTGCTGGCAGCCTGCCCCCGGCTGGCGGGCGTCTTCCACCTGGCCGGGGTGCTGTCCGATGCCGCCCTCGGGCAGCTCGACCCTGCCGTGTGTTCACGTGTGGCAGCGCCGAAGATGACCGGTCTCGACGTGCTGGACCGCGCCACTCGAGCCGTGGAGCTGGACCACTTCGTCGTCTTCTCCTCCGCGGCCGCCCGACTCGGGTCGCCCGGCCAGGCGAGCTATGCCGCGGCGAATGCCTATGCCAGCGCCGTGGTGGAGCGTCGGCGGGCCGTGGGTCTGCCCGGGGTGAGTATCGAATTCGGGCCGTGGGAGGCGAGCATGGCCGATGCTGACGGGCGTGACCTGCGGTTGGTATTGGTCTCCGGACTGACCCCCATCACCCCGGCGCAGGGTATGAAGGCGCTGGCGTTGGCGCTGCGACCCGACGCCCCGGCTATCCAAGTGGCGCTCAGCCTGGACCTCGACAGCGCCCGCCGGGCGAGGCAGCAGGGTCTAAGCCCCGACGCGCTGGCCGCACTGTTGGACGATGAGTCGCAGGACACCACCGCAGGCCCAGCCCTGGTGCAGGAACTGCGTCGCACGGCGCCGGCATTGCGACGGGAACGATTGCTGGAGATCTGCCGGATCACGGCAGGCGGGGTACTGCGAGTGCCGCCCGCCGACTTGGACACGTCGGTTCCGTTCAACGGACTCGGGTTCGACTCCCTGATGGGACTGGAACTGTGCAAGCGCCTGGAGTCGCAGTTGGGGGTCGCGGTGCCCCCGACGGTCGTGTGGCGCCATCCCACTCTCGACCTGCTGGGTGAACACCTACTGGATGTGCTTGGCCTCGGAGCGCCCAGCGACCCCGCTGAAGACGAATTGGAACCCTCGCTGCAGGCGGACCCGGCGCGCGAGCCAGAGGTGGACCAAGTTCGTGGCCCTCAGGCAGGACCGGAGGCCGTGAGCACGGCCGATTCTTCGGACACGGTCGCCCGGCTGGCGGCAAAGCTCGCGATGCTGGAAGGGAACGCCCATGCCTGACGTCAACTACGAAGCTCTGCTCCGGCGGGCTCTGACCAGCATCGAGAGGCTGGAGAACGAACTCGCCGCCCAGCGCCGCGCCCAGCATGCGGAGGTGGCGGTGATCGGGCTGGCGTGTCGGCTGCCGGGTGCCGATGGCCCTGAGGCCTTCTGGCGCCTCCTGCGCGACGGTGAAGATCACGTGGCCCTGACCCCGAAGGAACGCTGGGATGGATCTGGGTTCAACACGCCCGGTACGGCCAAAGGCCACTACATCGACGACGTGCGCAGCTTCGACCACGCCTTCTTCGGAATCTCGAAGGCAGAAGCCGAGGCAATGGACCCGCAGCACCGTATCGCCCTGCAAGAGGTCTGGCACGCACTGGAGGACGCCCGGATCGACCCCCAGACACTGGCTGGCTCCAACACCGGCGTCTACGTCGGCATCTCGAGCCAAGACTACGCGGTGCGCACCTTCGCGAACCTGGATGCGGTGTCGGCCTATGTTTCGACCGGTACCGCCCACAGCGCGGCGGCCGGCAGAATCAGCTACTACCTCGGCGCGCACGGCCCATCGGTCGCCGTCGACACTGCCTGCTCCTCGTCGCTGACCGCAACCCACTTGGCGGTTCAGGCCCTGCGCCGAGGGGAGGCGGACCTCGCGGTGGTTGTCGGCGTCCACCTGGTGCTGGCACCGCACGCCGGCCAGTCCTTCGATGCCTTCGGGATGCTCTCCCCGGACGGCATGTGCCATGCCTTCGACGCCTCGGCCAACGGCTTCGGGCGCGGTGAGGGCTGCGTGGTAGCCATATTGGAGCGACTAGACGATGCGATGGCGGCCGACCGCCACGTTCATGCCGTCATCAAGGGCTCCGCGATTAACCAGGACGGTCGCACCTCGGGGCTGACGGCCCCCAACGGTGGGGCGCAGGCGGCCGTAATGCATGCTGCCCTCCGGGACGCCGACCTCGACGCAGCCCAGATCGCGCTGGTCGAGGCCCACGGGACAGGAACACCGCTGGGCGACCCCATTGAAGTCGAAGCGATCGCCGAGGTCTACGGCGGCGGCAGTGATCCCTGCTGGCTCGGCGCAGGCAAGGCGAACGTCGGCCACGGTGAGGCAGCGGCCGGCCTGACATCACTGCTGAAGGCTGCACTCTCCCTGTCACACCGCGAGGTGCCGACCCTACACGGCTTCCGAACCGCCAACCCAAACATGCCGCTGGCGGGCACCCGGTTGCAGATTCCGTTGCAGCCCGAGGCGCTAGGATGCACCCCCGACCAACCGCTGTATGCCGGGGTAAGTTCGTTCGGCTTCGGCGGGTCGAACGCCCACGTGGTGTTGGGCACCGCGCCGCCGAGACGGGCTGCACGGCCAGCACAACAGCCGGAAGAGCTGGTGCTGCCGGTTTCGGCCAGCAGCGGCTCTGCCCTGGATGCCCTGCGCACAAGCCTGGTGCAGATCCTGTCGCACGCCGGGCAGGATGCTGCGGATGTCTGCCTGGACGCGGCCACGGGCCGGGCCCAGATGGGCTTTCGGGTGGCGGCTCACGGCGCCGACGCCGTAGCGCTGGCGCAGGCGCTCGGCTCCGCGACACTCCCATCGGGGCCGGTGCGGCGCCACCAGCAACCCGTCTTCCTTTTCACCGGCCAAGGCTCCCAGCGCGCGGGCATGGGTCGCCGGCTGTTCGAAATTGAGCCCGCCTTCCGCGAGAGCATGGAGGCATGCCACGAGGTGCTGCGCGAGGAACTGGACCACGGGCTGCTGGATGTCCTCTACCGCGATCCTGAGCTGGCGCCCCTGGTGGACGACACGGCATACACTCAGCCCGCCCTGGTCGCCCTCGAGTGCAGCATGGTACAGCTGTGGGCCTCCCATGGGGTCGTGCCGGCCGCAGTGGCTGGGCACAGCATCGGCGAGTTCGCGGCCGCCGTCTCGGCCGGGATGCTGACTCGCGACGACGCGCTGCGCTTCGCCGCTGCTCGGGGTCGCCTGATGCAGGAGGGCTGCGAACCCGGGGCGATGGCGGTGGTACTGGCCTCGCCAGCCGTGGCGCAGCGCATCGCTGGCGTCGCGCAATGCGAGGTTGCGGCCATTAATCACGGCGCCAACGCGACGCTCAGCGGCACCGACGCCCAAATCGCGAGGGCGCTGGAGGTCAGCTCGACCGTGGGGGTGGAGACAATTCGCCTGCCCGTCAAGCGGGCCTTCCACTCGCGCCTGATGGACCCGATCCTGCCCGCCCTGCGCGCCGTCGCGCGCGAGGTGCCGATCACGGCCCCGCAAATCCCGTTCGTCTCCAGCCGCACCGGTAAAGCCTTCCCCTGGGATGAGCCACCCAACCCCGACTACTGGACCCGCCAAGCGCGCGGGACGGTGCAGTTCGCGGCGTGCGCCTCTGCGCTGCTGGAACTCGGCCACACCCTCTTCCTGGAGGTCGGTCCCGCCCCGTCCCTGCTGCCCATGGTGGAGCGTGCCGGGGCAGGCGCCGTGAGGCTGGTGCCGACACTCACCGGTAAGGCGGACGATGTAGGCGTCTTCACGGACGCGACCTGCCGCCTGTTTGAGGCGGGCGTGGACATTCACTGGCAGGACGGCGCCTCTGCCCGAGCACCGCTGCCTTCCTACCCTTTCGACCCGGTGGAGTGCTGGCTGGCCCCCACCCTGTGACATCGGCTCGCTGGTCGTCACCCCGACGGACTGCAGGGTGTCGTCGTCTCGGACAAGATGGACAAGACCATCGTCGTCCTGGTTGAGGACCGCGTGAAGCACCCGCTTTACGGCAAGGTGATGACCAAGTCGTCGCGTATCAAGGTCCACGATGAGGGCAACACTGCCGGTATCGGTGATCGCGTCCGCGTCATGGAGACCCGTCCGTTGTCGGCGCAGAAGCGTTGGCGTCTGGTCGAGATCATCGAACGCGCCAAGTGAGTTGCGGGGAGGTGGTCCGTCCCGGTTGGGGCGGGCCACTTCCCGTATCCGGGGGCGGTTACGATCTGCCCATGGACGTGTTGATCGTTGACGACGAGGCCGGGCTGGCCGATGCCATTGCAACGTACCTGCAGGCGTTTGGGCTTGAAGCCGAGTACGTCGTTGATGGTGCCTCCGCCTTGGCTGCGTTCGATGTGCACTCGCCGAAGCTGGTCGTGCTCGATGTGAACCTGCCGGATGTGAACGGTTTCGAGGT
>ERZ773060.365-NODE-365-length-16828-cov-65.205_pt1 | contig 16828 bp, 19 predicted proteins | sample MGYA00580628_ERZ773060 | MGnify/ENA primary metagenome ERZ773060 (study PRJEB29015, sample SAMEA2738019) | human oral metagenome | biome: human oral; feature: human-associated habitat; material: dental | place: China | collected 2045 ... | reverse complement strand
GTGTGGGGAGGCTGGGGGAAGAAGGTTACCTTTCCCCTTTTGAGACATCACATCTCACCATTTTAGTAAGGTCACCCTTACCACATTCACGAGGATCGTCTCTCAGAGCCTCTCAGAGCCGCTCCTAGGCAACCGTACTGCCAGCCCCCCCAACCCCTCTCAGAATCGATTCTCGTGACGATTTGGGGCATATGGGGCCCGCCCCCCGGCGGGCCCCCTCTCCTACCCTTCGAAGTCCTCAAGGATGTCTGCGAGTTCTTCTGAGTAGTAGCCGTTCAGTTCGTCGTAGTACTGGACGTTCATGGTCGGTTCCTTTCTCTCTTCGACCTTATGCTTTAAGTCTAGTCTTTGAAATTATAAAAGTCAAGTAGGATTATATGTGTCTTTCACCACATAATCCTGCTTGACCTGTCCTGTCCCGTATGTGCTATACTGGTGCCATGCCCCGAGAGGGGCAGGCAGACCACGAATAAGAAAGGATTATCCATGTCAGACAACCCCGCCTACCAGGCTGCACAGTATGCCCACCGTACGTACCATCAGCGGCGCATCGACATCGCCGACGCTTACTCCCGCCAGTGCGATGCCAACAGCGACCGCCTCGTCGAAGAGCTCGCTGTAGTCGCCTGCCGTTTTAACCTCACGCCTACCCGCGTCGTCACCTACGCCTTCGGCAACGCCCGCCCCGACTTCATCGGACGCGTCCGCCGTGCCATCTCCGCCCTCAAAGATCCGACGCATGCCGCTCATGACTGAAACAACCCTTAAAACGGACCTGTCGTCGCTCGAAGTCATCCGGAGTCCTCTTCCCGGCGATACAGCGCAGCCCATACACTACCTGCAGGCTTCCTATTGGAGCGGTTGCCCCCTCCCCCGCGGCTCCGAGACGCTCCACCTGTGTTCGCGCACGCTTCTGACGCACATCCTCTCCGCACCCGCCGTCAAGCCCGCCGAGCCGGGCGTCTACTATCGGCTCCCGCTCGTCGCTTGCGAGGCGCTTGGCGTCGATATGCCGCTGTCCCTCATCCCGTTCCTCATCGAAATCGAGCACAACCCGTATACGGGCTTCGCCGTCGATGGAGAGGGCCACGCCACGCCGACGAGCGGCGCGCCTGACAACAGCGTCCACACAACGGCCCTTTGGACCGGTTCCCGCACGCTGTGCGGCCTCTTCCGCACCGAGACCGCCGCAAAGTGGGCCTCGCTGCCGTCGGAGGCGTGGAGGATGCCTCGCGGGCTTGCCATCGAACGAGCACACGGCTTGGACGCATCCTGGCTCCACGCTCTCAACGCGGGGGCTGTGCGCCTCTCCTACTGTGAATCGCTCCTGACCAGGCCTGTTGAGGTTTTCCGTGAAACGGCATGAGCTTCTCTACGAGGCCGCCAAGGCCCGTAAGACGGCCATGGGCAAGATGCGCACACACCGCAAGAGGGGTGTCGAACTCGCGAACAGCGAGTTCGACCCACGGGTCGGCACCAACGCCCAGCTGCGCACCATGTCCGACAAGCAGCTCGTCGCGTACGTCGACCGCCTCAAGCGCTTCAACCTCCGCGACCGGCAGTATTACCTCACTTCAAACGGCGGGATCGTGGACTCCTACACGCTGGACAACTACGCCTATCAGCTGCGCCGCCAGGAACGCTTCTACCGCGACGTGGACAAAGCCTACGAGCATCTAAACCACGAAGGCACGTCCCGCACGATCGCCCAGCAACGATCATACGAGAAGAGCATAGACGAGCAGTCCGTCTTCAATGCCGCTCGGCGCGTCGACAAGACACTTCAATCAGCCGACCAGATGAAGGCCAAATACTCCAAACGGCAGCTGCTCGCGTTCCGCGAACAAAGCAAGAGGGCCTTCGACAAGCGGGCCGCTACCATTAAGGAGAGGATGGCCCGCACGAAGGACGGCACCTACTTGGAGCGACGCGCCGAAGCCATCCGGCGCGAGCTGCTTACCGAGCTCCGCGGCTCCAAGCTGCGTACAGCTGATATGGAGCGGTCCATTGAGGGTATGAGTCGCAAGGCGCTCATTTCCATGTACCGACACACGAACATCGCAGCCCACATCCGCAACATGTACGAGCTATCCAAGCTGAACTTCTCCGGTGTGCGCCTTGAGGGAGGTGCGGCCAGTGGCGACGAGCAGGAAAACTCCGTTCGGCGGGTCCTATCCGACTATGCCAAAGCCGATCAAGCCAAGTGACGTCGCCGTGGCCTCCGTGTGGGGGGACGGCAGCTGGGTCGTCATGTCCGTAGAGGCAGACGCCAACATCGCCCTCTACGAGCTCTGCCAGGGCGCCGTCCCATACTGCGAGACCGGCGGCGACATCAGCGGCTTCTTCTCTGTTGCGTCCCGTTACAAGCGCGTGTGGGTGTGGGACGACCAGGCCACGCTGCATTTCCTCGCCGTCGCCGCTCGGCGCATCGGTAAAGCCGTGGAGGTCTCCGGCGGCCCCGTCGGGCTGACGGACGTCAAGTGGCGCGTCGGCAAGCGCAAGACGATTATCCGCTCGCTGTCCGCGACGACGAAGACGAGCTACCGCGAGGCGGTGGACTGCATCCGAGTCAACCGCGACTTGGCTGACACCATCTACCTCAAGCCGATCCTGATGGCCCGCGTTGTTCAGCGGCTGGGCTTGGATCGGCTTGACGTCGGCAACTGGGTTGTCTATACCCGCGCCCGGTGCTGCCAGTATCTACGCGACGAGATGTCGTTGAAGCGCGTCGCCGACGCTGGTACTGACTTCAACGACCGCAGTCCCGTCCGCGCAGGCATCGTGTGGTTGGATCCCGACTGCGAAGGCCGAGAGGTGGAAGATATCGACGTGTGGGACGTGTCATCTCTCTACCCCGCTGTCCTCGCTTATATGCCGCTACCCATCGGCTATGGTGTGCGATCCGAGAGGCTGTTGGACGCGCTGCAGAACCCGATGTCCGACCCGGAGACCCTCAAGGATCGATCCGGCCTGTGGGTCGCCCTCGTTTCCGTCGACGGCGAGATGACATGGGAAACGAGCGTCGACTGGCTGTGTCGCATTGAGGGTGACATTGGCTTCCACTATGACCGCGTCTACGACGTCCTCTCCTACAGCACGGCCGTCGGCCTCTTCCGCGGCTTCATAGAGCGGCTATACGCCGATAAGGAGAAGGGCGGCTTGTTTGCCGCGCTGCACAAGAGCGAACTCGTCTCCCTGACGGGTTCCATGTCGCCTCGCACCCTGAAATACACGTACAGGGTCGACTATGACGAAGACAGTGGGTACGTCGTTTGTGTTGACCGCGTTGAAGAACGCGATCCCGGCTCCCTCAACCTGACATATGCTTTCATCACCGCTTATGGCCGCCTCCTGCTATCCCGCATGCTTCGCCGCTACGAAGGCCACGTCGTCTACTGCGACACGGACAGCATCCATCTGGTCGGCATCCGCCCCGACGACGTTGTATTAGATGGTGTGCCGGGGGCGCCGGAGGAGGCCCGGCTCGGTCAGTGGATGCAGCAGGAGAGCGGCGCCACCATCTTCTACTCCGGTAAGAGGTCGTACGCTATCAAGCGCGGCGGCGAAGCGGAACTCGTCATGGCTGGGCTGCAGCGCCCGCCATGGCAGGCGCCCGTCCCGTGGAGGTGGCTGATGGAGCATGACAGCCTCGTCACGTGCAAATCAGTTCCGACGCCTGACGGCCTGAGCCTATCTGTGCGCCCCTACCCCTACTACAACCGCGCCGTCAGCGGCGCCTGACCCGTGCGCCTTCCGGGCCCCGCCCGAGACATGTGATATACTATGTCTCAGGCGGGGCCTTGCCATGTCGCGGCGGAGACCGCGGCCGGGCGTCACAGGCTGATACCTGCCGGCCCCGGATGGAGTTGACACCCCTTCGATCAAGGCGGGCGGCGCCCCGCCGCTCAGACCGACACATAAGGAGAAACGAGTGGCTGCAGAAGAGACCACCGAAACGGATGCCCCCGACGAGGCCGCACCTGTGGAGGCCGCACAGGAAACTGTCCAGGCCGACCTGTCCGAGCTCATCGACGAAGTCAGGGCTCTTGCACAGCAGGCACTGGATGAATGCAAAGAGCTGCGGGCAATCATCACCGAAGAAGCACTGGACGAAGCCACTGATACCGACGTGCTGGATGATGACATCGATCCTGAAGACCTGCAAATCGAAGACCTCTTGGCCTGACGAAAGGACCCACTGACTAACGATGGCACTCAAGACGCCTGCGCTTCGGCCCGGCACCACTAACGAACAGCTGCTTCAGTCCGCTATCAACGCTGCGGCGATGGGCTACAAGAAGCGCATCCCCGCCCCTACGCAGGCTGGGATCGACCGCACCCTGGACTATCTCGCCCAGCACCGCGACCTGTGGAACCCCATCTGCACATCTCTTCTCAACCAGCTCGTCCCGATCTTCGCCACCCAGCGGGCCTGGACCAACCCGCTCGCCGAATTCAAGAAGGGCATGATCGAATTCGGCAACGGCGTGGAGGAAATCCAGACCGGGCTTCTCAAAGCCGCGGCCTATGATCCCAACGACGACGTGGACGCCAAGCTCATCTTCGGACGTGAGGACTTCCGTGTGGAAACCGCCTTCCACACGAAGAACCGCATGGACCGCTACAAGGTCTCTGTGGAGAAGGCTCTCATTCAGTCCGCATTCCTCAACGGCGGCGACGTCGCCGAGCTCGTCAACCGCCAGACTCAGGCACCCTACGAGTCGGACCAGTGGGACGAATTCAACCTCATGGTCAGCCTGCTCCACAAATATGAGGTGCGCGGCGGCTTCTATCATGTGCACGTTCCCGACGTAGCACGCTCCGGCTCCGTCAAGGAAGACGCCACCGAGCTTCTGCGCAAGCTGCGCACTGTGGCCGGCGAGATGACGTTCAAGTCCACCGCCTACAACCCGGCGCGCATGCCCGTCCACTCCACGCCGGAAGACATGGTGCTGCTCACCACGCCGGCCGTCAGGGCCGCGCTCGATGTGGAGGCCCTCGCGTGGGCGTTCAACATCGACCGCGCCGATGTCCAGTACAGGGTCATCGAACTGCCTCAGCGGCTCGCCCCCGATTCGCGTTTCCAGGCCGCCGTCGTCGATAAGAACTTCTTCCAGGTCTATGACCACCTGATCCAGACCAACACGATCGACGTGCCGACCGACCCGCTCACGTACAACGTGTTCTACCACCACCATCAGACCATCTCTTGTTCGCGCTTCGCGCCCGCTGTGATGTTTTGGACCGGCGCCGACGACGAAGTCATTGACATCGTCGATCCCGTCACCGCGATTGGCAACGTCGAATGCTACGCGTCCGACGGCACTCAGCCCAGCGAGCTCGAAAAGGGCGGCGTCTACCGCCTCACGCCCGAGTCCGTCACCGGTGGTGGCGGCAACCCTGCCCTCAAGTGGACGATCGTCTCCGCTACCGACAACCACACGTCCGTGTCGGCCGGCGGCGCCCTCACGGTCGGACGCCTCGAAAAGGGCCCGGTCAAGGTCCGTGTCGAATGCGACTCGGCGTCCAAGGAAGGCGCCTTCGCCGTCAAGTCCGGCGCCGACGTGCCCTCCTGGCCTGACCGCAAGTCGTCCATCGTCGGTCTCACCGTTCTCGGCAGGGCGATCGGCAAGTCCTTCACACCCGAAACCAAGGAATACACTGTCACGCGGGCTAAGAAGGACGAGCTGATCAAGGACGCGGTGAACAACACGTTCCCGCACGGACGGATGCTCGATTACACGGTCGAAACTGCCAATGGCGAAAACGGCGCCTACAAGGTGACCATCACCGTCACAGGAGCCGACGGCGTCTCCTACGGCCCCTACGTCGTCACTGTCAAGTAGGAGCCCCGGAGGGGCGCCGGTTTCTTCCTTTCTCTCCCGGCGCCCCTCCCAAAATACACAAGGATTGGTGTGCGCATGCCGAGTGTCAACGAATGGTCCGCCGGGGCCGAAGTCACGCTCACCAAAGTAGCGTGGGATTCCACATACCGGGACATCGTCCATTGGCGCGACTATGCGCATCGCTCCGAATATATCGACCGACCCGACGCACACCACATCACACTCCGCAATGCCCAGACTATAGACTACGGCTCACAGGTCGTCTTGGACGAGCCGTTCTCCACGTGTGTCCAATACAACTACATCAGGGTAGTCAACCCGAAGATATCGAAGCTGCACCCCGACAAGGAGCGGCCAACAGTCTTCTACTACTTCATCCAAGATGTCGTCAGGGTCGCCCCCGACGCCACCATGCTCTCCGTCCAGCTGGACGTGTGGACCACCTACTGCGGCAACGTCAAGCTGCGCAACGCCTTCGTCGTCCAAGGCCACCTACCGGTCGCCGCCACGTGGCGCGGCCGCCAACACGACGTGCTCCGAGAAGCCGAAGGCCTCGATCTGGGTTCCGACTACATGGTGCGCTACAGCGAACGCTACACGGTCGCCACCCTCGCCCAGTGCTGTGTCATGCTTGTCGCCTCCACCGACTTCTCCTCCGACCCGGGCGACGTAACCAACCCGTCTTTGAAGACGGCGAAAGGCTCCGCGTTCGAAGGCCTGCCCAATGGCTGCGACATCATCCTCGTCCGCGACATTGGCACCTTCGAATTCTTCGCCACTGCCATGTCACCGTTCCCGTGGGTCGCGCAAGGCATCCAGATGATCATGGTGCTGCCGACGCCTGACGACATGTTTGATCGAATCACCGGATCCCACAACACCGACAACGTTCACGGCAAGTTCCGGCAGAACGTTGACCCGAACACGATCAAGATCATCCGGTCTCGTAAGACCGGACAAGATGGCAATGTCATGTGGGGCCGGGACCAAACGTTCTTCAAAGGCGGCGCCCTCGAACTACTCGATAAAACCCACTATGCGGACTGGCAGAAGAACTACACGAAGCTCGTCACATCGCCGTACCTGTTCATTGAGCTCACGAACTATCAGGGACAGTCAATGGCTGTGCGCCCCGAGTACCTGCCCTCCGGTGGCATGGTCACTTTGTCGCGCCTGCAGCACTTCTCTCCGCCGGGTCCGCGCATCGTCGTGTGGCTGCGCGACTACCTGTCGGAGGACAACACGACGGGAAACCCGCTGTCCAACTCATTCTTGGACGGCTCACTGTTCTTCACGAACTTCCCGATGTTCTCAATCCCTAACAACTCGGGGCTCAACGCGCTGGCATCTCAGGCGCACAGCATAGCGTTCGCCTATCAGTCTGCCGACTGGTCCCAGCAAAAGGCACTACAGGGCAACCAGGTTGCCTACGACCAGGCCTCTTATGCGATCGGCACGGCCCGGCAATCCATGGTCGCGTCCAACACGGCCCGTGGCGCCCAAACGGCCCTGTCGAACGCCGCCCGGTCCCAATCGACGGCGATCACCAATGACGCCGCGTGGGGCCACACGCAGAATAATATGATCCAACAGGGCGTCTCCGGTGGCATGGGAGCCATCGGCAGCCTTCTGTCGGGGGACATCGGAGGCGCCGTCAAAGGCGTCGTCGGCACCGGCATGGGCGTCTACATGGCCAACTCCAACTACAATATCGACGCGAACGCTAGGGACGCACAGACCGACCTGGCTAACTCCACCGCCTCTCAGTCCACGGCGATCACCAACAACCTGGCTGCCAAGCTCACGGGACTGCAAAACGCACAGGCCGCCTACAACAGGGACACAAACAAAGAATATGCCGACATGGTGGCAAAGGGCGACTATTCGAATACAATGGCCGGCCTGAAAGCGAAGATACAGGACACGAGGATGGTGCAGCCATCCGTTTCTGGGCAAATCGGAGGCGACGCTTTCATGCTCGCCACCACCGGGTGGATGGTGGACGTGCGCCTGAAAACGCCCCATAGGGGAGCGGTCCAGGCCGTCGCCGAACACTTTGCACGGTTCGGTTACCGGTGCAACCGCACCATCGACATGGCTGCCTACAACCTAACGCTCATGAGCCACTTTACCTACTGGAAACTGGTCGATTGCCGGATCGAGGCCCCGTCCGTGCCGCAGATGCATGCCGAGACGATCCGCGGAATATTCGAGAAAGGCGTCACCGTGTGGGACGAACCGAAGGAGATAACCGAGATGCACTTATTCGACAATGGCCCGAAGGAAGTGGTGCAGCTGTAATGCCGAGCACGAAGGGTTTGACAAACGGCGATTTGATCGGCGGTGTGGAGCCGTCCAGGATGAACGACGGTCGCTTCCGCCCCAATAGGGCGAAGGCCATGCGCGGCGGCGAGTTCATGCTCTATCAGAACATGCTGTGGGGCCTGGCGGAGGCACGTTTCGTCTGGGACGGCCTGCCCGAGACGGTCAACGAGCGCTATTTGGAGCGTGTGCTGCACCGTCACGGCCTCGCGGTCTTCTTCGAAGACCCACGTCTGCACGCCTTCTTCGCGCTGCACGCCGCCGGCACTGGCGATGTGGACATCTACGGGGACCCGAAGGTTTTCCGCGTGACCGGCAACCGGTACATCAACCGGGAGGTATCGTCGAAGGACTGCGTCCCGATTTGGACGAACAGAAACCGGGTCAACGACCAGTGGGTCGTTAACTACTACGCGGCCGCCCTGGCGGAGGCCGCCGAGACGGTGCGCGTCAACGCCCTCAACTCGCGCAGCCCGATGATCCTGGCGCTCAGCCAGGAACAACGACTGGCTGGGGAGAACTTCTACCGGCAGGTGGCCGAAGGCCAACCGGTGATCTTCACCGTCAAAGACGACATGGGCCGCGGCCTGGCCGAGTCGGTGCAGGCGCTGGACAACAGACAGTCGCCGAACGCGATATCCGACGCGATCCGCGTCAAGAAGGAGATATGGGACGACGCGATGCTCGCGCTCGGTATCCAATGCGCTCCGCCGGACAAGAAGGAGCGGCTTGTCGACGACGAAGTGGAGGCGATCCAGGGCCAGACCGCGGCGTTCCGCGGAGTGGCGATCGGCGCCCGCCAGGAAGCCGCGGACGCCATCAACGAGCGCTACGGCCTGAACGTGTCCGTGCACTGGCGGCACAGTCGGGAACAGGTGCGTGGCATCAACGACTTAGGGGAGGGCTTCGATGGCTGACTTCACGATAAGTCTCAGAGATGTGTGCGCCCGGTACAGCGACGCCGAGCTTGGCTTGGAGGCGTACCCGATCTTCGACGAATCCTACAGACCGCACTTGAACAAGCTGATTAAAGACCACTACTGGTTCAGGGAGACCGCCTACGAGACGGTCGCCATGTTCGCACACCAGCTACGGCACCGGCTCGAACTGGTCATGCCCTACTACAACCAGCTATACGAGTCGGCGCGGATCAAGTTCGACCCGCTGTCCACCATGGACGTCTCTTCGGTCTCCGACGGCACGCATACGTCGTCGTCCAGCAACGAGGGATCGGGGACGACGAAGAACCGGACCTCCGGCGCCGCCGAGTCGGACTCGCGGGATATGCGCTACCCGGACACGGCGATCAACCAGCACGGCGACTACGCGGTGGCCGGCACGAAGTCGGGCGGCCGAACGGAGGGCGCCTCTGAGACTGACAACACGTCGAAGTCCAGCGCGAAGGGCGACGAGACGACGCATGCCACGTCGCATTCGACGGGCCGCTCCCAGTCGGCGTCGTCGCTGATCATGGAGTACAGGGCAAGCCTGATCAACGTCGACCGCATGGTGCTCGGCGAGATCGCCGACTTGTTCTTCGGGCTGTGGACGTCCAACGACAACTACGTCGGGGGCGACATGTATATGGGCTTCGGCGCCATGTGGGGCTGGGGTTACTGGATTTGACGACGATGAGCAAGGAGGCCGCATGCCTATAAACAACATCCCTTTCTTCGACCTGCAGAACACACCTCTGACGAACATCACGCCTTTTGCGGAGCGCGAAGCGTATTCCTATCAAGAGGTACTGGAAGACCTGATCCAGAATTATAAACGGATTATCGACACGGTCAACAAGGTTGTGGCGCTCGCCAACGACATCGATGCACGCCTGATCGATCTTGAATCCCGACTGCGCAAGGAGACGGATGACAAGATCGCTCGGGCGATCGACGAACTCTACCGGCGCTTGGCTCAGCGCGGCGCCAAAGACATGATCGTCGCCGACCCGGTGTGGGGCCGCACAGACCTGACCGTCTCGGAGGTGCTGGCCGTGCTCTACGACAATGTGCGCACACACGCTAGGTTCGCAAAGGGTGCCGATGGCATCGGGGCGACAGCACAGACGCTGGACGAATCCAACTGGACGGCCCGCCAGTGGGACCTGGACCCTGAATACAAGACCGACCACGCTACTCGCTGACCGCACAACCTTAAGGAGAACAGAATATGGCGAGCACTAACAAGACGGAGGCGCTGGGCCTCAGCCAGTTCATCGACACGGACAAACCTACGTGGCGGGGCGATTACAACGGGGACATGCGCAAGCTGGACGTGAGGGCACAAGAGGACACGTCCAAGTTCAACAGCATGGAGACCAGGATCAAGCAGGCGGAGACGACGGTCGACGCCGACCACAAAGTGGTCGCACAGATCGACCAGAAGATCGGCGAGGCCGAGTCCCGGGCGAAGGCGGACGCCGCCAGCCAGGTGGCGAAGTGCTATGACGATCTGTTCACCAAAGTATCGGACCGCTACACGAAGGCCCAGTCGGACTCCCGCTACATGCTGAAGAATGCCGCCACCCCGGATGTGTGTGCGGTTATTGTCGGCACCTCGAACGTGGTGCAAGGCAAGTGGCCGACGCTCATGTGTAAGGCGATGGGCATTACCGAGAAGAATTTCGCGATCGGCGGGACGGGGATGACGGATGGCGCCAACAACTTCTCGGTGCAGCTAAACAGGGCGATCGCGGACGGCAGCTTCAGCAACAATGACGTGAAGTATGTCATCATCGCGGATTGTGGGAACGACGCCATGGCCGGAAAGGACGTCTACAACGGTGTCGTGAGCCTCCTGACGGACGCCCGCCGGGCGTTCCCGAACGCCCGTGTCGTCGTGTTCTCGGCTGTCTGGGCGTGGAGCAACCTGCACGCCCTGCTTAAGTCGAAGAACGGCTTGGCGAACTGCCTCTCCACCCTTCAGGAGGTGTGCGGCAACTACGGCGCGGAATACGTTGGCACTGAGTTTTGGTGCTTGGGGTACAGCAAGTATTTCACTGAGGGTGAGATTCATCTGAATTCGACAGGCGACACGCGGTTCGCGACGCTGGCCAGCAACTATTTGCAGTACGGTAACGAGCCGGTCCCCGTGTCGCAGAACTACCGGATCGGCCTGTCTGGTGGCGCACAGCACACGGACACGCCGCTGACGCTGCGCCTGAACGGCGGCATCGTCAGCCTGTCCGGCGTGATCTCGGGCCAGTCCATATCGGTGGGCGCCGACCTCGGCATGATCCCTGAGTGGGCGGCGCCGCGCGCGGACGTGAACGCCAATGCGAGGGGTGGGGCGTCTGGTACGGAGGACATTCCGTTCCAGGTCCACCCCAACCAGCATCTGCAGACGTGGAAGGGCTGGTCTGGCAACCTCAACATCAGCGCTACGTGGTCGGTGCTGTAATCGTTTCACGTGGAACGCGGAGGGCCCGCCCAGCGGGCGGGCCCTCTTAAGAAGGAGGGGGCGCACAAGATATGGCGTGGGATGCTAAAGCCAAAGCAGTCGCGGTGAAAGCGATCGGCACTGTCGAATCGAACATGCGGTACGACGATATCAACCACAACGATCCGATTACGATCGGGATTGGGCAGTGGTTCGGGGGCCGGGCCTACAACCTACTCGCTCGCATCAAGCGGGAGGCGCCTGACGAGTACGCGAAGCTGCCCGCCGAGCTGCGCTCCCGAGTGGACGCGAACAACACGGACTGGCCCCACTATTATCTTCCGAACTATATGGATGCGCAAGTCAAGCCGGTGCTGCGCGCCTGCTACAAGATTCAACAGAAGCAGATGGCCGACGACCTGGAAGGCTACGTGGCGATTGCCCGCAAATTCGGGTTCGACCCGGACCGGGACACCCCATCAATGATCTTCTTCTTCGTCGCCTACCATCAGACACCCGTGAGGGCGATGCGGATCGCCAACCAGATAGGGCCGGCGACGCTGGACAGGTGGCATGCCGCTGCGCTTAACGAGCCGATCTTCGGCAGGTACCGGAACCGCTACAACACCGCCTACAACATCATCAAGGCATGGAACTCGGATGGTGTGGATATCGCGGGCCCCCCGGGCGCGGCGCCGTCGAACCCGACGCAAGGAGACGGCGGCAACGGCGCTCCGGGCGTCAACCAGCCACTGGCCAACAACAACTCCACCGGGCAGCTGGCCCGCGTAGAAGCGTGGGGGAACGTCATGGTGGCGACGATGGCGGACAGCAAGCGGGTGCAGCTCGCGCCGGCTGGCCAGGGCACGTTCATGGCCGGCCCGGGAGGGGCCGGCACTCCGCCCCCGACCAACAGTGCGCCCGGCGGACAGAACGGGGCGCCGGGCACAGGCGGAGGCGGAGGCCAGTTAGCACCGGGCACGTCAGAGACGCGGCAGAAGCTCGTGTACTGGATGGCGAGCCGCGAGAACAAATTCAGGTACAGCAACGGGGCTGGCCGGTTGGATCCGGACAGGTCGGGCGTCGGCGACTGCAGTTCGACGTGCCGCCGTGCCTACCTGGATGTGTGTGGCATCGACATCGGCGGCAATACGGTCGCGCAATCGGCGAACGGTCACGGCGTGTTCGTCATCAACTGGAATACGTCGAAGTCTATTAGTGCACAGCAGTTGTCGCTGATGAAACCCGGTGATTTGGTCTTCTACGACTGGGGTTCCGGTCGCGTCGGCGTCGACCATGTGGAGATGTATGCGGGGGGTGACTTGACGTGGGGGCATGGCGGCGGACTGAACGGAACAGTGCCGGGTCCTCACAAAAACTCGCTGAGCAAGTTCATCCGTGACACGAGGGGGATCGGTTGGTGTGTCAAGCGCTATATCAACGACTAAGGGCGCACAGCTCACCTACTACGACCCGTCCCGGATCCTCTCCTATAACACGCCGTGGTCCTTCGTGACGGGCGCCCGCGGCAGAGGCAAGACGTACGCCTTTAAGAAGCGGGTGATCAAGAAGGCAATCGAAGACGGCGACGAGTTCATCTACCTCCGCCGATTCAAAGGGGAGGCGGTAACGTTCAAAACATTCTTCGACGACATCCGCTGGGAGTTTCCCGGCGCAGATCTTACGGTGAAGGGCAAGATCGCCTACATCGGGTCGGGCAAGGGCGCACAGCCCATAGGCCAGGTCGTCTACCTGTCGGCGGCGCAGATGCTCAAGTCGGTCTCGCTTAAGAAGGTGAAGCACATCATCTTCGACGAGTTCATCTTGGAGAAGGGCGCCACCCACTACCTGCCTGACGAGGCGAGTATCTTCGAGGGCCTGTATTCGACGGTGGACCGCTGGGACGACCGGGTGCAGGTGTATTTCCTGGCGAACGCCTTCTCGCTGACGAACCCCTACTACGTCAAGTACGGGATCGTCCCGAGCGCTGAGTTCACGGTGGAGCCGGGCCCGGACCGCTTTTGGGCCGTGCACACGGACCGGAGTGAGGAGTTCGCAGAACAGGTGTCGCGCACGAAGTTCGGAGCGTTCCTCCGGCGTCAGGATGACGAGAACTCCCGCTACATGATCGACTCATCGTTCCGCGACGAAGGCCTGGAAATGGTGGACGCGAAGCCGCCGTCGGCGGTGTACTCGCTGTCGATCGTCGGCGGATCCAAGCTGTTGTCATTCTGGCTGAGCCGGGACTGGTCGACGTGGTATGCAACGGAGGGCCTGCCGAGAGACCCGAACCTGTTCACTCTCTCGCCGAGCCGCGTGGACGAGGCGACGCGGCTGTTGCAGCCGCGGGACTCGTATTTGAAGAACATACGCGACTCTTATGCCCGCGGGCGTATGAGATTCGACAAGTTGACGACGAGGAACATATTCATCAAGGAGGTGTACAAGGGCCTATGACCGAATCAGTTTTGACCGGCTTCGGAACGGCGCTGGCGGTGGTGCTGCCGCTGGTGGCCGCACTCACACCGAAGGCCCGTCGATTCCTTCATTTCGTCGACGACATGATGGGAGAGGAAGAGCGCCCGGGTGCCCAGCGGCGCCCGGGGATACTTGAGCGGCTCACGCTTCTTGAGGCAAGACTAGACCTGATCGAAAGGAGGTTGAACGCGATTGAGTCGTGCACACGATGTGCGGACGGCCATAGTGGCGTGGATGGCGAAGCACGACGGTGATTTCGGCTACACGAACGACTACCGCCGAAAGGACCCGGAGCGCTACGGTTGGGGGGACTGCTCTAGCACCATAGCGCAGGCCTACCGGCAGTGTGCGGGGATAGAGGTAGGCGAGCGGAGTTTCAATATCGCACAAAACGGCACCGTGGTACAGAATGCATCCAACTGGCGAGAGCTGGACGAGGACGCTATGCGCCCGGCGGATATCATCTGCATGGGCTGGCATTCGGGCCCCTTCGCCGGCCGCATATCACATGTGGAGCTCTATGCCGGGAGCATGTACACGTGGGGGCACGGAGGCCCGGGCCGAGGGCCCCGCCTGCACAGGCTGTCGGATCCGCGGTTGACGGGCTCAGCGAATATCATCATGGTCCGGAGGTTCATCCCGGATGATGCACACGTAAAGGAGGATGATTTGACACCTGACGAGCACAACATGCTCAGCTGGCTGTATGAGAACATCAAGGTGCCGGGGGAGGGCTTCGGTTATCCGGCGGCATCCCAGAATGCGCTGGGCGACCTGCAGAAGGCCGTGCAGGGCCTTCAGGGCGCCGTGGACGGCGTAAATGCCACGGTGGCGAAGGTGAACGATCTGCTGACGGTGCCAGGCTGGGGCTTCGGATACCCGGCGGCCAGCCACAACGCGCTGGAAGAGGTTGTCACGAAGCTGAACGAGATTCAAGCGGAGGTGAAGAAGAGCAATGGCTAAGCATCTTGACATCGACGACGGCGTAACGGCAGAGCAGCGGGCTGCGGCCGCGAAGGCCGCTGCGGAGGCCGTGAAGGATGATGGCAGGCCGGCTGGCGACGGCGACCTCGTGGACACGACGGGATCGACGAGGTATCTGGCTGTGCGCAAGTACCTGTACCGGGCGCTGACGGGGCTGATCCCTGTGGCGACGGCGTGTGGGTGGCTGACGGGCGAGCAGGCGGCGCTGATAGCACCGGCCTTGGCGGGTTTCTTAGGCGTGGCCCTGGCTGCGGCGAATACGCGCTAAATTCGATCCTAAGGGCCTCTCACGGGCCTGCCTAAGCCACCCTACAGAGAAGGCCCCTAGCGAGCTGCTAGGGGCCTTCTCGTGCGTTTACGGGGTATCTCAGGCGGCTGGGGTAGGGGTTAGGCGGTACTCGGAGGCGAACTCGGAGATGCGGGTCATGAGCAGGTGGTAGAAGAAGATCCGCTCGTTGCCGTAGGCCTTGATGGGGGCGGCGACCCACCCGATCATGGACGCATTCCAGTCGTCGCCTTCATAGACGAGAGGGACGACGGCGAGGACGGGGGAGTCGTCGCGGAGGGCGTCGGTGACGTAGATGTTGTCGTGGGCGATGTGCCAACCGAAGGTGCCGGCGATGTGGGAGTGGTGGGGGAGGGCGTGGTAGAGGTGCTCATCGAGCGCTATGAGTGCGGAGCTGATCATCGTATCCATCCGGCTATAACGCCTGTCAATATGAGAGTTGTGAGGCATGAGATGAAGGAAAGGGTTGCAGCGCCGAGTTTGATGTTCTTCTCGCGGACGATATCCATGTAGGCGACGTACCAAATCAGCACGAGCATCGGAGTGAAGGTGCACAGGAGTATGATTTTGTGAGGGACCATGTCACTTGCACCCGCCTGCCGCGATGTCATCGCAGCCCCCAGCGCCCGGATCAGTGCCGCGCTGCTCCCTCTGAAGTTCCTTCTCGCGGTCGTCGAAGTGGCGGCGGTGGACAGGCGCATTCTCAGCGTCGCGGGGCTGCACCTTCGTGTAGGCAGGCCGCTTGCTCGGCGTCGCAGTGGGTGAGGGCGCTTCACGTGAAACGGCGGAAGGGTCCAGGCTGGGGTGGACGGTGGGGCGCGCCGTAGGCGTCGACGTGGGCGCCGTGATGTCGGTTGTGATAGCGGGGGCCGGCTTAGAAGCGGGCACGTCGTTAAGTGTGGCGTAAGTGAGGCCTATGCAAACAAGGACGGTCCCGACGAGGGAGATAGCGAGGCCTGCACCGCGGTGAAGATGAGTGTAGATGACGGCGGCGAAGAGGTTGATGACAACAATGGAGAGTGCCGCATACAGAAGGATGACCATTTCTTTCGAATCCTTTCTTATTCGTGGTCTGCCTGCCCCTCTCGGGGCATGGCACCAGTATAGCACATACGGGACAGGACAGGTCAAGCAGGATTATGTGGTGAAAGACACATATAATCCTACTTGACTTTTATAATTTCAAAGACTAGACTTAAAGCATAAGGTCGAAGAGAGAAAGGAACCGACCATGAACGTCCAGTACTACGACGAACTGAACGGCTACTACTCAGAAGAACTCGCAGACATCCTTGAGGACTTCGAAGGGTAGGAGAGGGGGCCCGCCGGGGGGCGGGCCCCATATGCCCCAAATCGTCACGAGAATCGATTCTGAGAGGGGTTGGGGGGGCTGGCAGTACGGTTGCCTAGGAGCGGCTCTGAGAGGCTCTGAGAGACGATCCTCGTGAATGTGGTAAGGGTGACCTTACTAAAATGGTGAGATGTGATGTCTCAAAAGGGGAAAGGTAACCTTCTTCCCCCAGCCTCCCCACAC
>ERZ773060.361-NODE-361-length-17111-cov-4.8135_pt1 | contig 17111 bp, 16 predicted proteins | sample MGYA00580628_ERZ773060 | MGnify/ENA primary metagenome ERZ773060 (study PRJEB29015, sample SAMEA2738019) | human oral metagenome | biome: human oral; feature: human-associated habitat; material: dental | place: China | collected 2045 ... | reverse complement strand
GTCCTGGTGCGACCAGTTCATGAAGGCGCTGGTTACAAAATCGGAGTTCGGCAGGATGACGCTTTCGTTGTTGAAGGTGGTGATGGTCAGCGAGCGCATGCCGATGCGCTCGACCGTGCCTTCGTAGTTGCCGACGGTGATGATGTCGCCGTTGCGCAACGGGCGCTCAATCAGCAGCAGGATGCCGCTGATGAAGTTGTTGGCAATCGTCTGCATGCCGAAACCGATCCCGACACCGAGGGCGCCGGCGAAGACGGTGAAGGCGGTGAGGTCGATGCCGATGACGCGCAGCGCGAGGAAGAAGCCTAAGGTGACGGCGGCGTACTGGCTGAAGACGGCGAGGCTGTTCCTGATGCCCAGATCGGCGATTTTGTTGTATATCCAGCGGTAGCTGAAGGATTTTATCCAGCCGCCGACGCGGTAGATGATGTAGAGCAGTACCGCCATCAGCAGGATGTTGAGCAGGGTGAAGTGGCTGTTGTCGCCTTTGGTGATGGGGGTTTTGAGCAGGGTCAGGATTTCCTGGATGACCGGGGTGCGCTCGTCCCATCCGAAGCTGTGTTGCAGCAGGCGGAGGATGAGGAGCAGGCTGCCGTAGGTGAGGAAGGTGTGTACCGGGTTGATGACGTCCTGCGTCCAGAAGACGCCGCGTCCGGTACGCAGCGCGCGGCGTTTGGCGCGGCGGGCGCTGTCTTTGAGGATGGCGGTGATGGCGACCCAGATGAGGGCGTAGAGGAGGAAGATGAGCAGGTGTGCGGCGATGAGCCAGGCGAGGTTAAGGTAGCCCAGTGTGCCGATGGCACCGAAGGCGAGGATGCCCGCCGGGATGGCGCGAATGAGCGGGCGCAGGATGCGGTAGGTGGAGTATTCCTGGTAGAAGCCGTCCATGTAGGCGAGGCTGCGGCTGGTGGCACGCCAGACGGGGATGCCGACCAAGAGGTTGTAGAGGGCGAAGATCCAGCGGTAGGCGTCGGTGATGACTGCGTCGTCCAGTATCCAGCCCGCCATCAGCACCAGCGAGAAGAGCAGGCTGCCGACGGCGGCGTAGATGATGGTCGGGCGGATGATGCGGCGTTTTTCCGGGGTGGCGATGAGGCCGGTGCTGATGAGGTTGCGCGCGGCGTAATAGGGGATGGTGTTGAACAGCAGCACCGCAGGCAGCAGGCGCAGCATATGCGAGGCGGGCGCGGTGATGCCGCTGGTGTGGATGAGGACGAGCGCGAACTGGAAGAGGGCGAGGTAGGGCAGGTTGTTCTTCAGCATTTTGCAGAGGAAAAACAGCAGCCGCCCGGCGAAAGTGAGCTTTTTCTGGCTGGCATAGCGGCGGATGAGGCGGTTCAACACGGCAATCGCGCCGAGGGTGGCGAGTGGCAGCAGCGTCGCGGCGAAGGCGATGAGCAGCCATTGCGTGCCGCTCAGGGTGTGCAGGCTGCGGTAAAGCGTTTGCAGGGCGACGGCGTACTGGCCGAGGAAGGTGCCGCCCGCCTTGACGATGGCGGTAGCGCGTTGCGGCAGCGCGGCAAGGTCGCCGCCGAAGCGGTACTGTTCGGTCAGGCGCTCCCTAGCGAGCTGCGAATACTGGCGGTCGGCGATATCCAGATTCATCTTCAGACTGGTGGTATTGCTTTCCAGCAGGGCGGTGAGCCGCTGAAACTGCGCGTCCAGCGCCTTGCGCCGCGCCGCCACCGTCCCCGGCACCGTGCCGCGCTGGCGTTCATACAACTGGTACTGTTCGCCGACAATATGGCGGTTGCTCTCAATCTGCGGTTGCAGCGCCGCAAAACGGCGCAGCGTCGCGTCCAGCTCGGCGCGGATGCGGTCAATCCGCTCCAGCGACAGCGAAGTCAAATCGGCGAACTGCAACTCCTGCAAGCGCGCCTCCAGCGCCAGCAGCTCATCCTCGCTGTTGGTCAAAAAAATCTGCGAATGCACCAGCGTCAGCTCAATATAGCGGTCAAGCCGCGCCTCACGGCTCAAACTGCCGTTGTTCAACTGCTCGCCCAACTGCGCCAGTTGCCGCTCCAGCTGCGCCAAATCCGCCGCGCGCGACTTCGCCGTCGGCGCCTGCCGCGATGACTCCAAATAACGCTCATTAAAACGCTGATAACGCGCCTCCAGCGCCGCATGAAACTGCTCCGCCAGCGCCACCGCCTGCACCAGCGCATTCTTCTGCCGCTGCAACAACTGGCTGTGCCGCTGGCTCGCCGCGAGTTGCGCCTCCGTCTGCGCGCGGTCGCCATGCACATCGCCATTGCCGCGCAGCAGCGGGTTGGACTGCTTCTGCAACAAGGCATTCAGCGCATCACTGCGCTTCTTCTCCATCTCCATCGCCTGCCCGACCGCCGCCTGCTCGCCGCGCAGCCCGGCCAAATCCGCCTGCACCTGCTCCAGCGAAACGCGGATGGCGGCCAAATCGCGCTCGCCGACCACCTCCGGCAACTCCTCATCCTGCGCCGCCGGCAGCAATTTCTGCCAGCTCTCATTGCGTGCCTCCGTCTGGGTGATGATGGCTTCCAGCTGCGCGAGCTGGCTGGCCGACGGCACCGACCCGGCATCATCGAGCGACTGGGCGGATGCGGTGGCGATGAAAAAAGCAAAAACGAGAAAAAAGAAACGCATGGCAGGGAAGGGCAGGGCGGAAAAGGGCGGGTATTGTAGCGGGGCTGCGGGAGAAACGCAGCGTATAGCAATCCTCACAAAGCCCTGTACGGCGTTGTACCGCTGCGGCGTAGGGTGGGGCTTGCCCCACCGTTAAACCTGCGCTTTGCGTCCAACGTGCAAGGGCGGTTGGCGCAGCGTAACCGCCCGTTCTCCAAACAACCATAGGTTCAGGCGTAGTCAACTGTGTTCCCCAACCCGTCGGTTGGGGAACACGGTTGACTACGAGCCGGGTTTCCGTGAAGTTATCGGGACGGTGCGCCAAGGCGCACCCTATGGCAGATTCTGGGCGTAGGGTCTGCGCTGTTCGCGTTTCTCGCCATCGTATCAGTACTCGTAGGTCGGCCATTTATGGCCGACACCAAAATAACCATAGGGTGCAAGGTTCGTGCTGACCCGGATTCTCGCCACCGTAACAGCGGCAGGGCAAGCCCTACCCCGCAGCCAGCGGACAACTACTGCCACACCCGCACATAATCCACCAGCATATTTCCCGCGCCCGGCCGCTGCCCCTTCAGCACCCCGGCGGAGAAAACAATATACATCGGCACAGCAGGAATCCCGGCGCCGGTATAGCGATACACCGTGCGGCCATCGAGCAGCATCGTCATGCTGTCCGGCCACCAGTCGAGCGTATAAATGTGCCAAGCGCCGCCCACATTCTCACCATAAGCGGGAAAACCATAAATCTGCCGCAACCGCCCGCCCTAGCGATAATGCACATTGGAATGCGCATCCACCTGGCCGCGGTCGGTGGTTGAAAACTCGGCAATATCCACCTCCGGCGGCCAGGCCGAATCCACCGGCGACGGCAACAGCCAGAACGCCGGGGCAATCCCCGCCGTGCTGGGCAGCCAGATACGCGCCTCAATCAGACCATAGCGGAAACTGAAACCGCTGGCGGTCGTGGCGATGCCTGCAGTGTAAGGATACGACCTGCCGTCATCGGTGAGGGCGACCGGCGCCCAGCGCAGGCGCAGATTGCCGTTTTGCAGGGTGGCATAACGGCTGTCAAAGGCGGCGTCGTCCAGGTCGGGATTGAACGGCGCGCGATAGCCGTTGCCGCTGCCGCGCAAAGTCATCCAGCCGCGCTGCTGCAAATCCGCGCCTGAACCGTCAAACTCCTCGGCATAACGCAACTGCCACGAACCGACGACCGGTGGCCGCGAAGCGGGTGCGGCAAAGGCGGCGGTGCAAAAGAGGGCGGCGACAAACAGAATATGACGAATGTTCATGGGGATGGCTCCTTGAAATTTGCGGCATGGTAACAGTTTCAACATGGCGCCATAAAAAAACCACGGTGAACCGTGGTTTTTTTATGCAGGCGTTTTTATTTGGCCTGAATACCTTCGCCGGAAACTTTGATGGCAACTTCCGGGGCGACTTCAATATTGGCGCCATAATCGGCGGGTTTCAGGGTAAAGGCGGTTTCAAAGCCGCTGCGATAACCGCCCCAGGGATCTTTGCCCTCGCCATTTTTGCTCACGGGTACGGTGATGCTTTTTGTCTGGCCATTAAAGGTCAAATCGCCGCTTAATTGTCCGTCTTTCCAGCCGGTAGATTTGAAGGTGGCTTCCGGGAATTTGGTGCTGTTCAAATATTTTTGCAAATGTTCGTCGCGCTCGCCGTGGCCGGTATCAAGCGAGATGATTTTCACGGTAACACTCACGTCTTTAATTTCGCCGGTATCGCTGTCATAAACATAAGAACCGCTCACTTCCTTGAAAAGGCCGGGGATATGGCTGAAGCCCAAATGCGGCACGTCAATTTGCACAAAGAAATGGGTCGGGTCGATGTCGTATTTGACCGGGGCGGCAATGGCAGCACCAGAAACGAACGCAGCGGCCAGCAAGGTGGTACGGATATTCATGGATAACTCCTGGGGGTTGGAAAGGGAGCAGGCATCATAGCGGGGCGTGATGGTTTTGCGGTTACTGTTTGGTTATGGTAAATGTTTTATGTTTTTTGGGGGAATTTTATGATTTTTTTAAGGCATATGATTGATGCCCATTATGACAGGTAATCCATCCGTGTTTATCAGGAAAACCGACCCGATGCAGCGCGGGAATTATTGCCACAAGAACGGGTTTATACCGTGAAGCTGGATGGGGAAATGGATATTTTTCAGGGGGTATCCTGACGGGTTTCGTCTTTTCCCCCCTCTTGCTTGCGATAACGCGCCGGGGTAATGCCGAATTGTGCCTTGAAGGCGTTGTTGAAGGCGGCTTCGGACTGGTAGCCGGTTTCTTCGGCGATGCGGCCAACCGCGCGGTTGCTGTCGCGCAGCATTTTCGCCGCCGCCGACATTTTCAGCGCGCGGATGAAGGTTTGCACGCCGCTACCTGCCGCCTGCTGGAATTTGCGGGCGAAGGTGGCGCGCGACATACAGGCGATTTCCGCCAGCGCTTCGGTGGTGCAGGGCGCAAACGGGTTGGCGAGGATGTGCGCGAGTACGCGCGCGAGGCCGGGGTCGGCAAAGAGCGCGGTGAGGCGGTGCTGTTGCGGCAGGTCGCTGATGTGGCGCAGGGCGAGCAGCAGCAGGATTTCGCAGAGGGCGCGGACGATGCTGACGCTACCTTCGCGCCGCGCCAGCGCTTCGTTATGGATGAGGGTGCAAAGGGCGGGCAGTTGCGGAATGTCGCCGAGCGGTACCCGCAGCGGTTCGGGCAGGATGGCGAGCAGCGCGGTGGCAGCACGGTTGCGCACTTGGTAGATGCCGCAGAGCATCCGCAGCGGTTCACCGTCGGCGTCGTTGCACAGTTGCAGCAGGCCGTTTTTGCGATCGCTGCTGATGGCGCTGTCGCCTTCGCCCGCGTAGATGGTGTGCTGGCTGCCCGCGGTGAGGAGGAAGAAATCGCCCGCTTGCAGTTCGTGTTTTTTGCCGTTCACTTCGATGGTGCAGCGGCCTTCAAGCAGCAGGTGAAACCAGGCGGTGCCGGGTTCGTCCGTGTTGTGCGGCATACGGAAGGGCGCTTGCAGGTGGCAATAGACTTCGATGCGGGTTTGCAGGTCAAGCAGGTCGAGATAGCGGTCGATGCTGTCCATAGGGATTCTCCGTGGGATTCGCGGGCATTATAGCGGCGGGGTTTGTGCGCTTTTATGACAAGCCTCAAAGGTTTGGCGGCGAGACGGCGCAGCGTTTTTTTGCGACAACGCGACGCGGCGTGGTTTTTATAATGCGCGCCTCTTTTCTTTAAACCTGTTATCGGAGTTTTTATGCTTGACTGGAAAAATTATCGTCTGAAATTAAAGAATCGCATTGGCGCTTTTGGCAAATTGCAACCGAAAACGTTGCAGGGTTATCAATCGCTGAACCAGGCGGGCGAAGACAGCCCGCTCGATTTGAAAACGCGCGAACTGATTGCGCTGGCGGTGGCGGTGACGACCCGCTGCGATGGTTGTATTACCGTGCACGTGGAATCGGCAATCAAGGCCGGTTGTACCCGCGAAGAGATTGCCGGGGCATTGGGCGTCGCCGTGGCGATGAATGCCGGTGCGGCGATGGTCTATTCGGCGCGCGTACTCGATGCTTATGAGGCGAGTCAGGGCTGATTTTTTCTTTCTCTATGGTTTGCGAAAAGCCACGGTTTTGCCGTGGCTTTTTTGATGGCGGTTGATTGGCGTGTTTATTGTTTTTTTATGCCTGACCCTTTGGGTTAGGGTATCTGGCGTGGAAAACGGATTTCCACGCGCAGACCGTGCGGATGGCTTCGTGCATCGTGCAGGGTGAGGCTTGCGTCGTATTTGTCGCAGAGGGTTTTGACGATGGCGAGTCCCAGCCCGGTGCCTTCTTCGTCGCTGCCGAGCTGGCGGTAAAACGGGTCGAGCACGCGCGCGCGTTCGTCTGGTGCGATGCCGGGGCCGTTGTCTTCGACGATGAGGATGGTCGCATCAGTGCGGGTTTCGAGGCCGAGGTCAATGCGGCTGCCGCGCGGGCTGTAGCGCAGCGCGTTGTCGGCGAGGTTTTTGATGAGGGTATAGAGTTCGGCGGCGGGGAGGGGCAGGGTGGCGTCGGTGTCACTGGCGATGCCGAGGTCGCTCTGTTTGGCGTCGGCAAGCGGCAGCAGGGTTTCGATAACCTGGCGAAAGACAGCCTGCACGTGGCTCGCGGCGGGGGCGGCGGTTTCGCTGTGTTGACTGCGGGCGAGCAGCAGCAGTTGTTCAAGCAGGGCGCTGGTGCGGCGGATGCCGTCGCGCAGGGTGTGCAGTTGCGCGCGTGCGGCGGCGTTGTCGGCAAGGTGCGGCGTGAGGCGTTCGGCTTGCAGGGTGAGCGCGGTCATTGGGGTGCGCAGTTCGTGCGCGGCATCGGCGATGAAGCGTTGTTCGCGGCGAATGGTGCTAGCGATGCGTGCCAGCAGGCGGTTCATGGCGCGGGTGATGCCGCGCAACTCTTGCGGCACGCCGCTGTCGGCGAGTGGCGAGAGGTCGTTTTCGCCGCGCGCTTCGATGTCGCGGCTCAAGCGACGCACCGGGCGCAGCGCGCGGTGGATGGTGTAGAGGCTGGTCAGTGCGAGGATGGGGACGAGCAGCAACAGCGGCGCGATGGCGTGCCAGGCGCTGGCGTTGGCGATGGTGTCGCGGCTTTCGGTGTCCTGGATGAGGGCGAGGCGTTCGCCGCCGGGGTAGGTGTGGATGTAGGCGCGGTAGGCGCGGTCGTGGCGGCGCAGGTCGTGGTAGCCGTCGTGCGGGTTTTTACCGAGGAAGCGGCCATAGCGACCGGTACGGGCGACGGCTTCGATGTCGATGCGGTTGTCGTCGTCGAGGTCGGCGCGGCGCGGCGGGTTGTGCGGGTCGATGAGGGTCGCGGTCTGGCGCAGGATGTCGTCCTGGTAGTCGTTGGCCTCGTTGTGGATGGCAAGCCAGGCGGTGATGCCGGAGATGAGAGCGACGGCGAGAGTCGCGGCGGTGAGGCTGGCGGCAAGGCGCAGGCGCAGCGAGGGGGCGTTTTTCATGGGCGGGGTGGCGGGTGAAGGTGATTCGTTATTTATAACTATCCACCGAAAGTTTCAGACAAGGCATCTCGCTGAAGACAGTACGCGGTAGTACGGCGCGGGTTTCCCTAAAAAATGGCGGCTGCGCCATTTTTTAGGGTACCCGGTCAGGCGACGCAACACCGTACGAGGCTTTCGGTGGCTGGCTATACATACAGGATAGCGGGGTTGGTGTTTATCAATAATTTTTATCCGCTTCTTCCATAAAGTGAACCGCCCCAAGAAATCAGGAGGGAGCACTATCTGTGAGAGGCATCCCCATGAAGGAAAAAACAGCGCCCCCCAAAATACATCCCCGAAGTGCGTGAACGTGCCATCCGGCTACTCGAAGAAATCCGCGCACAGCGTTCTTCCGACTGGGCTGCCATCCAGGCGATTGCGTCCAAGTGGCTGTAGGCATTACGCGTCTGGTACCGCAAGCATCAGGACGCACAAAACTCCGCTACTGTAGCCCAACAGGAGCAGAACGCCCGCATCAAGGCGCTGGAACGTGAGAATTACGAACGCAAACGCAGCAATGAAATTCTGCGCCAGGCTTATGCCGTTTTGACCGCGTCGTAGCGGTTGCTGTGGGCAAACATTTTGACCACATACGGACAACTCGCGTGGATGCGCCAGCCTTCTGCTGTCGCCAGGGCGGCGAGGGCGTCCAGCAATTGGCGGGCGATGCCCTGACCGCGCAGGGCGGGCGCAACGTAAGTGTGATTGGCGTCGATGGTGTGCGCGTCAATGGTGCGCCAGGTGATTTTGCCAAGGGTTTCGCCGTTTTCGGCTTGGTAAGCGAGTGCATTGTCGGTGCGGATAATGGGCATGGTTCGTCCTCCTGTCAGGATTTTTGCTGGCGGAATATCCATTCGCGGATGGGCGCGATGTTGTAGGCGTATTTCCAGGTGGCGGTATGCCCGGATGCGCCGCCCGCGTTGGCTTCGGCTTCTGTTTTGAAGACGCTGCCTTTGGTGAAGTGGACGAAGTTGATGTTGGCGTGTTCGGCGTCCATTTGGGCGAATGCTTGTTGAAATTCGTCCGCCGTCCATTGGGCATTCCACTGCCCGCGCGCCACTTTCGCGCCAAAGCTGGCGAGTTTTTCGGTGATGGCGGTTTCGTCGGGGTAGGCTTTGCTGTCGTCTTCGGAGACGGTTATCCACCATTTGAGGTTTTTCATCGCGGGTGTGAGCAGCTCGGGATTCCATTGGCAGGCGACGAGGTAGGAGGCGGCGAAGAAGTCGGGGTATTTGATGTTCATCGCAATGGACATCATGCCGCCGCCGGACTGGCCGGTGGTGTAGAGGCGTTTGTCGTCTATCGGGTGGCTTTTGACCAGCTCGCGGATGAGGTTGAGGGTGGCGTCAAGGTAGGATGAGGCGGTGCTGCTGTCATCGACGATGATTTCGTCGTATTCGGGGGCGAGGACGAAGCAGGGGTTGTCTTTTTGTGCTTCCGGGGTTGCCCAGGCAATGGCACCGTTGCCCTGGTAGAGCGGGGCGGTGACGATGTTGCCGGTCACGCCCGCGTCGTGCATGAACAGCACCAACGGGTAATGGCTGTCGGCCGCAAGTTTTTTCGGGATGAACAGGTTGTAGCGCACGGTTTTGCCGGTGGCGGCGTCGGCGAATTCGTATTGTTTGAAGTCGTCAAAGACGAGGTTGATGACGCCGTCGGTTTTGAGGGTGTCGCCGCCCATGCTGATTTCGGCGCTGGCCGGTTTGAGGGTGGGCGCGCTGTCGGCTTTGTCGCCCACTTTGCCGGGGCCGTTTTTCGCGGGATCGTCTTTTTGCTTGGCGGGGCGGCCTTTTTTTACGGTGAGCAGCGCGCCGTCGTCATCGGGATTGAGTTCAAGGATGAGGTAGCGACCGGATGCGGCGGGCGCGCCGGTAGGGCTGTCGCTGAGGTAGGCGTTGGTGATGTTGCGGTCTGCGACGCGGCAGGCGTTTTTGTCCAGCGTGGCGGCGATAACGGCGTCGCGGTATTCGACAGCGATGGCGACAAGGCGCATACCGTCACCGTAAACGCGGGTGATGGCGGTGGCGTGCTGCACCGGGTTGGCGGCGGCGAATGCGCTGTGGTTCAGTGTCAGCAGGGCGGTTGCGCCGGCGGCGCGGACGAGGATTTGACGGCGGGTGGGCATGGGATGCTCCGGTTGATGGGGAAGCGGCGAGTGTAACACGCAAGACTTGAGCGGGAATGAGGGCGAAATTCGTGGGTAAAAATGCGATTTTTCGCAATAGTTCCTTGGTGTTTGTGTGCGTGAACGCCATTTTTTCCTTGGAAAAAATGTGAACAATTCGATAGTGGCTTGTTTGTGCAGAGATTGTTATTCGACGTCAATCGTCGCCGTCTTTTCGGTGAGAAAGGCGATGAGCGCCTGTACCCGGCGGGCTTTTTGGGCGTGCGGCAGGTGGTAGAGATAGACGCCGGGGTAGGTTTTCCAGTAGTCGCGCAGTACCGGCCGGAAGCGCTCGCGGTCGGGCTGTTGTGCGCAGATGGGCGTGAACAGGCGGCCAATGCCGAGGCTGGCGCGGATGGCGTCAGCGGTGACGTCGATGTCGTTGCAGATGAGCGGTGTTGGCATGGCTACGCCGAGCGGTTCGCCGTCGGCGTCGAGGGTGAGTGGCAGCAGGCAGTTGGCGGTGATGTAGCGGTAGCCGATGAGGCGGTGCCGGGCAAGGTCGTCCGGGGTCTGCGGCGTGCCGTGGTGCGCGAGGTATTCCGGGGCGGCGTAGAGGTCTTCCGCAAAGGGCGGCAGCAGGCGGCGTGCGACCATGCCTTCTTCGAGGGTGTCGCCGAAGCGGATGCCGAGGTCGTAACCCGCGTCAAGGATGTTGATGGTGCCGTCGCAGAGCGAGAGTTCGAGCTGGATGTGCGGGTAGCGCGCGCCAAATTCGGCGATAAATGGCCGGAATATCAGTTGGTAAGCGAAGCGCGACAGGGTCACGCGCACGAGGCCGGAGGGGATGGCGTTGTCGTCGCGCACGCTTTCGATGGCGTCCTGCAAGGCCTGCACGGCGTCGCCGCTGCACGCAAGCAGGCGGCGTCCGGTCCGTTATGATACGCCCTTTTTATCGGGAGACTTTTATGGATTTTCAGGTGAAATCTTTTGCGGATTTGTCCGTGGCGGAATTGCACGCGATTTATCAGGCGCGGGTAGCGGTTTTTGTGGTGGAGCAGCAATGCGCGTATCAGGAAGTGGATGCGGCGGATGTGCAGGCTTTGCATATTTTTCGCCGTGATGCGGACGGGATTGCCGCGTATTGTCGTTTGATTCCGCATATTGATGCGGTGCATTTGGGGCGGGTTTTGGTGATGCCCGAATGGCGGGCGCAAAAATTGGGGCGGGATTTGGTGGCGTTTGCGCTGGCGTATGCCCGGCAACAGTGGCCGGAGCGGGTGATTTACGCACAGGCGCAAACGTATTTGCAGCGGTTTTATCAGTCTTTTGGTTTTGCGGCGACTTCAGCGATTTATTTGGAAGATGGTATTCCGCATATGGATATGATGCTGCGGCCATAGTGTTTTTTATTGCGCCAATTCGGACAGCAATTGTTGATGGGCGACGGCGTGGGCGAAATTGGGGACGGTATATGTCCCCTGGCGCATATCCTGCCAGACAGCGCGGTAGGTATTGGCGAGGATGTCGGCGGTATTGCCTTCAGGGGCGATAATTTCGCTTTGCCCGTCACGGAGGATTTCGATGGTGAGCGGTTCGTACTGGAGATGGCCGCTGTTTGCGGTGACAACAATTTGCCGGTGCTCGCATTCGATTTCCATGCGCAGGCCGCTGCCGCCGCCGCGATAGGCGATATTCAGCAGGCCGCCGTCCTGGGTTTTTCCCTGAAAGAGGACGTGGTCGATGGTGGTGCGGGAGACCGTTTCGCCGGTATCTTTGCGGATGACTTTGGGATACTGGCAGGCGGTCAGGGCGTGCATATCGTGCAAGGTGCCAAAGACGGATTGCAGGGCGGCGAGGCTATGCGCAAAGGGAATGGTCAGGGTATTGACGCCATTTTCCTGATTTTGTGCGTAGAGATAGCGCGGATCTATTACGTGACCGCGACTCGGATCGCTGCCGCTGATAATGCAGCTAATCAGTCTGCCACTTGCCGGGTCATTGACAATTTGCCGGAGTTTTTGGATATGGGGCGAATGCAGTGCTTGCAGGCCGATAAAGGTGCGGCAATTATGGTGTGCAGCGATTTGTTGCAGGATGCGGGATTCGCCGGGATGAATGCCCAGCGGCCATTCGCAATAGATGGCTTTGCCGAAAGGCGCTATTTGTTCGATGATTGCCTGGTGTTGCGGCAAATTGACGGCAACCACCAGCAATTCGATATCGTCACGGGCGGCAAGGGCGGCGGCATCGTCGCTGTAATAAGGCACGCCGTATTTTTCTGCGGATTGTTGCGCTTTTGCCATGCTGCTGGCGGTCAGTCCTTTCAGGGCAAATTGTTCGGGCAATTGGCAGAGCGCAGGGTAATGCGCCATTGCCGCCCAGCCGCCTGTGGCACTCAGGCCGATAATGCCGACGTTTACGGGTTTCATGGGGTCTCCATATATACGGTTATATAAATGTATAAAAGCCTGCCGTATCGGGCAGGCTTTGCCTGGGCAAAGGCTCTTGCTTCAGAAGCCTGCCTGGTGTTCCAGTTTTTCTACCAGCGCGTCATCGAGGTGCAGCGCTTCGGCGAGTTCGTGCAGATAGACGATTTCTTTGCGGTCAAGGTCGCCGCAGACGATGCGCGAGGCAAGGTAGATTTCCGCGGCGAGTGCCGGGTCGTTACCGACGGCGGCGCCGATTTGTTGCGGCGTCGGCGGGTTTTGCATTTGTTGCTCAAGCCAGGCACGGGCTTCGGCGTCTTCGCCACCGATTTGGCTGAGGATGGCGCTACTTTCGGCGCTGTCAATGCGGCCGTCTGCCGCCGCGGCGGCAATCATCGCGCGGATGGTCAGCTCGCTCGCCTGCGCGCTTTGCGCGGCGTTGCGCTGTTCGGCAGGGATGAATTGTCCTTGCATCGCCGCGCCTGCTTTGGCGGGCTGGCTGCCCTGGTAGTTTTTCCAGGCGTTGTAGGCGAGCGCACCGAGGGCAGCGATGGAGCCGGCTTGCAGGGCGCTGCGGCCAAAGCCCTTGTTGCCGGTCAGCAGCGAGAGCAGGCCGGTCGCCGCCATGCCGCCGCCGAAGCCTTTGAGGGTGTCCTTGTTGATGCCGCCGAGGAGGTTGCCCAGGCCACCGCCCAAACTGCCGCCGAGGCCGCCGTTGCTGCGCTGCTGCGTGATTTGCTGTCCGCCGCCGAGTACCTGATTTAGAATGCTGTTGAAGTCCATCTGTGGCTCCTGTGTGGGTGAAAATGGGCGGTCATCATGTCATGTTTGGGAGTTTTTATGCAATCGCAACCGGTGGGGCAGCGTTATGCGACGGTTTTCGCGCTGATCGTGTTTTTTCTGCTGTTTTTTCTGTTTTTTTTCTTTTTTCAGCGGCACGAACAGCAGGCGTATTTGCCGAGCGGTAACGCAACGGCCACCGCAGACGGGCTGTCGCTCAAGGTCTCCGGCGACGGCCATTTCCGCACCAGCGGTATGATTAACGGTGAACCGGTGGTGTTCATGCTCGATACCGGCGCGAGTGGTGTCGCCCTGAGCGAGGGGCTGGCGCGGCGGCTGGGCGTTAGCGGGCGCGGGGCAGGGCAGGTCAGCACCGCCAACGGGGTGACGGACGCGCAGTTGGCGCGGCTGGATTCGCTCGCTTTTGGTGGCTGGGAATTTGCCGATGTGCCCGCGTTCATCATGCCGCGCATGGATGACGAGGTGTTGCTGGGAATGCAGGTGTTGCGCCATTTCCGTTGGCATCAGGAAGGAGGCGTGTTGCGGTTGCAGCCAACGGATTAGCGGCGCTACTTGTCCACATTTCCTGTGCATAAACGCGGTGGACAAGTGCTTACCCCGCGACTGAAAAACAGTTTTTTCCGTGCGCAGTTTCTGCGCAGGGTTTGTGGCACGGCTGACACAAGTTTGCATGGTTTGATGTTTCTGCGATAGCCACTGCGGATACGGGCGACGAATGGTCACGCAATCGTCGCCCGTTTTTTTATATGGACTGCGTCATGGATGCGACTTAAATATAATGCGCGTCTTTCTTTTGCAACCCTCCATTCCCCATGCGCAAATCCCTGCTTTGTCTCGCTGCCGCCGTTAGCGCCTGCGGCATTCACGCCGCCGATATTGAATTACCCGATCTCGGCAATCCCGAAAAACGCATCTTTGTCGGCGACCGTGCGCGCAATATTGGCATGGCGGTTGAAGGACAATTGCGCCAGCGCGGCGAATTGCTGGAACAGCCGGAAATCACCCAATACCTGCGCGCGCTGGGCAATCGCCTCGCGCTGTACGCACCCGCACCATCCGGCTATCACTTCTTTATTATTGACTCGCCCGCCATCAATGCCTTTGCCACCAGCGGCGGCTATATCGGCATCAACAGCGGCCTGATTGCGATGACCGATAACGAAGACCAGCTTGCCGGAGTCATTGCCCACGAAATTGGCCACGTCAATCAATCGCATATCGCCCGCTCCATTGCCAATGCCGAAAAATATGGCTGGATGCAGGCGATTGGCATCCTCGCCGGAATTGCCGCCGCCACCGCGGGAAACAGCACGGATGGCGCGCAGGCAGCCGTCGCCGGTACCCACGCCTATATCATGGAAAAGAAACTGGAATACTCGCGCACGCATGAACAGCAGGCCGATGACGTCGCCGCCAAGGTATTGGAAAAAGCGGGATATGACCTCACCCAAATGGCCGTCTTTTTTGAAAAGCTGACCGTAACCGGCAGCCATCCGCCCGAATTTCTCCTGACCCACCCCTTGCCGGAAAATCGCGCCGACCGCCAGCGTCGCAAAAACCGGAAAAGCGGCACCATACACAATCCGCTGGAATACCAATTGGCAAAAACCGCCATCCAGCGCTACAGCCGCTACAAACTGCGTGAATACCGCCCGGAAGACCCCTTTGCCGAACAATACCGGCAATACCTCGAAGCGCAGCGGCGCAACGACCGCGCGATAATGCCGACCATGCTCGTCGCATTGCCGCCAGAAAAAAATGCCCTGTTTGCCCGCCTGCATGGCGAACAGGCGCTGGCAACCGGCAATGCGGCGCAGGCTGAAACCCTGCTCGGCAAGGCATGGCAGCGTTGGAAAAACAATGAAAACCTGATAATACCTTATGCCCGCAGCCTGATAGCCAACGGCAAAAACCGGGAAGCGGAAAAACTGTTGCAGACACAAATCGCGCGTGATGCAGGCGCAGTCCAATACTATGATCTCTATGGCGATTTACTGGAAAAACAGGGGCGGCGCGGCGAACAGTTTATCCTCACCGCCAAATATTATGCCCTCATTGGCGATTACGAACTGGCGGCTGCACAAGTCGAACGCGCACTGAAAGACCCGACCCTTCCCGCCAATGAAAGACAAAAAGCACGCGCATTGCAAAAACGCTATGAACAATTGCACGAGCAGGACGAAAAATAAACAAAAAGGGCTTTACATTTTTACCGGCACCGCTATAATTCGCCCCGTCTTTAATACAAACGAGGAACCCAAAGATGAGTCTTGAAGCACTCTTTAACCAGGTCGATAACCTGAACAATGACGACTTTGAAGCATTGATCAATCATGTGGACAAACAAAAAAAACGTCGCGCCCGTGATATCCTTGCCGAAGCACAACGCCAGGCATCCCGCTTTATCAATAGCGTCGAAAACAAACCGGCCGCACAACGCACCGCCATGCCGCCGCGCTATCGCAACCCGCACAATCATGCCCAAACCTGGAGTGGCATGGGACGCCAACCGCAATGGTTCAAAGAAAACCTCGAACGCGGCATCAGCGAACACGATATGCAAATCTGATTTTGTCAATTGCACGGAAAGGCACGAATCTCGTGCCTTTTTTATTACCCCGAACGGAGTCTGAACATGAGCGACACCATCTTCCATAAAATCCTTGCCAGCGAAATACCCTGCGCCAAAATATACGAAGACGAACATCTATTTGCCTTCATGGATGCCTTCCCGCAAAGCAAGGGACATAGCCTGATTATCCCGAAAACCTTTGCCCCCGATCTCTTTACCGCCGACCCCGAATCATTGCGGCACATCATCACCTTCAGCCAAAAACTGGCGCGGGCGCAGAAAAAAGCACTGAACCCCGATGGCATCAAAATCGTGCAATACAATGGCGAAGCCGCCGGACAAAGCGTCTTCTATTACCATATGCACCTCATCCCAGTATGGGCGGGCAAAAATCTCGGCGCACACGCACAAAGCCCGGCGGATATAAACGAATTGCGCGAAACCGCCGCCGCCATCGCCGCTGCCCTGTAAAACAAAGCCGGAGAAAAAAATGAGCGCCGCAATCATCGACGGCAAAGCCTTCGCCGCCACCATCCGCGCCCAGGTCGCGCAAGAAACCGCCGCCTTCCGCGAAAAAACCGGCATCCAGCCCGGCCTCGCCGTCGTCCTCGTCGGCAAAGATCCTGCAAGTGAAGTCTATGTGCGCAACAAAGGCATCCAGGCAAAAGAAGCGGGATTTAACAGCCTTGAATACCGCCTGCCGGAAAACACCACCCAGGCGGAGCTGCTCGCCCAGGTCGCCGCGCTCAACGCCGACCCGCAAGTACACGGCATCCTCATCCAACTGCCGCTGCCCGCGCACCTCGACGCTGACGCCGTCTTGAACGCCATCACCCCGGACAAAGACGTGGACGGCTTCCACCCGGTGAACGTGGGCCGCCTGTGGACGGGCAACCCCGTCTCCGTCCCCTGCACCCCGCTCGGCTGCGCGCTTATCCTGAAAGACCGCATCGGCGACCTCTCCGGCAAACGCGCCATAGTCATTGGCCGCTCCAACATCGTCGGCAAACCGATGGCGGCGCTCTTGCTCGCCGCCAACGCCACCGTCACCATTGCCCACTCACGCACCGCCGACCTTGCCGCGCGCTGCCGCGAAGCCGACATCGTCATCGCCGCCGTCGGCAAACCCGAACTGGTGCGCGGCGACTGGTTGAAACCCGGCGCGACCGTGCTTGACGTCGGCATCAACCGCATCGCGGACGGCAACAAAACCCGCCTCGTCGGCGACGTCCACTTTGCGAGCGCTGCCGAAGTCGCCAGCGCCATCACCCCCGTCCCCGGCGGCATCGGCCCGATGACCATCGCCTGCCTGCTGCGCAACACCCTGGCGTGCGCGAAAGCATTGCACGCCCTGCACGATTAACCGACAATAACCGCCATTACCAACCCTTCACGGAGACCGCACATGAGCCAAGAAATCGGCTTCTTCTACGGCAGCACCACCGGCATGACCGAAGACGTCGCCTACCGCATCGAAGCCTGCATCAAAGAAAAATTCGGGCTGGAAATCGTGCCGATCAACATCATCGACCTCGACGACCCGAACGACATGTTCC
>ERZ773060.357-NODE-357-length-17207-cov-3.65392_pt1 | contig 17207 bp, 13 predicted proteins | sample MGYA00580628_ERZ773060 | MGnify/ENA primary metagenome ERZ773060 (study PRJEB29015, sample SAMEA2738019) | human oral metagenome | biome: human oral; feature: human-associated habitat; material: dental | place: China | collected 2045 ... | reverse complement strand
CACAGCTGAGTATGTGTGACCATTCTCCCTTATTTTCAAAGACATTTGCCCTTACTTAAAAATTATTCAAAATATGAAGAAAATCATTACAAAGGTAGCGGCTGGGATCTTAGGACTATTCTTGGCGCTTACTTCCCTCTCTTGTAGCAAAGAAGAACGTAACAAATTGGAAGGTAAAACCGATGTTACTGTCCTTTTAAGGGATTCCGATGGAACTCCTCTGAAAGAGTGGGTGGTCTATGCCTTCAACGAATTTGCTTGGGGAGCAGGCTCTACTTTCCATGCCAAAGAATCGGCTACTAATGCTGAAGGAAAAGCAGAATTCTCTGGCTTGGATATTAAGGACGATCAGGAAGTATACCGTTTTGTGGTATATTACACCGAAACTAAGAAAAATATTTTTGGAAAAGAAGTCTCTAAGGAAAGTCTAAAAAAAGTGGTTCCTGTAACTCTCAAGCCTGGCGAAAGTCAACAGGTGAACCTTACCTTGGGGGTAACAACCAATAGCGGTAATAATGGGAACAATAATAACAGTGGCAATGCCAATATTGTAAACCCAGGACAGTCTAAGGCTGGGACTATTATTCTTATCAATACCTCCAGAAATCCTTATACAGTTGAAGTCAATGGTGAGGCCTATGTGATAGAAGGAAAGACTACTAAAAGGTATATTGGGGCTTTGGGTACCTATACTGTTTCTTGGAAGCAGAATAGTGGTTATGTACTTTATCCTACCGAAGGAAGTACCGAAGTGGAGCTCACTGGTGGGCAGAATACTAAGGAAGTACGTTTCCCTAACGAATAACTGCCTTTAATCTTATAAAAAAGCTGCCCATAGGCAGCTTTTTTTATTTGTAGTATTCAAATTTTTGTTGAATGATCAGAGAGAGTTCTCCGTTTTCGCTTTCAGTCTTTTTGATCCAGTTTCTCTTCTTATCATACTGGTATACATAGTTTTTCTTCTGGGCTATGGTACCATCTCCTTTGTAGACAATGTTCTCAGTTTCATTACCCTCCTTATCATAGGTAGAGGTTATCTTTTTTAGGAGTTTACCTTCGGCATCATAAGTGAGGCGCTCCAGGGGATTCCCTTTGGCATCATTCTTATAGAGGGTCTTGGTCGAGAGCTCATCTTTTTTGTATTTCTCCTCTTGGATAAGGTATCCTTTGTCATCATAGGTAAATACGCTCTTCTCATCGCATACCCCTCCTACACAGCTGGATTTCTCTATAAGTTGGTTTTTATCATTGTATTTCGAGAAGGTACTCATGAAAAGGTTTCCTTCGGCAGTGAGTAGGTCGTGACGGGTGCGGTTTCCCTTTTGATCATACTCATATAGGTTGGAGGAAAGTTTCTTGTTGTCCTCATCCTTGGATATGGATTCTATGAGATACCCTTGGTCATTGTAGGTATCGTGGTAGGACATGATCATTCCATTATTCTTGACTTGCATCTTAGTAGTACGTCCCTTAGGGTCGAACTCGGTGAGTAGCTCTGTATTCCCTCTAAAGGGTTTCCCATTTTCATCTATACGATAGTCTTCTATGATGTAAGTCTTTACTTTTCCTTTGAGCTTGGCAGCATCCCAACCTGTCTTTTTGTTCTGGTTTTGGCCAAAAGCAAGGGTACTTGCTAAAAGCAAGAAAATTCCTAATCGTTTCATTTTTCTATAAATTATTTTTTAAAGAGTGCAAAGTTACAAAAAAGATAAATACTCAAGAATAAATTATTATTATTTTAGCAATTCAAAAATCCCCCCAATCCCCAATCCCTACCCCCCCTCTCACTTCTCACAGCAATCTCCCTTGACTTCGCCTTCTCCATGTGGTATCTTTGCTGCAAATTAAGTGAAAAATGAAGAATGAGCCAACTCTTCGTTCTTCACACTTCACTTTTCATATTCCCTAAAGAAATGCGCTCCTCAGCAACAGACCTCCTATGGAAAATCGTCAATGGCGAAGAAATAGAACGTGGTGGGAAGACCCATGTGGCTTCCCTCCGCGAGAGCCTTACTGCTATCTCTCTACTGGGGAGAATGGAAGGGTGGTTTTTGAAGAGTGAAGAGAAAAAAGTGAAGAGTGAAGAAGGAAAAGTGAAAAATGAAGAATGTAGCCAGCGAGTGTCCACAGCTGGGTATGTGGTGAAGAGTGAAGAGGGAAAAGAAACGTTGATACACGATGATACCCCATGCGGTAGGGGCAAAGTCCGAGAACAAGCGGAGTTGCAATTCGCCCAACCCGAATTTGCCCCACAACCTACCCAATCCCAACCCACCCTTCCTGAACAAACACAATATATAACACCTGCTACCCAGCACCCCCTATTATTGGAAGAAAAACCCCTTGCCTTCAACCTCCTAACCTTTACCCAGAAAACGCTCCCTTACTTCAAGCCAGCACCTTTTCACAGGACTTATTACGAAAAACTCACTGATTTTGCCTTGGGGCGTATCCAAAAGCTGATGATTACCATGCCACCTCAGCATGGCAAGAGCGAGGGAGCTACCCGCCGCTTGCCTGCTTTTGTCTTGGGGTGTAATCCCAACAAGCGCATAGCTATCGTCTCCTACAATGCTACCAAGGCACGCAAGTTCAACCGCGAACTCCAGCGTATCATGGACGAGGATACCTACCATGAGTTGTTTCCACAAGCGACTCTTGCACGTTCTCCCTCTTCCCATCCAGCAAGGAAGAGCCGCAACTACGCTCGCAATGCCGACGAGTGTGAGATAGTCGGCTATCAGGGGAGTTTCAAGACCATAGGAGTCGGCGGCTCTCTCACAGGAGAACCAGTGGATATACTTATCATGGATGACCTCTACAAGGATGCTGCAGCGGCATGGTCGCCCCTGATACGGCAAAATATAGCCGACTGGTACGATACGGTAGCCTCTACTCGACTGCACAACTCCAGCCAACAGCTCTTGGTTTTCACCCGCTGGCATGAGGATGACCTCGCCGGACGCCTCTTGCAGAAGGAAGGTCTCTACCACCCTACAGACAACCCGCACGGGTGGGTACTGCTGAGTTTCCCTGCTATCAAGGACAGTCCGTCCACCTCTCTTGACCCCAGAGCAGAGGGAGAGGTGCTCTGGCCAGAACGGCACAATCTGGAAAAGCTCCTACAGATCAAGCAGCGCAATGGGGCTGTCTTCGAGAGTCTTTACCAGCAGAACCCGCAACCTTCACAAGGGCTTATGTATGAGGAGTTTCAGTGCTATACCGAGATTCCCTCACGCACTTACTCTGTGGCTTATATCGACGCTGCTGATAGCGGTGCCGACTACCTCTGTGCGCTCTTTTACAAAGAAGCGCAAGAAGGGAATTTTATTGTAGATGTACTCTATACCAAGGATCCAATGAAGGTAACCGAGCAGGAGATTGCCCATAAGCTCTTGGAGCATCAGGTGGAGCGCTGCCATATAGAGAGTAACAACGGCGGAGGACTCTTTGCTCATAATCTGGAGGAACGTGCTCAGCAGATGGGGAACAACTTTACCCGCTTCTATCCCTTCCATCAATCACAGAACAAGATAGCGCGTATTTTTTCTGCCTCGTCCTCAGTGCAGCAGTTAGTACACATGCCCTTAGATTGGAAGAAACGCTTTCCGACTTTTGCCCGCGACCTCATGGGTTACCTCAAGGAGGGAACCAACCCTCATGACGATGCCCCCGATGCTCTCACGGGCTCGGTAGAGTGCCGCCAACCTCCCCGCAAGATTCCCCTCTCAGAACTGCTACAATGGTAAAGAGAGTGAAGAGTGAAGAGTGAAGAATGAAGAATGTAGCCAATCGAATGAGCTTGGGTATGTGGTGAAGAGTGAAGAATGTAACCAACGAATACCTAATACCAGCGTTGTGTCACACATGTAGGGGCGAATTGCAATTCGCCCTCCAACAAGAGAGTCAATTCGCCCTGCAACAAGAGAATCAATTCGCCCTCCAACAAGAGAGTCAATTCGCCCTGCAACAAGAGAATCAATTCGCCCTCCAACAAGAGAGTCAATTCGCCCTTCAACAAGAGAGTCAATTCGCCCTCCAACAAGAGAGTCAATTCGCCCTTCAACAAGAGAATCAATTCTCCCTTTCACAAGAGAGTCAATTCGCCTTTCCCACCACATGACAAATCTCCTTCCAAGTATTATGAAGCAATTCTTTGTTACTAACAAGACCTGCAAGCCCCCTCGCCAGTGTTGGAGTATTAACCATTGATCATTAACCATTGATCATTAATTATTAATAATCAGTCTTTTGTATTATCAGTTAGCAACTTCAATCAAAAAAATTTTCTCATTACAATAAAATATACTAACTTTGCCATTCCAAAAAATATAGTATCATTTTATGAAAATCTCATATAACTGGATAAAAGATTTCCTCAAGATTGATTTACCAGCCCAAGAGGTAGGCGAGATTCTTACCGATTTAGGCTTGGAAGTAGAAGGTATCTACTCTTACGAGAGTGTAAAGGGAGGGCTCGCTGGCGTGGTGGTAGGAGAGGTACTTGAGTGTACCAAGCACCCCAATGCCGATAAGCTAAGCCTTACCAAGGTGGATTTAGGAGAGGGAGGCGTAGTACCTATTGTCTGTGGGGCTCCCAATGTAGCTCAAGGACAGAAGGTTGCTGTAGCCACCATTGGGACTACTCTCTATGACAAGCAGGGGGAATCTTTCAAGATTAAGAAAGGCAAAATCCGTGGGGAAGAGAGTCATGGAATGATCTGTGCGGAGGACGAATTGGGTCTGGGAGAGAGTCATGAGGGTATTATGGTATTGGATAGCTCTTTACCCAATGGCAAGCCTTGTAGTGAGGTTTTCAATGTTGTCTCTGATACTATTTTTGAGATAGGCCTTACCCCCAATCGTGCCGATGCGATGAGTCATTTAGGCGTAGCCCGTGATCTCAGAGCAGGACTCTTGCAGAGGGGTACCAATAAGGAAATTATTACTCCTTCAGTAACAGATTTCTTTGTAGAAAATCGTTTGCTCAAAATCGATGTCTTGGTGGACAACAAGGAATTGGCACCTCGCTATTGTGGAGTGAGCATCTCCAATGTGAAAGTAGCTCCTTCGCCTGCATGGTTACAGAACAGACTTAGAGCAATAGGGATTACACCTAAGAATAATATAGTGGATGTAACCAACTATGTACTACATGACTTAGGACAGCCTCTTCATGCTTTTGATGCCTTGCGTATCTCAGGTAAGAAGATCATTGTTCGCAATGCCTCTGAGGGTGAAAAATTCCAAACTTTGGATGGGGTGGATAGAACCCTTTCAGCCGAGGATCTGGTGATCTGTGATGTAGACAAACCACTGTGCTTGGCGGGGGTATTAGGAGGTAACAACTCAGGCGTAAGTCAGGATACTACTCATATTTTCTTGGAAAGTGCTTACTTTAACCCCGTGGCGATTCGCAAAACTGCCAAAAGATATGGAATCTCTACCGACGCTTCTTTCCGCTTCGAAAGGGGAGTCAATGCCGATGATTGTAAGTATGCACTGCTTAGAGCCGCTATTATGATCAAAAAATTGGCTGGAGGTGAGATTTCTTCCGATGTGATTGATTTCTATCCCAGAAAAATAGAGGATTTCCAAGTGTTCCTCACTTACGAAAAGGTCGATGCACTTGTCGGCCAGGTGATCCCTCGTGATGTGATTAAGAGTATTCTACACTCTCTGGGTATCCAGATTAATAGTATTACCGAGATAGGCATGGGGCTTACGGTGCCCTCTTATAGGGTCGATGTACAGCGCGATGTGGATGTGATAGAAGAGATACTTCGTGTATATGGCTATAACAATGTTGAGGCTCCTTCTAAGGTGAGTGCTTCCATGGCACATGCCAACCGATATGAAGATTTCAATGTACAAAATATTATTGCTGACCAGCTCGTAGCTCAGGGATTCTTCGAGATCATGAATAATAGCCTTACTACAGCTCAGTACGAGACACTTTCTGAGGATATTCAGGCAACCCAAAGAGTCACATTGCTCAATCCACTTAGCCAAGATCTGGCTGTGATGCGACAGAGCATGCTCTTCTCAGGTTTGGAGACCATCGCTTACAATAACAACCGTAAGCGCACTGATTTAGCACTGTTTGAGTTTGGTAAAACTTATCACAAGGTAGGGGAGAGCTACACCGAGCCTAAGCACTTGGCGCTTTTCCTCTCTGGAAATACTTATCCTGAGACATGGAATACCCCTACTGAGAAGACCAACTTCTACCAGCTCAAGGGCTACCTCTTAGCTATCTTCTCCCGCTTGGGAATCGCGGATTATCAGGAAGAGCCTACCACAGAAGGAATATTCCAAGAAGGAATAACTCTAAAAATGGGACAACAGACTTTGGCTTCCTTAGGGATAGTCAGGACAAATATCTTGAATCATTTCGGAATCAAGCAAGCGGTATACTATGCCGATGTTCGATGGGAGGTAGCTCTTGAGCATCTGGCTAAGAAGGTTGTTTATAGGGAAATCCCTAAGTACCCAGAAGTACGCCGCGATCTGGCACTGCTCTTGGATGAGGATGTTTCCTTCAGAGCGATCTATAATATCGCCCATAAGACAGAAAAAGAATTACTCAAAAAGGTATTCCTCTTCGATGTATATCAAGGGGACAAACTCCCTAAGGGCAAGAAGAGCTATGCCGTAGGATTCCTCCTACAGGATAGCAATAAAACCCTTACGGATAAGCAGATAGATAAGACAATGGAGTCCTTACTGGCTGCCTTCCAGCAGGAAGTGGGTGCCCAGTTGCGCTCTTAATTGTAATGTACCATGATGGATTTTTCTTCCAAATTATTGGAAAATGCAGTCTATGAGATCTCACAACTGCCAGGAATAGGAAAGCGCACCGCCCTGCGATTGGCCTTACACCTGCTCAAGCAACCTCCTGCACAAACCGAGCGCTTGGCAGCATCGTTGGTCAGTTTGGTCAATGAGATTACTTATTGTAAGCAGTGCCATAACATATCCGATACGGAAATATGTGACATCTGTGCCAATATCCATAGGGATAGCTCTTTGCTCTGTGTGGTGGAGGATGTGCGAGATGTCATGGCTATAGAGAATACCGGACAGTACAACGGGCTCTACCACGTGCTCGGGGGGAAAATCTCTCCTATCGACGGAGTGGGACCTAATGAACTGACCATCGCCTCCTTGGTCAAAAAGGTAAAAGAAGGTTCTGTCAAGGAAATTATCTTTGCCCTGAGCAATACCATGGAAGGGGATACAACCAATTTTTACATTTACAGACAGTTAGAAGGCTTGGATATTACCACCTCTACCATTGCCCGAGGAATATCCGTAGGGGACGAACTCGAATACACCGATGAGGTAACTCTCGGCAGGAGTATCCTACACCGCATCCCCTTTCAGGTGATGTAGGAGGAGGTCGTTGGGTTTTACTAAGTCAGAACTTAAAAACTATTTATAAAGTTGTAAAAGCAATGGTTAAACAAATAGAAGTAAAACAATAAAAAAATAGATCAAATGAATTTTTAGTTTATTGTTTTAATCATTGACAATGAACAACTAACAACTAACAATTAAAAAAATGGCAAGGTACGAATTAAAATTACCACAAATGGGAGAAAGCGTTGAGGAGGCTACTGTCTCTTCTTGGCTTAAAAAAGTAGGGGATACCATACACTTGGATGATATCTTGGTGGAGGTAGCCACTGACAAAGTTGATTCTGAAATTCCCAGTGATGTAGAGGGAATCCTCACCGAAATCCTTACTCCGGAAAGAACCGTGGTAAAGGTAGGACAGCTCATGGCGGTGATCGAAACAATAGAGCAAAATGCCGCATCGGAGCCTACTATTGCCCTGCCTGAGGCTACACCTTCTTCTGAGGAACTATTGCCTATAGAGGAACCTGAGCAAGAGAACATTTCTTCTCCTGAGGAGCCTCAGGAGATAGCCCTGCCCGCAGCTACTTCAGAGGAAGAACTACAAGAGGTAGTGCCTGCTGTACCTTATGTGCCTACTCAAGTGGATACCTCTGCGGATGCTACTTCACAGGAAGATACTCAAAAGGATTTCTACTCTCCCTTGGTAAGAACCATTGCCAAAGAAGAAAATATATCAGAGGAGGAATTGGCCTCTATTGAGGGAACAGGAGCTCAGGGACGCATCACTAAGTATGATATTCTTCGCTATTTAGAAAATAGAACAAGACAAGAGGGAGAACAAGCGCAAGTGGCGGTTACTCCTGAGCCAGCGACAATTACTCCTGCTTCTTCTACACCAGAAGCTTTACTGGTTGCTCAAGAGGAAAAAGAGGCAGCCACAGAGCAGAAAGTAGCAGAAAGTCATGAAGTAAAATATCCTGATATTGACGATTTTATAAAGAACTTAGCCGCTACCCAGTCTCAAAAAGAGGCTCCTGCAGCCCAGACTACTCCTGCCCCAGCGGCTCAGGCTACTCCTACTCCGGCGGCTCAGGCTACTCCTGCTGCCTCTTTACAGATACCTGTAAGTGCTCCTGAGCAAGCACCGCTGGCGACAACTTCCTATACACCTTCTCCTGTCGATGACAATGTGGAGGTGATCGAGATGACTCGTATGGGCAAGCTTATTGCCAACTATATGAGCGAGAGCAAGCATATATCGGCTCATGCAACCAGCTTTATCGAGGTAGATGTGACTCGTATCTGGAACTGGCGCAATAAATACAAAAAACAATTCGAAAGCCGCGAAGGAGAAAAACTTACCTTTACTCCTATCTTTATAGAAGCAGTAGCTAAAGCATTGAAGGATTTTCCTTTGATGAATATCTCTACCGATGGCGAACGTATTTTTAGAAAAAAGAATATCAATATAGGGATGGCTACAGCCTTGCCCAATGGCGATCTTATCGTGCCAGTAATTAAGAATGCGGATCAATTGAGTTTGGTAGGATTGGCTAAATCGGTTAATGACTTGGCCAAGCGTGCCCGTGAGAACAAGCTCAAGCCGGAAGAGGTTAAGGGCGGTACTTATACGGTGACCAATATAGGGGCTTTTGGAAACCTCTTCGGTACGCCTATCCTTAACCAGCCTGAAGTGGGAATCTTAGCCATCGGCGCCATTCAAAAGGTACCTGCGGTGGTGGAAACACCTGAAGGGGATGTCATCGCTATCCGTTACAAACTGATGCTCTCTCACAGTTTTGATCATAGAGTGGTCAATGGAGCTCTTGGGGGTATGTTTGTCCAAAGAGTGGCCAAGTATCTCGAACAGTGGGATATCACCCGCGAAGTATAACCATACTCCTTGCCCTATGCAATGGCTGACTTTTTACCTTGCTTATCCTTTTCTTTGGATAATCTCTCGCCTGCCCGATAGGCTTCTCTATGGCCTATCGGATGGGTTTTGCTTTCTTATCTATAGAGTTATTGGCTATCGCAAGAGAGTAGTAAGGGGGAATCTTGTACGTGTTTTCCCAGAAAAATCTTTGGAGGAAATCAAAGAAATAGAGAAGAAATTCTATCATCATTTCTGCGATATTTTCTTGGAAATGGTCAGAACGATGTCTTTTTCTCAAAAGGAAATGCACAGAAGAATGACCTATACCAACAAGGAAATTTTGGAGGAATTTCACCAGAAGGGGAAAAGCTTTATCATCATGTGTGGGCACTACAATAGTTATGAGTGGTTGCTCTCTTTGGCTTCGCAGATACCCCACACTTCTTATGCACTCTATACGCCTATTACCAATAAGTATTTTGACCGATATATACGCCGTCTCAGGGAGCGATTCCACAGTTACCTCATCTCTCGCTACAAGGCGATAGAGGAGATACGTCGCCAGCAGCACCAGGGAATGCTCTGTGCCTACGGCTTGGCTTCTGACCAATCTCCATCGAGTTCTCCTAAGAACTATTGGCGCCCTTTTATGGGGGTTACTGTGCCCGTCTTCACAGGGGCAGAGCGTATCGCTCGTCAGTTCAATATCCCTGTGGTCTTCTGTGATATACAGAAGGTCAAAAGAGGCTACTATGAGGCTACTTTTACTCTTATCAGTGAAGAACCGCAACAGACTCCTGAGCACCAGATTACTGATGTTTTCACCCAAATGCTTGAGTATCAGATACGGAAAGCACCTCAGTACTACCTATGGACACACAATCGCTTCAAACATGCCAAGTAGGCGCACCGAGTAGTTTTGATGGAAAGTTTGTAAAATGAACTGTTTTCTAAAAAGTTATGACCCCATAGAAATAAAGGTACTGAAAACCAAAGAAGAAGTCTTGCATTTTAAGGCAGAGTGGAGAGAAGTCTTCTGATGATATGCCCTCTGAAAAGGATAGTAGAACCTTTGATTTGGTGAGAAAATCTTCAGTGAAAAAAAACTAAAAGTAAAAGGCTTTTTATCATTATTTTTTTGTATATTTGCCCGTAAATATCACATATAGAATTTTTATTATAAAATCTTGATTCCTTATGGACAAATATTCTTTTCTTAATGCTGCAAATACACAGTTCTTTGCAGATTTGTACGACCAATATTTGGAGAATCCCGACTCGGTGGAGGCCAGTTGGAGAGCATTCTTCCAGGGGTTTGATTTTGCTCGTGAGAGCTATGGAGATGATTTCTTTCAGGAATCAGTTCCTCAAGAAGTTTCTACGGTAGCTGCTCCTGCGGCTTCCTCAGTAGCTTCTTCCCCTCAAGCTGCTCCCGTGCCAGTCTCTGGCAAGGTAGAGAAAGAATTGCAAGTACTTAATTTGATCAAGGCTTACCAGCGCCAAGGACATCTGCTTGCTCAGATAGATCCGCTCAAGGAGCGTAAAGCGCCACAGGTATCCCTATCCTTAGAAAAATTTGGCCTTTCTCAGGCTGATCTCTCCACAGTGTTTGATGCCGCTAAGGAAATCCATTTGGCACCTTCTCCTCTTTCTGTAATCTTGAAAAAGTTAGAAGATACTTTCACTAAGAGTATCGCCATAGAGTTTGAGCACTTGGATAATGAGGAAGAAAAGAAATGGTTCCAAGAAAAAATATATTCAGGAGAGTATACTACTGAGTTCTCCAAAGAGCAAAAGAAACGTATCTTGGAGAAATTAGCCGAATCTACTACTTTAGAAAACTTTTTTCATAACAAATATGTAGGTCAAAAGCGCTTTTCTTTGGAAGGAAATGAGGCTGTAATCCCTGCCTTGGATGCTCTTATTGAGGCAGCTGCTGACCAAAGAGGGGTAAAAGAGGTAGTCATAGGAATGGCGCACCGCGGTCGTCTGAATGTTCTTATCAATATCTTAGGGAAAAACCTTCAAGATGTGTTCTCTGAATTCGATGGTAAGGATTATTTAGATCCCGAATTTGATGGGGATGTAAAATACCACTTGGGGCTTACTACCCATCGTACTACAGCCAAGGGTAACGAAGTGTTGTTGAACCTTGCGCCCAACCCTTCTCACTTAGAAACAGTAAGTGCTGTCCTACAAGGAATTACACGTGCTAAACAAGATCTTCACTATGCCGATAATCCTTCTCAGGTATTGCCTATCGTTATGCACGGCGATGCGGCTGTATCTGGACAGGGAATCGTATATGAGGTAATGCAGATGGAGTGCCTTCGTGGTTATACTACTTCAGGAACAGTTCATATAGTGATTAATAACCAAATAGGGTTCACTACGAATCCTTCGGATTCTCGCTCTACTACCTATTGTACAGATGTAGCTAAAGGATTCCAAGCTCCTGTGCTGCATGTCAATTCCGATGATACCGAAGCGGTAGTACGTGCTATGCTTTTGGCTATGGAGTATCGTATGGCTTTTGGGCATGATGTCTTTATCGATGTAATTGGTTATAGAAAATATGGACATAATGAAGGGGACGAACCTCGATTCACACAACCTGCCTTGTATAAGATTATAGGGGGGCATAACAATCCAACAGTGATCTATACAGAATCTTTGGTAAGACAAGGAGTGATTACTCCTCAGGAGATAGAAGCCTATCAGGAGACTTTCCGCAATCATCTGGATACAGAATTGGAGGCTTCTCGCCTGAAGGAATTTACGATCATCACACCTATCATGCAGAATGAATGGAAGGGATTGGAGCATATTGCTTCTCAGCAAGATATGCTCCTTAAGATAAGTACTTCTTACGAAAGAGAAAAATTGGATGCTTTAGCCCAGCTTATCACTACACTTCCTGAGGATAAGAAGTTTATCAATAAGATAACTAAGATTATCAAAGAGCGTCATAATCTTTATTTTGAACAAAATAAGGTAGACTGGGGGATGGCTGAGCACTTGGCTTTTGCGACTCTCTTATCCGAAGGGCATGATGTACGCCTCTCTGGTGAGGATGTAGGTCGTGGTACCTTCTCTCACCGTCATGCTGTGGTCAAAGAGGAAGAGTCAGAAGAAAGTATCATTCCTCTATCTCGTATAAAAGAACAAGGTGGAGGAACTTTCCATGTATATAACTCTCTGCTCTCCGAATATGGGGTGTTAGGATTCGAGTATGGGTATGCCCTTACTGCTCCACAGACCTTGACTATCTGGGAAGCTCAGTTTGGTGACTTTGCCAATGGTGCTCAGATTATGATAGACCAATACATATGTTGTGGTGAGGACAAATGGAAAAATCAAAGTGGTTTGGTAATGCTCTTGCCTCACGGTTATGAAGGACAAGGAGCAGAGCACTCTTCAGCTCGCTTGGAGCGTTACTTACAGCTATGTGCTACACAGAATATGTATGTGACCAACTGTACCACTCCAGCCAACCTATTCCACTTACTTCGCCGTCAGCTCAAGGCTCCTTTCAGAAAGCCCCTTGTAGCGATGTCTCCTAAGAGCTTACTGAGACATCCATTGGTGATTTCTTCTGTTGAGGAACTTACTCAAGGATATTTCCAAGAAGTATTGGATGATTCTCAGGTGAATCCAGAAGAAGTACGTACTCTTACTTTCTGTTCAGGAAGGTTTTACTATGACCTCTTAGCTGAAAGAGAGAAATTGGGTCGTAAGGATGTAGCCTTGGTACGTATAGAACAGCTTTTCCCACTCCCTATAGAAGAGCTTAAGCTTATAATTGCACGCTATCCAAATGTGACCGATTATGTATGGGCTCAGGAAGAACCTAAGAACATGGGGGCTTATGGCTATATGCTCATGAATTTCGATATAGTAAAATGGAGATTGGCCGCGGCCAATGCATATTCTGCACCAGCTCCAGGAAGCCCTATGCGCCACAAAGCACGCCATCAGGAAGCTATAGATAAGGTGTTTTTAGCTATATAGTAATTGGCTTTTTGCAATAGTTCGATAGAGGTTATTCTTCAGATAACCTCTATCTGTTTTTTTACAATTTGATAGAGAAGTAATCAACTATAGTTTTTATCTATACCACTATAGTTTTTATTTTTGATTTATTTTGTTTTTAGCGAAAAATAAGAACGTTAATTATTGATTAAAATCCTATTTAAATTCATTGGTTATGAAATAGTTGATGATATTTTTCTATTATATAAAAAGTTAAAAAAAGACTTTAAGATATTTTTATAATAGGTAATTGGAAAATAATTTATACCTTTGCAAAAAATAAAAAATAATGGATTTTACAAATAAAACAATTGGGGAGATAGTAGCGGAAGATTTTCGTACAGCTGCTATTTTCAAAAAACACGGAATAGATTTCTGCTGTCGTGGTGGAAGAACCATAGAAGAGGCTTGTGAGAAGAAAAAAGTTATGGAACAACAACTCATAGATGAGCTCTCTGCTTTGCCTTCTGGAAAAGGAGATAATGTAGATGTAAGTAGCTGGCCTTTAGACCTATTAGCTAACTATATTGTAAAGATACACCACGAATATGTAAGGGAAAAAACTCCTATGTTATTGCAATTCTTGGATAAGCTTTGCAAAGTGCATGGAGACAGACACCCAGAACTCTTTGAGGTAAATGCACTCTTTACCGAAAGTGCTCATGACTTAGGAGAGCACTTCCAAAAAGAAGAGCGTGTACTCTTCCCTTTTATTGAGAAATTGGCTCAAGCTGCCCAGAGTAGTACCCCTTTGGAGCCTTCTCACTTTGGTACAGTGGAAAACCCTATCGAAATGATGAAGCACGATCATACTATTGAGGGAGATCGTTTTGCTAAAATAGCTGAAATTACCCAAGGATATACTCCTCCTGCCGATGCTTGTAACACCTATAAAGTTACTTATGCAATGTTGGAAGAATTCGAAAATGACCTACATCGTCATATCCACTTGGAGAATAATATCCTATTCCCTAAGGCTATTGAATTGGAAAAAAAGATACAAACAGCTTCATAACTCATAGCAATTTAATTTAAGAGGAAACTACTTGGAAAATTTCTAAGTAGTTTTTTTGCGTAAAAGCATAAATAATGCTATCTTTGTGCGCTAAAAGAAATATTCATGTTGACCTATCTAACTATTTTTTTAGGAGTTCAGCTCCTACAAGGGCTTTTCTTGTGGAAAGGCTACCAGAAGGCAGGCTACAAAGGGTGGCAAGCCTTTGTACCTGTATGGAATATGCTTATTCTTCTGAAGATTATTGAGCGCCCTTGGTGGTGGGTATTTTTGGTATATTTGCCTGTAATAGGCAATATTATGGCTGTGGTATTGGCCTATGAGTGGTTGCATGTATTTGGCTACCGCCAGAAGCGCTATACCCTCTTGGCAGTAGTGACCTTAGGGCTTTTTATTGCTTATGTGATGTATCAGCCTAAAACTCAATATATAGGGAAAAGTGAGGCGGTAATCGCCGAGAATGTACCCTCTTGGCTCAATGGGATTCTCTATGCTGTAGTGGCAGCTTCTACTATACATACCTATTTTATCCAGCCTTATACAATTCCTACCTCTTCATTGGAAAAGACCCTTTTGGTAGGGGACTTCCTCTTTGTCAGTAAGTTCCATTACGGGGCACGCCTGCCTATGACCCCTCTTGCTACCCCTATGGTGCATGATACCTTACCTTTGGTAGGAGTGAAGTCGTATCTGCCTAAGCCTCAGTTACCTTACTTGCGCTTGCCTGCTTTGCAGAAGATCAAGCGTAATGATATAGTAGTATTCAACTGGCCTACTGATACGGTGCGTTTCTTCCGAGACCCTTCTGGTTATCACGCATATAAGCCGGTAGATAAAAAATCTCACTATGTAAAAAGAGCCGTGGCCATAGCGGGAGATACCTTCGAGATACGTGAGGGGGATGTGTATATCAATGGGCAAAAAGAAATCTATCCGGTGAGAGCTAAGTTGCAGACATCCTATATAGTACGTGTATCTCCTGAGTTTCAGAATTATCTTGTAAGCCTCTATGGAGGGCAGTATACAGCTGAGCAGTTGCTTCCTGCTTATCTGTTCCAGAACTTTGGAGTAACGGATGCTTCTGGATTTAGGAGCAATACCGAGTTTGTCGTACAATCCGCTACCGAAGAAGTAGCCCAGAAATTGCAGAAAACCCCTCATGTAGAGAGTGTGACCAAGATGATAAGTCCTAAAGAGTACAATCCTGCTATATTCCCTCATAGTAAGCACTATGCTTGGAGTGAAGATAACTTTGGTCCTGTGGAGATTCCCGCTCAGGGAAAAACCGTACAGCTCACCACAGAGAATCTGCCATTGTATAAACGCATTATCACTGAGTATGAAGGAAATACTCTACAGGTACAAGGAGAGGATATTCTGCTCAATGGGCAGAAGGTGACCTCTTATACCTTTCGACAGGATTACTATTGGATGATGGGGGACAATCGTCATAACTCCGAAGATAGCCGCTATTGGGGATTTGTGCCCTTTGACCATGTGGTAGGTAAGCCAGTACTTATCTGGATGAGCTGGGATAGCAATGCCTCAGGCTTGAATAAAATTCGCTGGAACCGCCTCTTTACCACTGTCAATGGCGAGGGAGAACCTGTCTCTTACCTCTATTGGGTATTGGGCTTAGGAGTGCTTAGCTATATTGGTTATGAGGTATATAAGAAGAAATACAAAAAAGGAAAAGTAAAGAAATAACAGCACATGAAGGCATTATTACACCCTACTTATTTCCCTACGATAGCCTCTTTTTCACTATTGGTAACGACCCCTTGTGTTTTGGAAGTATCGGATAATTACCAAAAGCAGACCTATCGCAATCGTACATATATCTATGGGGCGAATGGTAGGCAAATCCTCACAGTACCTATCCTACATACTGGAGGGGAGACAGGGCGACAGCTTTATAAAGAGGTGCGGGTAGATAACAATGTAGCTTGGCAGAAACAACATTGGAAAACGCTACAGACAGCTTATCGTACTTCTCCTTATTTTGAGTACTACGAGGATAAGATTGTACCTATATTTACTCAAAAGCATACTTTTCTATTGGACTTGAATCTCAAGACGATAGAGGTGCTCTTGGATTGCTTACATGCTTCTGTGGAGTGGGAGAAGACAACTTCCTATAAGGAAAGCTACCCAGAGTATGAGGATTTTCGCTATCTTACTGATGCCAAGCGTCCTTATGAAGGTACACAGACACCTTATTACCAGATTTTCTCTGACAAACATGGTTTTATCCCAAACCTTAGTATCTTGGACTTGCTCTTTCATGAAGGAAATCATGCTTTAGATTATTTACGGGAGGGACAGTGAACAGTGAACAGTGAACAGTGAACAGATAACAGTAAGCAGTGAGCAGAGAACAGTGAACGGAGAGCAGAGAACAGGGGGGATATTGTCTTTTTTTTAAGTCGATTTTTTGGATTATTTCTATTTGACTATGAAGTTCATCTTGACTTTTTTGTATTAAACTTTTGAGCCCCATAATTATAAAGGATAAGTAATTAAATCCTTTCCAGCTACTAATAGCTGTATCAAAATGATTCAATATAGAGCGATAAGAATTACACCAGGCATTACTTTGCTGTTTGTTCTCCTCCACAAATAGCAGGTGTATGACTTCCATCAACACTCTTTTTCTATAGGAAGATGAGGTATTATTTCATTTATTATCGTATCTTTGTCTAAAATTTCTAATATAGGGATGACTTGTCTTTTGGGTTTGTAAATACAAAGATAAGGAATCCTTATGTTTTTTACAAATTATTTAAAAGTCGAGACGGCTTCAATACACATTGGTTTGACTTTCTAAAATCTTTATTATGAGTGTATCTGCCAAATCAAAAACATTCGAGTTTTGGTCAATATCCTTATGGGAGGGGATTATTGTTTTTATAGTATTTATTA
>ERZ773060.352-NODE-352-length-17302-cov-5.06766_pt1 | contig 17302 bp, 18 predicted proteins | sample MGYA00580628_ERZ773060 | MGnify/ENA primary metagenome ERZ773060 (study PRJEB29015, sample SAMEA2738019) | human oral metagenome | biome: human oral; feature: human-associated habitat; material: dental | place: China | collected 2045 ... | reverse complement strand
AGCGCAGGCGGTCGAAGTTCATGTTGGCGCCGGAGACGATGTTAATCAGCGTCAGGTTTTTCGCGCTTTGTTGCGCCGCCCATTTTTTGCTGCCGGCGGCGGCGACCGCGCCGGAGGGTTCGGCGATGGCGCGGGTGTCGTCAAAGAGGTCTTTCATCGCCGCGCAGATTTCGTCGGTGCTGACGGTGATGAAGTCATCGACGTGCTGTTTGATGAGTTCAAAGGTCAGCTCGCCCGGCATTTTCACCGCGACGCCGTCGGCGAAGATGCCGACCTGGTCGAGCGTCTGCCGCTTGCCGCCGCGCACCGCAGTGGTCATTGAGGCGGCGTCTTCCGGCTCAACGCCGATGACTTTGATGTCCGGCCGTAGTGCTTTCACCAGCACGGCGATGCCCGCGAGCAGGCCGCCACCGCCGCAGGGAACGAAAATGGCGTCAATGTGGTGCGGGTGCTGCGTCAGGATTTCCAGCGCGATGGTGCCTTGCCCGGCGATGACGTCCGGGTCGTCAAACGGGTGAATGTAGGTGTAGCCGTGCGCTTCTTGCAGTTCGCGCGCGTGCTGCGAGGCGGCGTCGTAGAAGTCGCCATGCAGGACAATTTCCACCTGCGCCCCGCCCAGACGGCGCACCGCGTCAATCTTGATTTGCGGCGTGGTGACGGGCATGACGATCACCGCGCGCATCCCCAAGCGGTTGGCAGAAAGGGCGACGCCTTGGGCGTGGTTGCCCGCAGAGGCGCAAATCACGCCGCGCGCGCGTTCGGCTTCGCTCAAGCGGTACATCTTGGTATAGGCGCCGCGCAGTTTGAAGGAAAACACCGGTTGCAGGTCTTCGCGCTTGCAGAGAACATTGTGTCCGATCCGGTCGGAGAGGCGCGGCATCGCGTCCAGCGGCGTCTTGGTCGCCACGTCATAAACCGGAGCGGTAAAAATTTTCTCGATATAATGCTGCATGCGTGAAATTCCTTAATAAAGAGGTAACAAATGGACCAAAACGCCCTGAAAATGCTGGCGGCCAAAGCGGCGCTGCATTATATCGAAGACGGCATTACATTGGGGGTCGGCAGCGGCTCGACGGTCAATTGCTTCATCGAGGCGCTTGGCGCGGCAAAAATGCAGTTCGCCGACATCGTCACCGCCTCGGACGAAAGCACGCGCCGCCTCGAAGCATTCGGCTACCGCGTCAGCGATTTGAACAGCGTCGGCCGCATTGACGTGTACGTCGATGGCTGCGACGAAATCAACCCGCACAAGGCGATGATCAAGGGCGGCGGCGCGGCACTGACCCGCGAAAAAATCGTCGCCGCCTGCTCGGCCAAATTCGTCTGCATCGTCGATGAAAGCAAACACGTTCCGGTGCTGGGGCGCTTCCCGCTGCCGGTGGAAGTCATCCCGATGGCGCGCAGCTTCGTCGCGCGCGAACTGGTCAAACTGGGCGGCGAACCGCGCTGGCGCGAAGACGTCGTCACCGACAACGGCAACTGGATTCTCGACGTGCATCACCTCGAAATCGCCGAACCGTACAAACTGGAAGAAGCGATTAACAACATCCCCGGCGTGGTCACCAACGGCATCTTCGCCCGGCAGGCGGCAGACGTGGTGATTACCGCCTACCAAAGCGGGCGGATTGGCACAAGCTGACCGCGCAGCAAAACCTCACACGGTGCGCCCCGGCGCACCATTTTTACATTCATGCTCCAGCACCGGACAGCCCGCCACACATCTGAACCATGCTCAGCTACCGCCACGCCTACCACGCCGGCAACCACGCCGACCTGCTCAAACACTACCTGCTCGCCCGCACCCTCGCCTATTACAACGAAAAACCCAAGCCTTACGACTACATCGACACCCACGCCGGCGCCGGATACTACGACCTGGGCGCCGCCCATGCCCAAAAAAACCGCGAATACCACAGCGGCATCGCCCGCCTGCACGCCGCCGCCGACCTGCCCGCACCGCTTGCCGCCTGGCGCGAACAAATGCGCGAATGGCAACCCGCGCCGGACGCCTACCCCGGCTCCGCCTGGATTGCCGCCTGCCTCCTGCCCGCTCCCGGCAAACTGCACCTCTTTGAGCTGCACCCGACAGACTACGCCGCGCTGGATGAAAACCTGCGCCCGCTGCGCCTCGGTCGCCGCCTGCGCCTCCAGCGCGCCGACGGCTTCGCCGGGCTGATAGCGCTGCTGCCGCCCGCGAGCCGCCGCGCCATCATCCTCATCGACCCGCCCTACGAACAAAAAAGCGACTACCAGACCACCCTCGCCACCCTCGCCGCCGCGCACAAACGCTTCGCCAGCGGCAGCTATCTCATTTGGTATCCCTGCCTGCCGCGCGCGGAAAGCCGCCAGTTCCCTGTTGAGCTCACGCGCCAGTTTGGCGACAACTACCTGCGCGCCGAGCTGCACATCCGCGCGGCAAGCGGCGCGCACGGGATGCACGGCAGCGGAATGTTCCTCATCAACCCGCCGTACACCCTGCCCGCCGAACTGGAAACCGTGCTGCCCGCGCTGCAAACCCTCTGCGGCGAAGACAGCGGCAGTCGCTTCGTGCTGGAAGCGCACATTCCCTGACCGGCCGCCACAAAAAAAGCGCCAAACAGGCGCTTTTTTCATGACTACACTCACCCGCCGCGCAGGCGCACACTAACCGGGGCAAACAGCGCCGGTTGCTGCCATTCCAGCAACTGCGAGCGATCCAGCTCCAGCATCGCCATCAGAGAAATCACCAGCCCGCCGCGCCCCTCGCCCGCATGACAGAATGACGCCAGCGACTGCCAGCCGTCATGGCGACGCAAACTCGCCTGCATCGCGTCCATCCGCTCGGTCAGCGAAAACTCCTCGCTCTCGACCTCATGCGCGCGGCGCAAATCATGCCGCAGCCACAACTTGCGCAACATCTCCGCCAGCTTCGCCGCATCCGCCGGCGGTTTCACCAGCGGTTGTGCCGCCGCGGGCGGCACGTGCGCCGACAGCGCCGTCCCGGCACCGACACGGGGTAACGCCGCCAGCGCCTCCGCCGCCTTGCCCGTCTGCACATAGCGCAACAACTGCTCCGCCAGCGCCGCACGCGGGTCGGGCGCCTCCTCCGTCTCCGCATCCGGCAGCGGTGGCCGTGGCAGGAGCATCCGCGCCTTAATCTCGGCCAGCGTCGCCGCCATCAACAAATACTCCGCCGCCAGCCCCATATCGAGCTGCTCCATCACCTCCAGATAAGCAAGATATTGCCCGGTAATCAGCGCCACCGGAATATCCAGCACATCAAAATGCTGCTTGCGGATCAAATAAACCAGCACATCCAGCGGCCCGGAAAACGTCTCCAACAATACCCTGAGCGCATCCGGCGGAATAAACAAATCCTTCGGCAACTGCGCCACCGGCTCGCCAAAAACCAATACCTGCTGTTCCATCCATTCATCCTGCGAAAAAGGCGCGCATTATACGCGCGCCCGCTGCCTTCAGGCGGTTTTGTCCGCCCTGTTTTTTAATGGGACGGGCATTCGCTCTGCCGCTCGGCCATTAGCCGGTCAATATCGGCAAAGGCATTTTCCAGACGCTCAATATGATAAATGCCGTAGAGATCGAAAATGAAACGGGTCAGGTTCAGTTTGTCCCATTGCTCCAGCACCCGATTGGCCGTGGTATCTTTCGCTTCGGCATAGCGCTCTATCAGATAAATGAAGAATTGCATTTCTTGGGAAAGCGTGGCTGTCGTCATTTCAGTATTCCGCGCGGATGTAAAGAGAATTGGCAGGGTCGCCGGTAATCTGCTCGCATTCCCACATATCAAAAACAATCAGCGGGCTGCCTTTGTCAAAGGCCAGCTCCGCATCGGCAAGCATTTGATAGGTTTTTGACTGGATGAACCTTCTGAAGGCCTCCTGTTCGGGCAGTCCGTATTTGGCGATGATTTCGCTGATAACGGCACGGTCAAAGTAATCGAGCGTCCTCGCGCTTACCTTGTTCATAAAATTTCACTCCCGTCAAATTCAAGAAATGCCAGGGCGTCAGGGGTGAGAAAAGCATATTGGTCGGTCAATCGCTGTGGCAATAACCGCCGGATGGCTTCTTCCCGGGTATATCTGCCGTCGATATAGTCATCAATAACCGGCAGGGTGGCATCATTGGCAACCGGGCCGACAATCAAATCATAAGCGGCAACGGGCAGGGCACAGCGGTTGGCAACGACAAATTCGAGCCAGTCTTCGCCCGCTTCATGGAAATGTTTGACGCGCAGTCGGGAATTCTACGCCGTATTAAAAAGATAGCGGTTGAGTATGGCTTGTGCTGTGCCGCGACGGCGGGCGACCAGCCTTGCCCAGCGTATCGCCTGCTCCTGATCGCTGGTTAAATAGAATCCTGCGCCGAAATCCAGCGCGCGCAAACGCGGCAGGATTTCGGGCTGGCGCACTTCGGCATTGCTGCCGTGATAGAGGGATATTTTCATGTTTTTCATGAGGAGCAGTTGGAAAATCAGGCAAATATTCTTTTCAGATCTTTCAGTTTATGCTGTTCATACACTGCAAGCGGAGCCTATTTTAGAGATTTTGCGACGGGCGGGAAAGGTGCGAGTCGTCGCCAGAGCTGACAGAAATTGCGTAAAATATCGCGCCTGCCATTTTTCTGAAACATAAAACATATGACCGTATCTTCCCTTTCATTGCATGAGCGTCGCCTCGCCGTACTCAATGCGCTGGTTGCCCACCATGGCGCCCAACACTGGTGGGAGCATGAAAACCGCCTGCTTGACTGGGTTGCGACCATCCTTATCCAGCAAACCACCCAGGCGAATGCGGAAAAGGCGCTGGCGAATCTGGAAGCCCGGCTGAATGCGCCGTGGTTGCATCAGGTAGCGTTATCCGAACTGGAAATGTTGATTCGTCCGGCCGGTTTTTACCGGCAAAAGGCGCGCTATCTGAAAAACCTGATGGTATGGTTCGCGCGTCTGGATTTCAATCTGGCTGCCTGCGATGGTATTCCCGATGATGAATTGCGACGCGAATTGCTCGCCATCAAGGGTATTGGTGCGGAAACCGCCGATTCAATGCTGCTCTATATTTTCAACCGTAAAGTCTTTATTGCCGATCAATATGCGCTGCGCCTGTTTCGGCGGCTGGATTTGGGCAATTTCGGCAATTATGAAGCGATGCGCCGTGAATGCCAGTCTTTAACGGAGCACGCCCCGCTGGCACAATGCAAGGAATGGCACGCCTGTATTGATGTTCATGGCAAGGCATTCCGCCTGCAGAAAGATTTTGACGAATCTTTTTTGTTAGCAATTTAGGGGCGGTTTACTATTTGTTTTGGATGCAGTCGCTGACGTGGATGGTTTGCTGCCCCTACCCCCGCTGCGCAGCACTACTGTCGGCACTTTGCATCAGGCTTTGCGCGAAGGTGATGAAGGGTGTGATGTTTTTTTACGCAAGGGAGCCTGCAACCCTTTTTGTGGGCACCCGGTTTTATTCCGGACAGTAGTGCTGCGGGGGATGGGGCGGGGTTAGCTTGCATACCTCGAAGTTGATGCAGCGACCTTTCCATTTACATAAACTAACCTCGCTATCCTGTATGTATAGTATGTATAGTGATACTCACAAAGTTCTGTACAAGGCTCGCCGCCGAAGACAGTATTAGTACGGCGAAGCGGTGCAATGCTGTATAGGGCTTTGTGAGGATGGCTATAAACCGAATTCCCCCACCCTACACGCCTCCCGCTGACAACCACCAACAAGGAACTCCCATGACAGACATCACCATCCGCACCGCCCGTGCTGATGAAGCCGCGACCCTCGCCGCCATCGAAGCCGCCGGGTTCCCGCCCGCCGAGGCGGCCAGCCCCGAAAGCATCAGTGCCCGCCTGCGCGTCTTCCCCGAACAATTCTTCGTCGCTGAAGCGGACGGCAAGGCCGTCGGCTTCATCAACGGCTGCATCTCCGACGTCCCTGACCTGCCCGACGCCTACTACCACGACGCCACCCTGCACCAGCCCAATGGCGCCTACGCCGCCGTCTTCGGCCTCGTCGTCCTGCCCGCATACCGCGGCCAGGGCATCGCCGGCAAACTGCTGCAACACTACCTTGCCACCATGCGCGCACGCGGCAGACGCGGCGTCATCCTCACCTGCAAGGAGCACCTCATCCCGTGGTATGAAAGCCACGGCTTCACCAACCACGGCGTTGCCAACTCCGAACACGGCGGCGCGACCTGGTACGACATGAAAGCGATTTGGGATGACGCCCCGTGAACCACCGCCGCGATTTCCCCTCCCGGCGGGATAACCCGCATTCCCCGCTACCACAATCCCCCCTCCCCCTGTGGGGAGGGGTTAGTTCGCATAGCCCGTATTCATGCAGCAACCCTTCCATTTACATACACCAACCCCGCTATCCTGAATGTATAGTGGAATAAACTTGAAATAACCCAAATTCAAGCTCTGTGTAGTGAAAGGAAGCAAGGTAAGCCGCTGATATGCTCCCTCTCCCTGTAGGACAAGCATTGCTCGCGTAGCGAGAGAGGGCTGGGGTGAGGGCAGCAAACAATTGAAAAACTGAAATTTTAATTCATCAACAATATCGCTTACCCCCACCCCGCCCCTCCCCAGGGTCCCATTCAAAATGCGGACGCATTTTGAATGGATGCCCGCCCGCTGCAGGCTTCGCCCTGCGGGGGAGGGAGATTCTCAGGCTGTTTCTGTTATAAACCGGATTTCCCGCCGCAGCCTTTGACCGCCTGCCACAAAGCCATCATCCAACACCCGAAAAACCATGAACCTCAAAACCCTCCTCGGCGCACTGCTTGCCGACGACACCCGCTTGCAACACTTCATCCACACCCACCCACAGCTCGCCGCTGCGCTGGAACAAGCCCTGCAGGACGATAGCGTCCCCGATGGCGCCCCTGTGGATGACGAAGATGAAATCGTCTTCGTCCCTTTCCTCAGCGAAGCCGAAATTCGCGCGCAATTTGGCACTAGCGGTGGCGACATCCGCGGCTACGATTACGACCCGGACGGGCGCGGTATTCACCCGCTGGCAGAACGCGAAGGCGATGAAATCGTCTGCATCCCGGTGCTGACACCGGAACAGCGCGACGCATTACTCAAAAAACTGGACAGCGTCGACAAAGCGGATACTCCCCCGCCAAGCGACACCGCTTTCTCCGATAACGAAGCAGAAACCGCCGCCATCCCGCCTGCCGCCACCAGCGACAGCACTCCTGTTACAGAAAAACCACTTGAATCGCCTGCCGTCACGGCAACTGCCCCTACCGCCAGCCACGGCGCGCCAAGCGACGGCATTGCCTTCTTCGACAGCGAAGAAACCCGCATTGCCACCCCTCCTGCCCCCGCCAGCGAAACCCCGCAACCGCAAACAGCCGCAGAAAACACCACCGAACCACCTACTGACAACCCCGAACCCGCCATGCCCCTCCCGTCGCACACCCCCACACCCGCCCCGGCACAACCGCCGCGCATCAGCCTCTCGCCGCTGCCGCCCGCCAACGAAGGCCAGCACTACGAACGCGAGCTGTCGCCCGACGCGCCCGTTCTCAACATCGCCTTCGCACAAGAATGTGGTCTCGCCTGGGACGGCGAGACACGCCGCATCCACGGCACGCCCACCACCAGCGGCGACATCATGCTTACCATCACCATCAGCCACGACGGCAAACAGCACGACATCATCCAACCGCTGCACATCAACCCCGACCCGAAAAGCCTGTGGCAAGACAAACCCTCCGACCAAAGTGCCCCCTTCGCCAAGCCAGACAGCATTGAGACCCTGCAAGACACGCCACGGGGGCGCCTGCTTGCCGCGCGCGTGCGTGGCCGCTCCCATGCCCACGTTGGCAGCTACTGCGACGACGACTACCGCCTCGCCAGCCACGACGCCAGCGGCGTCCACCTGCTCATCGTCGCCGACGGTGCGGGCAGCGCCAGCCATGCGCGCTACGGCTCACAACTGGCGGTAAATGCCGCCGCCGACATCATCCTCGCCCTGCTCGACGACCCCGGCAAACCGCACCACAAACTGGCGCACGCCGACAGCGCCACCCGCAAACAAATCGCCGACAACCTCATCGCCAACGCCCTGCACGCCGCCGTCAGCGCGCACAAAACCGCCGCCCAGCAGGCGGGCATCGCCGAAAAAGCGCTCTCCTGCACCCTGCTCATCGCCCTCACCCTGCCACTTGCAGGCGGCGGCTGGTACAGTGCGGGCTACCAGGTCGGCGACGGCGCGGCCGCCTTGTGGCATCCCGAAAACGGCGCGCTGCACCTGCTCGGTGTCGCCGACAGCGGTGCTTACTCCGGTGAAACCCAATTCCTCACCGCCGCCCAACTCCAGCCGGATGACATCCAGCGCCGCATCCGCACCATCGAAACCGCAGCCGCGCCGACCGTCATCCTGATGACCGACGGCGTCTCCGACCCCAAATTTGAAACCGACGCGGCACTCGAAAACCCGCAGCGCTGGCAGGCACTCTGGGACGAGCTGCAAGCGCCGCTTGCCGCCGCAGAGCCCAAAGCGGCGCTGCATGACTGGCTCGGCTTCTGGTCGCGCGGCAACCACGACGACCGCACCATCGCCTTCTTCCTGCCCGCCGCCGGCGAGACACAAACATGAACAGCGCTCCCATGCTTACCCTGCGCAAACCCACCGCCGCCGATAGCGCTGCCATCGAAGACTACCGCCGCGCCGTGCATGACGCCGGCCTGCCCCTACACGGCGCGACGCTTGACCTCTTCCCCGATGTCGCCAGTTGGCTCGCCTTTCATGAAGCACCCGCTGGCACACTATTGCCAAACGGTGTCGCCAAAGTCGCCGACAGCACCTGGCTCGGCTGGGACGACGAACACCTAGTTGGCATCATCAACCTCCGCCACGAACTCAACGACTTCCTGCGCCATTATGGCGGCCACATCGGCTACTCCGTCCACCCTGCCTGCTGGAACCGCAGCTACGCCACACAAATGCTCGCCCTTGCCCTGCGCAAAAGCGACGCCCTCGGCCTGCGCGAATTGCTGCTCACCTGTAGCCCGGACAACCTGGCATCTAGGCGCGTTATCGAAAAAAACGGCGGCGTGCTGGAACGCATCGGCGCATACCGTGGCGAGCGCATCTGCTCACCGGATAACACGCTGAAAACGGCTTGCCATCTGCCCTAAATACACGCAAAAGAGGACAACCACCATGCGCAAAAAACTATTAATGCTCGCCGCTACCGTTATGACAACGCTGCTATTGACGGGGTGCATGATTACTTCAGCGCTTATTGGCGAAGGTAAGCAGATCCATGAAGAAATAGAAAATGATGAAATCATTGCCTTTGCCGAAGTTGCCAAAGAGTTGCCAACCGTCCAAAAAGGCAGCCTGATTATGCAGGGTAAAAAATACTGGTTCATCATTAGGTCAGTGCCAAAATCTAACCAGGAAAATATAGAAATATTGCACAAAGTGCTAACAGAACCCTGGAAAGAACAATTTCAATTTACCGATGAATCTGGCTTGATAACCAAAGATTATTTGGAACTTCAATTGCCCTACAATGTTGCACGAGTTGGTAGTGATAGTCCTTTTGAAATTTCACTTTGCCTGCGCTATTACACCGTTAGCGACAACGAAAAAACACGGTTAAAAGAGATGGGATTTACCGTACTGCCAGATAGCAAAGCATGGCATCGCTGTTTTGAAATGGATGGTGGTTTATATAAGAGTCCGCAAGAAAATATACCGCAGCAGCAATTAAGAAGAGTGCTGCCCGTAAAAATAATAGCCGAACTCACAGAAGACCCAAAAATGACACCTATCAAAGCGGTAGCATTGCCATTTGCGATGGCGGCAGACGTGGTTATTACCATCCCGGTTATGACAGTTTTTCTAATTACGCACCCTATAAATAAAAACTGGTAAAGAAAGAATAATTCGATAAAAATCGGCAAGTCATATTATTTAAAAATAAAAAAGGAACCCCATGCCCTACCGCAACCTCACCGAGCTGCAAACCGCCTGCCGGCAAAAACAAAAGCTCAAATACCTGTTCTTCTGGGGACACACCCCGGTGCGCGCGGGCGAAGTGGATAAAGCCGTGCTGAGCCAATGGTATCCGGCGCCCTTTACCCTGGACGGCGTGCGCTATGCCACCGCCGAACACTACATGATGGCGCAAAAAGCCGCGCGCTTTGCCGACCGCGTTGCCTTTGCCACCATCATCGCCAGCGACTCGCCCGGCAAGGCAAAAGCGCTGGGGCGGGCAGTGGCAAACTTCGATGATGCCACCTGGCAGGCGGCGCGCTTTGACATCGTCTGCGCCGGCAACCTCGGCAAATTCAGCCAAAATCCGGCGCTGCAAACCTTCCTGCTCAACACCGGCGACAAAATCCTCGTCGAAGCCAGCCCGCAAGACCGCATCTGGGGCATCGGCCTGGCAGCCAGCGACCCGCGCGCTGCCGCCCCGCTGCAATGGCTGGGCGAAAACCTGCTCGGCTTCGCGCTGATGCAGGTACGCGCGCAACTGCGTGGCAACAGCTCACGATGAACATCACCCTGACATGGCGCTCTCATTTACATACACCTTAGTCGCTACCCTGTATGTAAACCATTCACCCAGCAATTGCCATGAACACACCAATCCTGATTCTTGCCGCCATCGCCACTTGCGCCGTTCTCTACCCGCTGCACCGCTGGCTTGCTCGCCGCAGCCGCACGACCCTCGACGCTATCGACTACTTCGTCTCGCCCCTTCTGGTCTATGGCGGGCTGACGCTCGCGGTTTACCGCGACCATTTCGGCTGGCTTGGTGGCGGCATGGCGCTTTCCTTTGCCGTTCATTGCTATTTCCGCTGGCTAAAATCAGCCGCCCGCAACCCCTAACCGCATCCAACCCTCTGAACAAAAAACCATGAGCCAAAACATCATCACCCTCACCGCCAGCAACGGCGAAACCGTCCGCTTCGTCGATGAAGTCAAAGCGCAGGGCGGCATGAAAGACGTCAAATTCTCGCCCGACCGCGACTACGTCGTCGCCTTCTTCCGCGAAAAAGCCGACCCGGCGACGCGCGAACGCCTGGAAATGATCACCGGCCAATATCGCGAACGTATCTTCAACCAGGAAGGCGGCGAATACCTGAAAAACCTCTACTGCTGGCCGACCGCCGTCGTTGAGCACGAAGGCCGCCTCGGCGTCGTCGTCCCCTTCTACCGCAGCTGCTTCTTCTTTGAATACGGCAGCCGCAACAACGATATGCTCAACATCAAGGGCAAGGACAAGGACGGCAAATGGTTCGCCAGCGCCAACAACCGCAACAAATTCCTCGACCCGCGCGAGCTGGGCGACTGGATGCGCCACCTCAAAGTCTGCATCATGCTCGCCCGCGCGGTGCGGCGGATGCACATGGCAGGCCTATCGCACAGCGATCTGGGTTACAAAAACTGCCTGATTGACCCCACCACCGGCCAGGCCTGCCTGATAGACATCGACGGTCTCGTCGTCCCCGGCAAGCACCCGCCGACCGTCGTCGGCACGCCGGACTTCATCGCCCCCGAAGTCGTTGCCACCGCGCACCTCGACCGCAACGACCCCAAGCGCAAACTGCCGTCGCGCACCACTGATCTGCACGCGCTCGCCGTGCTCATCTATATGTACCTGCTCTACCGCCATCCGTTGCGCGGCGACAAAATCCACGACCCCAACGACAGCCAGCGCGACGAAGAACTGAGCATGGGCAGCCAGGCGCTCTTTGTCGAGCACCCCAAAGACGCGAGTAACCGCATCAAAGTGGCGCAACTCAAACCGAGCGAACTGCCGTGGAAAGACACCGCGAAAACGCCCTACACCCTCTGCGGCCCCTACATCAGCCGCCTCTTTGAACGCGCCTTCATCGAAGGACTGCACAACCCGCAGGCGCGGCCGACCGCCGACGAATGGGAACACGCGCTGGTGAAAACCGTGGATTTGCTCCAGCCCTGCGAAAACCCGCAGTGCGAGCAAAAATGGTACGCCTTCGACAACAGCAAAAACCCGCGCTGCCCCTTCTGCGGCACGCCACACCACGGCAAACTGCCGGTGCTGAACCTCTACTCGCAGGCGCCCGGCGGCAGCTACCGCCCGGACAACCACCGCATCATGGTCTATAGCGGCCAGTCGCTGTTCAAATGGCACGCTGACAACCGCGTCTTCCCTAACGAAAAACTGACTGCGGCAGACGCCAAACGGGTCGGCTACTTCGTCCAGCACAACGGCGACTGGTGGCTGGTGAACGAACGCCTGCCGGAAATGTACGACGCCGTCGGCAAGACGGCCATCCCGCCCGGCGGCAAAATCAAACTGGTGGAAGGCGCGCAAATCCTCCTGCAAAAAGGCGTGGGCGGACGGCTGCTGATGGTGCAAATGGCGGGGGCGTAAACAGGATTTTTCAGACAGGAAGGAGATAAAAAAAACGCCGCTTGATGCGGCGTTTTTTGCGTCATCGCTCGGATGGTGCGCCGAGGCGCACCCTATGGCGGATGCTGTGCGTAGCGTGTATGGCGGCGTAGCCGACACGCACGCGGGAAAGGCTGGAACCGCGTGCGTGCCTGCGGCACACACCCTACGCACGGAACCCGCCCGCTGCGGGCTTCGCCCTGCAGGGGAGAGATTTTGAACCGCTGCTCAGCGTTTCCAGAAACGCAGCCGCTTGATGCGGCGGATGAAGGAGAGCAGTTCGGCGCGTTCGTGCTGTGCCTGTTCTGCCCGTGCCTGCGCCTGTTGTTGCGCCTGTTCCGCCGCTGCCCGTGCCGCTGCCGCCGCTTCGCGTTCCAGGGCGAGTTCGCGGGTGAGCTGGTGCAGTTGTTCTTGCAGTGCGTCCTGTTTGTGCAGGCATTCGTGCAGCAGCTGGCGCAGCTCGCCCCGCGTGTCTTCGAGGTGGCCGTGCAGTCCGGCGACGTGGTCGTCGGTGTGGCGCATATGGAGGCCGTTTTGCAATGCCAGGCCGAACAGGTGCGGCGCGGTGCGCAGGGTGTCGCGCATGGCCTCGTCGCGCAGGCGGCGGTCGTAAATCCAGTGGGCATGGGCGAGGTCGTGCATGGAATTGCCCCAGTCACCGGCGACGCCGTGGCGGTGATGCCAATAGGCGAGCGGCGTGCCTTCGATGAGGCCGAAGGTTTTTTGCCGGGTCAGGCGCAGGTGCAGGTCCCAGTCTTCGACGACGGGCAGGGCGGCGTTGTAACCGCCTGCGGCGCGGATGTCCGCCGTGCGGTAGAGGCAGCCGATGGGTACGGCGCGGTTGATGACCAGCAGCTCCAGCAGCGACAGGTCGTGAATGCCGGGTTGCAGCGGCTCGCGCCGGCATTCGCGCCAGCCGCCGTTGCCATCGGCTTCTTCGTGGATGATTTCGGTGCGCACCGCGACGGCAGCGGCTTGCGGATGCGCGTCGAGCCAGGCGGTGGTGCGCGCGAGGAAGTCGGGGTGCCAGGTGTCATCGTCATCGTGCAGGGCGAGGTATTCGCCGGTGGCGGCGTCCAGTCCCTGTTGCGCGCTGCCGCTGCGGCCAAGGTTCTGCGGCAGATGAATGGCGCGGGTTTTGTCGCGCAGGGCGGCGGGCTGGGCGGCCAGCAGCGCGTCTATCCCGGCGGCGTCGCCACCATCGTTGATGATGTGCGCCTGCCAGTCGGTGCAGGTTTGCGCGGCGATGTCGGCGAGGGCACGGGCGAGGAAGGGCAGGCGGTCTTTGCTGCGGATGATGATGGAGACTTTGGGCATGGTGGTTGTCCTGGTGTGATGACCGGTGGCAAAGGCTAATTTCCGGTTTTTTGTATCGTGCGCAGCCGCAGCCACAAGCCGCTGGCACACAGGAGCAGCAGCACGGCATCGGTGAAGCGAATGGTCCACAGCACGCTGATGTCGGTCAGGCGTCCCCAGGAGCCGGTGGCAAAGGCGGTGGCGGGCTGGAGCAGTTGCCACAGCAGCACTGTCAGCACGCCGAGGGCGACGACGCCCAGCCAGAAGCAGATTTTTTGCCCGCCGCCGCAGGGCGAACGGTGCGGGAAGTGTCGCGCCATCAGCCATTGGTATGCGGCGAGCAGCATCAGTCCGCCGATGCTGAGGACGTGCTGCACCCATTGGTATAGCGGCAATGCGCCAGCGGGTTGTTGTAGTCGTGGCAGGTGCTGGACAAACCAGCCGTTCGGGTGGGTAAAACCGTCCAGCACGATATGCGTCGCCGCGCCGAGGGCGGCGGAGAGGGCGAATACCACCACCGTCTGCCAGCGCCGCGAAAAGTGGGCAGGCGGCGGGTAGGCGGCGTTCAGGCAATCAGGCAGGTAGCGGCGCAGGCAGGGCGAGAGCAATGCGAGCGAGAGCAGGTAAACCAGCGCGGTGAGCGGCACGTCGTAATACAGCACCGACGGCCAGCTATGGCCGCCGGGGTAGGGGCGACCGTGGAGGTAATAGGGGAAATCGGGCGACATCGCGCCGATGACCAGCGCGGGGAAATGCAGCAACCGGTAGCGGTGCAGCGGCAGGACGATAAACGGGTGGGACAGGGTGAAGGGCATGGGGACTCCGTTTGCAATCAGCGCGCGCGGCGCAGCCAGTCGGGCTGGAAGATGCACATCCGCGTGACGTCGCGGTAGCTGCCATTGACGAAAAATTCGTGGCGCAGCACGCCTTCCGCCTGAAAGCCGAGTTTTTCGTACACATGGCGGGCGCTCGTGTTTTCGACATCGACGATGAGGTAAATCTTGTACAGGTTCAGCGTGCTGAAGCCGTATTCCATCGCCAGCGCGGTGGCGCGGGTGGCGATACCGCGTCCCTGGTGATCGGGGGCGACGATAATCTGAAATTCGGCGCGGCGGTGGACGTGGTCGATTTCGACCAGCTCGACCAACCCCGCCTTGTCGGCATCGGCCTCGATGACGAAGCGGCGCTCGCGCTGGTCGTGGATGTGTTCGTCGTAAAGGTGGGTCAGCTCGGTGAAGGTCTCGTACGGCTCCTCAAACCAGTAGCGCATGACGTTAGCGTTGTTATCCAGCTGGTGGACAAAGGTGAGGTCTTCGCGCTCAAGCGGGCGCAGGCGGATGGCGGTGTGCGGGTTCATTTGCGGCGTGGGTGGTGGTTGGGAGCGTCATTATAGGGCGGTGGCGCGGTAGCGGTTGAGGTCAAGCTGCTGCGGGAACAGCGCCTTGATCGCCGGTTGGTGGCTGATGGCGAGGCAGAGGCTGTCGGGCAGGGCGGCTTGCAGGGTGCGGATGAGGGTACTGGCGGCGGCGTCGTCCAACTGGTTGGTCGCCTCGTCCAGATAGAGGATTTGCGGGCGGGTGATAAGGGCGCGGGCGAGGCTCAAGCGCTGTTGTTCGCCGCCGGAGAGGCGGTTGCCCCAGGCGTCTTCGCGGTCAAGTTCGCCGGCGAGCCGGGTGAGGCCGACTTGTTCGAGGGCGCGGATGAGGGTGGCGTCGTCAATGCCGTCGCGCGCCGGGTAGCAGAGGTTGGCGCGCAGGGTGTCGTGTGGCAGGTAGGGGCGTTGCGGGAGGCTTAAGATGGGAGCGCTATTGGGCGGCGAGGTATGTGAATCAGAGTACATTTGCAATCCGGTTATGGCATCTAGTTGGTTTACCCCCTCCCCAACCCTCCCCCGCTGCGGGCTTCGCCCTGCGAGGGAGGGGGCAGCTCCGTTCGCGGGCAAGTAATACCGCCCCCGGTAATACGGCCAGATGCCCGCCAGCGTCCGCAGCAGCGTGGTTTTGCCGATGCCGCTCGCGCCGTCGAGCAGCAGCCAGCCGGGCGCGCGGGCGTTGAGCTTAAGCCCGCTGATGAGCGCCCTACCGTCGGCGGTGGCAAGGCTCAGGTTTTCCGCGCGCAGCGTGTCGCCGCTGCTTTCGGGTGCTTTGGTCGCGGGCAGTTGTTCGAGCGCTTCCTGGAAGCGGGCGAGGCGCTCCACTACCGCCGCCCAGACGATGAGTTGTTTATAGACGTCGAGGAACCAACCGAAGCCGTCCTGCACGCGGGCGAAGGCGGCGCGGGTCTGCATGATGTCGCCGAAGCTGAGTTTTTTCGCGAGATACATCGGCAGGGTGGCGAAGATGGGGATGAAGATGCTGATGCGGACGTAGCTGGCGTAAAACATCCCGAACCAGTATTCGCGGTCGATAAGCGCGCGCCAGTTGTTTTTGATTTGGGCAAAGCGCTGCGTCAGCCGCGCCTGTTCAGCGGGTGCGCCCCGGTAGAGGGCGATTTGTTCGCTGTGGTCGCGGATGCGCAACAGGGTCGCGCGGTAGTCCGCCTCAAAATGTTGGCGCTCGACGTTCAGCGTTTGCAGTTTGTTGCCGACGAGGTGCCCCAGCCAGGTGGTGAGTGCCGAGTAGGCGAGCGCAATCCAGATGAGGTAGCCGTGGATGGTGAATTCGTACCCGCCGAGGGTGAGGGTCTGCTCGCCGGAGAGTTCGTAGAGGATGGTGAGGTAGGTGGCGAGGGTGACGCTTTTTGAGATGAAGGAGCGCAGCAGTTCCAGGCTTTTTTCGGCGAGCAGGGCGATGTCTTCGGCGATGCGCTGGTCGGGGTTGTCCGGCTCGCCAGAGAGTTGCAGGCGGTAGTGTTTGTGATCAGCCAGCCAGTCGCGCTGGAACTGCTCGCTCATCTGCTCGCGCCAGTGGATGATGAGGCGCTTGCGCAGCCATTCGCCCGCGTTCGCCCAGGCGACGACGAGGCCGAGATAGCCGAGGTATTCGACGACCAGCGCGGGCAGGATGCTGCCGTTCATGTCGTGCAGGGCGTCGTAGAAGCGCTTGTCCCAGCGCACGATCCAGACACCGATGAGGATGAGGATGAGGGTGCAGGCGGTGTCGGCGGCGAGCAGCGCCCAGGCAGTGCGGTTGTGGCGGGTGAACCAGTACGGGGCGATGAGGCGGAGGAAGCGGCGCAGGGTTTTCATGGCTGTGTTTTTCGGGGTGGGTGTGGTGGTTTTGATGTAAGTGTATGTAAATGGTTCCCGTAGGGGCGGTTAGCGCAGCGTAACCGCCCGTGTCGTGGCGGGCTGCGCTTCGCTGCGGGTTTCGGCGGCGGTTACAGCGCCTGCGCCGACCAGCCCGTCCGCAGAACTTGTAGGGTGGGGCTTGCCCCACCGCCGGGACAACAATGGCGGCAGTTTACATACAGGGTAGCGGGGTTGGTGTATGTAAACGGGCGGTATTTCAATCCGCTCTTGGTGTAGCGACAAATATCGCTACCCCCACCTCAACCCTCCCCCGCTGCGGGCTTCGCCCTGCGGGGGAGGGGGCGTATCGGTGCGGGTTTCGGCGACGGTTGCAGCGCCTGCCGCCAATCAACCCCCTCCCCT
>ERZ773060.349-NODE-349-length-17354-cov-7.9941_pt1 | contig 17354 bp, 17 predicted proteins | sample MGYA00580628_ERZ773060 | MGnify/ENA primary metagenome ERZ773060 (study PRJEB29015, sample SAMEA2738019) | human oral metagenome | biome: human oral; feature: human-associated habitat; material: dental | place: China | collected 2045 ... | reverse complement strand
CCGGACCACAGGGAGGTGCGCTCCCCGATCCTGGTCACCAGCGGCGGCCCGGCGAACGAGCCGATGCCCTGTCCCAGGCCGATGATCATCATGGAGGTGCCGATCTCGGTCTGTGTGGCGCCGAAGTCCTTGGCCAGCCAGGAACCGATGAACGAGAACGCGCCCAAACAGCCAGCCTGGAAGACGAGATAGGCAACCAGCGACCACGCCAGGGTGCGCGAGGCGAGAACCTTGCGGTACGGGGCGAGGAACCCGTCCTCGCTGGTTGGAGCGGCCGGGGGAACGCTCGGGAACCACGCGAGAAGCGTCAGCCACAGCAGGACACTGAGCCCGGCGATGGTGAAGAAGGGCAGACGCCAGTTCTGGGTGGAGAGCCAGGAACCGATGGGAATCCCAGCCACCTGGGCGATCGCCAGGCCGGCCGTCGCGTGTCCCATGACCTTGATGACGACCCCGCGTGACACCACCATCGGAATGGCAGCCCAGATCTGCGGACTGACGAAGGCCGCGCCCACACCCGCGAGGAAACGGGTGGTGAACATGGACCAGAAGTCCCAGGTCAACCCGCAGGCGCAGGTCAGCAGCGCGAAGGCCACCACCCCGGCTAGCAGCACGTGGCGGCGATTGTGACGGTCCGAGATCGGCCCCGCCACCAGGGCGAACAGTGCATACCCCAGGGCATAGGCCGACACCAGCCACCCAGACTGCGCGAGTGGAACGCCGAACTCTTCCTGCAGCAGGGGCAGCAGGGGAGCGACGAGGAAAGTGTCGGTTCCGATGACGAAGAGAGTGAAGAAGGACAGCACCCCCATGGCGGATTCGCTGGTGGTTCGCTGACGCGTAGACACGACCACTCCTTTCTATTCGAAGTTCGTCGAACTAAGAATTGTCCTGTGGGAGTCGGGAGTCAAGTCCTGTGAGGTGGGTTCAGGGAGGGGGAAGTCGGTCGAGCCGGCTTGCGAGCGTCAGCGAGTGGGTCATGTCGAAACCAAGATGGTCGTGTCTGGGGCCTTGTGGTCGGGTCTGCTGTCCGGTTGCCGAGGCGGTTTCGGTCCAGCTGTTCGTTGGTGCTCACGCGCTGGCTCGATCAGTTTTGGGAAGGACGGTTTCGACGCGGGGTGCTCCTTCGTTGAGGTTCGGAGCGGCCGGCTTCCGGTGATGTTGTGTGACCCGTTGGTGGACGGTAGCGTCGTCAGTTGGGCATGTATCGAACCGTGCGATGTGAAAGGGCGGGAAGATGGCCAAGGAAGTTTTTCATCCGGCTGTGGCCGACATCAGCCTGGACGCGGTGCTGGGTGCCCTGTCCGACCCGATCCGCCGCGATGTGCTGCACCGCATCGCCGAGGAAGGGCCGCTCTACTGTGGCGATCTCACCTATGACGTGGTCAAGTCCACGTTGTCGCACCATCTCAGGATGCTGCGACTATCCGGGCTCATGCACACCGAGCTCCTGGGCAAGCGACGTCGCGTCACCCGTCGTGACCACGCCATCGAGCAGCGCTTCCCCGGCCTGTTGCAGGCGGTCGGACTGCCGCCGGGAAAGGGTCGTTGGGAGGAATAGGGGGAATCCGCGGCTGGAAGTGGTTTCGAGGTGGGTTGCCCCTCCCGGAGACCAGACATCGTCGTCTCCCGTGAACAAAACCCCATCAGTGCCGGAGGACGGTGGGGAACCATGACCTCAGTCATCCACGTCTGTGGTCCACACGCAATGGTTTTGTGCAGATCCAAGGTTGCGTGACCTGCGTCAGGCTGCGCGGAAACGCTATCGCCGTACCTCTGCGACCGCCTCCGGGGTGATGGAGTAGTCGGCCACGGTTCTCGCGGCCATCCGTCGCACCGCCGCTGGGCGCGCCAGGACCGGGGTCAGTGCGACGGCGAACGGGACGAGGCTGGGCGGGTCGTCGAGAACCGGGGTCAGGACCTCCCGGGCCGGTTTCCGGGGGGTGCGTCCGAGCAGGGCGCGGGCAACGGTTTTCGCCACTCCCCGGCGGGTCCCGGTGGTCTCGGCCGCTCCGAGGCCGATGGCCAGCGTCGAACGGGTCCGCACACCCGCTCGCGCCACCACGGGCTCCTCGCGTGGTGGGGTGTCGTCGGCTAGGCCGATCATGAGGGCGGGGAGATCGACGCCGGCCGCTGCTGCGTTCGCGGGCTCGGAGATGCGGGGATTGCACTCGATGAAACACGGTCTGCCGTCCTCGTGGAAGTAGTCGAGGCCGAGGCCACCGTGCCACGACAGGAAAGCGCCCAGGCGTTCGAGGGCCGTCACCGCCTCGGGATGATGGACGCTCACCCTCGCGGCCGCGCTTCCCCCGACTCCGGTTGCCAGCAGCTCACTGGCCGCCGCCGCCATCAGCCGGCCGCGGCGGAACAGACCCTGCACCTGGGCGTACCGGCCGGGCGCCGGGGCCTGCGCCATGACCCGGCCCCGCGGGGTGAACGACGCGAGGGCCGCGGCCGCCTCGTCCCGGGAGGGGACGCGGACGACCCCGCGACCAGCGGTCGAGAACTCGGCCTTGAGCCAGACGGGCAAACCCAGCCCGGAGAGGTCGTCCTCGTTCTCGACCAGCCGCCACGCGGGTTGCGGCAGCCGGAGGTCGTCGAGGAGGTGTGCGAACTCGATCTTCGACTCCACCCGGTCGAATGCGGTGATGTCGGCGACCTCCACCCGGTGTCGCATCAGGTGCCGGCCGGCGGAGAAGAGCCAGGCCTGCTCGTGGGTCGGGAGGAGGGCGTCGTATTCCCCGGAGGTCATCAGCCGGTCCGCCGCCGCCAGGTAACCCAGAGGGTCCTGCGCCGGGGCCGGGACGCGACGAATGGCGCGGCAGTACCTGCTGAACCGTGCGATGGGGGCCTGGACGCTGGACATCGCATCGACGACCACGCCGTCGCGCCCGAGCACCGTCACGAACTCCCGGGCCGTGAAACTGGACGCCTCGGAGAGCAGCACCCGACGTCCTGCGGCCGTCCTCATTCCGACCGGGCCCCCGTGGTGCCCTTGTCCCCCGTGACGTGGTGCTGGATGCCGGGGCCGTTCATGGCGACAGGTTACCGCCGTCCCGGGTGCCGTCACCGCCGGCAAGCGGACCTGAGGGCGGTGGGAAAAAGACGATCCTTCGGGCACAATCCCGGAGTGCCTGCTGAACGTCGCCCACTGACCCGGTTGCGGCTGCTGCCCGTCCGGATGGTCCAGTTCGCGCTCATCGAGCTGGCCTGCTGTGCCTTCCCGATCGCGATCTTCCTCGGTTTGGCCGCCACCTCCGTGATCTGGGGTCGCGTCGCGATGCCCGTCGCCCGGTACGACGCGCTGCTGATCTACGTGATCGTCGTGCAGGTGGCGTTCGTGGTCCTGAGGCTGGAGACCTGGCGTGAGCTGTGCGTCATCTGTGCCTTCCACCTGATCGGCCTGGCCCTCGAGGTGTTCAAGGTGCACGTCGGGTCGTGGAGCTATCCCGACGCCGGGGCGGTGCGAATCGCGGGGGTGCCGGTGTTCTCCGGCTTCATGTACGCCTCGGTGGGGTCCTACATCTGCCAGGCATTCCGTCGTTTCGACCTGCACGTTGGCGGGTTCCGCTGGGTGCCGGTGAGTCTGCTGGCGGTGGCCGCCTACCTCAATTTCTTCACCCACCACGTCATCGCCGACCTGCGCTGGCTGATTGCCGTCGCCTTCCTCGTGGCGTTGTGGGGCTCCACCGTCCATTTCACCGTCGGCGGCGACCGCTACTGGATGCCGACCGCGCAGGCTTTCATCCTGATCGGCGGTTTCTTGTGGCTGGCCGAGAACGCCGCCACCCTCCTGGGCGCCTGGAGCTATCCCGACCAGCTCGGCGGATGGCATCTCGTGCACGTCGGCAAGTTCGGGAGCTGGGCGCTGCTGATCACCCTCAGCTTCGTGCTCGTCGCGGCGGCCAAGGCCAAGGAAGGGGTGCTCTACGGTGCCGGTGCGCCGCGAGTCACCCGCGACCGGTTGCGTCCGGACGAAACCATCCGGTGAGACGGACGGGAGATCCAGAGGCATCGAAAGTGTCCGTTTCCTGAGACACCCCGGTGATTTCTCTTTCAATTATCCCTGAACTGTGGCAGCGTGACGACTGGAGGCCAGGCCTCGGGGGAGGCGCAACATCCAGGGCCCCGGAGACCGGGGTTCGCAACCAAAAGGAGTGGATATGTCCACTGTTTCCCGTCGTGTACTGCTCGGCGCAGGGGCCGGAGCGCTTGCCGCAGCTGCAGTCAGTCTGCCCACCAGGGCCGAGGAGAGTCCTGATGCGGAATTCGCAACGAAGTTGCTGGCGACGATGTCACTCGAGGACAAGGTGAGCCAGCTATTCGTCCAGCACATCCATGGTACGAGCGCCACCGAGGCGGACTCGCGCAACGAGGCCCTCTACGGGGTGGCTCGACCCGTCGACGTGGTGCAGCAGCTACGTCTTGGAGGCGTCGTCATCACCTCTGAGACGGGCGACTTCGAGGGGTCGGCGAAGAAGGTCCAAGATTTCACGAATGCGTTGCAGAACGCGGCCATGCAGGGCGGTCGACCCGCACTGCAGGTGGTGACCACGCGCTCCGGCAACGAGCTGCGCGCCCAGGGCATCCCGATCACGGAGTTCCCCAACGAGATGGCCTTCGGGGCCGTCCAGGGGAGCGTCGCCATCGGGTGGGGCATCAACGATTACCAACCCAAGGAAGCCGGAGTCCTGGGAATCAACTCCTACCTGGGAATCGTCGCCGACGTGGAGTCCAATCCGGAGAATCCGGTTCGGGGAGTGCGCTCCCACGGCTCCGATCCCGACATCGTCACCCGGCGGGTGCGCAACTTCGTCGACGGCGCGCAGCTGGGTGGTCCCATCCTGTCTGGCATTCAGAGGTTCCCCGGGGGCGGAGATGTCACCCAGGGGTCTGACGGCCTACCGGTGCTCAATCACTCGCGTGAGGACTGGGACCGGATCGATGCCGTGCCGTTCAAGCAGCTCACCAACACCAGCTATGTGAACACGGTGCTCGTCGGACACATCGTCGCCCCCGCCCTCGACCCGTCGGGTCTCCCGGCCTCCCTCAGCGCTCCCATCATCACCGGGATCCTGCGCAAGGAGTTCCGCTACGGCGGCATTGTCATCACCGACGCGCTCACCGAACCCGCTCTGCGGCAGCGCTACGGTGATGCCGAACTTGCCGTCATGGCCCTCGAGGCGGGGGCCGACCAGCTCCTGATGTCAGCCGATCCGCGCGGCGCGCACGCTGCCGTCGTCGCGGCGGTGGGTTCCGGCAGGCTCACGGAGCAGGACATCGACCGCAAGGCCAAGCGGGTGCTGCGCATGAAGTACTCCCAGGGTCCGCGTGAGGAGGAGGACCTCCGCAACATCGGTGGCGAGGGCACCCTTCAGGCGGTCGACAGGGTGGCGACCCGGGCCATCACCCTGGTGCGCAACGACAACGTGCTGCCACTGTCCGCGAGCGGGTCGAAGGTGCTTGTCGTCGGCTCCCGTGCCGGTTTCGTCAAGGAGTTCGGCGAGGCCCTCGGAAAGACCGGGGCGAACGTGTCGGTCGTGACCTTCGACGACCATCCCACCGCAGACCAGGCCGCCCAGGTACAGCAGGCAGCCGGGTCGGTGGACGCCGTCGTCGCGCTGACCTACAACGTCGCCGAGAACACGGAGCAGGCCGACCTCGTGAATGCCCTCCACGGTGCGGGTCGCAAGGTGATCGCGGTGGCGGTCGGAAACCCGTACGACGTGGGTCGCTACGGTTCCGCCGCGGCGCTGTGCACCTACTCCGACCAGTCGTTGATGGCGACCCCGCTGGCCACGATCATCACCGGCGGGCGGAAGCCGGAGGGCAAACTGCCGGTCGCGATCCCGACCTCGGAGGGGTCCATCCCGGTCGGCACCGGCCTCAGCTGGTGACCATGAGGGGTCGCTGATCCCGCTGGCGCAGGCGCGGCGGCGGCTCGGCCCCGAACGTCACGGTTGTGCGGCACTCGACGTGGAAAATGGCCCGCGTGGCCCCTGAAAGCGATTCGAGTGCTGCACAACCGTGATCACTGAAGGCCCAGGCCTCGGCATATGCCTGTTCGTGGAATATGCTGTTCGCATGTCCATGTCACGACCGGCGTTCTGGATTCTGGCGGTGCTCGCGGGCGGGCGGCGCCACGGGTACCAGATCATGCGGGAGGCCGCCCTGTCCTCCGAGGGCCTCGTCACCCTCAAACCGACAACTCTCTACGCCGCCCTGGAGCGGCTCGAACGCGACGGATCGATCCAGCAGGACGGGGAGGAGATCGTCGACGGTCGCGTGCGGCGTTACTACCGCATCACCGAGGACGGGAAGCGTCTCCTGGGTGCGGAAACCACCGTGCTGGAGCGGTCCGCACGGACGGCGCGCGCCAATCTGGGGCCTGCGTGGGGACAGACGGCGCCGCGGCTGACCGGGGCGTGACATGACCGACGAACCAAGGTACCGGAAGCTGTTGCGGTGGTATCCGAAACCGTGGCGGGAACGCAACGGCGATGCACTGCTGGGGGTGATGCTCGACGAGGCCGAGCGATGCGGTCGCACCGGTCCGTCGTGGGGAGAGCGCTGGTCGGCCTTCGCCCATGGGGTCGGGATGCGCCTGGATGCCGCTCTGGCCTGGCGGCTCGCGATCGTCGCGATCGTTATGATTGCCTGCAGAGTGCTCTGGTTGTTCGTCGCCCTGTGGGAACCGATTGCCTGGATTCCGGATCTGGTCGTGTGGTTGCTTATGGCAGCTGCCCCTGTCCTGCTCGTCATCGCGCTCGTAGCGGCGGTACGGGAACGTGGTTTCCTGCCGGAGCCCCATGCCCTGCTGGCAGCCTGTGTCGGGGCGTTGGCGTCCGCGGCCGTGAGCCTGGCGTGGGTGTCCTGGAACATCGGTTTCGATGCAGCCGATGCCCACCGGCCCGTTCCCCTGGCCGGCCAGCTCTTCGTGCCGTTGTTGCTGTGTGCGACACCGGTGACGTTGATTGCGGTGAGCATCGTTGCCGATGGACTGTCGTATCTCCAGGGGCGATCCCGACCTGTTCGTCTCCTCATCGGGATCGGCGTTGGGATCGTTGTTGTTCCTGCCATCTGGATGGCACCCGTGGCGTCATTTCCCTACATGACGGGGTTGGCAATTTTCGTGATGATGCTGACGGGTCGGAGACATAGGACGCCACAGGCCCCGGTGTGACGTCCTGTATCCGGGCATCGACGTTTGCAGGACTACCCCGCTACGCCTCGGATGTTTCGGGGGTGGGGTCCTGTGTGATCCTGTGCCGGTGACGACGGGAGATGATGCGGTCGACGATGGCTGCGATGGCCCCGTCGCCGGTGACGTTGGTGGCGGTGCCGAAGGAGTCGATGGCGATGTAGGTGGCGATCATCAGGCCGACCTGCGCCTCGTTGAACCCGAGCATCGACTGCAACAGACCTGCTGCGGTGACGATCGCGCCGCCGGGAACACCCGGGGCCGCGACCATCATGACGCCGAGCATGCAGATGAATCCGATCATCAGCACCGGGTCGATGGGGATGCCGGAGAGCATCATCACGGCCAGGGAGAAGCAGGTGATTTTGATGGTCGAACCGGCCAGGTGGATGGTGGCGCACAGCGGGATCGCGAACGATGCCACCGGCTCCGAGGTGCCTGACTTGATCGACTGCCGAAGCGTGACAGGAATCGTCGCCGCCGATGACGACGTTCCCAGTGCGGTGAGGTAGGCGGGCAGCATGGTGCTCAGCATCCGGAGCGGGTTGCGTCTGGCGATTGCCCCGGCGACGAGGTACTGAAGCAGCAGCATGATCCAGGTGAGGATGAACACGAACACCACCACGCCCAGGAAGGTGGCGATGACGGTGAGCACCTGACCGCCCTGGGTCATGTTGAGGAAGATGCCGAAGATGTAGATCGGCAGCAGCGGGATGATGATCTTGGAGATCACGAGGTTGACGATGTCCCGGAATTCCTCGAATCCGGTGCGCAGCGCCTTGCCCTCGATGGTGGTGAGCGCTACGCCGATGACGAAGGCCAGGATGAGGGCGGTCATGACTCCGAACAATGGCGGTATCTGGATGGAGAAGTAGGGTTTGAGCAGGGCGTCCTCCGGGTTGCTGAGGGCACCCGTCTCGGCGGGCAGCACTTGGGGCAGCACCAGCAGGGACGCGCCGAGCCCCATCAGCCCGGCGATGAGGGTGGAGGCGTAGGCGAGACCAGCGGTCAGCGCCAGCCACTTACCGGCTCCGCGCCCCAACTCCCCGATGGCCGGGGTGATCAACCCGACAATGATCAGCGGGATGGAGAAGCTCAGGAACTGGCCGAAGATGTCGTTGAAGGTGACGAAGATCCGGGTGGCCCAGGTGGGCAGGAGCGACCCCAGGAGGATCCCCAGCGCGATGGCCACCACAATCCGAGGCAGGACCCCGAACCTAAACCCGGTGCTCTTCTCTGTGCTCATCCCTGAACCGTAGTGGAAGCCAGTCCGACGGGGGAAGTTGTCCGCATCCGGCATCGGATCGGACCCCGGGATGCCCACTTCTGGCACCGGACGTGCCGTGGTTGCGGAGGAAATCGCGACCTCACGGTGTGTGGTCACGGGTACCAGAGGCGGTCCACGGGCATGACGTGGATGCGGTCCTCGTAGGTGTAGCTCCGGGTTCCGGTGTACAGCGCGACCCCCGCGGCAAAACCGGTACCCAGCACGTCGCGAAGCTTCCGTAGCCCACTGAGGTCTTCTCCGTCCACTCTGCTTGCCGATTTGATTTCGAAGGCCACCACGCGTCCATCGTCGGTTTCGAGAACGAGATCGACCTCGATACCGTCGCGGGTCCGCCAGTGTCCTGCGGAGACGATCTGCTCCGTCCATGTGGTCTGCGTCAGAATCTCCGAGACGACGAACGTTTCCAGCAGGTGACCGAACTGTGTCAGGACGGCGGGGTCCCTACGGGCCAGCTTGTCCGGTGACAGCCGCAGGAGCCGGGCCGCCACACCGGGGTCGATGAGATTCACCTTCGGGCGGGTCGTGGTCCGTTTCGTGAGAGTCCGATCCCACGGTGGAAGCAACCGGACCAGGAACACGGCCTCCAGCAGACGGACGTAGTCGCGAGCCGTTTTTTCGTCAATTCCCAGGCCGTCCGCGAGTTGTGTGCCGTTGAAGATCTGCGAGGTCTGCCCGGCGAGCCGAGCAAGGACGACCGGCAGGGTGCGGGCCTGCCGGATGCGGGAAAGCTCCTGGACGTCGCGTTCCAGGGTGAGCCGTGTCCACTCGTCGAGCCAACGTGAGCGGGCCATCGTGGTGCGGGCTGTCAGGGCGAGAGGAAAGCCGCCGCGCACGATCCGTTCGACGTAGTCCTGGCGGGTCGTCGTCGATGCCGACGAGATGACCGGCGCCTCGGGCTCGTTCAGGAGGGACGCGAGCAGGTCGCTGTTCGAGCGTTCGATCTCGGCCTGCGACAGGGGAAGCACCTGCAGGCGTTGCAGGCGGCCCGTCAACGCCTGCGCCGCGCGGGGAAGGGATTCGTGACGGGCCGATCCCGTCAGGATGAACTGTCCGGGGCGACTTGAACGGTTGAGTCGCGCCTTGATGGCGTCCAGCACGGCCGGGGCGTGCTGGTACTCGTCGATTAACACCGGTCTAGGCCCGTCGATCATCATGGCCGGGTCTCGTGCCACGGCCGCGCGGACAGCAAGGTCGTCGAGGTCGAGAACCTCCCCGCCGAGACGTTCGGCCATGGTCCGCAGAAGGGTGGACTTCCCGACGGTTCGGGGGCCTTCGAGGAGCACAACGGGGCTCTCCTCACAGCGCTCAATGGCGATCGGGAGGATTCTGCGTTCGACAAGGCCTTCCATGCCGTGAATCCTAGTCGAGTTCCGGAACTGTCGGGTCAGGAACTCCGTTTTTGCCAGGCCGCTAGTTCCGTTTCTGCCAGGACCTGAACTCCGATTCTGCCGTCGCCGCGGAAGGAGGCCTGTAATATTTGAATTCTCCTTCAGTAATTCGAAAGGCGGGCGTGATGGCGGGTGGAGAAGGGCTGCCGTGGGTGTGGGGCGTGCCCGTGGAACCGGCGGGGCTGCCGACTCCGAAGGTCGCGCCCGGCTCGCGACTCGCGGTTCGCGCCGTCGCCATGGAAGCACCGCGGGAGGTTGGTTTCCTGTGGCTGTGCCAGATGCGTCGCGCTCCGTACTCGTACGACTGGCTGGACAACTTCGGGCGACGCAGTCCGCGGCGGGCCGATCCGTCGCTGACCGATCTCGCGGTGGGGCAGTCGTTCATGACGATCTTCGAGCTGACGGACTTCACCGATGGCGAGTCGCTGACGCTGCGGATGAAGGATGGTCGTCCGACCCGGATCTTCGGCGCGATCACCCTCCACTACAGCGTCGAAACGATCGCCGAGACTCGCAGCCGACTGGTCGCGGCGTTGTGGATGCCCCCCATCGGTCGGTTGCTGGGAAAACCCATGAGGTATCTGCTGGCCTGGGGCGACCTGCTGATGATGCGCAAACAGCTGCGCACCCTCGCCGCGCTGGCGGAACGCGACGCGGATGCAGGTCGGGGGAGCGAAGGGGGTCGCTGAGGGTGGGTCGCGAGGCGGGCGACGGAGCTCCCTCGCGCCGTGGTCGTGTAGCCGACAAGGTGCGGGTCGGCGAGTGCCCAACCCGCCTTGTTCCTGTCGGCCTTGGTGTCTGGGATTCAAAGCCGGACCCGTGGCGCTCAGTGGATGAAAGACGGCGGCAATCCTAGCCAAAAGTTATCTAGTTTCTCTCTTTTCGATGATTAGCGTGGTGACGCATACCCATCGACATACGGTTAATGGGTCACTGCAAAGAGGTGACATGTTAATGTCAACAAAACGCAAAATTTGGAGTGCTTTCTGCGCGGCATTGCTGGCGCTTACCGTGGCGTGCTTTGGAGGCATTCCAGCTGCCGCCGAAAACCCTGAACCGACGACTTCCGCTGCTGATTCCGAACCGAAGGGTTTTGAGGAGAACCTCAAGCGGCTGGCTGCGACCGATGTGGAGGCGTCCGCCAATCTGGAGAAATTCCACGCACTCACGTCGGAGCAGCAGAGGCAGATTGAGCAGGCCGTTTCGGACGGTACTGCTGGAAAAGAACTGCAAGAAGCACTCAGTGATTCAAAACCTGAACGGGCCGGAGCGCTGTCGCAGATCACGATCGACAATGATGTGGAGAACGAATCGGCTGATGGGAAAGAGGATGCAACCACCAGCTATCGTTCCTCGTATTCAGTCAAACAGGAGATTTTTGGAATCACCATCACCAAGCTCTCGCAGAGCTTTTCCTATGACGTCCAAGGCGGGTCGGTTGTTGCAACCAAGTCCTGCACCGCATCCAGTGTCAACTTCAATATAGCGGTTGCCCTGAGTGATGATACCAGTCACTGGGTACAGGGCTCTCACGGGGTCTGCGAGACGACCTGGCATGGTAACATCTTCTTCAAGGGATTTGGTGTTCGTCTTGACAAGATCCAGCATCTGGAAGTCGACGCCAGAGGCATTTACAACACGTGGCTTGTCAACGCATGATTCATGGAGGCTTATTCACAGTCGCCATCGCGTGTGACCTGAATAAATGTTTCTTTGATCGGAAGGCGATCTGTGAATAAGCCTCATGAGCAAGCATTGGGCGGCAGACCGTCACGAGGAGGGATAATGGTGCAACAAGACAAGGTCGCAGAACAAGGTGTTCTAGGAGCATCCTCGCTCACCAGGGTGTGGATTGTTCTCGCTCTGAGTGTTATCGCCTTGATCCCGGCGCTGCCCATTTCCCTGGGGCTCTCCTTGGTGGCATTGGTGCTGGTTTTGCAGACACGACGCGACGTGCCGCACCGGCGTCGAGGACTCTTGGTGGTTCTGATCTGGATTGGAATTCAAGGTGTTGTCACAGTCGCGGGAATTGCGTCCTGGCTGTCATTCCAAGCCTGATGCGTGGGCTGGGGGTCGGTCCTCAAAGGACGATCCCAGCCATTGCCTTTGGTTTTCCGCTGGTCGATACGGCTTCTTTGCTGTCAACCGTTTTTGTGGGTGTCACAGTTAATTCGCTGATAGGGGCCTTTGTAGGTAGCCCGGTTAACGACGTGCACAGTAGGTCTCGAAAACCGTGTAGACAGAGAGTGGGCGGTTTGGTGAGAATAGATCTATGAGTATAGAAGCTCAGTATCCTGGGGACCCACGACACCCTGATCATCCAGAGTGGCTCCTCGAACTTGGACGGGCTACTTATGCCGCTGCCGGGCTGTCCGGCATCGCCTTTGACCTCTTGCGTGTGCACTCAGGCCTCGAGTCCAAGGACCTCTATAAGGACCCTCTGGGTAGGTTGCTGGAGAAGTTGCGTAAGTCGCCTCCCGCCGTAGAGGGGATCGAGAGTTTCATTACCCAGGCCGAGAAGGCGCTGGTGGTTCGCAATGATGTTTTACACGCCCTCCCCGTGCTGCACGGATTGCATCGCCGTCGCGGTGACGACCCTGGCTACGTCCGCAACTACTACAACCTAGCCCCGCTTCGGGAGGCCACGCAGGTCATGCAGAACGCCTGCCGTAAGGGCAATGAGGTGCTCTACGCAGATGGTGGGCAGGCCATCAGGCGTTGGGTCGAGAGCAGCTGATCAGTCGGCTTCTGGCCATACTGCGTGGCGATCTTCACTGCGACCTGCTTCAGCGTATCCTCTCCGGTGCTCAGCCCCGACCGGGACGCCAGCAGCGGGCTCTCCTCCCGCAGTTCCTCATACGTGAGGCCGTGGACGACCGGAATGACCCGGTCAGTAGCAAGCAGCGCCGACAATTCCTTGTCCGCGATGCCTTCGGCAGCGAGGCTCTTCAAAAATATTGGGCGTAGTCAAGACGATGCCGATATGCGATATGCGCAGACCTTTGTCGATCTCGCGCACCAAGGATGTACCCAGGGAAACGTCCTTCTCCTAGAACCACACTCTCGCGCCGAAGTGCTCCAAGAGGTCGTGGAGTTCCTTCGCGGCTCCACGCCGGTCCTCCCAGGCGTGGCACAGGAAAACGTCGCGACGCTCCGGATGCGCTGCTGCCTGCTGCTCAGCTTCGGTGGCTACCGCCCCAAGGTGCGTTCCTCCACGGGTCGGTAGGTAACGGTGGGCCGCCTGGCCGACTGCAACTTCCGATTCCCGTCCCTCAGCCACTTGTCGCTCTCACGCTGGGCAGCCTTCAGCTCGTGTTCGACCTTCTGCTTGGTCTTTCGGACTTCGGTGTTGATCTGCTGCTCTGCCTTGCGCTGAACAGCGCGCATCTGGGACCTGATCTGGGACTGAGATGGCATCCTTGGTGTTGGCAATTGTGGGCTCCTGTGATTGATAGGTGGAGTCCAGCATGGCATGAAGCACTGACAGAGTCGACGCGCTGGGTCATCCCTAAGGGTCACTGCTGAGAGCGGTCAGTGAGAAGGGAGACGTCGCTTGCTGTGGAGGTCGTTGTAGGGTCTCGAACCACGGCCTACCAGCACAAATCCTTTCGTGAGAAGTCGAAGGCGAGGGCTTGTATCAGTTGGAGGGAGTGACCCAGTAGGATGGCCGCATGCCTGGCCCCGTTGCAGAACAGGGCGACGTATATTGGGTGTATCGCAACGTCACCGACAACCCTGCTGCTTTCGGTGCTAAGAAGTCGCGACCCTGTGGCTGCGTCGCCCCCCGACCCTATGACCAGACATCTTGGACTGCCCTTCCTAGGCTGACGACCGACATCAAGGTGGATATGGATCTGGCTTCTCCAGCGCTACCTGACATCGGCCTCGACGAGAAGGGAGCGTGGTCGCTGCGGTGGGTTCATCAGGTTCACAAGAACAAGACCGGAGGGGGCGCATGTCGTTTCCTCGGCGCTCTTCCGGACACCGAACGAGAGCGTCTCGTGGCCTACTACCGCAATCGTCACGATCACCCACGTGGCGCGAAGGGCTAGAACCACAGTTAAAATTCTGCCCAGTGAAGGAGAAGCACTAGTGGCTCACCTGACAGGGCTCCCGCCCGTTCTTTCGAGCCGGGACGGGAGTGAATCCCCCAACCCAGCCGACCTGGAGGTCATGGCTGGCGACCTATGGGCCATGTCATGGGATCGCTCCTACTTAGGGCTCGTTTGCGTTGCAGCGGTGAAGCAGGGCTACATCCTTGGGTGGCCTGTGACTCTGCCCGACGAACCCGTTTTCGCCCCTGCGCTCGTCGTGAACCACACCCCGCTGCGCACGCCTCTTTTCCTGTGGCCGACGCGAGAGACCGGCCTTGGCATGCACCTGCTGCACTGGCCCCTGGGCAGACTCATCAACCCACAAAGCATCCAGAGGATCGCCTGGGCCATGGAGGACGGCGAAGACCCGGGGATACCCTTCGCGCCTGGTTCGGCAGCGGACGCTGCCAACACGGAGGCGGATGAGGCGATGGTCGAGCGGTGGGCGAGCCTGTGCTTCCACACTTGGCCAGAGGCTGGAGCGCGCTATCTGTCGGAGACGAAGATTAAGAACGCTGGTGGCACCGCCTCGCGCATGGCGGATTGCCTCGGCCTGTCAGCAGTCGATCTGCGCCCGCTCTGGACTGGCGTACAGCCCGCTTCCGAGGAACAGCTGGCCGAGGTTGCTCGTGTCCTTGGTGTCGAGGCATCAACCCTGCTGGACGACGACCCTATGGGCGAGGCTGTGGAACGCCTGGCGGCACCCCTGTTCAAGGAACCTCTGCTGGGTCTCGCCTCCCAAGTCGGGATCACCGAAGGTATCGCGCGGGACCGTGCTCGGAGCCAGTACGCACTGGCGGCCCGAGACGATTCGCTCGAGGTCAGCGACACTCGACTGATGGATGCGATTAGGCGAGCGGCAGAGGCCAATGACTGATTGGGCCTCACTCCTCGCCCAGGGCCATTACGACAAGATCGCATCGGCTCTGATTGATGTTTGCGACTTCGATGTGCTGGCACTGAGCGAGTCCCCCTATCGCACGATAAAGCAATTCATTACAATTAACGTCCAAGAAAAACTCCAGGCCGGTTGTGGCGGTGGGGGCTACTACAAGCCGAAGCCGCCGACGATCTACCTCCACCCTTCCAACGCGCGGCGCAACAACTTCACCCTCCTCCACGAACTTGGCCACCACCTCCAACAGCACCACATTGAGTTGGCCTTCGCGCTACTCGATCTCTCCCCGGCGGGACGCAAGATGGCCGAGGAGAAGATCAGTGACGAGGTAGCCAGTCAGATTCTGCTTTCCGGGACGGATGAGCCGCTGGACGCCTGTCACGTGCATCCAGCTGAGTTGATGGTTGGTCTGTACAAGGCCAAGAAGGCCTCGCGCTCGGCAGTCCTGGAGCATGTGATCAAGAAGCTTCCTGAAACGGCCAAGTGGATTCTTGTGGTCACTGATCTGGATGGCATAGTTCAGCATGGGCATTCGACTTACACCGACTTTCAGCCCGCGAAGGGGTCACACCAACCGGGCTTGAAAGCCCTGGCCGAGCAAGCAGCCAAAGGCCCCGTGCGGCGACGGTTCCACGAGGGCATCCGCTACAGCAACGGCTCCGAACTCCACGACATGCTGGTCGAGGCCTTCCTTGATCACGAGGGGCACTACCTGTTCGCAGCGTTGACTCCTGAGGACAGATTCGGAATTGGACGCATCGACTGGCCCGTTTACGAGTGTTCCAATCCAGCCTGCGGCAAGACGTTCGAGGCCAAGCGGGTGAAGCGTCACTGCGACAAGTGCGACGAACCAGCCTGCTCATGGTGCGACCGTTGCAGCTGCGACCCGATCACCACAAAGATCACCTGCGGTAAGTGCTTCATGCCTTGGGCGCCTGAAGAGGTTGCCGCAGGGCAGCATGACTGCTAATAGGTCAGGGAACCTACGCTGACGCTCACCTTGGTTCCCGTCAGAGGCTGTCGGACTGCGGCGCCATGCTGGTGACCAGTAGAAAGCGGGAGAGGTGATGGGCATGGCAACCATCCAAAGGGTGGAGACCTAACACGGGCACAGCGTGTGGAAGGAACTGTGTGCAAGACAACTGGCGTGCGAGCACACCCGGGCACGAAGTTGAATAGTTGGGGCCGCCAGGAAGGAGGCTCATATAAATGCGCAGCATGCCGTTGGTAGTTCTGGTCTTGAGTGAATTTCAATAGCTCGCATAAAACAAAATCTTCCCGCTGGGCGGCCAATCCAAAATCGCCTCCTAGGGGCAAATCCCCTAGTCATAACCGGCTTGGTCTCTGTTTCCCTTTGGGAGTGGAAAAGGATTTTATAAAGGGTGCTGAAATTGTTGTCACAGTCGCGGGAATTGCGTCGTGGCTGTCATTCCAAGCCTGATGTGTGGGCTGGGGTCGTTCTTCAAAGGTCGATCCCAGCCATCGTCTTTGGTTTTTCGGCTGGTCAATACGGCTTCTTTGCTGTCGACCGTTTTGCGTGGAGCATAGGGGACTCGAACCCCTAACTTCCACCTTGCAAAGGTGGCACTCTACCAATTGAGTTAATGCCCCGGGCCCGGGCAAGCATACCTGAGGACGGGCCTCAGGGGAAGTTCGGGTGCTGGGGTGGGTTGGTTTCCGGGACCCTCGACTGTATCCAGTGCGGGCCTTGGGCCCAGCCGGTGAATGGGGTCACGGGTTCGCCCTGGTGGCAGCGGGTGAGGTCGTCGAGGATCCGGGTCGCGGGCCAGGTGGTTGCTCCGGGGAGGTTGCGGAGGGCCTCGGTGGCGGTGTCGTCGCCACAGATGGATAGGAAGAACACCGCCTGCCGCCAGGCATAGGCGGCGTTCTTGATGGCCGCCAACAGCCAGGGGCTGTTCCTCGCGCGTTCCAGCAGCTCGAACGACCTCCTCGCGGCGTGGTGCGCCAGCTCGGCCCAGCTCCGGCCGGGCTGCACGCCGAGCTTCACCAGGACCGCCAGGTTGTGGGTGGTGAGGATCTGCTGGCGTTCGATGATCTGGCCGTTCGCCGCGACGCTCCGGCCCGCCTGCACATCCCTCGCGACCATGCGGTCGAACTCTTCGACATTCCCGTGCCCGTCCGGTTCCGGTAGTCCCAGCACGGCTGTGTAGTCGATGCCGTAGTAGCGCTCGTACAGCGACCCGCGCAGCAGTTCCGCCGCCACCTTCGCGGCCTGCTGGAACTTGGGCGAGAACCGTCCCATGAAGATGTCGGCGGCCAGCTCCTCGGTCAACGGCAGCCGCACCTGCGCCATGTCGAGGAGGGTGCCATACTCCCGGACGAACCTGTTCGGCAGGATCGTGCCCGGGAACGCGTCCAACACCACCGACCCGAGCCGCCGCGCCAACACCAGAGGGTCGTCGAGGGGGCCGTCGGTCGTCAGCCCCTGGAGGGCCGCCACCCACGGCAGCTCCTTGAACCGCAC
>ERZ773060.348-NODE-348-length-17404-cov-3.75693_pt1 | contig 17404 bp, 17 predicted proteins | sample MGYA00580628_ERZ773060 | MGnify/ENA primary metagenome ERZ773060 (study PRJEB29015, sample SAMEA2738019) | human oral metagenome | biome: human oral; feature: human-associated habitat; material: dental | place: China | collected 2045 ... | reverse complement strand
CTAATTGTCAACTTTTTACTTCATCATACTTTTTAAATCACCTCCAAAAAATTATTATCCTTAAAAGCATTATTTATTTACAAAAAAACGTATATTTGTACTCGTAATCCACTGGAATAAAACTCTTTACACACATCTCATCTCACAAAAAATTAAAACAGTAAAATACTATTTATTTTAGAATAATACACTAATATTAAAAATATTTACAATTTTAATAATCACTTTATACAGTTTTAGTACTAATTATTTAGATAATAATTCATCAATATACATGCTATGAAAAGAATACATCTTGCATTACCTTTGGTTGCTACATTCGCAGCAATCACTTCTTGTCACACTACAAAAGAGGAAAAAACGACCCCTTTCAATCAAGATCAGTTTCCTCCTGCTCCTGTAGCTGAGCGAATCTCTCAAACTTTTGAGAATTTCGGAGAAAAGCGTACTGACCCTTATTACTGGCTTAAGGACAAAACCAATCCTAAAGTCATAGAATACCTTAAAGCAGAAAATGCTTATACTGATATAGTAATGGCTTCTACCAAAAAACTGCAAGAGACCATCTATAATGAGATTCTCGGGCGCATTAAGGAAGATGACCAAACTTATCCCACCTTTGACAATGGTTACTACTACTACAACCGTAGCGAAAAAGGGAAACAATATCTCACCTATTGCCGCCGAAAAGGATCCATGGAAGCCGCTGAAGAAGTCTTCTTTGATGTAAACCAAATGGCAGAAGGGAAAAATGCTTTCATCTTCGAGGGGTATTTCATCAGTCCAGATAATCAGAAAGCTGCTTATCTATATAATGAAACAGGCTCCTATGCAGAATATACCTTAAAAATCAGAGACCTTTCCACAGGTAGTGATATCAACTTCCGTGTGGAGGGGGTCGCTTCTGTGGCTTGGGCGAATGATAGTAAGACCCTCTTCTATAGTACGATTGATAAGTCCTTGCGCTCCCATCAGATCCATCGTCAAGTGTTGGATGCCCCTAACTCTGAGCTTCTTTACCAAGAGGATGATGCTCGTTTCTCTACTTATGTCTCTGCCGATAAGCTCAAAAGGCATATATGGGTGTTCAATGAAAGTTCCTCTACCTCAGAGACACGTTATCTCTCTGCAGATAACCCTACCCAGCCGCTAAAAGTCTTCTTGCCTCGTACCCAAGGAGTGGAATATGCCGTATACCCACATAAGGATTACTTCTTCCTTCGTTATAAGGATGATAAGCACCTCAATGGAGAAATGTACAAACTACCTTTGGTAGGATATACTGACCATACTCTTTGGAAAGAGTTCCTTGCTCATGATCCCAACACACGTATTGAGGGAATTGATGTGCTGAAGGATTATGTAGTGGTATCCTTGCGCAAAAATGGGCTTACTCAGTTAGAAGCACTCCCTGTAGCAGGAGGTGAAAAACACGTAGTCTCCTTCCCTGAACCTGTATATTCGGTCTCTTTGAAAGAAAATCCTATCTATGACTCTGGTTCTTTCCGCTATTCATACACTTCATTGAACCGCCCTACTACCCTTTATGAATATGAGATAGCTGAAGGAAAAAGCAACAAACTCAAAGAACAAGAAGTGCCCTCTGGGTTCAATCCTGACGATTATACTGTGGAAAGACTATGGGCTACCGCTCCTGATGGCGTAAAAGTCCCTATGGCAGTAGTGTACAAAAAAGGCCTCAAGCGAGACGGATCCGCTCCTGCGCTCTTGTATTCCTATGGAAGCTATGGTAGTAACTCCAGAGTGTATTTCAGCACTTCCTACTATAGCCTTATTGACAGAGGTTTTGTCTTTGCTATCGCTCAGATACGCGGAGGTAGTGACTTAGGAGAACAATGGTACGAAGACGGAAAGCTCCTCCATAAGAAAAATACCTTTACCGACTTTATTGCCTGCAGTGAGTTGCTTATCAATGACAAGTATACTTCTGCTGACAAGTTAGCCATCGCAGGAGGATCTGCAGGAGGCTTGCTCATGGGAGCTGTAACCAATATGCGTCCTGACCTATACCATACCGTGGTAGCACAGGTGCCTTTCGTGGATGTGGTAACTACCATGCTGGACGATACGCTCCCCCTTACCACTGGGGAATATGAGGAATGGGGAAATCCTAATGAGGAAGAATATTTCCGCTATATGCTTTCCTACTCCCCTTATGATAACATCAAAGCACAAAACTACCCTAATATGCTGGTAACGGGTGGACTTAATGACTCTCAAGTACTCTTCCATGAACCTGCTAAGTATGTAGCTAAGCTTCGCTCACTTAAAACTGATAAGAATCTCTTGCTCCTACACATGGACATGGATTCCGGACACGGAGGTGCCACAGGTCGCTATGGTAGAATTAAGGATACAGCCTTTGAATTCGCCTTTATCCTCAAGTGTATTGGAATAGAGAAATAAAGTATAATAACTAACTATTTGTGACAAATAAAAGGGTTTTAGCTTTGCATGCTAAAACCCTTTGTTGTAAAATATTCTTTAATCATGGTTTAGGATAGATCTTATCAGAAAAGGCACTCCAATAATTAGCCCTTTTGTAACGTTCTACCGAAGAGGAGGGTACATATATCTTCTGTAGGGCTGTACTCCTGAAAGGGTTGTTCACCAAAACTGGAGGATTTACCGCAAGGATAGTCACTGTTTTTAGTTTGTTACAATACCAAAAAGCATCATACCCTATAGCAGTGAGGGTTGCTGGCAGAAAAACACTTTCCAATTCCATACATCCAGAGATTCCTACTGTTTGTATTTCAGTAAGTTCTGTATTTTCCAAATGGAGTACCTTGAAATAATTCCAACTGATCGCTCCAAAACCCAATTTGTTTACCTTATTGAAATAAATTTCTTCGAGTTTGGCAAAAGAGAAAGCACTGTCAGACAACAAACGTATATTAGGAAGAGTCACCTTCTTAAGATGGGCATTGAAAAAAGCCTTTTCTCCGAAATCCACCATAGCAGCCGTGTTGAATACAACTTCTCCACTAAGATCAGCCTCTTCAAAAGCAAAGGCTTCTATCTCCTTGAGATTGTCTGGAAAAGTAATGGATTGTAAGTGCTTATGTTCCTTGAAAGCACCTTCTCCTATAGTATTAACCTTTCTAAGCTCATTATCGGCTTGCATATCAAGAGAAGTGGTATTAGGATTTTTCCATTTTATAAGTGTACGCCCATCCCCACTAAGATCATAATTCTCAGTGGAACGAATGGAGTTGGCTCTATTGTTATCTCCATCACCTTTGGAACACCCCATCAGCATGAAGAATATTGAGGTTAGTAATAAAAAATTTTTCATTTGACAAATACTTATGTTATGGAATCACCTGAATATAATCTGCAAACGCCTTCCAATAATAATCTCTTTTATAAAGAGAAAGCAGCTCCTCTGGCTGACTGGGCACATAGATCTTTGGGAAGGTAACTTTGGAAATACCATAGAAAGGATCTCCCTCATAATAAGGAGGATACAGAGAAAGCATAGTAAAACTATCCAATGTCTTACAATTGGCAAAAGCTTTATCTCCTATAGGTTTTAGATTCATTGTTACTGAGAGTATAACCTTTTTCAGCTGGCTACAATTGGCAAAGGCCTCCTTCCCTATTCCTTCCACGTTTGCTTGAGTGAGGTCTACTTGTTCTAATACCTCACAGCCATAAAAAGCTCCGTCTCCTATAAGTTTCGTCTTGGCGAAAGTAACTTTTTTAAGTTGTTTGCAATCGGCAAAAATACGATTAGGGAGCGCTTTAGTATTAGGAAGCATAACCTCCCTAAGGTTAGACTGATAGAAGGTTTTCTCCCCAAAGACTACATTTGAATAAGAATAAAAGTGAAGTCCTTCACTCAGATCTGTCTGAGCAAAAGCCTCAGTGCCTATTTCTTTAAGATTATCAGAGAGAGTAATCCCTTTGAGATTCTTACAACCCTTGAAGGCTTCATCGGCAATGGTATTGATCTCTCGCAACTTGCTATCGGCTTGCATATCTATATAAGAGGAACTTTGATCTTTCCATTTTACAAGTGTGAGTCCATCATGGCTAAGCTGATAGTAGCTCGAAGGAATATCACTATGTCCACTACCCTCCTTCTGACAACCCACTAAGAGTATAAACAAAAGAAATAAGAAGAGTTTTTTCATTATATTGACTTTAGAAGTTAAAAAAACAAATCACAAGAGTACTTCTTACATTAGTGTATAGTAATCTCCTGTGCAAAAGACTCAGACAAGAGCCTAATTTGTGAGGAAAAGACAACCTTATAAGTACCTGAGGGGACACTATCATCAATGGTAAAAGTGGCAGTTGTATCTCTGTGAATAAAAGTATCTATAGTTGCTTTTACTTCTCCATCTTTGATCAGTAGCAAACTACAATATCTATAATCACCATTGGTTCGTCCCACACTTGTATAAGTAAAATATTCCCCTGTGAGGGTTAGTGTATCTCCTACCCTTAGAGAAGTCTGAGAAAGGGAGTGGATCAAAGGTGCATGAGCTACCTCTATTTCTATAGGTTCTTTCTGGCTATTGACAAAAGGAAGTACATACTCTTTTCCCTTCCCCTTGATAACAAAATCAAAGTCCTTACCACCTATCAAAGGGGTAGAAGGCGTATCAAACATCAAAAAATGAACATTATAAGAACCAGTATAAGTTACTGCAAGAGGATAGTCCTGCCCATTCTTTCTCAAATAATAAGTATATTTGGCTAAATCCTCTTCCTTGGCATATATAACTGTATTAAATTTCTGCAAATGAGTAGTAGCTAATACAGTGACTGGACCTTCAAAACGATTGATATCCAACACCTTCAACACAGGAATACCATTCTCTAAGACAAAAAAGTCACTTGAGGCCTCTTCTTTGTCAAAAGTTGCCTTAAGATGATATTCACCATTCTTGTAAGAGGCAGGCAAAACTACATCTACCCTTCTCTCCTTCTTATCTATCTTCTGTACTTTCAACTCATAAGAGATAGAAAAATCTTTTCGGTTGACCAATTGTACCTTGATTTGCTCCTTTTTTACAGGTAAGGTATTGGTATTGAAAGAAACTACCTCGCCCCCTTGCTTGTCTTTGGCAAATCCTTGAGGAATAGGTTCTATAGCTATAGGCACCTGTGGTTGCTCAGTTTTCTCAACTGTCACCACTACTTTATAGGTCTTAGTGGTCTTGTCCTGAGCCGTTACGGTATAGCTTACTGGTTTTGTAAAATCCTGTGCTACCCCTGTATTAGGACTAAGTGTTGCTCCTTTGGAAATTGTAATTGTAGGGCTAAGTGCCTCCACTGGAGTATCTTCAGGTAAAGAAACTGTAATATCTGTTCCTTTGATAAGAGCCGTATAGGGCTTATCTTCCAGAGTAAAGACAAACGAAAGAATATCCTTTTCTGTATTCAGTGGAAGTGATTCAGAATCGTCCTTCTTGCATCCTATAGCCAGAAGCAAGAGGCATAAAGCATAAATTTTTTTCATTACAAAAGCTTTTAAAGTGTTTTATCTGAAGGCAAAGGTAATAAATAATCATCTACAACAAAGCAAAAATATATAATTTAACACCGTCAATTCCTCCCCTCTTCCAAAAAACACAAGAGGAGCTCCTCCAGAAGTCTCTGGAGTTCTCCTCTTATGGTTTTCTCTTAAGAAGTACCTTAATATTCGAATGACACTTTTTTATCAGGATTGCCTGTCCAATACGCTTTGTAAAGATTCAGACTATCGACGATTTGCCCATACAAGGCCTCGTTGTTCTGGCGGACATCGTCCAAATGGTAGAACTTAGCCAATACCTGCTTTTGTTCTATCCATTCCAAAGACTGCATGCAGTCATCCAAGCCATCCAAAGTATAACCAAAATAGTCGGGCAAGGAAAAGGTTTCCTTCATCTTGTTCAAGAAAGCACGCTCGCTGCGAACATTTCTCAAATCAACATGAATTTCCATGGCATTTCTTCTAAGATATGCATATGTACTCATACTATTAGTAAATATTTAAAATAGTGTTTTTACTTATGAAACTATACTTGGAGCACTCCCATATTAAATGCTTTTTTAAGAGGGGCTCCATTGGCAGCCTCAATTCCCATAGATATCCATTGTCGAGTATCCAAGGGATCTATGATTGCATCCACCCAGAGATGGGCTGCAGCATAGTAAGGAGAGGTCTGCTCATCATATTTTTTTTGAATATTCTCTAATAGTTCTTGCTCCCTTTCTGGAGAGAGTGTCTCTCCTTTGCGCTTAAGGGTAGCCGTCTCTATCTGCAAGAGCACTTTAGCTGCCTGCACACCGCCCATCACAGCCAAATTGGCCGAAGGATAAGCGACAATAAGACGAGGGTCATAGGCCTTACCACACATGGCATAGTTGCCTGCTCCGTAAGAATTGCCTACAATAATAGTAAACTTAGGGACAACCGAATTGGCCACAGCATTGACCAGTTTTGCTCCATCCTTGATAATTCCTCCGTGCTCGGACTTGCTCCCTACCATGAATCCTGTAACATCCTGAAGGAACACCAGGGGTATTTTCTTTTGGTTACAGTTGGCTATAAAGCGTGTTGCCTTGTCCGCACTATCGGAATAGATGACACCTCCTACCTGCATTTCTCCTTTTTTGGTTTTAACTACCTTGCGTTGGTTAGCGACAATTCCCACCGCCCAACCATCGATACGAGCATAGCCTGTGAGAATGGTTTGTCCATATCCCTCCTTGTATTCCTCCCACTCGGAATCATCAACTAAGCGGAGGATAATCTCCTTCATATCATAGGGTTGTGTCCTACTCTGGGGGAGTATACCATATATATCAGCAGGATTGAGCTTAGGCTTAGCACTCTTTATTCTGCTAAAGCCTGCCTTGGAGCTCTCCCCTATCTTATCGACTAAGTTCTTAATTACCTCAAGAGCATCTTGGTCATTCTCACATTGATAATCCGTCACACCACTGATCTGGCAATGGGTAGTAGCTCCTCCTAAGGTCTCATTATCAATATCCTCACCTATTGCAGCTTTCACCAAGTAGCTCCCTGCAAGGAAGATACTCCCTGTTTTGTTGACAATCAAGGCCTCGTCGCTCATAATAGGCAAGTAAGCTCCTCCTGCCACACAACTCCCCATGACAGCAGCTATTTGCACGATCCCCTCGCTACTCATCTGAGCATTGTTACGGAAGATACGCCCAAAATGCTCCTTATCGGGAAACACCTCATCCTGAAGTGGTAGGAACACCCCAGCACTATCTACCAAGTAGATAATAGGCAAGCGGTTTTCCATAGCAATCTCCTGAGCACGAAGGTTCTTTTTACAAGTCATCGGAAACCAAGCGCCAGCCTTGACTGTAGCATCATTAGCCACGACAATCACCTGATGACCACGCACATAACCTATCTCCACCACCACTCCTGCAGAAGGGCAGCCCCCATATTCTTTATACATACCTTCTCCAGCAAAAGCCCCTATCTCCACGCGAGGCTTGTCCTTGTCCAACAGATAGTCAATGCGCTCACGAGCTGAGAGCTTTCCCTGACTGTGAAGCTTCTCGAGGGCTTTCTCTCCCCCTCCAAGTTTTATCTGTTCCCATCGCTGACGCACCTGATCTCGCGCCAACTTGTTATAGTCCTCGTTCTTATTAAAAGCTAAATCCATGTTGGATATTTGACGTTGCAAAGTTAAGAATTTTTATTATTTCCACAAGTTTTTATGTGACTTTTTTTTGTTAAAAAATACTTATAATTGTTATATTTCATATAACAATTATTGGTTTTCAAGTATTTGCATGAATAAAAGTTATTTTACCTCGCTTAGGCGTACATAGCGTACGTACCCTGTACCAGAGACTTTTTCTTTGAGTGATTCGGTGGTGAAAGGAACTTCTGCATCAGTCGTATAGTAATACTGATCCTCAACCGCCGATTCAAAACGAAGCTTATACCCCTGATTCAAAAGGTTATTGTCCAAGTCCAAAACAATCGTCTTGCGATCCCCCTGAGTGATGGAGGCACCTGTGAGCGCATCCACTTTTTCTTTCTTAGCAGTATAGAAGTCATACCACTTCTTGAGAGCGTCGTAGTACTTGCTATTGTCGCCAAAGACATGTAGTGTCTTGAGGTAACTCCCCTGGGGATCTATAAGGGAGACCACCATATAAGCTGCTTCTCCAGAATAATTGGTCATCTGCACCATACACTTATATTTATTTTGAGCCTGAGCGGACAAAGCCAACAGTACTACACACAGAAAATAAAATTTCTTTACCATAAACTAAAATGTTTTTAAATTATAAGGTGCAAAGATAGTAAAATCTCTATTATTAAAACTTATTCTATAATAGAAAAAATCTATATAAATAAGGTTGATTATATAGATTTTCTTTATACTTTTGCACCCAGAAAATAAAAATAGAAGTTTCATCTTTAAAAACAAAAAAATATGTCTTTAGTTGGAAAAAAATTCCCTAATATTACCGTTGACGCTATGTCAGAAATGGGTGATAACCTCCGTATCAACATCCTAGAGGAGGCTACTAAAAAGAATAAAAAAGTAGTTCTTTTCTGGTATCCTAAGGATTTTACCTTTGTTTGTCCTACAGAGCTACACGCTTTTGAGGAACTTCGTGGAGAGTTCGAGAAGCGCAACACAATCATCATAGGTGCTTCTGTAGATACTTGCGAGGTACACTTCGCTTGGCTAAATACTCCTAAAGATCAAGGAGGTATAGAAGGTGTTACCTATCCTATCCTTGCCGATACGACTCGTAACCTCTCCAATGCCTTAGGAATCTTGGATGCAGAACATGTATATAGTGAAGAGCAAGAATCGTATCTAATAGAAGGTTCCAATGTCACCTTCCGTGCTACTTTTCTTATCGATGAAAACGGAAAGATATTCCACGAAAGTGTGAATGACATGCCACTGGGGCGTAATGTAAAGGAATACCTCCGCCTTATCGATGCCTACACTCATGTACAAAAATTTGGAGAAGTATGCCCTGCCAACTGGGAAGAAGGTAAGGAAGCTATGCATGCTGATAGAAAAAGTACTGCTGAGTACTTAGCCAAACATTAATAATCTTATTGTCTTATAAAAAACGTAACTCTTACTCTTAATTATTTTATCTTATGTTAGTAGAACTTACCAGCGATACCTTAGCAGAAGTGATACAAGCCAACAAGAAAGTGGCAGTACAGTTCTCCGCCTCTTGGTGTGGTAACTGTCGTATCATGAAGCCCAAATTCAAAAAGCTCGCTTCAGAGAAGGAGGATATTGCCTTTGTCATCGTAGATGCTGAGCAATTTCCTGAATCACGCAAGCTTGCCAATGTAACTAACCTACCTACCTTCGCTATCTTTGAGGATGGACAGCTCATAAGAGATGTACAGACCAATAAGCAAGAGGTACTAAATGAATTAATCGATGAAATTACCCGTAATTAAGCATCTCACCCAGTTTGTAGAAGCCAATGATGAAGATTACCTGATAGAGGCAATAGAGGTTTTGGAATATCTTACCGAACTTCCGTCCCTTAAGGAAGAGGAATTGGACGTGATAGGGGAACTACTCTCCAATATGTATGGAGCCTTGGAAGTGGAAAAACTCATCAAGGCAGGAACCCCTCAGAAAGAAGCGCTTAATACCTTTATGCAAAGAGTACTTGGTGCAATTGACAAATAAAATAAATTTAGAAAGTTAGTTCTTTTACAAAACAGGTGGTATCTCAGATACCATCTGTTTTATTTTCCTTTCAAGGCTTCTACCATCCTTACACACTCCATAGCTTCTTTTACATCATGTACTCGAAGAATATCTGCTCCATGGAGCAAGGCAAAGGTATTAAGCACAGTAGTACCATTGAGAGCTTCCTCGGCAGATGTTTCCAGAAGCTTATATATCATAGACTTACGGGAGATTCCCACCAATATAGGACAATCTAAAATGTCGAATATGGCCAAGTGCTGCATCAGTTGGTAGTTCTGAGGGAGGGTTTTAGAAAAACCAAAACCAGGATCTACGATCAGGTCGTTGATTTTCAGTTGTCTTGCTTTATCTTTTATCTCAGAGAAATAGTACAATATATCGGCAGTAAGGTTTTGATACTCCGTATAGGACTGCTTGGTCTGTGGGGTGCCTCGCATATGCATAGCGATATAGGGGACTTGGTAGTGAGCAACGACATCCCAGATAGGAGGATCTATCTGTCCGGCAGAAATATCATTGATCATACACGCCCCCGCTTCCAAACTCTGGCGAGCCACTTCAGCACGGAAAGTATCCACTGAGATGCGAATCTCAGGAAAATGTTTTACCAAGGCTTCCACTATAGGCACCACTCGTTGTAGTTCTTCTTCAGCCGAGACTTCAGCAGCATTCGGGCGGGAGCTATACCCACCTATATCCACAAAAGTAGCCCCCAAAGCGAGCATTTGCTCAGCCTTAGCAAGGATTTCAGTGCCTTGTACACGACTCTGGGCAAAAAAAGAATCGGGGGTTACATTGAGTATTCCCATTACTTTTGGGGTATCAAAGGAGAGAAGTTCTCCTTGACAGTTTATTGACTTCATTAGCTTCGAGTTTTGGATTTTTAGTTTTTAGTTGATTTCTGATATCTGACAAATATGGCACGGAAACAGCCCACTATAATCCAGTACAGCAGGCTCATAATAGGAATCAAGAAGAATAGGAATTCACTATGATCCGTAGAACAAGGCGGATAGTCTCCTATGAAATCTTTGATAAAATGATATGCCCAACTATGTAATATACAGAATAAGAAGGGGATTCCCACCACATCAAAGAAGTTGTACTTGCGGCGCCATAAGTAACACAAATGAATAATTATAGCCACTACAATCAGAATAAGCGCTATCCCTATAGGCTCTATATTCAAAAAAAATTGCTGTAAAGGTGTCAGTTGCTTATTGAAATACCAATAGAATCCTTCTCTTATATTTTTATCACTTGCCTGCCAACGAAAAGTATTGTTAGCCTCCTCTAAAGAAACTTTTAAGGAAGTTTGTTTGAGGATCAAATCATTCGCACAATCCATAGTCACTTCCACTGGAGGATAATCTTTTGAATATCCTTCAAGAGGGGTGTAATATTGCAAAGAGAAATCATTGAGAAAACCACTACCTGCTATATCCAAAGCTGCTTCATATTGGATTTCTATGATATTCTCTCCCACCTTGAGGGGAGTCTCGAAATACACCACATCATTTAGCTCCCTAATAGGAATTGTATATTCTGAAAATATGACATGGTAGTCTACATGGGTAGAATCTCCATAACTTTTTTCTTTACTAAGAAAAGAATAGTCCTTTTCAGTAGCTAAAGGTATAGGAGTTATCTGTTGATCATTTACCTTAATGATTCCACGCTGTTGTACACTATCAGAGGCTATAAAAAAGAACACCACTGGCTCCTCTCTCTTAGATTGCACCCGATAACGATCTGAAAGAGCTACGTATTTGTTATCAGGATAGGAGACGCCTTGCTTATCAAACAGGCGAATATGTAATTTTTCCTGAGTTATTAGCAAGTCCTCCAACGGAGTGGACATACACAATCCACTAAAGATTCTACGTTCTAAAAACTTATAACACAAGGGCATAGAAGTACTCCCTGCAACTGTACACAGACACAGAAAGACAAGAAGAATTGTATTTTGAATTTTGAGTTTTAAGTAAGACATTAATAGCAGAAATTTGTACTGATTTGTTTCCTTTTTTATAAAGTAAAACTACAAAAAAATAAGGTAATTAGTTCATACAAAGGAATATATTAGAGAGCGTTATTTGAACAGTTTTTCAAAATTAGAGACGAATTGGCAAAAAGCAGTGCTGGATTTACAAATTATCATAACTATCCTATCCAAAGTTGTAGAGAGCATACTTAACTTACTATAATTCCTTTTCTTTTACTTTAAGAGAATCTATGTACAGTTCAAGCTTCTTACTATTATAAAAATCCATACATTTCATGATTGTCAGATATATTTTCTCTCTATTATTATCTGCGGGGTAAGCATTATATTCTTTTTTATGCCATTCCTTTACAAGATTATCAAAAGATAGGTTGTTTTTTAGTAGGTTTGCATCCAAACCTCCGTAAGTAATATAATCCTCCCTACTTCTATCTATGAACAAAGAGTATAAATTGGGGTTTTCTTTTACAATTTGTTCATATTCGTATTCCATACAATTGCAAAAAGCAATGTTTTTTAGAATTAATAGCTTGTCATCCTTGTTTTTTATCTTTTTCTGTAAGAGTGGGGTGTCATAACAAATATCATCCGTTTTTGTTGCTGCTGTGCAATATTTTTCATCACTTGCCTTATATCTCTTCTCTAATACTACACGAACAGAATCTAAGTATTTTTTAAGTGCCTTACTATTGTAGAAATCTAAACACTTCATATAAGTAGGATAGCGTTTAGGACTTCCTTTCTCTTGAAAGGTTTTATAATAGGGTTTACTTAACCAATTTTCAACGAGCTTATCAAGGGTAGGATTTGCTACTATCCACTCTATATCGAGATGCTCACTACACTGAAGATATCCACCTGTAGTAGCATCAGGTATCAATTTGTAAGTATTGGGTTCCTTCTTTTTTATACTGAACCGTTCTTGTCCTAAACATTTACAAAAAGCCACATTTTTAAGCATCAACAAATCATCTTCTATTGTTTTATCTTTCTTCATTGTCAATGCTTCATTGTCAGTTTCTTCCTCTTGCTTTATTTCCTTTGTTTGAGTAGCAGAGGTTTGGGAGGAAGTTTCCTTTAGCAACTTCCTTTCACTATTTTGTTTATTATTACAACAAAACAAAAAACTTGATAACGATATAAATAAAAAGTATTTCATATAATTTTAATTTGTTTATGCTCTTACTTTATACATCCGAAAAAGAAAAAGTATTGTCTAAAAATACGATCATTACCTTTCTATATACTAAAGTTATTCATAATTTCTTGTATAGACCCAGAGAAGAGAATTATCTTGGTTCGAGACTCCTACTTCTATAAAGACAGTAGCCAAAAAAGCTTTCTCCTTAAGGAAAAACGGCTTGGCTTCTGCCCACTTCTCGGTAAAAATATGCTGCTTTTCCCCCTTATCCTCATAGAAAAGACTATACGGAATAGCATCAAGAAGGCGGAATTTCTGTATTTTTTTTGAAATACATATAACAGATTCTCTTTCGAAGTCATTCCCAAAAGCCCTAACTATATCACAGCAATTTCCTTGTATAAAATAATCTGCTCCTTTTTTGAGTAATTGGATATTGGTTAAAACTACTTTTCGAGAGGTTCTATCGGTAGTATCTACGTTATCACAATCACATTCCTTTTGAGAAAATGGTTTTCCTTGTTGAGAAAACACTTCCCCAGCTTGAGAGAAGAACAGTATGCTTAGGAAAATTATCAATTTTGAGTTTTGAATTTTGAATTTCAAATGTATCATTACCTATCAGTCATTATAGGTTAGTGGTTAGGAGGTAGACTCCTAACCACTGCCTTTTTATTTCCAATCTTTTTTCTTAGAGGTCTTCCCTATTCCTGAGTTAAAGCTATTGGTAGGATCCAGCTCCTTATAGAAATTTTTCAGAGGTTCCTTGGCGTGGTATAGGTGGCCTACGTTGTGTTCGGCAGGATATTCTGCTCCACGCTGATCGAGTATCTTGAGCATTTCCTCCTCTATCTCCTCACAGTTATAGCCCTTCTTAATCACATAGTCCTGATGGAATACATGACACATGAAGTGTCCATAATAGAGCTTATGGAGTATTTTGTTGTCCAATTCTGGAGGAAGCTGTTCGAACCAATCTTCTTCATTGCGCTTAAGGGCAATATCCAAGGCAACAATATCTTCTACTTCCTTCTCATGTACAGAGCGGTAACGAATAGCAGCCGAAGCCACGGCAAAGCGCAAGAGCATAGCTGCCTGAGCTAAATCTGCATCACACTCAAAGTAGGCTCCTTTGCTCTTATCAGCAAAATAGTCTTTGAGGTATTCGCGGGCTTCTTCTACGCCTTTGCCTCCCATTTTGAGGATCAGATGATGTTCGTATTGGTTGCGATAATCCCACATGATCTGAGGCAGATGCTTGGGCATAAGTTTGGAAGTTCCTTGTAGGAATTTTTCGCTAAAGTGGGATGGCATAAAAGGAAGTTTTTTAGCCACACGATCTGCCCATGCCTTGAGAGAGAAGAGTTTAGGTAAGTATTCGGTACCTACATGCTTGATATACCAAAAGGTATCCTTACCATACTTAGCTGCAATATCAAAGGCAGTGCGGTGGATATATTCGCCAGAGATAGGAATCTGCTCAAAAGAGCCCAACATGTGTCGGCGTAGCTCGGTCAGCACTTTGGTATCATTGGTGCCTATATAGAATACGACTGTGTGCTTCTCAGCAGGAAAAGTATCCACACGTACGGCAAAAACAGCCAAGCGACCTGCACTTCCTGAAGCCTCATATAGGCGAGCAGGATCTGCATTGAAGCGGGCAGGGGTATCAGCATCTATCTGGCGTACATGATTGCAGTAATCGTGGTCGTGCCCTTTCTTATCTGTTTGGTGAATATCCTTTCTTTGGTATTTTCCCTCTTGGAGGTTGGTGAGTATCTCCTTGGGAGTTTCGCCAAGGTCTATCCCTAAGTGATTAATCAGTTCCAGCTTACCTTCTGCATTGCGCTGTGCATAGAGCGCCATCTCGGTATAGGCAGGGCCTCGCTGTACAAGAGAGCCTCCAGAGTTGTTACACACACCACCAATCACAGAAGCCCCTATACAAGAGGAACCAATTACGGAATGAGGTTCTCTGTTATAGGGTTTTAACTCCTGTTCCAAGTGGTTCAGGGTAGAACCTGGTAGACAAACTGCTTGCTCTCCTTCGAGGATAATTTGGATATTATCATTGCGCATGGTATTGATAATCACCACATCGCGGTCATAATCATTCCCAAAAGGATTGGATCCTCCTGTGATACCTGTATTGGCTGCTTGGGAAATAACAATCACATCAGCCTCGGTACAAGCCTCCAACACTTGCCATTGTTCCCAAAGAGTTGCTGGTCGCACCACTGCCAAGGCATTTCCTGTTCCAAAGCGATATCCCGTACGATAGCGCTCGGTCTGCCCTGGGTCGGTCATTACATACCTTGCCCCTACTATTTGGCGTAGTTTTTCTAATAAGTTTTGTGTATTCATGGGATTAGTTTTTAATTCTAAGTTTTGAGTTACTGAAAATTAATCATTTTTCACTCCCTTTCTAAGCCATTCCTTATAGGTCTCCACATCCACATACTGTACTGGAGTAGAGAGCAGTTCAGTATTGGGAGAGAGTAGCACATAATAAGGTTGGGAGGCTGAGGAGAAATTCACCTCTTGGAAAGTAGCCCACTTGTCACCTATGGTTTTAATATATTCTACACGCCCATTACGGTGCTTGAAATCAAATTGTTTGTCCTTAGGTAGCTCTTCTTTGTCATCTACATAGAGAGAGATCAGAACGTACTTCTTCATAAGTTCTTTCACCTGAGGATCTGTCCATACATGTTCTTCCATCTTGCGACAATTGACACAAGCCCACCCTGTAAAGTCCAGCATAACGGGCATATTATGTTTCTTGGCATAGGCCATTCCCTCATAGTAATCCTTGAAGACGATTTGATCATTTTTGTGTTCCTTAGGGAAGAAAGCATAGGATTCTGGAGGTGGGAAACCACTGAGTACCCTCAGACTGTTCTTACCAAAAAGACCTAAAAGTAGATATATAGAGAAGGCAGCCGAAAGTACTCCTATGAGCAAACGCCCTTTGGAATATTGTAAGAGAGGCTTGCGTGGCTCATCATGCGGAAAACGAATCAATCCAAACAAATATAGGGTAAGCAAAGCAAAGAGGACAAACCAAAGTCCTACAAATACTTCTCGCTTAAGCAATCCCCAGTGCTGTACAAGGTCAGCATTGGAAAGGAACTTAAGAGCAAAAGCCAATTCCAAGAAACCTAAAAACACTTTCGCGGTGGTCATCCACCCTCCTGATTTAGGTAAAGAGTTGAGCCAAGAAGGGAACAAGGCAAAGAGCACAAAAGGCAAAGCCAAGGAAAGTCCGAAGCCCGCCATTCCTAAGGTAAGCTGTATGGCTCCCCCTGAAGAGAGCGAACCTGCCAAGAGAGATCCCAAGATAGGCCCTGTACAAGAGAAAGATACGATAGCCAAGGTCAGTGCCATAAAGAAGATCCCAATCATACCCCCTACATTGGAGGCATTGTCCATCTTATTCCCCCAAGAAGCCGGTAGAGTAATCTCATAAAATCCAAAGAAAGAAAAGGCAAAGATTACAAAAATCACAAAAAAGACCACATTGAGCCATACATTGGTAGAAATATTATTGAGAATCTCTGGGTCTATATTGTCCAAGAAATGGAAAGGAATACTCAAAAGGACATAGATCAGTAGAATAAAGAAACCATAGAGGAAGGCATTGAAAATACCTTTCTTACGTGTCTTGCTCTGTTTGGTAAAAAAGGATACCGTAAGAGGAATCATAGGGAATACACAAGGGGTAAGCAAGGCTATGAAGCCACCGAGAAAGCCTAAAAGGAAAACTGTCCAGTTGGACTCCTGTTCTGTCTTCCCGATAAGTTCTTTGTTTTTGAGAGGTATCTCCAACTGCTTGGCCATATCTTCACTACGGCTATCTATCTGTTTTTGTTCCACCTGGGCTGCTGAACCATCCAATGAGAAAACAAAATCTTCTTTGAGATTGATACACACATCTATACATGCCTGGCAAAAGATATTCCCCTTGATATGTTTTACATTAGGGTCGGTGATTTTTACCTTTTGGGTGATTTTTATTTCCTTCTCAAAGAAAAGTTCATCCACCCCAAAAACATCGTTGAAAGTCTTCTGAAGGCCTTCCTCTTGGGATTCTCCCACCATCTCTATCCCTTCTGTAGTGGTATAGGTAATGACCATAGGGAGGGCACCCCCCTTGGGGTTGTTCTGAGAATAGACATGCCACTTAGGCGCTATCTTCCCCTTGAAAATAAGCAAATACTCTGTATCGGAGAGTTTTTCTTGGGAGAAAGTCCATTCTACAGGGTTGTCGTTCTGTTGTCCTGCCAAGGGACTGTTAAAAGATATTTGTGCTTTTGCAAAAGGAATTGCCAGTAGCACCATCAGAAAAGTAAGTAGGTATCTTTTCATCTTCTATTAAGTATTTTAGTTATTCAAAAGTAAGATTAATCATCACCCCACGGGTAAAAATCCCTTTAAGGTTTCCTGTCCAAGGGCTGGCAGGGTCACTGTCATGGATCAGCTCATTGTCTATGGAGAATAATCCTCTTATAGAAGGGGTAAAGCGGAAGTGAGGGGTATAGAAGT
>ERZ773060.347-NODE-347-length-17431-cov-4.95333_pt1 | contig 17431 bp, 9 predicted proteins | sample MGYA00580628_ERZ773060 | MGnify/ENA primary metagenome ERZ773060 (study PRJEB29015, sample SAMEA2738019) | human oral metagenome | biome: human oral; feature: human-associated habitat; material: dental | place: China | collected 2045 ... | reverse complement strand
GGTCCTCGACGAACCCGCCCTGCTGGCGCTGCTCACCGACATCGACACCCGGTGGCGGTTGAGCGCCTCCCGTTACGAGCGTCTCCTCGCGGCCCTCGTCGCCACCGCCCGCGCCAAGGGCCCCGAGTATCTGGTCCGTCTGATCGGGGAGAACGTGTCGCCGGATGGCTGGTGCGGTTTCCTGACCCGGCTGGTCGTGTGCTTGGGTGACGGTACTATTGTTCCGGGCCGGGGCGTCCGGTCCGCCGCATCGCGGGGTGGTCCCCTGTCCTTCCTCGCCGCGCAGCGAGCCCGCGACGTCCTCGGCCTGCTCGGCGAACTGCCCTGTCTGCTGTCCACCCCCACCCACGAGGGGTTCCGCATCGCCTGGGAAGTCTTCCGAGAGCGGGTCGACAGGTTCCGGGAGGCCGGGGTGGAGCTGATACCCACCGACGTCGCCGTGGCCCTGGCCCGCCTCGACCGCGCCTCCGCCCCGCGGGATGTCTCCGGCCTCGATCTGCCCATCCGCGGCGTCGAGGTCCGCCTGTCCGGGGTGCTCGCCCGCTGGCGCGACGACGAACCCCGCCCCGGCGTGCTCCGGCTCCGCCCGGCAGCCGGGGACGACCGCCCGTACCTGAACCGCCCGGTCGCGAGGCTGATCGCCGACGGTGACGAGCCCAGCACGTTCGGGCCGCTCGGACTGCACAACGCCTGGGCGGAACGGTTCCACCCGGATCGCAGCCTCTACCGGGAGACGGTGCGGGACCTGCCCGAAGCGTGGCCGGAACCAGACCCCGACGACACGATCCGTATCGAGTCGATGGGGAACGACGGCACCGAGGTTCACTTCCAGCCCCGCAGCTCAATCTTGTATGACGCGGACTCCGAGGCCGCCCTGACGCTGCTCCCTGCGCACCCGACCCGGCCCGCGGCGCTGATCCTGCAGGAGTTCGGGAATTACCACCCCACCGAGGCAGTCGCCGGTTTCCTCCCGGTCGCGAGGGTTGCGGGGCGATTCGGACCGGTGCTGTCGTTCGTCACCCTCGCCGTGATCTCGGGGGCAGCGCTGAAGGACCGCGACCGCGTCGCCGAGGCCCTCCTGACCGCCTGGGACGAGGGCCGCCTGCACCCCGGCGACCTCGTCGACGCCTGGCGGAGCCCCTGGTGGGACGAGCTCAACGACATGCCGCGGGTGAAATACGAGACCTGGCCCCATTCACCCGCGAAGACGGTGACGGTCCTGTGCACCGTCGCCGACGCCGGCGGGTTGGCCCTGGCCTGGCCGTTGCTGGCGGCAATCGCGGAGGAACTCGCGGGGCAGCGGAGAACCACGGCTGCGACGGCGACGGCACTGGAGGCGGTGCTGCGTCACCTTCCGGAGGTGCGGGCGGCGGGGGTCGCCGTCGACCTGCCGAACATCGCGGCACTGGCCGCCCGGAAAGGCAACAGCAAGGCGGTGACGGTCGCGAGGCGGATCGTCGGGTTTCGGAGGTCCTGAGGATTCAATTGGTCGGCGTGACGGGCTTCCAGAATGCCGTGAACCGAATCGAAGGATTCGAGTTCCTCTCGGCGTGAAACCGACCCCGACAACGACTTTCACAGGATGGACTGCCTGAATAATGGCGTGTGAGGGGCCGGCTTGGTTACCGAAGGCGCAGGGGTTTACGCAGAACCGGCAGGTCATCGCACTTGGGAGTGGGATGCTCCCACTCCAGGCGATCGCGGCATTATCGATGCTTCGCGGAGTCTGATAGACCATGCAGACCTCCTACGAGGTGACAAGCTGCATCAACTCGGTGTAGTCGGTCACGACATCGTATGTGACATCGTTGCCGTTCTTCCTGCTGAGTGACGCGAAGAACTTGCGGGCACACTCAATCTTGGCATCTTCGACGCCCTTGAGTTGGAGTGTGGACAGCGAGCCCTTGGTCTCGGCGACGAAGTAGACGTGTTTGACGCTGCCCTCGGTGAACGCGATGGCCCAGTCAGGGTTGTAGTCACCAACTGGCGTCGGGATGAAGAACCCGCGTGGGAGCTTCGCGTAGACAGCGACCTCGTGGCTGGTATCAAGCTCCGTAACGAACTCGCGCTCGACCTTGGAGTCAGTGACCACGTAGTCGTAGATGTGTTTCTTGAGCTTCGACCCGGCCTTTGAGAAATCCTGGGCAGTCTGGTTCTCGGTGAAGATCGCGGAATCGAATCGGTCTTCGAGCGCGTCGTAGGTGAGGTGCTCGACGATAACGGTGGCCTTCTGCTCGTTGATGAGCCGCGCCGCTTCGGTGATGAACTGCTCCGGGTTGAGGCGGAACTTCGCGAAGGTCCCGGGCATGACTCCGCTCAGGATCGCAGCAACGGTGCGGCGAGTGAGCTGGGTCTTCTCGGTGATCTCGCCGAGAAGGTCATACTTCACCTGCGAGCCGGCGCTCAAGGTCTCGGTGTGCGTCTGCGTGGTTTGCACCGCGAAGCCGGAGCCGCTGGTCAGGTCGTCAGCCTCCAGCTGCTCCCGCTGCTGGCCAGCTTGCACAACGTATTGCAGTGCGGCGACGTTGAGATGCGTGTCGAGGTGCGCGATCGCCTTACGGATCAGCTCGGCGGAGTCGAACTCAACCTGGTAGACGGCCCGATGGTTGATCCGGCCCCACAGTTCCTGGAACTCCTTGCGCGCGAAGTTGGCTTCGTTCAGCGGAATCTTCTTCGGCTTGCGGTCATCGGTGGGCACCGGCAGATCAAGGTAGAGGATGTCGATCAGGGGCCATACGAAGTCGATGACTGGCTTGAGCACCTCAGAGGTCGGCGCGGCGAGCGTCCCTTCCTCCTTGGCTTGCTTGTAAGCATCAGCGATCGTGTCGTCCTCGTTCACGTAGTCGTTCTTGACCAGGTATTTGTAGAGCGCCTGGGCAACGGCTTCCCCGATGACCGACTCGCCTGAGGGCGTCTGGATTGTTTTGCCGACGAAGAACGTGACGCTGGCCTTGCGGGGCCGGGCGGCCAGCGACTCGGAGATTTCGTGTTGGAGGCCGGTCACGAAGTCCGTGTAGGACTCGTCGGTCACGACGGTCAGCTCGTTGATGTCATGAACGGTGACAGGGTTGTCCATCCGTTCTCCGTGCTGGTCGACGGATAGACGTAGGCCTCGTCCGATCTCTTGGCGGCGGGAGACGGTGCTGTCGCTCTTCTTGAGCATCCCCATGACGAACACGTTGGGGTTGTCCCATCCCTCGCGTAGCGCCGAATGGGAGAAGACGAACCGCACTGGTTCAGCGAATGAGAGCAGCCGTTCCTTGTCTTTCAGGATCAGGTCGTAGGCATCCGCGTCGGTGGACTGGCCCTTGTCATCGCCGCGTCGGGAGACCTTGCCGTCGATCTGGTGCTTGGTTTTCTTGTCGATGGAGAAGTAGCCCTCGTGCACCTGCCGCACGTCGTCGCGGCGCAAGTAGGTCTGGTACTCCTCGGTCGCCGCGTCGATGACGAGTTCGCCGAGCACCTCGTCGCGGATCGTGGCGTACTCCTCCTCGAACATCCGCGCGTAATCGCCGAGAGTGTCCTCACGGCTGTAGTCGCGGTACTTGGCGACCTCGTCGATGAAGAACAGCGAGAGCACCTTGACGCCTTGGCTGAACAGCTCGCGTTCCTTGTTCAGGTGGGCGCGAACGACCTCACGAATCTGGATGCGTCGCTTGGTCTCCTCGGTGACGTCCCGGTCGGCCAGTTGACCTGCCGCAACCACATCGCCGTTGCTCAGTTCGATCACGTCGCGGTTCGCGTCGATCTCGGTGATGAACAATCCCCTGTAGGCCTCGATCCCGTTCGAGACATCGTGAAGGTTCGTGCCCACGTCGAGACGTTTGACCTGCCGCCGGATGCTCGTTGCCGTCTGCACCTCGATCTCGATCCTCGCGCGCGGTTTGGCCCCCTTCGCGATCTCGATGGCGTCCAGGTACAGGTAGGCGGTCGATCCAGCGAGTCCTTTCACGGTGATGCCCCGCACGGCGATCTTCTTCACGAGCTTCTGGTTGTAGGCGTCCAGGGCATCGAGTCGATGCACCTTCGTGTGCTCGACCTTGTGGGTGGCGGAATACCGGAGCAGCATCAAGGCGTTGAACCGTGACAGTGCCTCCAGCGACTTGGGTGCGCCGATCTTCTGCGGCTCGTCGATGATCACGATCGGGCGGTTGGCGCTGATCACATCGATCGGACGGCGGGACTGGAAGTCATCGAGTTCGTCGTAGATGCGGCGGTTGTCCTTCCCGGTGGCGTTGAACGCCTGGATGTTAATGATCATCACCTGCACCCCGGCATCCGAGCTGAACCGCTCCAACTCGTGTAGCTGGGATGAGTTGTATATGAACGAACGCGGCTTTGTGCCGTAGAGCTGCTGGAAGTGCTCGGCAGTCACGTCGAATGACTTCTTCACTCCCTCACGGATCGCGACCGACGGCACCACGATGATGTACTTTGACCAGCCGTACCGCTTGTGCAGCTCCATGATCGTCTTGATGTAGACGTAGGTCTTGCCCGTGCCCGTCTCCATCTCCACGTCAAGGTTCGGTGCTCCCGGCGCGGCAGCGCTGGAGGCGAGTTTGGCCGACAGTGGGAGGTTCCGCGAGCGCTGCACCGCGTGCACGTTCTCCAGCAGTTGTGCGCTTGACAGAACGATCTCGGCGTTGCGCAAGCCTGCGTCCGGGCGCTCCACCGCCTCGAACAGCGCCGGGGCGGTCACGGGGCCAACCTTACCGGGGTCGATGCGGTAGGAGATGCCGTCATGCTTCGGCTGCCCGGCGAAGGTCTCGACGACAGCATCGACGGCATCGGTCTGGTACTGCTGGACCTTGAACTGGAGCTTCATCGAGTGTCTTTCTTTCTGCGGGATGCAACCTGAGCTGACGGATTTAGAAAAGGGCTGACCAGTCTGACTAAGCCTTTCGTTGGCGCAGCGCTTCTCTTCTTGGCGTGAGCTTTCTGCACGTGGGGTGATCTAGACAAGCTCCCACCTTGGCCGGGATCGTGAACCGACGTTGTGAATGGATCCTTGTCTGCGCAGCTTGGTGAGTAGGTTTGAGACCTTCTTTTGCTTCTGTTCTTCGGTCAGTACCTCTGGCAGTAGCGGCACGATGAGGGTATCAATGTCCTCTCGGGTCGCGCTTCCTCCACGCTCCAAGAAGTCACGGATCAGGGTGGCGTAGTGGGCATCGGTTTGCGGGCGAGTACGCACGTAATCTGCAAGATTGCCCGTTGCGCTAGCGATCACTTCAGCTACCCGTAGGTGTGGCTTGCGCCCCTCGATCAGCTTAGCCTTGCGCAGATGAGCTGTTGCTTCGGGGCTGATCGACAGGCCCTTCTGCACCCGATCCAATGCAGCCACATCTTCAAGGAGTAGGTCCGTGCGGACCATGAGCAACTGGGAGTAGGACTCATCAATCACCGCACCCGGGATCGTCAGCTTCACCTCGCCAGCAGTGGTGAGATCGTAGTCGGGCAGCGGCAAGAACCGGCGAACCTGGTCCTGCACCATGCGGTGAATGCCGTAGCCCATCTGGTCGATGAGGTTCAGCTCGGTCATTGCCTCGACGAGGAAGGGGTTGCGGTACTGCCGCGGGGTGCGCTCATCGAGGACATAGTCGTCGGGTGCGCCGTCGAAGAACTCGCCCACGCTTTCGAAGACGATGCGGTCGGCGTGCTCGGTGACGATGATCCGGGAGTTCCGCGTGTAGTCCTGGTGCGCGATGCAGTTGTAGAGCGCTTCGAGCAGACTGCGTTCGTCGTACTTGTTGATCTCTCGATAGATCAGCTCGTTCGGCGGCAGGAGCCGAAGCTGCACGTTACGGATACGCTTGGCAAGCGCCGTGGTGTTCAGCAGGAACGGCAACCGGAAGTGCTCGTTCGCCCGCTGTTCACCGACCAGCTTCCACGTCATCTGCGCAGGGTGGGGCGTCAGTAGATGCGTCGAGGTGTCGGCACCAAGCAGGAGAAGTGCAGCTCGGGTGATCTGGCCGTCGCGGGTCAACCGGGCCTTGGCCAGAAAGGTCGCGTCGTCCCATGCCTCAATGTCGCCGGCAGGGATACGGGACGCGTACCGTTCGGTAAACCCTTGACGTGCGCGTGCGATCGCCGCCGGATCGAGGTGAGCGAGCGTGGCCTCAGGAACGACGACCGCCGACCAGTCCGCGCTGATGGTCTGCCGACGAATCTCATCCAACTTGTCCAGCGACAGCGGCACCAGGCTCTCACCGGCACGAGCGCGGTAGTCGCCCTTCCACGAGATTGGGATGCCGCGGGGTGCCGCAGGCACCTCCAATAGCACCACGCGCCTGCCCGAGTGCTCGACTTCGTAGACCTCGCGCACGGTCAGCCTTTGATCGACCGACTGGTGGATGTGGTGCTTCAACGCCTGACGTTGCTGCACGTCGATGAGATGCGTTGTGCCTACCACCTGCCGGGCGTTCGAAACCCCGAAGACGAGCCACCCCGACGTCAGCCCGCGCAGGTTCGCCTCGTTGCTCAGCGCCGAGACGTACTCACCGGTCTTGTCCGCCGAGAACTGGCGTGTAGCCTCCTTGAACTCGACAACCTCGTTCTCCCAACCAGCCAACAGCCGGTCGAGGAGTTCGGTGAGTTCGTCGCTCGTCAAAGTCATGGGTGTTCCTCAGATCGTCCTCACCTCAGTCGCGGGCGATACCTCGCGGAACACCTGCTCCGCGTTGATGCGCGCCGCGTCAGACTCGAAGGCATCGTCGCGGAAAACCGCACGTAGCGGCCCGCGGGCCGCCATGGTCCTCACAACCTCGGAGGTCACTGACTCAGCAAAGCACGCTATCAGCGCGTCCCCGTCAACCGAGAAGACCTCGTGGCCGTCGATAACCTCCCGAACGAGCGGGAGCGAAAGGTCAAGCCCCCAGTCGAGCAGGACCTGGAACAATAGATCCTCACTGGAACGGTCCGGCTTGATGCTCGGCGCCAGATCGTCAAGACCAAGCTGTTCTGTGTCATCCGCAGTTCTCAGCACATCTGCCCTGTTGCTGCTATCGACATGCAGGGAGCGAAAACCAAGACCGCGCCCGGCACTATCAAGACCAGCTCTGTCGTCAATTCCGAGGGCCGTACGCCGGATTCGTTCCCGAGAAAGGTCTGCAATGTTCCTGAGGCCAATGCGACCAGCAGCCCCTCGCTCGGGAATCGGCTCAGGCAATTGGACCATTACGAACCGGCGATCGCCGCCGTCCTCTGCATTCAGTTTCATCGTCGCAGCCGCGGAGGACCCGGACCCGGCAAACAAATCCATGACCAGATCTGCGTTATGAACGGAAGTCGCCTGGTGAATCAAGAATGTCAATAATTCCAGCGGCTTGGGAAAGTCGAATACCTTCTCGCCCCCAAAGAGAGCCATCAATGACTTCGTTGCATTTTCAGTCGAGTACCAGCCCAAGCTGGTAACGAATGCCTTACGGTCGTTGACATAGGAGTCGATGAACTTCTTCTGCCGAGGCATCCCCTCCGGAGAGTCCGGGAAGAGAACCAAGTCATCAGCAATCATCTCGGCAATTCGACTGCGCGAAAACGCCCAGTTCGCATGGAACTCGTTCCCTGTCCTGGGGTCACTGATCGTGAAGAAGTTGTCTTGGGCCCCAGTTGCTTTCATGCTCTCTGAACGCCAGAGGCCCCGGGGGTCGCCGTCCGGGTTGGAGAAATCGGCTTCGTCACGATCCAGCCCCTGGAACCGCACGCTGTCGACGGTCCGTGCGTATACGACGATGTACTCATGGTTCGACATTAGAAGCGTCTTCGGAGGAACTCCGCGAGCGGCGTTCTTAGTTGTCCATACGAACTGTGCGACGAAATTCTGCCTGCCAAACACCTCGTCACAGGCAAGTCGGAGATTGGACACCTCGTTGTCATCTATTGAGATTGCTATGATGCCTGATTCGTCGAGCAGGTTTCTTGCCAGCTTCAATCGCGGGTACATCATACTGAGCCAGTCTGAGTGGAAGCGACCGTTTGCCTCGGTGTTCGCGACGAGGCGGTCTCCTGTTTCTGATCTCTGACCGGATCGGGCGAGGTAGTCGGCGCTGGTTTCTGCGAAGTCGTCCTTGTAGACAAAGTCATTGCCGGTGTTGTAAGGCGGGTCGATGTAGATCAGCTTGACCTTGCCGAGGTACGACTCCTGCAACAACTTCAATGCATCCAGGTTGTCGCCTTCGATGAACAGGTTCTTGGTGGTGTCAAAGTTCACCGACTCTTCGCGAACGGGCCGGAGAGTCTTGGCTATCGGCGCGTTCGCCGCGAAGGCTGCGGCACGCTTGCCGGGCCAATCAAGCCGGTACCGCTCCTGCGGCCCCTCGACTATGTGGTCGCTGAGTTCCTGGCGCAGCAGGTCGAAATCGACGGCTCTCTCGGGGTTACCGTCGGCGTCGAGGCTCTCGGTCATGACGTTGGGGAACAGCTCGGCGATCTTGTCGATGTTGGTCTGCGTGAGGTCGGGTGATGTCATGCGTAGTCTCTCCACGGGTTACCTCTGCTGTTCCAGTTCGTGTTGTTTCGTCTTGAGCGTGCGGCGCAGCTCCACCTTGCGGTTGAATTGTGGCTCTGTTCGCAGCTTGCGCTCCAAGGCTGCGATCTCTCGTTCGAGCTTGCGCGCCGTGGCCAGTCTGTGGGCGACGTCTGACATTTCCTCACCTGGACGAGCGATGATCGGCGTGAGCGGCTGGAGGAGCGCCGTGTAGAGCGCGGGCAGGTTGATCGCCGTGGGTAGGGGCTGGCGTTGCGCGTCTCCCGGCTGCCAGCCGGTCGAGTAGTAGGCGCTGAGTTTGGGAGCCCCGGCACCGAGCTGCTTGTGTGCGGCCACGGTCCGCACCTCGGGCTGCTCGGCGATGCTGCGAGTGATCTCGAAGATGACCGGGAACGGGATGGCTCTGTCGATGGTGTTGAGGACGGCCTCGCCGACGTCATTGGTCTTGGCGTCCAGCGTTAAGACCTGCACCTCGGGCACGGATGAGGTCCCGGGAAGGTTGATGGTGGACTCGGCGAGCTTGTAGTCCCAAGTGATGCGTGCAAGTTCAGAGACGAACTTCTCACGGACTGCAGCGCTGACGGCACCGTGCTCGTAGAACTTCTCTTTGGGCACTCGTCTGCCGAACTTGGCTGCCTCGGGCCAGCGGTAGAGGATGTCAGTCATCGGCACCGCCTTCGGCGGGATCTACGACGGCGACGAACGCGGTCAGCTCGAAATCGTCCAGGCCAGCTATGGTCTGGGTCAGCGCGGTGGTGCTGCCCCCGGTGAAGAGGCTGTCGATGTCTCGTTCCTCGGTGGTTTCGATCATCGAGCGGATCGCGTCGGTGAGCAGCGCGGAGTATTTGTCCATGCGTGAGCCATCACCGGTCGTCGCGTTGAACAGGTTCACCACCTCGGAAACCGGCTCCTCGTGGGGACGACACCCAACGCGAAGCAGGTCGAGGAGATGCTTCGCTTCGGTGTGGTTCGCAATGACCTTGCCCTGGTTGTCGAGATAGACCAGGTAGTGCGGGTGGAGTCGGTTGCCTCGGTTGATGTCTCCGCCGGCGGTGAGGTTTCGGAGCGCGAAGATGACGCCGGGATGTAGTCCCTTGCTGGTGTCTGCGGGGATCACAGCGTGCAGGCCACGGGGTGCCTTGTCGAGGTCGCCGTGTTCTTTGATGTAGCCGAGTAGGTCCATGCGGAAGTCGTTGAGCCCGAGGTCTGTGATCGAGACGCCGGTTCGGACATCTTCGAGTTCGATGACTTCGTCTTGGAGTTTGCGGAGTTGTTCCTTGCGGAAGGCAGCGTCGGAGTTTTCGAGGGTGAGGACGTTGTCATCGGCAGTGCTGGCGAGGTCGGCGATGACCATGCGGTTCTCGACGCGTTCCTTGAGGTTGATGTACTCGTCGAGGGAGATGTCGGGCCAGAAGTTCACGAGCTGAATCTGGCTGTTGGTGGAGCCGATGCGGTCGATGCGTCCGAAGCGCTGAATGATGCGCACGGGGTTCCAGTGGATGTCGTAGTTGATCAAGTAGTCGCAGTCTTGGAGGTTCTGGCCCTCGCTGATCACATCGGTTCCAATGAGCACATCCAGCTCGCGCGTTTCTTGGGGCATCATGAGGCGGCGCTGTTTCGAGTGAGGCGAGAACAGCGACATGACCTGTTGGAAGTCGAAGCCAACTCCCAGGGTCGTCTTCGCGCCATGGCTGCCTCCCGTGATGACAGCTGTGTCAAGGCCGACGTTGGCGAGTGTGGGAGCGAGTTCCCGGTAGAGGTAGTCGGCAGTGTCAGCGAACGCAGAGAACACCAGCACTTTGCGGTTGCCCTCATTGAGCGGGTACCGAGCCTTGTCCACAATCAGCTGCTTGAGCTTACGGAGTTTGAGATCATGCTCGGGCGTGATCTTGCGCATCTCGTCGAAGAGTCCCCGCAGGATCTCGCGATCGTTCCACAAGTCGCGCTTCCAGGACTCGATGTCGAGGTCATCGAGGTCGATCTTGATCTTCTCGCCGAAGGACAGCGTCTCGAGGTTCGCGTCGTCCTCGTCATCAACATCGAAGTCGAGCCTGGCAAGCTCTGGGCTCAGGCCGGCGAGGTTGCCGGCATGGCTACTGATCCACTCCAGCGTGTGAGTTACGGAGTCCTCGATCTTCGCCAGGGTAAGTCGGAAGGCATCGACTGAGCTCTCCAGGCGTTTGAGCAGGTTGACGGTCATGAGCTTCTTCAAGCCCTGTTCACGGCCTGCCTGTCCGAGGTTGGAGCGGGCGTTCCCTGCTGTGACGTTGTAAAGGTCTTCGTACTTGGAGCGACGACTCGGGAACACGTACGCGAGCGGGGTGTAGACGGCCAGGGTCAGTGCCTGAAGCTGCTCGAAGATGTCATTGAAGCCGAGGACCTCCGGTAGGTCCGTGAGCGGCTCGCGAATGGACAGGGGCGGGCGTCGCTCCGGAAAGGCGCCGATCTCGGTGGTGTCGTAGAAGGCCTGGATGTGCTTGCGTGATCGAGCAATGGTGACGGAGTCGAGCAGCTCGAAGAAGTCGAAATCGAGCATCTGGAGTATGCGGTCAGTGGTGCGGTGCTCGGTGTCGAGCTTGGACCATTCGTTGAACACGCGCTGGGCGCCGGAGAACACCTTCTCGACCGTGGTGGACAGGCTCAGGTGTTGGGAGAGATTCTCTGACTCACCCTCGTAGGCGAGTTGGAGCTGGTTCTTGAGGTCGTTGAAGCGGTTGTTCACCGGGGTGGCTGAGAGCATCAGCACCTTGGTCTTGACGCCCTCGCGGATGACCTGGCGCATGAGGCGCTGGTAACGCGACTCCTTCTCCTCGGCGTAGTCGGCGTTGCGGAAGTTGTGGGACTCATCGATCACGACGAGGTCGTAGTTGCCCCAGTTGATTCGGTCCAGCCGTAGGCCGAGCGACTCGCCCGTGGTGCGCGACAGATCGGTGTGGGCGAGCACGTCATAGTTGAAGCGGTCGGAGGCGAAGATGTTGGTCGTGAGGTTCGCATTGTAGTTCGTCCAATTCTCGGCAAGCTTCTTCGGGCACAGCACGAGCACGGACTTGTTGCGCAACTCGTAGTACTTGATGACGGCAAGCGCGGTGAACGTCTTTCCCAGACCAACGGAGTCGGCGAGGATGCAGCCGTTGTAGGTCTCCAACTTGTTGATAATGCCCGTGGCTGCGTCGCGCTGGAAGTTGTAGAGGCTCTGCCAAACCTTCGTCTCTTGGTAGCCCGTGCGGTCGTTCGGCAGCACATCCTCGTTGATGTCATCGAGGAAGTCCGCGAATAGGTTGTAGAGGATCAGGAAGTAGATACGTGCCGGGGAGTTCTCGGCGTACACGCTGGCAATATGGTTGTGGACGGCCTGCGTAACGTCGCTGACCTGCCGGGGGCTGTTCCAAATCTGGTCAAACAGCTGCATGTACTGCTCGGTCATCGGAGCTTCGTCCAGTCGGTTCACGAAGCTGGAGACGGCGTTGCCTCGCTCGTAACCGAGATCGGCGGTGGTGAATCCTTGGAGCTGGGTGTAGGCGACCTTGTCGTCGATCACCGCGAACTGCTGCATCGGGTTTCCGGTAGCGTTCGAGCGGAAGGTGACCTTGCGGCGGACCCAGTCCGCGCACTCCCGTGCGATGGCGCGCTGGGTGAGCTTGTTGCGCAGCCTGATCTCGAAGTCGGACCCAGCAAGACTCGACTCAGCATCATTGCCGGGGATGAAGAACTCCCGCCGCTCTTTGCGGAGCTTGTCTGTGACCTTCTCGGTCACAAACGACGGTGAGGTGAAGATGAAATCCAGCTCGGAGACCTTCTCCAATTCATTATGAAGTGCCTCGAATGCGAAGATTGAGAATGTCGATGCGGCGATACGGACCTTCGATCCTGGCGCGATCTCGTTCTTGAGATCGTCGCCCAGGAGGTCGCTGATGTTGTTGATGATCCGCACGCGACTACTCGGCATCCTCGTCGCATGTCGAGGCCGAAGCGCCGTCTCGGCGCACCCATTCATCGATCTCGCTGGCTTGGAACCTCCAGAGGCGCCCGACCTTGTGGGCGGGCATGGACCTCTCGGCAATCCAGGTGTAGACGGTGTCTTTTGTGATCCCGAGGTGAGCGGCGATGTCGTCTGCGGACAGCCACGGCACAGCCACGTTGGTCCTCCCTCGCTCGATGGCCCAGGCAAGGCCAATATTCCCAATGATACCGACGGAGGTACGGCTTGAGTTGGGTTTGTCAGAGCGTGGCCGGTGAGGTGTGTGTCGAGTGGAGCCTCTCCTCGGGTCGTCAGCCCGAGACGCGTGCCCCGAGCCGGGAGATGATCGTGGCCTGCCAGCGGTCAGGGTCGGTGTTCCACGAGAGCGTGTGCCCGGCGGTGAGCATCTCCAGTTCGACGAGATCCGGGTGTGCGTTTCGGAGTGCTTGTGAGAACTGAATCGGCGCAGAGTCATCCCGCGCACCGTGCAGGATCAGTGTGGGCAGGACTGGCGTGAGGACCTCACCCTGGCGGCACCGGGTGCGCACCCGGACGTGAAGGCGGTCGCATTGCCGCCTGTCACCGATAGATTCACCCCATAATCTGGGATGCCGACACGTTCACAGAACTGATCATGGAGCCGGACTCGATCCCCGCCCCGCGCAGCTCACCGCCCTGCCCGAGCTACGCAGGAGGCTGCGCACCCCGAAAGCATGCGAATGCTCCTCGCTGCTCGCAGCCACCCTCGACTGCTCCGTCACACAAAACCTCGCGACGTTCACCTCGTAGTCGATGACCCTGCTGGCCCGCGACGCGGCGGCCGCGACCTGATCATCGCGGCCCACGCCGCGCAGACCGGATGCATTGTGCTAACCAAGGATGCGGATGCATGTTTCGGAGATCTCCCGGGGGTGACTGCCGAACACCCGTGACCGCCCCGCGCACAGGTTTGATGCCGAACGTCGCCCCATGAAGCCGTGCTCGCATGCTGCCAGCTTGGTTTCATGGCGTTCACGTACCGTGACGTGCCCGACGATGCGGCCGAGACGTTCAACAAGCGTGCCGCCGAACCCGAGCAGATCGCGTCGCGACCCACGAATGCAGAGATCGTCGACCGGATCCGCGCCATGGACCGTGCGTCCGGGCCCGGCCGCGAGGAGATTTTGGTCGAGATCGCGGCAAATCGGCGATGATCACGGCTAGATTTGTCACCCATCGCGGATAGGTTCATTTCATGATCTGGAACGCCGACACCCTGGCCGCTCTGCTCACCGAGCCGGAGTCCCTCGAAGACCTCGTCACAGTCCTCGACGATCTCACCGAGGCCGACCGTTTGGCGATCCGGACGACACTCGGCAAGGCCATCCCCTCCCTGCGTCGACACCTGGGAAAGAACGAGGAGTGGGGACGCCTGCCCCTGCTGGCCGCGGTGGTCGGCGCCACCCCCGCGCAATGCGCCTCCGTCTTCGCCCCGCAGGAGATCTGGCGGCTGAAGTGGTCCCCCGCCATCGCCCGAAACCGGTTGATCTCGTGGCTGATCGACAACGGCCCGGATTGGAGCGACGACTTCGTCACGCGACTGCTGAAGCGTCGTGGCGACGCTGACATCCACGCCCTGATCGACGAACTCGTCATAGCCCACGACCTCCCGATTCCCGACGACCCCGGATTCCTGACGGCCTGGGCGGTGAAGAACGCCGCCCACCCCCGGCCCGGGCGCCGCTGGGAGGAACACTTCATCGCCGCCTGCGCCGCCCCGAGCGCCCTCATCCAGCACCTCGGCTCTGAACAGCACACCCAGATTCAGAAAGCCGTCGCGGATCTGCGGGTGACCGAACCCACCGACGACGACGCCCTGCTGCTGGCTCTCCTCCACGTGTTCGAACGCGGCGACAACCGCAGCTCACAGCAGTTCGCCCTGACCCTGATCACTGACCTGGGCCTGGCCCCTCTGCTCATGAGACATCTCGACCGGTTCCTGGCGGCCCTGCCGAACGCCGATCCCGTCGTCGTGAAGTTCGCGGTCGAACAGCTGCTGCCCCTCGGCCTGGGCGACGACCACCTGACCACGCTGGCCCTGGACGTGCTGGCCCGCAAGGAGAAGGGCGTCAAACGCACCGTCCTCACGGCGCTGCGTTCGGTGAACGACCCGTCGCAGGACCTGATGGAGATGCTCACCGCGATCACCACCGGCCCCGACTCCACCGCCGCCGGGCTGGCCCGGGAACTCCTCGACGGCTGGGGCACGACCACCGGAGCCACCGAGTCGCTGGGGCTGTGGCGCGACCCACTCGGCATCCCTCCCGAGCCCATCGACGACCTGGACCGGGCGCTGGATGAGGTGGAGTTCGACGAGCTGATCCACCGGCTGGACAGCGATGCCCCGGGAAACTGGGCGCCCGTCGAGGACTACGAACGCGGCCTGGCGGCGCTGGTCGCGCTGGGCTGGGCCGAGGGACGCGACGCCGTCGTCGAGACGCTGCACGACAAGCTGACCTACGACCCGAACACACCCGGGGTGTGGAAGCAGCTGGTGCAGCGCTGGATGCAGCGGGTGACCGGTCAGAAGGAACGCGGCAGGCCACCCCGGGGGGCGGCACTCACACGGGTCGCGATTCAGCGCTGCAACGATGTCCTGGATGCCATCGGTCAGGTGCCGTGCCTGCTGTCCACCCCCACCCACAAGAACAACCGGGTCTCCTGGCAAAGATTCCAGGACCGGCTGCGCCGCTACGCCGAGAAGGACGTGGAGGTGCTGCCCATCGACCTGTTCGTCGCCCTGGGCCGGATGGACCTCACCGAGACCACACCCTGCGCCCTGCCGGGCCGCGTCACCGGGGGACGAACCGTGCAGGAAGTCGTCGATCTCTGGCTGAAAACCCCCGCCGAACCGGGCCGGATGAGTTGTGTTCCCCCCGGCAGCCCCGGGAACGAGCAGGGCGATCAGGCCTGCCGCAGGGTGCGCTTGGAAGGCGACGAGCCCGTGATCGCGAAGACTCTCGGGATCACGGGACCGTGGGATGAGACACGCCGAGCACCAGAACGCAGCGGGGAACACGGCATCGGCAGCACCCTGCTTCCGGCACACCCCATATGGGCGACCACTGCCGCCCAAGTGAACCTGCCCTTCGGCAGCAGTTCCGGTTGGGAGATCACCGAGGCAATAGCCTCCGTGTTCCGCGTGGATCTGCCCATGGCTCTCATCGCCTTCGTCTTCGCGAGCGGGGCCTCTCCGCAGGGCCGCGACGAGATCGCGGGGGCACTGCTGACGGCGTGGGACGAGTCCCGATTGAACCCGGAAGTGCTCGTCGCGGCCTGGGACAGTTCGTTGCTCCAGGAATGGCGGGACGACATCGCGCCTGTGAAGGTGGCGGCCATGCTCACGACGCTCGCGGAGGCCGGTGGCCTGGCCCTGGCGTGGCCGCTGCTGACGAGGATCGCGGAGGAACTGGCGGGAATGGAGAAACTCCCCACCGGGGTCGCGACCGTCCTGGAATCGGTGCTCAATTTCCTGCCGGAAGTACCCGAGAAACCGGACCTGCCCACCATCGCGGCACTGGCCGCTCGGAAGGGCAACAGCAAGGCGATAAAGGTGGCGCGGCAGATAGTCACCGCCGACTGACCCGCAGGAAACCCCGGTTCTGCAGCACTCAACACGAAAAATCCCCTTTCGGACGCCGAAAACCGCGTTGAGTGCTGCATAACCGGGGAGTCGCGGGCGGAGTGTCCTCAGAAGTCGAAGTCGAAGTCGATTCCGTCCAGGAAATCCCCCAGATCGAACCCGTCGAACAGGCCGCCGATGCCGTCGAACAGGCCATCGGCGCCGTCAAGGAGGTCCGAGGCGAGCAACTGGAACACCAGCTCCCCCGCCACGTCGGCACCGACGTCGATCCAGTCGATGTCCCATTCGACGTTTCGTTCGATGGCGAGTTCACGGAAGACCTTGACCCAGTGGTCGGCGACCCCGAAGACCATCGCGTAGGGAAGGTAGCGACTGAAGGTGTTCTCCGCCTCCTCGAAGCGGATCTGCCCGGCCTCGGCGGTTGCGAGGTACTGCTTGAAACCGAGAGCCTGGATGCGCGTGGCGGTGCCCGCGCCGGTGCGGGGCACGCGACGTCTCGGCCCGAAGGCGGCGACGACACCCGTCGCGACGAACATGGCAGCGGCCAGTATGCCCACAACACCCCCTCCGGCGATCACCAGCGCGGCGACACCTGCCACCATCCCGGCCGCCACGCGCCCGAACCTGTGGCGCCGGCCACCCGGGTTCGGGTTCTGCCGGTACCAGCCGCGACGGCTGGTCTCCTCGTAGATGTCGGAGGTGAGCTGCCGGAACACCTTCTTGTGTTTGCGGACCAGTTCCGACATCCGCTTCTCCCGCCCGTCGGGGAAGGCTCCCTCCAGGAACGTCTTCTCGTAGCGCATCAGGTTGGAGCGGGGCTTGTCGCAGGGCTGCAGCAGCCAGTCCTTCCCGCGCCGCTTGCCCTTGCCGTCGCCGAGCACCTCAATGCGCAGGAATCCGCGGGCGGCGAGGTCGACGATGGTCGCGGTGAGGTCGCGGGGGTCCACCATCCCGTCGATGACCATCCCGATCAGTCCCGGGGTGACGTCACGCGGCGGGGTGAAGGCGACGGGGAAAGGGCCCTTGTACTCGGTGGACCGGAGCCGTTTGACCGGGGCTGCCTTCCGTTCCTTCCGCGGCGGCAGGACACCGGGCGTCAGGCCGTCATAGATCTCGTCGTGCGAAGCGAGGATCCGCCTGAGAAGCAGCGTCACCGCCCCCAGGAACACGACCACCGCCACCGCGAACACAATCCATCCCATGGAAAAAGTCTCCCGCATCCTTGGACGGTATGGCGACAGGCAAGCTCCACAAGTCTTCTTGAGTACAAAAATCTACTTGTGTATGGTGGCCCTCGTGACCGCCGAACCCGCAACCATCGACCTCGCGCTGAGGGCACTCGCCGACGGGAATCGTCGCGCCATCCTGC
>ERZ773060.345-NODE-345-length-17475-cov-5.8655_pt1 | contig 17475 bp, 14 predicted proteins | sample MGYA00580628_ERZ773060 | MGnify/ENA primary metagenome ERZ773060 (study PRJEB29015, sample SAMEA2738019) | human oral metagenome | biome: human oral; feature: human-associated habitat; material: dental | place: China | collected 2045 ... | reverse complement strand
ATGAATGCAGGTTCACACTTTGGCGAAGCAAAGAAAAGTAAGTGCCCCGTCGGCACGAGACGCATGGTTAAAGCTACGCCCAAAGCTAACCACAAAGCAGCAACCTATTTTCAGGCTGCCTTAACAACACAATCCCCCAAAAGCAGCCTGAAAACAGAAAAATGATATTTTCAAACCACCTCGTACAATCATTCTAACCTAACTTAACCCGCCCAAACCTTTGCAAAATCTTGCTTACACAGCCCTACGCCTCCCCGCCCAAATCGGTTAGAATGCCCCACATTTGTATCAACCCCATTCCCGTTATGACCTACCGACTTCTCCGCACTGCCGCCCTCGCCCTGCTGTTGGCGTATGGCAGCATCGCCCAAGCCGCCCCCAAAGCCAAACCCGCTCCCAAAGCTGCCACCAGCAAATCCGCCCCAGCCAAATCCGACAAATCCAACAAAAATCAACCCAAAGAAAAATCCAAATCCAAAGCCGACCCCATCGGCAAAATCATCAAAGACAAACAAAAACCCAGCGACAGCCGCAACAACAAAAAAGCCGAATCCCAAAAGCGCGACAGCAAACACGAAACCAAACGCGAAGCCAAACCCACCACCAAACACGAAAGCAAAAAAGACACGCGCCCATCATCCCACGACGAAATCGGCAAAATCATCCAACGCAAAACCCCGCCCGCCGTCGCCCAAAATTCCCCCTCTCACGATGCCATCGGCAACATCATCCAGCAAAAACAACAGCAAGCCCAAGTGGCAACGCCCCCCGTTGCCACCCGCGAAGAGCCCAAATCCAACGCCGAGCCAATGGGGCGCGCCGATGCCGACGAACTCATCTCCAACGCCATGGGCTTTATCGGCGTAGCCTACCGCTTCGGCGGCACCTCGCCCACAGGCTTTGATTGCAGCGGCTTTATGCAATATGTGTTCCGCAAAGCCTTTGCCGTCAATCTCCCGCGCACTTCCGCCGCCCAAGCCTCCGTGGGCAGCTATGTCAGCCGCAGCGAACTGCGCCCGGGCGACATGGTCTTCTTCCGCACCCACGGCTCGCGCATCTCCCATGTGGGCATGTATATCGGCAACGACCGCTTCATCCACGCCCCGCGCACAGGCAAACGCATAGAAATCACCAGCCTATCCAGCAAATACTGGAACGCCCGCTATGCCACCGCCCGCCGCGTGAAACGCAACAACGCGCAAAACTACATCCGCAATTAGGCAGCCTGAAAGCCGATTGCCACGCTTCGGGCAAACTCAATCCGCATAACACAATCCACATAACAATAGGCAGCCTGAAAACCATAAACAGCCCAAGCGCCCGTTTATCGTTTTCAGGCTGCCCCAATGCCACAAGGACACACCATGCCGCAACCCACCATGCCCAAATGGTTCAGCGACGACGGCAGCCCCGTCTCCTGCATCGAAAAAATCAAAGTGATGAACCAAAACATGAACGAACTCTACCAAGCCGCGCAAGACGCATTTGAAGACGCACTCCTGATGGGATGCAGCGAACAGCAACTGCGCGACTACTTGCAGCAACTCGTCGCCGGCGTAGAAAACCCCTATCAATAACCCCCAACCTGTTTTCAGGCTGCCTACATCCCCACTTAGGCAGCCTGAAAACGATTTATCAACATTCTGCAAAACCAAGAAAGCACACAACATGACCCCAGCCCACCCCCGCCAAATCATCCTCGACACCGAAACCACAGGCTTCTACCACTCCGCCGCCGAAAACCCCGACCGCCTGATTGAATTCGCAGGGCTGGAAATGATAAACCGCCAGCTCACCGAAAACACCCTCCATCTCTACATCCACCCCCAGCGCGACATCCCCGCCGAAGCCGCCGCCATCCACGGCATCACGCTAGACCAACTTGAAGGCAAGCCCGTTTTCGCCCAAGTCGCCCAACAAATCTTCAATTTTCTCAAAGGCGCAGAACTCATCATCCACAACGCCAAATTTGACATTGGCTTTCTCAACGCCGAATTCGCCCGCGTCGGGCTGCCGCCCATAGACAGCGTGTGCAGCGTGATAGACACGCTAGAAATGGCGCGCAACAAATACCCAGGGCAAAAAAACAACCTAGACGCGCTGTGCAACCGCTTGGGCGTGGACAGAAGCCGCCGCGTGCTGCACGGCGCGCTCATCGACTGCGAACTGCTCGGCGGCGTGTACCTTGCCATGACGCGCAACCAATTCAGCCTGACCGACGGGCTGGAAGACGAAGCAGAAACCGCCGCGCCCGCCGCCCAAACAACCGACGCCCCCGCACCCGTCTTCCGCGCCGACAGCCTCATCGTGCTGTACGCCGATGCCGACGAAGCCGCCGCCCACGAAGCCTATTTGGACGGCTTGGGCAGCGAATGCGTGTATCGGCAGCCTGAAAACGAGTGAAGCGAGTTTCAGCGAAGCTAAAACCAAAGGTTTCAGCGAAGTGAAAACGGATAACGCGCGTTGGATACCGCAAACCGTTTTCAGGCTGCCTTAATGGCGGGCAATAAACAGCTTTAAGCCAACCGCTGCCTGTTTCCAATCAACAAAAAACAGAAAATGAACACCTCCAGCCAAAACGACAACGACAACGACATTCGCCAAATTACAAGCGAATTAGAAGCAATAGAACAACGCCTGCAAGCAATATTAGAAACGCTGAACGCAGAAACAAAGCATACAGACCACGCACTCAAACGCTTTCAAGACGAGATGCGCGCCGTTGAAAAACGAGAAGCGCGAGCCAGCCTTTGGTACAAAAGATTGGCGTTCATTATCGTGGGATTATTTTTGCTTTCTATGCTTGTCTTGATTTTAAAAGCGAAATTTGAGGCAGCCTGAAAACCGTATAACCGTTTTCAGGCTGCCTCAATCCATTCAATTCAAGCCTTTTCAGGCTGAAACCTTTGCAAAACTTGCAGCCAATGGAGCGTCGGCGGCTCGCCGACATTTTTCCAATCAGTAAAGCCCTGTTGAACCAAGCATTTGGCGACGAGCCGTCGCCGCTCCATTTTAAATTTCAGGCTGCCTCTGCATCCAAAGGCAGCCTGAAACGCATCTACTCCCCGCTGCTTTTCTTCCTACGCCGCCGTTTCTTCTTCGCCCCGCCCGCCCCAGCAGCCGCGCCACTCTGTTGTCCCGCCGCCTCCACCATCGCCCGCTTATCCGCATCCGAAGCGTGCTGAAAGCGCGTCCACCAATCCGCCAGCGGCTGCAAATCCTCATCCATTTGCGCGCGCAACAGCAAAAAATCATACGCCGCGCGAAACCGCGCCTGCGCCAGCAAACGAAACGGACGGCCGCCGCGCTGATGCGCAAACTGCGGCTGCAACAGCCAAATCTCCCGCATCGTCGCCGAATAACGCTGCGGCACGCCCCAGCCGCGCTCCATATCGTCGCGCAAGCCGTTCACCGCCGCGCCCATCGCCGCAGCCGCCCCCGCGCCACGCCCCATTTCAGCCTGCCAACGCCCGTCCACATCCTGCCAAAACAACGCCGCCAGCATAAACCCCACCGACACCGATTTGCCCACCCCCAGCCGCGCATCCGTCTGCTGCAAAGCCAGCAGCCCAACATGCTGCGCCCCGCCATCCGCCGCCCGCAACATCGCCGAGAGCAAAGGATGCACCGCCTCCGTCAAGCCCAGCCGCCGCAAGGCAGCCAAGCAGCCCGCCGCATTGCCCGACAACAAAATTTTCAACAATTCATCAAACAACCGCGCCACAGGCTCATGCCGCAGCAGCAGCCCCATCTCCCCAATCGGCGCCGCCGTTGCCGCCTCCACCGCAAAGCCCAGTTTCCCCGACAAGCGCGCCGCCCGCAGCATCCGCACAGGGTCTTCCTGATACCGCTCCGCCGCATCGCCAATCATCACCAAGCGCCGCGCCGCCACATCCTCCCAGCCGCCGTGAAAATCCAGCACCTGCTGCGCCGCCACATCGTAATACAGCGCATTGCAGGTGAAATCACGCCGCATCGCATCCTGCTCCAACGAGCCATACGCGTTATCCCGCATAATCCGCCCGCTCGCATTCTGCATCACGCGCCCGCCGCTGCGAAACGTGCTCACCTCAATCGTCTCGCTGCCCTGCATCACATGCACAATCTGAAACCGCCGCCCGATAATCCGGCTGCGGCGAAACAAACGATGCACCTGCTCGGGCGTGGCGCTGGTTGCCACATCAAAATCCTTCGGCTCGATGCCCAGCAGCAAATCGCGCACCGCACCGCCCACCAAATACGCCTCAAACCCCGCCCGATGCAAGCTCTCCAACACCCGCAAAGCCGCCTGATTGCGCACAGCCAGCTTCACCGCATGGCGCACGCAATGCACCTTGCCCGCCGCGCGTTTTTTCGGCAGCACCCGCTTTATCAAATTTTTAAACATACCAACTTCCTTAAACCGCAAGGCAGCCTGAAACCATCTTTGCCAAAGAGTCTTAAACACACAATGGAGCGTCGGCGGCTCACCGACAAGGACGGATTGCAATACGCATTGCCTCCATCCAAAAAACCGCTTGGCAAAGATTTCAGGCAGCCTGAAATCCATTAAATTAAACAAACATCCGCAGAAAACCATGCAATCAACCGTTTCCCGCGAAACCATCATCCCCCGCGCCGCAAGCATCCGAACATCCCGCCGGCAAAATAGCCATTGCGCCCGAAATCCCCTACAAATTTGCCATTTTACAATCATTCCGCCGCCAACCCATAATCCGCCACCGCCCCTTTTTTTCAGGCTGCCACCTTTGCAAAAGCCCTGAGGCAGCCTGAAATCTAAAATGGCACAGCGACGGCTCGTTGCCCAATGGCGTATTCAACAGGGCTTCACCGGTTGGCAACATCGGCAAGCCGCCGCTCCATGGGTTGCGGGTTTTGCAAAGGTTTCAGGCTGCCCATCCTCCCCTTCCCAAACAACAAAAGGCTGAATACCCAAAAGTATCCAGCCTTTGCATCGCAGTTGTTGCCAGCTAAAAACCCCTATTCAACAGCAAGCCGCGAATACGGGTTTTCTGCATTATTTAGCAGCAGAAGCCGCTGCTTCCACCATAGAAGCACCCGCAGACATCGCATCAGAAGCTGCGCCTTTGGCTTCGGAAGCAGCAGAATTAACGGCTGCTTGCGCGTTAGAAGCCGCTTCAACAGCCGCGTTTTGTGCCGCAGAAGCAGCAGACGCGCCCTCGGCAGCTACGGTAGAAGCCGCTTCTTGCGCCGCAGAAGCCGCTTGGCTGGCAGCAGGTTTGTTGTCGCCGCAAGCAGCCAGCAACAAAGACATCAAAGCAACAGACAGTAGTGATTTTTTCATGTTTAATACCTTCAAATATTTTTTATCGTTGAATAAAAAGCAAAACGAGTCAGCAAAATGAATGTTATTTAGCTACTCGCTTGCCACAAAACGTGCGCATTGTGCATGAAATTAGACTACTGCGCAATCAAATCGTATATTTATTTGTGTTGAAACAGATTTTGTCCGCATAAAAACACGCCGATGCGGAAATAATTGACTGAAATCAAACCCAATCCGCGCGCCGTTCCTGTTGCCACCGCGCAACATCCAGCGCGGCCCATCCGCCTATGTTATACTCCGTCGCTTCGCAACCGCGAAACCGAAACCAAGCATTCGCCCAAAGGAAACCCCATGAGCATCCAAAAAAACTCCGTTGTGTCGCTGCACTACGAAATGTACGACGCGGATAACAACCTGTTAGACAAAACCCAAGAACCTATCGAATACCTGCACGGCGGCTACGACGGCATTTTCCCGCTGGTGGAAGAAGCCCTGCACGATAAAAACGTGGGCGACGAAGTGGACATCACCATGCAGCCCGAAGACGCGTTCGGCGAGCAAGACCCCGAGCTGGTGCGCATTGAAGACGTAAAAGTATTCCCCGTGGAAGTGGAGCCCGGCATGATGTTTGAAGCCGACGACCCCGAACACGGCGGCGTGATTATCTACCGCGTAACCGACGTTGCCGACGGCAAAGCCGTGGTGGACGGCAATCACCCGCTCGCAGGCATGAAAATCCGCTTCAAAGGCACGGTTGCCGCCGTGCGCGAAGCCAGCGCAGAAGAAATCGCCCACGGCCATGTGCATGGCGCACACGGGCATCACCACTAGCCCAATCCATCAAGGCAGCCTGAAAACACGCAAGTCATTTTCAGGCTGCCTTTTATTACCGTTATTCCCCTTTTCAGGCTGCCCTATCCATCAGAGGCAGCCTGAAAACAGCCATTATGCCCGCACCGCCTACCACCTACCGCACCCTAGCCGCCCCCGTCAGCGCCGAGTTCAAAGACAAAGGCAGCCGCTTCATCGCCTACGCCTATCCCGTGCGCACTGCCGAAGAAGCCAAAGCCCACGTTGAAGCCCAGCGGCAAACCCACCACAAAGCCCGCCATTGGTGCTACGCCTACCGCATCGGTACAGACGGCAACCAATTTCGCGCCAACGACGACGGAGAACCCGGCGGCAGCGCAGGCCGCCCCATCCTCGGGCAAATCGATTCGTTTGAACTCACCGACGTGCTGGTCATCGTGGTGCGCTACTTCGGCGGCACGCTGCTGGGCGTGCCCGGCCTCATCCATGCCTACAAAACCGCCAGCCAAATGGCGTTTCAGGCTGCCGCCATCGTGGAAAAAAACATAGAAAAAACCGTTTACCTGCGCTGCGACTACCCCATGCTCAACGAAGCCCTACGCATCGCCAAAAACCACCACGCCAGCATCATCCAACAAGACTTGCAGCTAGATTGCCGCCTTACCCTGCACATCCCCCTTGCCGATTACGAAGCCTGCCTTGCCGCATGGGCGTTCACACGGCAAATCGACACCGGCGAAGAGCCCTTCGCCTAAACATTCCGCGCATACAAAAGTCAGCCTGAAAACCGTTTCGCCCGTTTTCAGGCTGCCTCTGTTTTATCCGTGCATGAAAAATCCCCAAGAACCGAAATTCTTGGGGATGGAAACCTTGGCGGAGGCGGTGAGATTCGAACTCACGGAGGGCGCAAACCCTCGACGGTTTTCAAGACCGTTGCATTAAACCGCTCTGCCACACCTCCGTCTTGAAGCGGCGAACTATATCAAATTTTCATGCCGGCTGCCAAGCAAATTCGTCCCAACAAAGGCTTGAAAAACACAACATTATGTTTTCAAACAGAACAAATTTCCAACAATTTGAAAATTTACGCTTGTTTTTTGCCGAAGCAGCCCTATATCGTGTGCATTGAATCATGCTTTAAACGATAAACAAAAAAGGAAACGAAAACATGAGATACGACAAATTAACCACCAAATTTCAGGCTGCCTTGCAAGAGGCGCAAAGCCAAGCGATGGCAAGCGATTGCGGCTATTTGGAAGCCGTGCACGTTTTGCAGGCGCTGCTTAACGACAACGACAGCGGCGCGGCGGCGCTCTTGGTGCAAGCGGGCGGCAACATTACGCAGATTAAACAAGGCGTTCAGGCTGCCCTAAACGCACTGCCGAAAGTGTCGGGGCAAGGCGGCGAAATGTTCCCCAGCCGCGAGCTGCAAAACGCGCTCAATTTAATGGACAAAGCAGCGGTGAAACGCGGCGATGCTTATATTGCCAGCGAATTGTTTTTATTGGGCTTAATCCAAGAAAACGGCGCAACCGGCAAAATTTTGAAAGACGCGGGCGTAACCGAAGCCAAGCTCAACCAAGCGATTGAAAAACTCAACCAAGGACAAACCGTGGACAATCCAAACGCAGAAGACCAACGCGAGGCGTTGAAAAAATACACCACCGATTTAACCGAACGCGCGCGCAACGGCAAGCTCGACCCCGTTATCGGGCGCGACGACGAAATCCGCCGCGCCATTCAAGTGCTGCAACGGCGCACCAAAAACAACCCCGTGCTCATCGGCGAGCCGGGCGTGGGCAAAACCGCGATTGTGGAAGGCTTGGCGCAGCGCATCGTAAACGGCGAAGTGCCCGAAAGCCTGCGCGGCAAACGCCTGCTGGTGCTGGATTTGGCGGCGTTGATTGCGGGCGCGAAATACCGCGGCGAATTTGAAGAACGCTTGAAAGCAGTGTTGAACGATTTGGCGAAAGACGACGGCAACACGCTGATTTTCATCGACGAAATCCACACGCTGGTGGGCGCGGGCAAAACCGACGGCGCAATGGACGCGGGCAATATGCTCAAACCCGCTCTGGCGCGCGGCGAGCTGCACTGCATCGGCGCGACCACTTTGGACGAATACCGCCAATACATTGAAAAAGACGCGGCGTTGGAGCGGCGTTTCCAAAAAGTGTTGGTGAACGAGCCGAGCGTGGAAGACACGATTGCGATTTTGCGCGGCTTGCAGGAGCGTTACGAAATCCACCACGGCGTAGACATCACCGACCCTGCGATTGTGGCAGCGGCAGAATTGTCCAACCGCTACATCACCGACCGCTTCCTGCCCGATAAAGCGATTGATTTGATTGATGAAGCCGCCAGCCGCATCAAAATGGAAATCGACTCCAAACCCGAGCAAATGGACAAGCTGGACCGCCGCATTATCCAGTTGAAAATGGAAAAAATGCACGTTGCCAAAGAAACTGACGACGCGAGCAAAAAACGCTTGGCACTGATTGACGAAGAAATCGCGGGCTTGGAAAAAGAATACGCCGATTTGGACGAAATCTGGAAAGCGGAAAAAGCGTCTTCCGTGAGCATGAGCGATTTGAAAACGCAAATCGACAATCTGAAAACCAGAATCGAGCAAGCCAAACGCGCGGGCAATTATGGCTTGGCTTCCGAGCTGGAATACGGCGAGCTGCCCAAATTAACGCTGCAACTGAAAGACGCGGAGCGTTCAGGCAACCTGAAAAAAACCAACACGCTGTTCCGCACCGAAGTGGGCGCGGAAGAAATCGCCGAAATCGTGTCGCGCATGACGGGCATTCCCGTGTCCAAAATGATGGAAGGCGAGCGCGAAAAACTGCTGAAAATGGAAGATGTGCTGCACCGCCGCGTGGTGGGGCAGGACGAAGCGGTGCGCGCGGTGTCCGATGCCATCCGCCGCAGCCGCAGCGGTTTGGCCGACCCGAACAAGCCTTACGGCAGCTTTCTGTTCTTAGGCCCGACCGGCGTGGGCAAAACCGAGCTGTGCAAAGCGTTGGCAGGCTTCTTGTTTGACAGCGAAGACCACCTTATCCGCATTGATATGTCGGAATACATGGAAAAACACAGCATCGCGCGTTTAATCGGCGCGCCTCCGGGCTATGTGGGCTACGAAGAAGGCGGCTATCTGACCGAGCAAGTGCGCCGCAAACCGTACAGCGTGATTTTGCTGGACGAGGTGGAAAAAGCGCATCCCGATGTGTTCAACATTCTGCTGCAAGTGTTGGACGACGGGCGTTTGACCGACGGACAAGGGCGCACGGTGGACTTTAAAAACACGGTCATCGTGATGACCAGCAACATCGGCAGCCAAGCGATTCAGGCGATGGGCGACACGTCGGATTACGATGCGGTGAAAGCGGCGGTGATGGAAGATGTGAAAGCGTATTTCCGCCCCGAGCTGATTAACCGCATTGACGAAGTGGTGGTGTTCCACGGCTTGAACGCGGCGAACATCCGCAGCATCGCGCAAATCCAATTAGGCAGCCTGAAAAAACGTTTGGCGGAACAAAACCTGCGCTTGGAGGTTTCGGAAGCGGCGTTGGATGTGTTGGCGCAAGCGGGCTTTGACCCTGTTTACGGCGCGCGTCCGCTCAAACGGGCGATTCAAGCCGAGATTGAAAACCCGTTGGCAAAAGCCTTGCTGGAAGGGCGTTACGCGCCTGAAAGCACCATTCGCGTGGAAGCGCGCGATGGGGAGTTGGTTTTTGCTTGATTGATTTAAGGTGAAATAAAGGCAGCCTGAAAACGTGAAATGGCGTTTTCAGGCTGCTTTTGCTTTAACCGTTCTAATTCTGCTTGGCAAACAAGGCTTGCTCAATTTCCGCGTTCACATGGGCGAGCAGTTCGGCGTTGTCGGCAAGGCTTTGCCCGTAAGACGGTATCATGGTTTTCAGGCTGCTTTCCCAGTCTTTCAGGCTGCCTGCAAAGCATTTTTGCAGCACTTCCAGCATGATGGCAACCGAGGTGGATGCCCCCGGTGATGCGCCGAGCAAGGCGGCAAGGCTGCCATCTTGGGCGTGGATGACTTCGGTGCCAAATTGCAGGCTGCCGTGTTCGCTGGCGGTGTCTTTGATGATTTGCACGCGCTGCCCTGCTTGGGCGAGCTCCCAGTCTTCCTCGCGCGCATCGGGGATAAATTCGCGCAATTCTTGGATGCGCTGTGCTTTGCTGAGCAATACTTGCCCGATTAGATATTGGGTAAGGGCGCGGTTTTTGACGCCTGCGGCGAGCATGGTGCGCAAATTGTGCGGTTTGAGCGAGGCGGGCAAATCGCAGACTGAGCCGTGTTTCAGGAATTTGGTGGTGAAACCTGCGAATGGCCCAAACAGCAGGGCTTTTTTGCCGTCAATATAGCGCGTGTCCAAATGCGGAACGGACATCGGCGGCGCGCCCACTTTGGCTTTGCCATACACTTTGGCATGGTGTTGGGCAATCAATTCTTCGTTGCGGCACACGAGAAACAAGCCGCTCACGGGGAAGCCGCCGATGTGTTGGCTTTCGGGGATGCCTGTTTTTTGCAGCAGGTGCAAGCTGCCGCCGCCCGCGCCGATAAACACAAAATCGGCGGTGTGTTGCTGCAATACGCCGTCTTTTAGGCTGGCGATGACCCATTTTTGCTCGGTGGTGCGGTTAATGGCGGTTACTTCGGTGTGGTAATGGAAGGCGGTTTGCTGCTCGGCAAGGTGGGCAAAAAGCTGGCGGGTCAGCTCGCCGAAGTTCACGTCGGTGCCGTTGGCAAAATGGGTGGCGGCGACGGCTTGCCCGCTGGGGCGGTTGTGCATCATCAGCGGCAGCCATTGGCGCAGCGTGGCTTCGTCTTCGCTGTATTGCATGGCGGCAAACAGCGGATGCTGCACCAGCGCGGTATGGCGGGCGCGCAGAAATTGCACGTCGCGCTCGCCTGTTACAAAGCTGATGTGCGGCAGGCGGCGGATGAAGTTTTCAGGCTGCTGGATACAGCCTTGCTTTGCCCAATGCGCCCACAGTTGCAGCGATTGGCTGAATTTTTCGTTGATGGCGACGGCACGGTTGATGCTGATGCTGCCATCGGCGGCTTGCGGGGTGTAGTTGAGTTCGCACAGCGCGGCGTGCCCCGTGCCCGCGTTGTTGCTTTCTTGCGAGCTTTCCAGCGCAGGCGCGCCCAGCCGTTCAAACACGGTGATGCTTTTTTCGGGCGCAAGCTGTTTGAGCAGAGTGCCGAGTGTGGCGCTCATGATGCCGGCGCCGATTAGGGCGATGTTGCTGTGTGGGATGGAAGAAGTGGTCATCATGCGTTCCTTGATAATTGTGTTTCAGGCTGCCTAATGATGGCTTGATTAGGCAGCCTGAAAATCATGTTTTTAAAAAATGGCTGCGGCAGGTTAGTTTAATCCCTTGCCCTTGCGCTGCGCCCCCAAATCCGCCGCCGCCGTAAACAACACATCGGTGGACGAGTTCAACGCCGTTTCCGCCGAATCCTGAATCACGCCAATCACAAAGCCCACGCCCACCACCTGCATGGCAACATCGTTCGGGATATTAAACAAGCTGCACGCCACGGGAATCAGCAGCAGCGAACCGCCCGCCACGCCCGATGCGCCACACGCGCTCACCGTCGCCACCAAGCTCAACAGCAACGCCATGCCAAAATCCACATGAATGCCTTGCGTGTGCGCGGCAGCCAGCGCCAACACGGTAATCGTAATCGCCGCGCCCGCCATGTTAATGGTTGCGCCCAGCGGGATGGACATGGCGTAAGTGTCTTCATGCAAGCCCAATTTTTTCGCCAACGCCATGTTCACGGGAATATTGGCGGCAGAAGAGCGGGTGAAAAACGCAGGGATGCCGCTTTCGCGCAAGCAAATAAACACCAAAGGATACGGGTCGCGGCGGATTTTCCACCACACAATCAACGGATTGAATACAAACGCCACCAAGCCCATGCAGCCAAGCAGCACCAAAATCAGATGCCCGTATTCCTGCGCCATGCGTTTGAAGCCCGTTTCTTCCACGGTAATCGCCACCAATCCCATGATGCCCAGTGGCGCAAACCTAATCACGCCGCGCACAATTATGGAAACCGCGCTGGCTAAATCGCCGATGATGGTGTGGGTAACTTCGTTGGCATTGCGCAGCGCAAAGCCCAGCATCAACGCCCACGCCAAAATACCGATGTAGTTGCCGCTGGATAACGCGCTAATCGGGTTGGAAACCAAACTCATCAACACGTTTTTCAGCACTTCGGCGATGCCTGATGGCGGCGCAAGGTTGGTTTCGGGCGCTGCAACCAGCGTGAGCGAGGTGGGAAACATAAAGCTCGCCGCCACCGCAATCACCGCCGCGCCAAACGTGCCGATTAAATACAGCAGCAAAATCGGGCGCATATGCGTTTGCGCGCCTTCGTTGTGCTGGGCAATCGCCGCCGTTACCAAAATAAATACCAAAAACGGCGCAACCGCTTTGAGTGCACCCACAAACAGGCTGCCCAAAATGCCAACAGTGGGCGCGGCCGATGGGATAAATTGCCCGATGATGATGCCAATTATCATGCCGATGATAATCTGCCAAATCAGACCGATGCGGTTGTACCACGCGGGTTTTGCAGCGGGTTGGTTCATGCGATGCTCCTTGAAATGTAAAGATTTAAGCGAGATTTGTTAAGAGTGGCTTGCATTGTAGGGGAAATTAAAATGGTTGGGCAATGGGAAATTGCACCCAAGCGGCGATTTATTTGCTGAGGCGGGGCAAAATGGTTTTCAGGCTGCCTCAGCGATACATCAGAGGCAGCCTGAAAACAGAATCCGTGTAAAAAACCTTGCACCCTATTTTTTCATAAGTTTACAATACAGTTACAGTAGTCGCTCAGCTAAACTGCCTTGCGCGATTGTTGTAGTTTGAAGCGATTGCCCGCTGCAAGCGGACAGCAGTACCGCCCGTTTGCTTATTCCAACCTACCAAATAGGAGTAAACACAAATGAAAGCAGCACGTTTCCACAACAAAGGCGATATTCGCATTGAAGACATCCCCGAACCCACCGTTGCCCCTGGCACAGTCGGCATCAAGGTGGCTTGGTGCGGCATCTGCGGCACCGACTTGCACGAATTTATGGAAGGCCCGATTTTCATTCCGCCTTGCGGCCATCCGCATCCCATTTCGGGCGAATCCGCGCCCGTTACCATGGGGCACGAATTTTCGGGTGTGGTGTATGCCGTGGGCGAAGGCGTTACCGATATTCAAGTGGGGCAGCACGTGGTGGTTGAGCCCTACATCATCCGCGACGATGTGCCAACGGGCGAAGGCAGCAATTACCATTTGTCCAAAGACATGAACTTTATCGGCTTGGGCGGCTGCGGCGGCGGTTTGGCAGAGAAAATCGCGGTCAAACGCCGCTGGGTGCACCCCATCTCCGATGCCATCCCGCTGGATGAAGCGGCATTGATTGAGCCGCTGTCGGTGGGGCATCACGCCTTTGTGCGCTCAGGCGCGAAAGAAGGCGATGTGGCGTTGGTGGGCGGCGCGGGGCCGATTGGCTTGCTGTTATCCGCCATTTTGAAAGCCAAAGGGCTTAAAGTCATCATTACCGAACTGAGCAAAGCGCGCAAAGACAAAGCGCGCGAAGCGGGCGTGGCAGACTACATTCTTGACCCCAGCGAGGTGGATGTGGTCGCCGAAGCGATGAACATCACCAACGGCAAAGGCGTGGATGTGGCGTTTGAATGCACCAGCGTAAACAAAGTGTTGGATACTTTGGTCGCCTCCATGAAGCCAACGGGCAAAGTGGTGATTGTGTCTATTTGGAGCAAACCCGCCACCATCAACGTGCACAGCGTAGTGATGAAAGAGCTGGACGTGCGCGGCACCATCGCCTACTGCAACGACCATGCCGAAACCATCAAGCTGGTAGAATCGGGCAAAATCAACCTGAAACCGTTTATCACGCAACGCATCAAGCTGGACGAATTGATTTCGGAAGGCTTTGAGCGGCTGATTCACAACAACGAATCGGCGGTTAAGATTATTGTGAACCCAAATTTGTGATGGCAATCGCCATATGATGAGGCAGCCTGAAAACCCAAATAGCGGTTTCAGGCTGCCTTATTGGTAGGAAACAAAACCGTTTGGTGTTGCGCCAAACGGTTTTTTGTTGGGGGGGAATGGGTTTTCAGGCTGAAACCTTTGCAAAATCCACAACCGATGGAGCATCGGCGGCTCGCCGACATCTTGGCGAACCAGTCATGTTCTGTTTAATCAGCCATTTGGCGGCGAGCCGCCGCCGTTCCATTTTAGATTTCAGGCTGCCTCATTAGTTAAATAAGTTGAACAAACCAAAGGCAGCCTGAAAACGCTTATTCTGGTTTTCAGGCTGCCTATCGTTTGAAATTAGTGGTCGCAAGCCGTGCGGTTCAACGCGCCATAACGCCCCACAATGCTTTGCAACTCGCCCGCCTCTTCGTTGCTCACCGACATAAACATAATATTCATGCGGGCAGAAGTTTGGCTGTCTCCCTCGCCGCCGCCCTGCACCACTTGGCGCGATGCCGCGTGCGGGAATTTGCCCAGCAAGCCTTTGATGCGGTGGTAGTCATCCTCGGGGATGCTCACGCGGGCGGAACAAGCGCGGTATTTGGCGCGCGGCTCGGCGGCTGCCGTTTGGGCTGTTTTGCCGCTGCCTGCCGACAGCGAAGCGCCCGTGTTGTTGGCGTTCGCATTGCGCTGCGGACGCACGGTGTTGGCGGTTCTGCCCACAATTTTGCCGATGGCGCTGCCTGCGGGCACGCCGTTGGTGGTTACTGTGCCGTTGGTGGAAACGGTGGTGGGCGTGCCGTTGCCTGTGTTAATGATGATTTGTTGTGGCGCTTGGGGTTGCTGCGGCGCTTGCACGACTTGCGGCTGCGGTTTTTTGGGATTCATGATTTTATTGCCAACAAATCCCGCAAACACGATGAGATTAAGCGCCACCAGCGTGGCAAATATCCACTTCATTCTTATTCCTTATGGGCTGGTTGATGCTCTAACCAGTTGATTAAGCCAAAAATTACGAGATTATCTACAATTTTTACCTTATTGTCCAAACTAAATGCTTCGGGCAGCGCTTCGGCAATTTTGCGCGCGCCGCCGCCTGTGATGATGAGGTCGGTGGGCTGATTGTGGTTGCGCTCTTTGAGCCTTGCGTGCATCAGCAAAATAGAGCCGCACACCGCGTCCATCATGCCCGTGGCGATGGCGTTGGCGGTGGTGGTGGGAAAGGGATAGCGCTGCCCTTCGGGGCGGTGCAGATTGGCGGTTTTTTGCAGCAGGGATTCGTGCATCAGGTGAAACCCCGGCATGATGCTGCCGCCGAGATAATGGTTGTCGGCGGTAATCGCGTCGATGGTTACGGCTGTGCCGCAGCTTACGACCACGCTGGCGTTGTGGCTGAACTTGCGGCTGCCCAGCGCGTTGAACCAGCGGTCTGCGCCGTGTTCTTCGTGGTTGCGGTAGTGGTTAACCATGCCGAGCGCATGGGGCATGGAAGTGAGCCATTCGATGGGGCGTTGCAAACGGTAGGCGACCGTTTCGCGTTTCGCCACGCTGCACACCGATGAGCCCACGATGCGGGTGTCGGATTGCCCGTATTCTGCCCATTCGTGCGCCAGGCGCGACAAATCGCGGTAAGGCGCTTGCCCTGTCCGCAGGATGACACCGTTTTCCACCCATGCCCATTTGAGACGGCTGTTGCCGCTGTCCAGCAAAAGATAATGGTGGCTGTTGGCGTGCAGTTGCTCGGGGCGGCGCAGGCTAATTTCGCCGCTGGCGATGTGTTGCACGCCGCCGTAGTCGGTTTGCAGGCGCAATTCGCCGCGTTCGGTTACGCCCAGCACCTGCCCGTATTGGGTGATTTGGTCGCCGTGCAATAAATAAACGGTTTGGTTTTGGTCGCGGTGCGCCGCTTCATAGGCAGCCTGAAACGGGGCAAAGCCTGCTTGCGCGAATTGAGTCAGATGGCTGTGCAATTCGTTGAGCAAAACGTTGAACACTTCGGCGGTGCTGTGTTTGGCGCTCGATGCAGCCTGAAAAGAGGTGCTGTTTTCCGCCTGCTCGGGCACAAGAAAATTGATACCGATGCCGATAACGGCGTGGGTTTGGTTGTTGCTGCGCACGGTTTCAATCAGAATGCCGCCCAGCTTGTCCATACCGATAACAAGGTCGTTTGGCCACTTGATTTGCGCGGCACAGCCCAGTTGCGACAAGGCGCGTTGGCAAGCGAGCGCGGCAACCAACGATAATGCGCCCAGCTCCGATTGTGGCTGCTCAAATGTCCATCCCATGCTAAACATCAGACATTCGCCCAGCTGGTTGTGCCAGCTTTTGCCTTGCTGCCCGCGCCCCGCATTTTGCGTGTGCGCAGCAATCACGTGCCGATGAATCAGGCAGCCTGAACGCGCATCGTCAAGCAATAATGTGTTGGTGGATGCGGTTTCAGGCTGCACTTGCACGTCAAACAAAGGATGTTGTGTGTTTTCAGGCAAGAGTGCGATGGCTTTGGCAAGTTTCCAGTAACCATCGTTTTGACGCAGCAAACTATGCAAATGCTGCGGCGCTTGTTGCCATAAGCCGTTGAGCTGGGCAGGCGTGGTTTGAGCAATTTGAGCAAGCTCGGTTACATGGCGGGGTTTGCCGTCTGATAATGCGGTTAATAGAAGCAAAAAGGACATAATTGATGAAAATAGAAAAAGGCTGGATTCTACACTTGTTTACGAGATTTAGGGCGGGCTAAACAGGGGACAAACCCTTCGTCTTGCCAAAACAAAACCGCCGCGACATTAAGTCATGGCGGTTCTTGTCGTTATTCCAGATTACTTAGCGGCATCAGCCTTATTGGCCTTATCAGCCTTAGACGCAGCAGGTTTGGGCGCCGCTTTGGGTTGGGAGGCAGGCGCAGCACCACCCACCGTCAATTCGCTTCTCAACTTATCCACCGTTTTTTGCCCGATACCGGGCACGTTTTTCAAATCATCCACTGATTTGAACGCACCATTTTTTTGACGGTATTCCACAATTGCCGTAGCTTTTTTCGCCTTAATGCCTTTCAGCGTACTCAGTTGCTCCACCGTTGCCGTGTTCAAATCAACCGCAGCCAGCGCAAAAGAAAAGCTCAACGAAGCCAGCACAGCCAAGAATAATTTTTTCAACATGATAAAATCTCCATAAAGTGATTTAAAACAAAAGCCGCATTCTATTTTCAAAGTATGCGTTATGCAAGCCAATCATTGCACCGTAGCAAATATATTTCACTTACAGGCTGCTGTAACAAATAAAATCAAACAGCACCCAAGACTAAACCCCTTTGGCTGTGATGGCAACCAAAGGGGTTTTGCATAAGGAG
>ERZ773060.344-NODE-344-length-17563-cov-6.09904_pt1 | contig 17563 bp, 16 predicted proteins | sample MGYA00580628_ERZ773060 | MGnify/ENA primary metagenome ERZ773060 (study PRJEB29015, sample SAMEA2738019) | human oral metagenome | biome: human oral; feature: human-associated habitat; material: dental | place: China | collected 2045 ... | reverse complement strand
TCCCCCTCCCCTGCAGGGCGCGCAGCGCCCGCAGCGGGGGAGGGCCGGGGAGGGGGTAGCGATATTATCGATAAACCGAAATTCTGCTTTTTCAATTATTTGCTGCCCTCACCCCAGCCCTCTCTCGCTACGCGAGCAATGCTTGTCCCACAGGGAGAGGGAGTATATCGGCGGTTTTACCTGCTCCCGTTCACACAAGAAAACAGGTTTTCCCAGACTCTAAACAGGCTCTAAAACTTTCGGTGAATGGCTATAGCCCACCGGAACCCCCATCACAAAAGGAATACCCCATGACAGACTTCCTCCACCGCCACACCCTGCACCTCACCCCGCTCTCCCCCCTCCACCTCGGCACCGGCGAAGACTACGAGCCCACCAACTACATCATCGCCGACAACGCCCTCTACGCCTTCGACCCGGCGCAAGCCGAACTCGACCCCGCGCAGCGCAACAAACTGCTCGGTGTCGCCAAAAGCGGCGACATCCAGCGCATCCAGCAATACTTCGCCGACAACCCCGACCCCTTCCGCGCCGCCGCGCACAGCATCAGCAGCGTCAGCCCGGCACTGGCCAGCGAATACCACAAAAGCCTCGGCAAAGTCGTCCAGCGCGAACAACGCGGCAACCTCGTCTTCAACCGCCTCAACATCGAACGCACCGCCACCAACCCGCACAACCACACACCGCTCATCCCCGGCAGCGCCCTCAAAGGCTGCCTGCGCACCGCGCTGATGGAAATGCGCAGCGAAAAACAGCCGCCCGCCACCTTTCACCTGAGCAACCCGCTCAAAGAAAAACGCGAACAACTGCGCTACGAAGAAGACCTGCTCGGCAGCTTCGCCACCGACCTGCTCCGCCTCGTCAAACCCGCCGACCTCAACGCCAGCGGCGACATCGCCACCCACATCTGCTACGCCACCAACCACAAAAAAAAGAACATCATCGGCAAAGACGGCCGCCCCGTAGCGGGCAAAGGCGTCACCGGCCGCCGCGAAACCATCCAGCACGGCCAATACCGCGCCTTCAGCGGCGCGCTCACCCTGCACAGCCTGCTGCTTGACCACCGGCCGTGCCTCAAAAACCCGGAAAAAAACCTGCCCGGCGAACCCCGCCCCGACCTCGCCCGCCTCATCCGCGCCGCCAACCACTACCACCTGAGCCGCTACAAAAAAGAAAACGAGCTGCTCCTCGAACGCGGCCTCGTTGCGCCCGCATGGCAGCGCAGCACCGAACAACTGCTACGCCAGCTCGTTCCCCAATTCGACGCCGGCACCGTCCTCCTCGTCCGCCTCGGCAAAAACGGCGGCGCGGAAGCCAAAACCCTAGAAAAATACGCCCAAATCAAAATCATGGGCGCGAAAGGCGCCAAACCCACCTACGAAAAGCACACCAAAACCGTCTGGCTCGCCGCCGAAAACACCAGCGACCAACACAACCTCCTCCCCTTCGGCTGGGCGCTGATCGAAATCGACCCAACAGACGACAACGCCGCCCTGCGCGACTGGTGCCAACAAAACAGCGCCCACCTCAAAGATACCGCCGCCCTGCGCGACAAACTGCACGCCGCGCAAACCGCCAAAGCCGAACAGGCGGCAAAAAACGCCGCCAAAGCCGCAGCCCAGGCCGCCGCCGTCGCCGCCGAACAGGCAGCGGAGCAGGCCGAAGCCGCACGCCTTGCCGCCCTGCCCGCACACGAACGCCTCGCGCATGACATCCTCACCCGCCTCAGCGAACACAGCAAAACCTACAGCGACCGCAACCAGGACAAAAACCTCGCGCTGCACCGCGACATCCTCGCTACCCTCGAACAGGCACACGGCGAACTGGACAGCGCCAGCCAAAAACAACTCGCCGAACTGCTGCCGTACAAAAAACTGGACAGCGCCTGCAAAGGCTTCTACAGCGGCAAAAAAGAAAAAGACATCAAGGCCGCCCTGCAAAAACTGCGCGGCGGATAAACCCGGCGGGCGGGACTTGACCCGGCGCCGCCCGCGCCCCGCCGCTCTGCTCCCTCCCCCGGTGGGGGAGGGCTGGGGTGGGGTTTGCCCGTTTCCCCGCCGATGCCCTGTAGCCATGCCGTAGGTCGGCCATTCATGGCCGACAACAAAAAAACGTCGGGCACAAGTACCCGACCTACGAAACAATGTCAAAACACCCGCCGCCGTCCGCGCCCCGCCGCTCACCCGCCGCTCCGCCCCCTCCCCCGGTGGGGGAGGGCTGGAGTTTGCCCGTTTCCCCGCTGATGCCCTGTAGCCATGCCGCCGGTCGGCCATTCATGGCCGACAACAAAAACTACGAAACGATGCCAAAATACTGCCCGCAACCCGCCAACCCTCATCCCAAAACCATGCTCCTCAACCTCCCCGCGACCCTGCCCATCGCCCGCTACCGCTACACCTTCACCATCACCCGCACCCTGCAATCGCCCGCCTACATCGGCTCGGCGCTGCGCGGTGCCTTTGGTCATGCCCTGCGCCGTGCCAGCGTGCCGCGCGGCCACCGTCCCGAACCCGAACTGCTGCAACATACCCCCTACACCCACATCTTTGAACCTGCGCCGCGCCCGGACATCGGCCTCGCCAACCCGGCGACCATCCCGCCGCCGTACAGCATCGAACCCGCCCGCCTCGACGACCGCCACGACTACCCGCCCGGCAGCCAGTACCAGTTCAGCCTCGTCCTCATCGGCCGCGCCCGCCATTACCTGCCACTCATCAGCTACGCCTGGCAACAGGCCTTCCGCACCGCCGAAGGCATCGCCCGTGGTCAGGGCGAACTCGCCGCCATCGCCATCGAACGCGAAGACGGCTGGCAAGAGCTCTACGACGGCGAACGCATCGCCGAACACGACAACCACATCACCCTGCCTGACACCGTCCCCGACCGCCTGACGCTGCGTCTCCTCACCCCGCTGCGCCTGCAACACAACGGCGTGGCACTGGGCGTGGAGCGCATTGACGCGCAGACACTGCTGACCCAACTGCAACGCCGCCTCTCGCTCACCGCGCAAATCCACCTCGGCATCACCCCGCAGGCCGACTACCTCGCCCTCAAAAACCAGGCGGCACAAGTGGCAAGCCACAAAAACCTGCGCTGGTACGACTGGCAACGCTACTCCAACCGCCAACAGCGCCATATGCACCTGGGCGGCGTTATCGGCGACTGGGAACTGGCGGGACTTGCCCCGGAGCACGCCCGCGCCCTGCAAATCGGCCAATGGCTGCATCTGGGCAAAAACACCACCTTCGGCCTTGGCCGCTACACCCTCACCGAACACCCATGAGCAACTGGTTCATCAGCCGCCATCCCGGCGCCATCGCCTGGATAAAAGAACAACCGCAGTGGCACATCGACCACTACCGCGACCACCTTGACCCGGACGAAATCGCCCCCGGCGACACCGTCATCGGCACCCTGCCGCCGCACCTCGCCGCCGCCGTCTGCGCCAAAGGCGCGCAGTGGTACGCCTTGCAATTGCCGCAAGAAGCCGAACGACGCGGCAGCGAATACAGCGCGGCGGAAATGCGCGCGATGGGCTGCACCCTCCAGCGTTACCACATCTACAAAACCTGACAGGAAAACATCATGCACAAATACAATATCCACGTCTGCATCGTCTCCGACCAGCCCATCCCCAACTACGTCCCCGTGCTGGACAACACCTTTCGCCCGCGCGAAGTCATCCTGCTCGTCACCGGGCGGATGCGCGCAAAAGCCGACGCCCTCGCCCACACCCTGAAAACCCGCTGCGGCGTCAAAACACGACAAATCGCCATCGCCAGCGAATACGATATGCAGGAAATGGAAGACAAAGTACTGGGCGAACTCATCGCGCTGGACGAGGCCAAAGAAAACATCGCCCTGAACCTCACCGGCGGCACCAAACTGATGGCCATCGCCGCCTACCGCACCTTCCACGACGCGGGGTACCCTGCCTTCTACTTCACCGCCACCAGCAACGAAGTGCTGCTGCTCGACAACAACGAATGCCTCACCCTGCAACCGCCCAAAATCAAAATCGAAGACTACCTGCGCCTGCACGGCTACCAAATCGCCGCCAACAACCAGCTACAACACAGCGTGCCGCGCGAACGGCAAGCCATCGGCGAAGAACTCGTTCAGCGCCACCCGTATTACACCGATGCCATTACCGCCCTGAACGGCATCATCAGCAAAGGCCGCGCCCAAAATCGCAAAACCCTCACCTTTGCCAAAAGCGAGAGCTGGGGCGCACTCGATGACCTGATCGACCTCCTCGCCCGCCACGACCTGCTCAAAACCGATGGCGACAAAATCACCTTCACTGACGAAGACAGCCTGCGCTACGCCAACGGCGGCTGGCTTGAAGAATACACCTTTCACCTTGCCGCCAGCCTGCCGGACATCCAGGACATCGCGCTCAACGTCCAAATCGAAAACGCGGGCAACCCGCACCAGCCGAACGAACTGGACATCGCCATCCTCAGCCACAACATCCTCTTCGTACTCGAATGCAAAACCGCCAACCTCAAGGCGGACGAAAAAACGCAAAACGCGCTTTACAAACTTGAGACACTGAAAAAACTCGGTGGCCTGCGCACCCAAACCGCCTTTATCTCCTACCGCGAACTGCCGCGCGAAACCCGCGACCGCGCCAAAGGCGCCGGCATCGAAATCATCGAACAAAAAGACCTGCACGGCTTCAAAACCCTGCTGCACAAATGGATGGCGCGACAATAGCCGGGGGACACCGCCCGTCACTGCCGCCGGATTGCCGTCCGCACAACAAAGCGTTGCCCGCACACCCACCAGAGGCGGTTTACAATTGCTCATAACACAATGATTTTATTCGTAGGTTGGGTTAGGAGCTGTTTACAATTGAAAAATCCCCCTCCCCAGCAGGGCGCGCAGCGCCCACAGCGGGCGGGCGCCGTGCGTAGGGTGTATGGCGGCGTAGCCGACGTGCACGCGGGAATTTGACATCGGCAAACGCGTGCGTGCCTGCGGCATACACCCTACGAATTAATGGTGTAACTCACAAAATCGTCGCCACGCAACCGCATTGGATTGGGCGTGTTTACGGCTGAATGGTAAACAGCCTCTAACCCAACCTACGGGTTTACGGCTATAAGCAGCCCCGGGGGATGGCTATACGCTTCCGGCCGGATGCCATACGGGAATCTCCGGCGGCGGGCGGATGCAGCGCGATGGTGAACCGCCTGCGGTTGGCGGTAAAATCGCGGGCATCTTTTCACGGAATGCTGTCATGAATCCCCGAAACCATCGCCATTTTCTCGCCGTCTGGATAGACAAGTGTCTGTCTGCGCTGGTGATTCTTCTCACCGGCGCGCATTCGCAGCCCCTGCCGCATTTGCGCGCCCGCGCCGCCGCTGGTCGCGTTTTTTATGCCAATCACAACAGCCACGGCGATTTTATGCTCATCTGGGTATCGCTGCCGCGGCTGCTGCGGCGGCAATTGCGCCCGGTCGCTGCCGCCGATTATTGGCTGAAGTCGCCGTTGCGCCGTTTTATCGCGCTGAAGGTGTTCAATATGGTGCTGGTCGCGCGCCAGAGCGGCGAGCCGCAGGCGGCGGTGTTGCAGATGGCGGAGGCGATGGACGCGGGCGCCGATTTGTTGATTTTCCCGGAGGGGACGCGCAATGCCAATGACAATGTGCTGCTGCAGCCGTTCAAGAGCGGGCTGTATCACCTCGCCATGGCGCGGCCGGAGTGCGAGCTGGTGCCGGTGTGGATTCACAATATTCAGCGCGTCCTGCCCAAGGGCAGACTGCTGCCGGTGCCGATGTTGTGCAGTGTGCGCTTCGGCCAGCCGTTCCGCGGCGGCGATTTCCCGGAGAAGGAGGATTTTCTCGCTTTCGCCCAGGCGACGTTATTGGCGCTGCAACCGGTGTTGCGGCAAGAGGAGCGCGGTTTATGAACGAGCACGTTATCGCGTGGCTGTTTGCCACGATGTTGTTGATTTTGTTGGCGGCGAGCGGCACGACGCACTGGCTCATTGCCCGTCGTGGCGCGACGCCGACGCTTGCCAATCTGCGCGCGCGCGTTCATGCGTGGTGGTGGATGTCGGCGGTGCTGGCGGCGGCGTTTACCGTCGGTCGCGGCGGCACGGTGTTTTTGTTCTGGCTGGTGTCGTTTTTTGCCCTGCGCGAGTTTCTCTCGCTGGTGTACAGCCGCCGCAGCGATTACCGGGTGATGGTGCTGTGTTATTACTTCATTCTGCCGCTGCAATATGTGCTGGTGTATGCGGGCAATCTCGGCCTGTTCGCCACGTTTATTCCGGTTTATGCCTTTCTTTTTATGCCGATTGCCGCCTCGCTTTCCGGCGACAGCCGCTTTTTCCTCGCGCGCGCGGCGACGGCGCAATGGGCGGTGATGATTAGCGTCTATTGCATCTCGCATATTCCGGCGCTGCTCAATCTGCGCATTCCCGGCTACGACCACAATATTCTGCTGCTGCTGTTTCTCGTGGCGGTGGTGCAGGCGAGCGACGTGCTGCAATTTGTGTGGGGCAAGCTCTTTGGCCGCAAGAGGATTATGCCGACGCTGTCGCCGTCGAAAACGGTCATCGGCACCGTCGGCGGGGTGTGCAGCGCGGCATTGCTCGGCGGCGCGCTGTATGCGATTACGCCATTTTCCCCGGCGGAGGCGATTTCCATCGCGTTTATTGTCAATGTGATGGGTTTTCTCGGCGGTCTCGTCATGTCGGCTATCAAGCGCGACCGCGGCGTCAAGGACTGGGGGCATCTCATCGAAGGCCACGGCGGGATGCTTGACCGCATGGATTCGCTTTGCTTTGCCGCGCCGGTGTTTTTCCACTGCGTGCAGTATTTTTGGGCGGTGTGAGGCGGTTGGCGCAACGGTGAGATAACCGGAGGATTTTTATGAATGCAATCATAGAGCTGGATGAAAAATTGCAACAGCGCGCCCAACGGCTGGCAGATGCGCAACAGCGCCCGCTGCATGGCCTGTTGCAGGACGCCATCGCGCATTACATCGAGCAGGAGGAAAAGCGGCAGTCTTTTTATGAAGACGCGCAGCGTGCCTGGTCGGCCTGGCAACGCGACGGCTTACACCTGACCGAAGCCGAAGCGGATGACTGGCTGGCAAGGCTGGCGCGGGGCGAGGATGGCGAGATACCGCCGTGCTACAACGGATGCGGATGATTCGGCGTGACAGGGCGGTGGCGGCAAAGTCATGGATGTTATTCCTTCCCAACGCTTTCTCTCGCTTCGCAGGGATAAGGAGCTGAATGGTAAACAGCCCTGATTCTCTGAGACCTGTTCAAAATCTGGTTATCCACATAAATTTGAATTGTTACGCCGAATTTCCCCCTCCCTTGCAGGGCGCGCAGCGCCCGCAGCGGGGGAGGGACGGGGTGGGGGGAGCGATATAGATTATGAACTGAACTTACTGTTTTTCAATGGCTTTGTTGTCCTTACCCCAGCCCTCTCTCTTGCTTCGCAAGCAATGCTTGTCGCTGCGCGAGCCGTCCCAGTCCCACAGGGACAAGCATTGTTCGCGTAGCGAGAGAGGGGGCATATTAGCTGTTTTCCCGGTTTTCATTTCCCTACACAAGCATACGGAAAAATGCGATTCCCCAAAAATTTGAACAGGTTCTGAAAATTGGCGATAACGGGATGACCCCGGCAACAAAAAGCCCGCGCGGTGGCGGGCGGTGTGTGAGTTATTCGTTTTTTGGGATTCAGGGTTTGAGGCAGCCGGCGAGGTTGTCGGCGAGGTTGGTGAGGAGCTGGCGGTACATCGTCTTGCCGGGGGCGAGGTCGGCGCCGACCGGGTCCAGTACCGCGGTTTTGACGTTGCCGTCTGCCGCCAGTTTGGTGACGATTTTCGCCGGGAATTGCGGTTCGCTGAAGAGGCAGACGATTTTGTGGTCGGCAATCATCTGGTGCAGTTCGCTGATGCGTTTCGCGCCCGGTTCGTGTTCGGGGTCAACGCGCACGGTGCCGACGGCGTCGAGGTCGTAGTCCTGTTCAAAATACTGGTAGGCGTCGTGGAAGACCATGAACGGGCGTTTTTGTACCGGTTGCAGTTTTGTCGTGAGGCCGGTTTTCAGCGCATCGAGGTCGGCGGCGGCCTTGGCGGCGTTGTCCCGGTATTTGGCGGCGTTGGCGGGGTCAATGGCGGCCAGTTCGGTCGCGGTTTGCTCAAGCAGCAGTTTGCTGCGGGCGATGCTCAGCCAAAGGTGCGCGTCGTAGGCGCCGTGGTGGTGGCCGTGATGGTCATGGCCATGTTCGTGGCCGTGTTCATGTTCGTGGTGGTGATGGTCGCCGTGGTCGTGGTCATCATCGTCGTCGCCTTCTTCCCACATTCCGCCGTGGCGGGTCGGCAGCGGGTAGAGGTTGGGCAGCGCCGCCCATTCGATGCTGTGCTCTTTGGCGCTTTTTTTGAGCAGCGGCGGCATGAAAGTTTCAAGTTCGTGGCTGACGTAGAGGACGAGGTCGGCTTCGGCGACGTTTTTCGCATCCGCCGGTTTCATCTGGTAGCCGTGCGGCGAGCCTTGTTTGATGAGCAGTTCGGGTTCGCCGACGCCGTCCATCACCTGCGCGACCAGCGAGTGCAGCGGCTTGATGGTGGTGACGACTTTCGGCGCGGCGTAGGCGTGGCAGGCGATGCCGACGAGGGCGGCGAGGAGGATGTGTTTCATGTGTGGTCTCCGGTTTTGTTGTTTCAGGTGAAAAGCCTGCGCGGGACTCCGGGCAGGCTTTGCTTGGCGCAACAGGATACGCTTCTTGCGACGGGGTAACGGTTTTTTTGTTTCTATCATTGTTATGTATGAAGAAATCCCCCGCACATGGCGGGGATTTTTTTTAGAGCCTATTTAGAGTCTAGGAAAAGCTGTTTTCTTGTGTGAATGGGAGCCGGTAAAACCGCCGATATACTCCCTCTCTCGCTACGCGAGCAATGCTTGTCCCTGTGGGACTGGGACAGCTCGCGCAGCGACAAGCATTGCTTGCGACGTAGAGGATTGGGGTGAGGGCAGCAAACAATTGGAAAAGCAGAATTTCGGTTTATCGAGAATATAGCCCACCCCCACCCTAACCCTTCCCCGCTGCGGGCTTCGCCCTGCGGGGGAGGGGACAATTGGCGCAACCATTCAAATTTGTGTGGATGGCCGGGATTTTGAACAGGTTCTAAGGGGCAAGCATAGGGTACGCCTCGGCACAACGTAAATGGAATGCCGGTTAGCAATCGCGGATTGGTTGTTGTGTCCGGTATTTTTTTCGTCGGGCGTCAATGCCAGACCCATTTGTTCATGGATGGTTTTCCGGTGGGGCGAGCTCCACGTCATCTATAGCCATCCACCGAAAGTTTCATACCATGCCGGCTTTCCATACGGCCGCATATCACCTCCTGCGTTGCTCATTGTGTAAAACTTTGAGTGTATCGCTATATTAAAAAATCCCGCCGAAGCGGGATTTTTGGTGGTGTTCTGAAATGTATGCTGGCCAAAGATGTTTAACGTGCATCGGCGGTAGTGTTATTGATGCTCCCCCCTCCCCCAATTTTCTCCCGCTGCAGGGGCTGACGCACCTTGCGCGGGAATGGGCGATGGCAACGGGCTGATTTTTGCCGCGCGGCGGGTTGTCAGCATTCTTTTCTGGACGCCACCGGATGTTTCTTGCAAAAGCAGCTCAGTCAATGCCCACCAGCCGCTTGCCTTCGGGGTAGCGCACGTCGTAGCTGTTTTCAATGCGCAGGGTGTCGCCGGGGTTGAGGTGTTTTTCCCAGAGGACGATGCCGCGTACGTTTTCGACGTTTTCTTGATCCGGTTTGGGGCTGAATTTGGGCTCAACGGTGACGTCGCTTTGGCTGGCAATTGGCAGGCGCGCGTAGAGGCGCACCGCGCGCGGGATTTTGCCGCTGTTGCGCAGGGTGACGGTCTGCCGTTTTTCCATGCGGTCTTTGAGAATGAGGCCGTTGCCGATGTTGTAGCCCGGCGGGATGCTGTATTGCACTTCGGTGTGCGGGTCTTCGCCGAAGCTCATGATTTGTCGGCTGCGCTCCAGCATGGTGCGGTCCAGCCGCATTTGTCCGATGCGGTTGCCGTCGCGGAAGAAGTTGGTGTAGCCGGGGTAGAAGCCGTAGCCGTCCGGCTGTTGCCATTCGGCGACGAGCAGCGCCCTGCTTTCGACCCAGGCGTAGGCGGCGCTGTAGAGTTTGGTGCGGCTGCGGTTCTGCCAGTAGGTGAGCTGGTAGCGGTCGCGCGAGGTGGCGAGGTTGTGCCGTCCGGGGATTTTGACGTCGAAGTCCACGCCGGAGATGGCGACGTCGTTTTCGCTCGCGGTCGCTTCGTTTTTGTCGGCGCTGGCGACGGTCGGGCTGTTGTTTTTGGCGGTGGTCGCGCCGATGCCAAAGGGCGCGTTGTTTTCGCCGAGGACGGCGGCGACGGTGCGGTCGGCGACGGCGACGTTGGTGCTTTGCAGCACCGGGGTGTCCTGGTAGTCCGGCGGGGCGAAGGAGAGGCTGACTTCGACGTTGTCCCAGTCCAGTCCGCTTTGCTGGACGACTTGCGCGTAGGCGCGGATATCCAGTTCGCCGTTTTCGGTGTTGAGGGAGAATTCGCTGTAGGGTTGCCAGTAGGCCTTGTCGGTGCGTTCGCGCAGGGTGAGGGTGACTTCGCCGATGCGGTCGCTGTAGATGTCGAACACGCCCGCGTACTGGCGGCTGTCGCGTCCCTTGTTTTGCCAGACGAGTTGTTCTTTGAGCTGGCGCAGTTCGTCCTGCTGTTCGCGTTCGGTTTTGAGCAGGTCTTCACGCAGGCGGGCGAGGGTGTCGAGCTGGCGCTGTACTTCGCTGACCGAGCTGCCGTGGCCTTGTAGGCGCTGGATGAGGGCGCGGCTCATGTCGCGGTTGTCTTCGATGCTTTGCCGGGTGATGGTCAGCGCCTGTTCGGCTTCGTCCGCCTGGTGCACCAGCGGCTCGGTCGCGTCCTGCGCGGGCAATGGCCGCATTCCCTGGCCGGTGAGGCGCGCGCCGTCAATGCCGAGCGAGACGTTGGCGATGTTGTCGCTGAGCAGCGGCGAGACGATGATGCGGTGTGCGCCGGGCTTGTGCACGGTGACTTTCGCTTCGCGGACCAGTTCGGCTTCGCGGTTGTAGAGTCTGGCGGTGACGACCGGCGCGTCCAAGTAATAGTCTTCGGCGCGGACGATTCCGGTCGTCAGAACAGTCAGCAGGATTGCCAACCATAGACGCATGATTTCATTCCTCGTTTTGCAAAAACGCGGCTATGATAACAGATAGGCTTTCCATCCTGTCATTTTCCTGCAATGAATGCCGCCACTTGCGCGCAGAGGATGCGCCACAACTCGCGCTGCGCGCCGACGCTGGCCCAGGCGTTGTGCGGGGTGAAGATGACGCGCGGGTGGTCGCGCAGGGTGAGCAGCGGTTCGTCCGCAGGTGGCGGTTCGTCGGGGAAGACGTCGCTGACGTAGCCGAGCAGTTTGCCCGCGTTCAAGGCGGCGACGACGGCGGCGCTGTCGGCGACCGGGCCGCGTGCCATGTTGAGAATCAGCGGCTGGCGCTGGCACAGGGTGAGGGTGTCGGCGTTGAGCAGGTGAAACGAGGCGTCGTTGAGCGGGCAATGCAGGCTGATGATGTCGGCACGGGCGAAAACGTCGGCAAATGGCGTGTAATCCGGCGAACGCGGCGCGGCGCCACGGCGCTCCGCCCACAGTACTTCCATGCCGAAGGCGCGCGCGATTTCCGTCACCCGCCGTCCGATGTTGCCGGTGCCGACGATGCCGAGCGTCTTGCCGGCGAGGTCAATAATCGGCAGTTCATTGAGGCAGAAGCGGCCATCGCGCTGCCAGTCGCCGTCAATCACCGCCTGATGGTAGGGAATGATGCCGCGCAGCGCGGCGAGAATGACGGCGAAGGTATGCTCGGCGACGGAGGTGGTCGAATAGCCGGCGACGTTGGCGAGCTGCACGCCGTGCGCCTTGCACGCCTCGGCATCGACATTATTGACGCCGGTGGCGGCGACCTGAATCAGCTTGAGTTCGGGCGATTGGGCGATGATGTCGCGCGTCAGCAATACCTTGTTACTGATGGCAATTTGCGCGCCACGCAGACGCTCAACCACGGTGGCGGTGTCGTTCGGCGTGGCATCAAACACCTGCCAGTCGCTGACGCCTTCCGGCGCGGGCAGGTCGATGGATGGCGAGAAGGTGTTGCGGTCAAGAAATACGGCTTTCATGCGGGTCTCCGATGCGGGTTAAGGGGGCGGTCATCTTATCGCAACTGTCTCCCCCACGGCACGCGCTGCCTCGTCCTGCTGCGTTTCGCTTTTTCACCGGTTTCGCCCGATATAATGGCTAGTCTTCGCCGTTACCGGCCCCAGCACATCATCTTTTTTGTCAGAGGAGCAACCATGCCTGTTTTCACGCCCACCGGCGAACTCGATCCCTTTCTTCACGTCAGCCTGCGTCGCGGCGAGAGCATTTATTGCGAGAGCGACGCGATGGTGATGATGGAGGCCAATCTTGAGCTGCGCGGGCAGATGCAGGGCGGCTTTTTGAGCGCGCTCACCCGTCGCCTGGCCAATGGCGAGAGCTTTTTCCAGCAGCATATTCGCGCCGAACGTGGCGACGGCGACTGTCTGCTCGCGCCGATGATGCCGGGCGGGATTGAGGTGCTGGACGTCGGCAAGAGCCAGTACAACCTCAACGACGGCGCCTATCTCGCCGCCAGCGAGCGGGTGCAACTCACCGCGCGGATGCAGAGCCTCGGCACCGCACTCTTTGCCGGTACCGGCGGCTTTTTCATCGGGCAAACTTCCGGCGAGGGGCAGATTGTGATTAACGGCTTTGGTTCTCTCTTTACCCTCGAAGTCACGCCACAAAGTCCGGTCATTATTGACAACGGTCACGTCGTCGCCTGGGACAGCAGGCTGCATTATGAATTGTCGGTGACGACCGGTGCGAGCCGCGGTATGCTCGGCAACCTGGTCAACAGCGTCACCAGCGGCGAGGCGGTCGTGCTGAAGTTCAGCGGTAGCGGCAAGGTGATTCTCTGCTCGCGCAATGCCAACAGTTTCCGCTCGTGGGCGAAGCAGTAATGCCCGCATGACACGCATAAAAAAGCCCGCGGTTGCGGGCTTTTTCGTATCTGGCCATTAGCGGTTGTCGTGGAAGTTGCGTTCCTGCCGCTCGGCGATTTCCTTGCAGTCGATGCAGAGCTCGGCGGTCGGTCGCGCTTCGAGGCGGCGGAAGCCGATTTCTTCGCCGCAGCGTTCACACCAGCCGAAGTCTTTGCGGGCGATGCGCTCCAGCGCGCGGTCGATTTTGTGCAGCAGTTTGCGTTCGCGGTCACGGGTGCGCAGCTCCAGCGAAAACTCTTCTTCTTGCGTGGCGCGGTCGTTGAGGTCGGCGGTCGGCGCGCGGTCATCACGCAGATGTTCTTTGGTGCGGTCGCTGTCGGTGACGATTTCGTTTTTCCAGTCGGTCAGCAGCCGGGTGAAGTGCGCGAGCTGCGCATCGCTCATGTATTCTTCGCCTTTCTTTGGGGTGTAGTGGGTTTTGGCTTTGAATTCTTTGGCCATTTTCGCTCTCCTGCGTGTTGTCTGTGAAAATTGGCGGCGCATGGTAGCGGAGCATTTCGTGCTTGTAAATGGTAAATGTTTTAGGGTTTGGCAGCGCGTTTCCGCCCCGCGCGGGTGTGTATCAGCACAGCGAAGTAGAGGATGCCGGCGACGCCGATGATGGCCGGGCTGACCGGCAGGTCGGCGTTGTAGGCGAGGATGAAGCCGCAGATGGTGGCGATGGCGGCGAGGACGGCGGCGATGGTGGCGCTTTGTTCCGGGGTTTTGGCGAGGCGGTTGGCGGTGTTTGCGGGCACGATCAGGAGCGCGATGACCAGCAGCAGGCCGAAGTATTGCACGGTGGTGCCGATGAAGAGGCCGATGAGCAGCAGGAAGACGAGGTCGTATTTGTCGCTCGCCGGGTATTCGGTTTTGGCAATGGCGGGGCTGGTGGTCATGAGGATGAGCGGTTGCCACAGCGCGCGCAGGGTGAGGAGCGAGACGGCGGCGGCGATGGCGATGGTGACGAGGTCGCGCGGCGTGGTGGCGAGGATGTCGCCAAAGAGGTAGGCGAGCAGGTCGGTGCGCACGTTTTCCATTTGCGACATCACCAGATAGCCCAGGGCGAGGGCGATGTGCGACAGGCTGCCGAGGATGTTGCTCGGATTTTCCCGCCCGCTGCGTTCGATGAGGTGGAGCAGCAGCACCAAAAGCAGGGTGATGCTCCAGATGCCAACGGCGGGCGGCAGGCCGAGCCAGAGGGCAAGGGCGATGCCGAGCAGCGAGGCGTGCGACAGCGCTTCGCCGAAGTACACGAGGCGGCGCCAGCCGATAAGCGCGCCGATGGGGGCGGCGGCGGTGGCGGTGGTCAGGGCGCAGAGGCAGGGGATGAGGATGTATTGGTAGAAGAACATGGGGTTATTGATGGGTTTGATGCCCTCCCTCACAGGGGGAGGGAGCCGTTTTGTGGAAAGGGGCTTTTATAGATGTCTGTGGTCATGATGGTGCGCGTAGATGCCGATGGCGTCGAGGTGGCCGCCGTCGCCGAGCATATGGCGGAAGGCGGGATTGCTGGCGACCGCTTCCGGGCTGCCGTGACAGCAGATGTGGCGGTTCAGGCACAAAATGTGGTCGCTCGCCGCCATCACCAGATGCAAATCGTGGCTGACCATCAGCACGGCGGCGCGTGTGCCGCGTTGCCAGTCGCGGATGGTCTGGTAATAGTCGCCGAGCGCGACCGGGTCGATGCCCGCCGCTGGTTCGTCCAGCACGATAAGGTCGGGCTGGCGCAACATCGCCCGCGCCAAGAGCAGGCGCTGCGTTTCGCCGCCGGAAAGCGTTTGCAGCGGCGTATCGAGCAGATGGGCGATGTTCAGCCGCGAAAGCCACGGGCTTTCTGCCGCCTGCGGGATGTCGCGCAGGAAACGGCGCGCGGTCATCGGCAGGTCGGCAGGCGGGTGGAATTTTTGCGGGACAAAGCCCATTTTCAGCCACTTGGCGCGGGTAATCGTACCGCCGGTCGGGCTTTTATGCCCCAGAATTAGCGCGAGCAAGGTGCTTTTGCCCGCACCGTTCGGGCCGACAATGGTGAGGATTTGGTCGCGCCCGATGGTAAAAGTGATGTCGTGTAGAATGTCGCGCCCGTTGGCGGCGAAGGCGACGTTGGCGAGGGAGATGAGCGGCATGAGTGAGGGGGTAAAAAACAATGTTATATGTTAGCCATTTTGCGCGGCAGAACCAATGCTGATGCGGGTTGGCGTCGCCGTGCCACGCCCGCTTTCGGGCAGTTTCGATTACCTTTGTCATGAACCGGTCGCGGTCGGCGCGCGGGTACGGGTGCCGTTTGGCCGGGGGCGGGTGATTGGCGTCGTCGTCAGCATTCAGGAAGATGCGACCGATGACGGCACGCTGAAGACGGTGGAGCGCGTGCTCGACGACGCGCCGCTCTTGGACGCGCCGCTGCTCAAATTGCTGCATTTTGCCGCGCGCTACTACCAGCACCCGCTCGGCGAAGTGGTGCAGGCGGCGTTACCGAAACTGCTGCGCGAAGGACGGGCGACCACGCGCGAGCTACCGCGCGACTGGTGCATTACCGCCTCCGGACGCGACGCACTCGCCGGGCGGCTTGGCGGCAAACAGGCCGCCGTCCTCACCGCCCTGAGCGAATGCGAACAGCCTGAAGCCGCACTACGCGCCGCGCACCATTGCAATGCAGGCTGGTTGCGCGATTTGGAAAAACGTGGCTGGATTGCCCCGCGCGCCCATTGGCAAGGACTTGCCGCCGCACCCGCCCCCGCGCCGACGCTCAACGCCGCGCAAGAAGCCGTCCTCGCCGCCCTGCCCGCCAGCGGCTTTAAGGCGACGCTGCTCGATGGCGTCACCGGCTCCGGCAAAACCGAAATCTACATCCGCTGGATTGAGCGCTTGACCCAAGACGGCGGCCAGGTGCTCTTGCTCGTGCCGGAAATCGGCCTCGTGCAAACCCTCGCCGCCCGCCTCGCCGCCCGCCTCGGCGAACGCATTGCTGTGCATCACTCGGCGCTGGCCGACGGCGCCCGCCTCGAACAATGGCTGGCGGTGCGCGCCGGCGACGCACAAGTGCTGGTCGGCACCCGCTCCGCCGTCTTCGCCCCCTGCGCGGCGCTGCGCGGCATCATCATCGACGAAGAGCACGACGCCGCCTACAAACAGCAGGACGGCTTCCGCTACCACGCGCGCGACCTTGCCCTGAAACGCGCGCAACAAGCGGGCGTGCCCATCCTCCTCGGCTCGGCGACGCCGTCGCTGGAAAGCTATCACCAGGTCTGGCGCGGCAACTGGCAACAGCTGCGCCTGCCCGCCCGCGCCGCGACCACCGCCCTGCCCGCCATTCACCTTGAAAACATGGACGGCGCAGCGGCGAGCGGCGGCCTCAGCCACGAACTCATCCGCGCCATGCGCCGCACCCTTGCGGGCGGCGGCCAAACCCTGCTTTTCCTCAACCGCCGGGGCTACGCGCCGCTGTTGCGCTGCGACGACTGCGACTGGCAGGCCAGTTGCGACGCCTGCGACGCGCTGCTCACCGTGCATACCGCCAGCCACCAACTGCAATGCCACCACTGCGGCCGCGTCCAACCGCTGCCGACGCGCTGCCCCGCCTGCCACGGCGACCACCTGCAAATGCTCGGCCTCGGCACACAGCGGCTCGAACAAAGCGTGGCGCGGCAATTCCCGCAGGCGCGCGTGCTGCGCATCGACAGCGACGCTTACAGCACCAGCCGCCAATTTGAAGCGGCGCTGGCACAAATACAGGCGGGCGCGGTGGACATCATCCTCGGCACCCAATGGCTTGCCAAAGGCCACCACTTCCCCCGGCTGCACCTCGTCGCCGTGGTCGATGCCGACCAGGCGCTGTACAGCCTCGACTATCGCGGCGAAGAACGGCTGGCGCAACTGCTGGTACAAGTCGGCGGCCGCGCCGGACGCGAAAGCGCAGGCCAGATTTGGATACAGACGCGCCAGCCACAACACCCCGTCTTCACCGTGCTGGACGTGCCCTACGAAAACACCGCCCGCCGCCTCTACGACGAACGCCAGCGCGCCCGCCTGCCACCGCATTGCGCGCAAGTGGCGCTGCTCGCCCGCCACAGCGACGCCGAACGCGCCCTGCAAACATTGGCATTTACCCGCGATGGCGCACAACAGGCGGGCATCGGCCAAAACTGGCAATGGCTCGGCCCCGCGCCAGCGGTGATGCCACGCAAAGACGGCCAGCACCGCGCGCATTTGCTCGTTCAGGCGGAGAGCCGCGCCGCGCTGCAACAAGAGCTGCCGCAACTCACCGCCTGGCTGCACGCGCAGGGCAAAGCCTTCCGCGTGCGCGTCGCGGTGGATGTCGATCCGTGGTGGCTGGAATAAATGCCTGATAACCTGTTCAAAATCTTGGGGAATTGCATTTTTCGGCGTATAGGACAAAAAAGGAGCTAAAAAACGCTGTAAGCCTTATGCTGCAAGGCTTTAAGCGGGGTCAAAACCTTTGAA
>ERZ773060.343-NODE-343-length-17627-cov-661.636_pt1 | contig 17627 bp, 15 predicted proteins | sample MGYA00580628_ERZ773060 | MGnify/ENA primary metagenome ERZ773060 (study PRJEB29015, sample SAMEA2738019) | human oral metagenome | biome: human oral; feature: human-associated habitat; material: dental | place: China | collected 2045 ... | reverse complement strand
ACCATGCGATCCGGGACGTGACAGCCCGGACCGGGTCACGGTGCGATCACAGACGTCTCCACTCGGCGATCGACCACCGGACCCCCGACCAAGTCGACACCGAATGGAGACAACAACACAAGACAGCAGCCTGAAACCAACCATCAACCACTGCCTGAAAAACCTATATCACTCCACCCTAATTGGACAGGATGTACGCCGGGACAGAGATCCACAACGCGGTTCAGGATAAAATTAAGAAGCTGTTCCCGGTGTGGAGTACAGTTCGAACAACGGGCCGGACTTCAGGATCCCGAAGGAGTTGAGCGGGGCGGACGCCGACGAGTTCGTCGAGTTGACCACACCGGGGCAGGTTCCCGCCCACCAGCGGAAGACCGCGAAGGACCCCCGCTACGGGGATGCCCAGTACGCGACATATGTGATCCCGTGAGAGGACGCGGGGCCGTGCAGGAGGAGGGTTTTGGCATGACGTCGATCGAGGAGTTCCGGGCGGACCGGATCGGGCAACCCGACGGCTTGATGATCGTCGACAGGGTGCTCGAGGGCGTGGACTTCAGCGGCCTGAGGATCGACTACTTCAGCATCAACGGTTCCACGCTCCGCGGCTGCGACTTCCGCAAGATCAAGGTTCAGCGGGCCTCGTGGGGCGGGAATCCCGTGTTGTTCGAGGACTGCGTCTTCGACGGGGCGCGGATCAGGTTCATCCCGGCAGCCGATACGGAGTTCAGGCACTGCTCGTTCCGGAACGTGATCCTGAGCCACTGGCAGCCAAGCAGATTCGCGCTGGTGGGGTGCACGTTCACGGGACGCCTGCGCGACTGCATCTTCAACGGCCGCTCCAGTTACGAGCCGGACGCGCCCGCCAACACGATCCTCGACAACGACTTCAGCGGCGCCGAATTCATCACCTCCGAATTCAGGTGGGGCGTCGACCTCACCCGCCAGAGACTCCCGGAGGGCCCCGACACGTTCTACACCCCGGACGCCGCCACCACCATCACCGCCGCCCAGAACCGCCTCGACCAGATCACCGACACAAAAACCCGCAAGACCATCAAACGATGGCTTGGCATATACGCCGACGCCACAAGAAAGGGCCAGGTGCAGGGATTCTTCGCCGCCAAGGATTTCGGAGTGAAATACGCAGAGAAGGAGTGGCCGGTCCTGCGGGCCCTGCTGGCCGGGGACGACCCCAACAACCCGCCCAGGCCAGCACCGGCCACCCGACCCGCCAAGAAGAAACCAGCCGCCAGGAAGAAGAAACCGGCCGCCCGGACCGGGCCGGCCGACCCGGACATCACCGCCCTCGGCGACCGGCTCCGCACCGCCACCGACCCCGCCCAACGGGACGAGACCGCCCGCGCCCTGACCGACATCCTCAAGAACCCCGCCACCAGCGCCGCCCGCACGCACCAGGCGACCCGGGCACTCACCAACAACCTCCCCGCCGACACACCCGTCACACTCGACCTGACCGGCGCCAGACTCGGACCCGACACCGCCTTCACCGGCACCCGCTTCGCCCCGGGCAGCACCTTCACCCGACTGACCGCACCAGGAGACCTCACCTTCACCGGCTGCACCTTCGACGGCGGAGCCGCCTTCACCGACCTCACCGTCACCGGCGCCCTCACCCTCACCGACTGCACCATCAACGGCCCGGCAGACTTCGCCCGCGCCGAACTCACCGGCCCCGCCGACCTCACCGGAACCAGCTTCGAAGGACCCGCCGTCTTCGACGCCGCCGCCTTCACCAGCACCCTCGACCTCACCAGAACCAAATTCTGGGCCGACACCTCACTCGAAGCCGACTTCGCAGACGACGTCATCTTCAACCAGACCATGTTCGAGGGCAACGCCAAACGAGGCATCCCACCCGAACTCGGACACGAGAACCAAGGCCTCCCCGCAGGCACCATCTGGGGACCCACAGGACCCGCCTGGGAAGAATAAAACACCACACCAGCAGCCACGCCACAGGAACACAGATCGCCACCGGCCCCGGACCGCGGCCGGGAACCGTCAGAAGACATTCGGGCACGCGGGAATGAACTCCGGGGCCGGCAAGACACCCAAGAACAAACGAGAACCCAAGGGCCCCGGGGGCGGAGAACCGCGCACACCCTGGCAGCCTCCGCAAACATGCACGACCTGCTCAACGCCCTGGAAATAATCACCAACCTCGAAGAAGCCACCCTGCTGGATCTGGAGTCGACCAGCGAGAAGAAGGACCTGGAATTGCTGAGACCGAACCGCACCCTCAACCCCGACCGCGCCGACGAATCCTCCTTGTCAACCGAGCTGGGGGCATCACCCCGCCGGGCGCACGGCTCCGGGCGGGCGGTGCATGCCGTGGCGGTCGAACCGCAGTCCCTCGTGGACGACGTAGTAGAAGAGCACGCCGACGACGGTGACGCCCGTGCCGATCGAGCCGACGAGCAGCGACCAGCGCGGCCCCAGCACGTCGCCGACCCAGCCGACGATCGGCGCGCCGATCGGTGTGCCGCCCATCGTCAGCGCCGCGTAGAGCGCGAGCACCCGCCCCCTCAGCTGGGGCGCCGAGGCCACCTGGACGGCCGAGTTCGCGCAGGTCAGCACGGTCAGCGCGCACAGCCCGGTGGGGACGAGGAGTACCGCGTAGACCCAGTAGTCCGGCGCCAGGGCGAGCGCCGTGTCGGCCGCGGTGAAGCCCACCAGGCCGATCATGAGGGTGCGCACGCGCGGATTCCGGCGCCGGGCCGCGATGACCGCGGCCCCGAGCGTGCCGACCGCCATGATCGTGCCGAGCGCGCCGTACTGGGCGGCGCCCCGCCCGAACACCTCGGTGGCCATCGTCGCATTGGTGATCTGGAAGTTCATGCCGAAGGTGCCGGTCATGAACGCGATGACGAAGATGATGAGGATCTCGGGGTGGTGCCCCACGTACGACAGGCCCTCGCGGGCGGCTCCCCCGCCCCGGCGCGGCTCCGCCGGGTGCAGCTCGTCGGCGCTCATCATGGCCAGCCCCGCGAGCATGGCGGCGAAGCTCAACGCATTGACGAGCATGCCCGGCCCGACACCGAAGGCCGCGATGAGCAGACCGGCCAGCCCGGGGCCGATGATGCGCGCCGCGTTGAAGCTCATCGAGTTCATGCCCACCGCGTTCGGGATGAGCCGCCTGCTCACCATCTCCGAGACGAAGGCCTGCCGGGCGGGCGAGTCGAAGCTCGTGATGGCCCCTTGGGCGAAGGCGAAGAGGTAGACCTGCCACAGCGCGACCGCATGAGTGGCGATGAGCGCCCACAGCCACAGGGCGTTGAGGCCGAGCAGCGCCTGGGTGACGCGCAGCACCGAGCGCTTGGCGAAGCGATCGACGACGGCGCCGGCGTAGGGGGCCAGGAAGGGCATCGCCAGGAACTGCAGGGCGGTGACGTAGCCGAGAGCCGTCGACGAATGGTCGGTCAGGTCGACGAGCACGAGCCAGTCCTGGCAGGTGCGCTGCATCCACGTGCCGATGTTCGAGACGAGGGCCCCGGCGAAGTACCAGCGGTAGTTCCGCACGGCGAACGAGGCGAAGGTGCGGCGTCCGAAGCTCCTGAGCCCGCCCCGCACCGTCATGATCATCAAGATTAGGTCCGCGGCGGGCCGGGCCCCTCGCGCCGGCCCGGGCGGGACCCGCACCGTCATGCCGGACGCGCGGGCCGGGAGCGCAGACGCGGAGCGCTGCGAGGGGCGCGCACGGGACGCGCGGCCTCGTCGAGCAGGCCCGGGTGCAGGCCGGGAGTGCCATGACGGGGCGCGCGGGCCTGACAGGCGGCACGCACCAGAAATCCCAGCGGATAATCCGACGGCCCCGGGCGCACGGGCCTGACTATGTCGTGGGTTCGAACTGTCAGATCGGAAGACCGACAAGCCCCGGACGCGCGAGCCTGACGCGCCGGGGCCCGAACGGCACGACTCAGAGAACGCCCTTGGCGACCTCGACGACGTGCTCGGCGGTGAAGCCGTTCTCGGCCATGAGCAGCGAACCGCCGGCGGAGGCCCCGAAGTGCTCGATGCTCACCGAGGCCCCGCCGGCGCCGACGTAGCGGCTCCAGCCGAGCGCCAGCCCGGCCTCGATCGAGACGCGGGCGGTGACGGCCGCGGGCAGCACCTGTTCCTTGTACTCGTCGGGCTGGGCGTCGAACCACTCCTGGCAGGGCATCGAGACGACGCGGGTGGCGACGCCGTCGGCCTCGAGCGCGTCCTGGGCGTCGAGGGCCAGCTGCACCTCGGAGCCGGTGGCGATGAGGATGAGCCTCGGCTCGCCGTTCCTCGCCTCGCGCAGCACGTAGGCGCCCTTCGCGGCCCCCTCGGCGGGCGCGAACTCGCCGCCGGCGCGGTCGACGGTGCGCAGGTTCTGGCGGCTCAGGACGATGCCCGCGGGATGGTCGGTGGCCGACAGGATCCTGCCCCAGGCCACGGCGGTCTCATTGGCGTCGGCGGGCCGGACGATGTCGAGGCGGGGGATGGCGCGGTAGGAGGCCAGGTGCTCGATCGGCTGGTGCGTGGGGCCGTCCTCGCCGAGACCGATGGAGTCGTGCGACCAGACGAAGACCGAGGGCACGCCCATGAGCGCGGCCAGGCGGACGGCCGGGCGCATGTAGTCGGCGAACACGAAGAAGGTGCCGCCGAAGGCGCGCGAGAGCCCGCCCACGTTGATGCCGTTGAGGATGCCGCCCATGGCGTGCTCGCGGATGCCGAAGTGCAGCACGCGGCCGTAGGGGCCGCCGGGCCACTCGGGAGTGGACAGGTGGGCCGGGAAGAAGGACTCCTGGCCGTCCATCGTCGTGTTGTTCGAGCCAGCGAGATCGGCCGAACCGCCCCACAGCTCGGGCAGCTGGGGCGCCAGCGCGGAGAGCACCTTGCCGGAGGCCTTGCGGGTGCTGAGCTCGCCGGCGTCGAAGGTCGGCAGCTCGAGGCCGGCGGGCAGCTCTCCGGCGCGGACGCGGGCCAGCGTGGCGGCCTGCTGGGAATTGGCGGCCTGCCAGGCGGCGAAGCGCTCGTCCCAGGCGGCACGGGCGGCTCCGCCGCGCTCGGCCATGGCGGCGCGGGTGCGCTCGACGACGGACTCGTCGAAGGCGAAGGGCTCCTGCGGCAGGCCGAGGAGCTTCTTCATGGCGTTGATCTCGTCCTCGCCGATGGCGGCGCCGTGGATGCCCTCGGTGCCCTGCTTGGTGGGCAGCGGCCAGCCGATGATGGTGTCGAGCTTGATGATGGAGGGCCTGTCGGTGACCCTCTTGGCCGCCTCGATGGCGTCGTGGAGGGCCTGGACGTCCTCCTCGTAGCGCTCGCCGCCGTGGGTCCAGTCGACCTCGGCGGTGTCCCAGCCGTAGGCGGCGTAGCGGGCCAGCACGTCCTCGTTGAAGGTGATCGCGGGATCGCCCTCGATGGTGATGCGGTTCGCGTCGTAGATGACGATGAGGTTGCCGAGCTCCTGGGCGCCGGCCAGCGAGGCGGCCTCGGACTGCACCCCCTCCTGCATGCAGCCGTCGCCGGCGATGACGTAGACGAAGTGGTCGAAGACCGACTCGCCGGGAGCGGCGTCCGGGTCGTACAGGCCGTGCTCGTAGCGGGAGGCCATGGCCATGCCGACGGCCATCGAGACACCGGCGCCCAGCGGGCCGGTGGTGCACTCGATGTACTTCGTGTGGCCGTACTCCGGGTGGCCCGGGGTCAGGGAGTTCGGCTTGCGCAGCCGCTTCAGGTCGTCGAGTTCGAGGCCGAGACCGTTGATGTAGAACTGCGCGTACTGGAGCACCGAGGCGTGACCTGCGGACAGCACGAAGCGGTCGCGCCCGATCCACTTGTCGTCCCCCGGATCGGTGTTCATGACCTTCTGGTAGAGCAGGTGGGCGACGGGGGCCAGTGACACCGGCGTGCCGGGGTGGCCGTTGCCCGTGCTCTGAACGGCGTCAGCCGCCAGGATCCGAGCGATGTCGACCGCTTTGCGGTCCTCTTCCGTCCAGGTGAGTGAAGTCACGGAGATGTCCTTTTCGTCGACGATGTCGAATGGTGGAATTCAGTCTATGGCAGGCTCCCCGCGGAGCAGCGGGACGAAGAACGACGGGAGCAGGGCGCGCGGCGGGGCCGCCCGAGGGGCCGTCGTCGGGCGGGGCCGGGCCCCGCGCACGAATGCGCATAGCATCGTCGCATGCCACACACGATCCCGATCAGAGCGGCCTCGGACCGGGACGCGTCCGACATCTGCGCCATCCACAACGCCCAGGGCGTGGCGACCACGGCCAGCTACCGGCTGAGCCCCGGGACCGCCGCCGAGCGCGCCGCATGGCTGGCCCGGCACCGGCGCGAGGGATTCCCCGTCCTGGTCGCGCTCGACGGGGACGAGCGGGTGATCGGCTTCGCCGCCTACGAGCGCTTCCGCGAACTGCCCGGCTACGACCCGACGGTCGAGCACAGCGTCTACACCGCGCCGGAGCACGAGCACGAGGGCATCGGACGGGCCCTCATGACCGAGCTGATCGGGCTGGCCCGCCGGGCCGGACTGCACGCGATGGTGGGCGTCGTCGACGCCGACAACAAGGCCTCGCTGGCCTTCCACGAGCACCTCGGTTTCACCATCTGCGGGGTGCTGCCCCAGGTGGGGCGCAAGTTCGACCGCTGGCTCGACACGGCCGTACTCGTCAGACTCCTCGACGAGCCACCCACCGGGGCGGGAGAACGGCGTCCGAGAAGCTAGGATGCACGCCATGGCGGATGACCGGGACGACGGGACGAACGAGAGGGAGATCCTCACCTGGGAGGGCTTCGGCGCGGCGACGCGGGAGCTGGCCCAGACCATCGTGGACTCGGGCTTCGAGCCCGAGATCGTCATCGCGGTGGCCCGCGGCGGCATGGTCCCCGGCGGGGCGCTCACCTACGCGCTCGACGTGAAGCTCACCGACGCCATCAACGTGGAGTTCTACACCGGCATCGCGCAGACCCTTCCCGACCCGGTGCTGCTCGCCCCCCTGCTCGACACGGAGTCGATCAGGGGCAGGCGACTGCTCGTCGTCGACGACGTCGTCGACTCGGGCCGCACGATGCGGCTCGTCATCGACCTGCTGCGCCGCTACGGCGCCGACGTGCGCTCGGCCGTGCTCTACAGCAAGCCCACCACCGTCATCGCCCCCGACTACTCATGGCGCGACACCGACCGGTGGATCGCCTTCCCCTGGTCGGCGCAGGACCCGGTGACGAGGCGGGCCTGAGGGGACCCGAGGGACCGTTCACGGCGTCAGCGGTTCACGGGCCCCAGCGGGTGGAGTCCCGACGGCGGTCCCCCGCGGACGAGGGTCCTCCGTCGGCGACCGGGGTTCCGAAGGCGGTGGAGCGGGGATCACCCGCGAACGAGGGCCCTCCCGCGACACCTCTGCGAGGCCCGGCCCGCCCGGTCGGGGCCCGGATCCGCCGGGACTCAGACCCGCGGCAGCTCGCCGCTCCACGCCAGAGCCGCGAGCAGGGCGGCCTGGTCGCCGAGCACCCCCGTGTTGTAGCGGGCGAGGGGCGAGTGCAGCTGCGGGGCACCGTCCGGGTCGACGCCGTCGGGAAGGGCGCCCATGAAGAGGAAGGCGCCGGGCACCTCCTCGAGGACGTAGCTGAAGTCCTCGCTGGCCATGACCGGCTGCTCCATCTCGACGACGCGGTCGGCGCCGAACAGGCTGCGGGCGGTGTCCAGCGCGACGCGGGCGGCGCGCGGGTCGTTCAGCGTCGTCGGGCAGTTGACGCGGAACCTCGCGTCGGTCTCGCAGCGGTGGATCCGACCGATGAGCTCGGCGATCTCGACGGCGCGGGAGCCGAAACGGTCGGTGGTCCCCTTGGAGACGGCGCGGATCGTCGCGCCGAGACTGGCCTGGTCGTGGATGACGTTGTACATCTTCCCGGCGCCGAGCTGGGTGACGGTGCACACGACCGGGTCGAAGACGCTGAACTCGCGGGTGACGAGCGTCTGCAGCTCCTGGCCCAGGTCGAGGACGGCGGGCACCGGGTCGATGGCGGTGTGCGGGGCCGAGCCGTGCCCTCCCCGGCCCTTGAAGGTGGCGACGAGCTGGCAGTTCGAGGCCATCTGGGCGCCGACGCGCACGTGCACGGTGCCCGCCGGGTAGGGCATCTCGTGGATGCCCCAGGCAACGACGGGGCGTTCGCCGGCGACCTCGAGCAGGCCCTCGTCGAGCATGCGCCGGGCGCCGCGGGCCGTCTCCTCGGCGGGCTGGAACATGAACATGACCGAGCCGGCCAGCCCGGCGCGCTGCTCGGCGATCATCTTCACCGCCCCGACGAGGGCGGACATGTGCATGTCGTGGCCGCAGGCGTGCATGGCGCCGTTGGTGGCGGCGAAGTCCTCGCCGGACTCCTCGGCGACGGGCAGGGCGTCCATGTCGCCGCGCACGAGGACCACCGGCCCGGGCCCGCCGCCCCGCACGACGACGACGAACGCCGACCAGCCGTCGAACTCGTGGATCTCGACGGGCATGCCGGCGAACTCCTGGAGCAGACGGGCCTTCGTACGGGGCAGGTCGAAGCCGAGCTCTGGGATCCGGTGGAGATCCCGTCGCAGGGCTCCGAGGCGCTCGGCGAGTCCGGCGCCCATCGTGCGGAAATCGGGAGATGTCGAGGCGTTCTGCTGCGTGCTCATGGCCCCATGCTCGCACCGATGGGCGGTCCCCGGGCGGACACGCCACCGGCCGGCCGGCCGTCGGGCCCGATCGCCACGGGGAGGACGCGCCGGGTCGCGGGGCGGGGGACCGCGCCGCGTGGCGGGGCCGCATAGCGTGGGGCCATGACGTTCGACTGGGCGGTACGGGGCTGGACCGGACCCGGCCGCGCCGTGACGGTCGGATCGGGCCGGCAGGCACTCGGCCTGCTGGCCCGCTGGTGCCGCGGCAACGGCATCGGAACGGTGCTGGCGCCGGCCTTCTGCTGCCCGACGATGGTCACGCCCTTCTGGCTGGAGGGCATGTCGGTGCGCTTCACGGCGGTGGACGAGCGGCTCGTCATGGCCGCGGAGCCCCTGCGCGCGGCCCGGGCCGGCCTCGACGGGCCCGTCGCCGTGCTCGTGGCGCGCACCGGCGGCTCCGGCCCCTCCGCGGCGCTGCGCGCCGAGCTCGCCCGGATGCGCCGGCGGGGCGACCTGGTCATCGACGACGCCACCCATGCGGTCCTCGCCGACCTCGCGGACGACGAGCGGCCCGGCTGGTGCGACGCCTCCGTGGCGAGCCTGCGCAAGCTGCTGCCGGTGCCCGACGGCGCGCTGCTGCGCGCCGAGGACGGCGTCGACGTCGACCCGGTGGGGCCCGCGACCGGCGGCGACCCGGGCCGCGGGCCGGTGAGCCGGCGCGAACTGCCCGCCCTGTTCGACGCGCCCCACCGACCGGTGCCCGACGGCGCGCTCGCCCACCTGGACGCCCTGGCGCGCGCCGAGGCCCGCTTCGACGCCGCGCTGTCCCCCGCCCCGCCCTGTCCCGCCACGCTGCGGGTCCTGGCCGGTCTGGACGGGGCCGGGCTGGCCCGCCGCACGGCTGCGAACTCGCAGACCCTGGCCAGGGCGCTGGCCGGCTCCGGGGTCGGGACGATCAACCCCGGGGTCCCCGCCCCGCTGCTCGTCCGCGTCCGGGACGCCGCGGCGATCGACGTCGAGCTCGCCGCCCGCGGCGTCTTCTCCCCCATGGACTGGGCCCGGCCGGACTCGGTCGACGGGACCCTGTGGCCGGAGGGGGTGCTCGCCCTCGACACCCGCCCCGTCCCCGGCCTGGCGGACGCCGTCACCCGCGCCTGGCTCCGCCGGACGGCCGGGATCGTCCGCGGTGCCGGGCCCCGTGGCCGACCCGCCGCGAACCGGCCCCGGAAGCCCGTGCAGAACCCCGCCTCCGCAGTCCCCCCGGTCAGGGGCTCCACGTGACGGCGCCCGCCTCCGGCATGAACCTCCCGGCCCGGTGGAACGCGAACCGGTTTTGCCCCCAGGAATTCATGCGCTACCGTTCAGCGCATGGTCCACCTCGTCGTCCGGCGCCACGTCGACATGATGCGCGTCGCCTCCGCGATGGTGCGCTGTTCCTGTTCCCGTTGATGACGGTCCCGCCGCCACGGTCCTTCTTCGCACGTGCGCCGGGCGGGACCACCGATCGCCCCGCCCCGACCAGTCCCCTGCTTGCACTCGCGGGTCCCGGCCGGACCCGCGCGGCGGATCGGCGGCACCCCGACCGAACCGATTCGACCCGGGAAGTCCTCCGTACCATGAAGCTTGTTCACAGCATAATGGAACGAAGACCTGACAAGGAGAAACACTCTCGCGAACAACTCCTGTGAATAAGACTCCATTTCCCAGATGCCTCAAGGAACCATCATGCCCGGAATTCATTCCTCCATCACCGAACTCATCGGCGGCACCCCGCTCGTCCGCGTCCCCCATTTCCTGGCCGCCAACGGCGCCGAGGACGCCAACATCGCCCTCAAGCTCGAGTACTTCAACCCGGCCGGCTCGGTCAAGGACCGCATCGCCCTGGCCATGATCACCGACGCCGAGGAGAAGGGTCTGCTGAAGCCCGGCGGCACCATCATCGAGCCGTCCAGCGGCAACACGGGCATCGGCCTGGCCGCCGTCGGCACCGCCCGCGGCTACAGGGTGAAGGTCGTCCTGCCCGCCAGCCTGTCGGTTGAGCGCCGCGCCCTCATCCAGGCCTACGGCGGCGAGGTCATCCTGACCCCCGGCCCCTTGGCCATCAAGGGCTCCATCGCCTACGCCGAGCAGTTGCACGAGGCCGATCCCGACTCCGTCCTGCTCGGCCAGTTCGACAACCCGGCCAACCCGGCCATCCACTACAGCACCACCGGCCCGGAGATCTGGGCCGACACCGACGGCGCGATCGACATCCTCGTCGCCGGCATCGGCACCGGCGGCACCCTCTCGGGCGCCGGGCGCTACCTCAAGGAGCAGAACCCGAACGTCCGGGTGATCGGCCTCGAGCCCGCCAAGAGCGCCGTCCTCAACGGCAGGCCCGCCGGCCCCCACGGCCTGCAGGGCATCGGCACCGGTTTCGTCCCCAACACCCTCGACACCTCGGTCTACGACGAGGTCCTCGACATCACCGACGAGGACTCCATCGAGCAGGCCCGCCGTCTGGGCACCGCCGAGGGCATCTTCACCGGCATCAGCTCCGGCACCGCCCTGGTCGGCGCCCTGCAGGTCGCCGCGCGCCCCGAGAACAAGGGCAAGCTCATCGTCGCCATCCTCCCGGACTCCGGCGATCGCTACCTGTCCACCGCGCTCGGACAGTTCCCCGAGCTCGAGGTGCATGACGTCGAGCCCTGAGGCCGGACGATTCCTCACCTCCTTCGCGCGCCGTCGGCGGGAGCATCACCCTCCCCGTCGGCGGCGCACTGCGTCCCGGCCCCTCGCCTCTCCGCCGGGCCGGCCGGCGCCACCGCGCAGCCCCTGCGATCCCCCGGGCCTCCCGGCCCAGCGCTCGGCCGCACTCCTGCCGGAGCCCTGCGGACCCGTCATGTCGCCGATCACGGTGTCCAGGAAGTCCCCGAGTGCCCTTGCCGCGCCCCAGCCGGAGTCCTGCGGACCCGCGCTCCGGGCCTCCCGTCCGGCCCGCAGACGCAACGGCGATCCGCGGGCGGCCGGGAGGCGGCGCGCCGTGGGGCTTCCCCCTCCACACAAAAAGTGATATCATTTTGATAACAGTTTTCGAGAGGGGAGACCGTCATGAGCACCGACCGGATCACCGAACCCGTCCCCGCCGACCCGGCCTACACCGAACGCGTCACGGGGGTCGACATCACCGAGCACGGGGCCCCGTCGATCAACGGCGGGCTGGGCCTGCTGGTCGTCCTGGTCGTCCTGGGCGTCGGGGCGCTCCTGCTGGCGCAGAGCCCGGTCCCAGGCATCGTCCTGGTCGTCCTGGGGGCGCTGCTGGCGACCGGCATCACCATCGTGAACCCCGGCGACGCCAAGGTCGTGCAGTTCTTCGGCCGCTACCTGGGCACCGTGCGCCGCGCCGGCCTGATCATGACCGTGCCCCTGTCGACCACCAAGAAGGTCTCGGTGAAGGTGCACAACTTCGAGACCCACGAGATCAAGGTCAACGACGCCGACGGCAACCCGGTGGACATCGCGGCCATCGTCGTCTGGCAGGTCTCCGACACGGCCAAGGCGGTCTTCGCCGTCGAGGACGCCGAGGAGTTCGTCGCCGTGCAGTCGGAGTCGGCGCTGCGCCACATCGCCGGCGCCCACCCCTACGACAACGCCGAACCGGGGCAGGAGACGCTGCGCGGCTCCACCGAATCGGTCGCCGCCGAGCTGGCCGACGAGGTCGCCGCCCGCATCGTGATCGCCGGGCTGACCGTCATCGAGACCCGCATCAGCTCGCTGTCCTACGCCCCCGAGATCGCCCAGGCGATGCTCCAGCGCCAGCAGGCGGCGGCGGTGATCGCCGCCCGGGAGAAGATCGTCGAGGGCGCGGTGTCGATGGTGAGCAACGCCCTCGACCGCCTCGAGGGCCAGGACATCGTCCAGCTCGACGACGAGCGCAAGGCGGCCATGGTCTCGAACCTGCTCGTCGTGCTGTGCTCCGACTCCCGGGCCACCCCCGTGGTGAACGCGGGGACCCTCTACACCTGATGCCCGAGCACTCATCGGGCGCCGGGCGCAAGCAGGTGCTCGTCCGTCTCGACCCGGCGGTGCACGACGCGCTGCTGCGCTGGGCCGGCGACGAGATGCGCTCGGTCAACGCCCAGATCGAGATGGTGCTGCGCGATGCGCTGCGCGGGGCCGGACGCCTCCCCTCCGACGCCGGACCGATCCCCAGAAGAGGGCGCCCGCCCAAACCGGAGCGGCACTGAGGGCGCGAGGCCCGTCCTGCGGCCCCTCGCCGAGGGAAGGACGCGGGCTCCGGAGCAGCGGGTTCGGACGCGGCGCCGAGAGCCGGACGGTCAGGGGACGATGCCCTGGGCCGGCAGCCAGTCCCTGGCGATGTCGGCGCTGGAGCGTTGCTCGACCGTCGACCGGCGGTTGAGCCCGCGCAGCTCATCGGTGGTCAGCCGGGCATTCACCCGGCCGATGACCTCCGCCGCGGCGTCGTCGATCCTCGACGAGACGAGCGGGGTGACGCGCTGGGGCAGGATGAGGTTCTGCGGGTCGGCCAGGACGACGAGATCGTTCTGCTCGATGGCCGGGTCGGCCGTGTAGATGTCGGCGGCCTGCGCCTGACCCTCGGTGAGGGCCTTGACGGTGAGAGGGCCGCCGGAGTCCTCGACGCCGAGGACGGTGATGTCGATGCCGTAGGCGTCCCTGACGCCATCGGTGCCGTAGGGACGAGTGGCGAACTCGGAGTTCGCGGCCACGGTGACGGTGCCGCCGATCCTGCCCAGATCACCGATCGAGCCGAGCGAGTACTGGTCGGCCGTGGCGCGGGTGACGGTGTAGGAGTCCTGGTCGGAGGCCTCGGCCGCGTCGAGGACGCGCAGCCCGGCGGGCAGGGCATCGGCCAGGGCCCGGGCGATCGCCTCGGCGTCGGAGGCGGTGCTCGACTTGTCGTAGTACTGCAGCAGATTGCCGCCGTACTCGGGGATGAGGTCGATCGAGCCGGACTCGAGCTCGGGCAGGTAGAACTCGCGCTGGCCGATCTGATATTGGCGCTCGACGGTGCGATCTGCGTTCTCGAGCGCCTGGGCGTAGAGCTCGGCGATGATCTCGTTCGAGTAGTACTGCTGCGAGGCGACGACGATCGTCGAGCCGCCGCCCGTGGAGGACGAGGAGCCCACGGGGTTGTCGGACGAGCAGGCCGCCAGGGCCATGAGCCCGCCCGCTGCGAGGAGGGAACGACGTGCGATCTGCATGGGAGGGCCTTTCCGCACCGGGGTGCCCTGGGCCACCGGAATGCTCGGGATCACCGGGGTGCTCTGGATCGATCGGCTCGCGGGTCACACTAGGGCCCCGGTCGGGGCCGAACAATCATCCCCGCGGCCTTCCACCATGCGGTTTCGCCGTCGGCGTACTCCCCGGGATCCGCGGGAGCCGTCGCGGGCCGCTCACGGCTCGGAGCGCCAGAGCGCCCGGGCCGTCTCGGCGGGGCCGTCGAGCTCGGTGAACCCGGCGTCGACGATGCTCACCGGGCGGGGGCGGGCGGCCCACTCGTCCGGGCCGGGCCAGCGCACCTCGACCCGGAAGCCGTCGGCCCGCCATGATGCGCGGCGGGCCTCGTCGGCGGTCTCGTAGAGGCGCTGCGCGGCATGGGCGCACTGGGCGGCGAGCTTGCCGCTGGTGATCCGCTCGAGCGGGGTCGCCTCGACGATGGCCAGGGCGTCGGCGCTGGAGCTGACGCGCTCGGGCGGGAAGCTCGTGCCGCTCACCTGGAGCTTGGCGAGGGCCCGCGGCAGCGGGCGCACCGGGCCGGGCGGGAGGGCCCGCACTCGGGCCGGGCCGAAGCCGTCGGGGCCGTCCTGGGTGACGAGCACGCCGGGCAGCGCCTGCACGTCGTCCCAGCGCTTGCCGTCGGCGCGGCGCACGAGCTTGCGGATGCGCCCGCCGTCGACCCAGCGGCGGACGGCCGCGTACCAGGGGCCGCCGGGGGCGCAGCGCTCGTCGTCGAGCAGGCCCACGACGGCGCGGGCCGCGGCCTCGCAGACGTCGACCTCGCGGGCCATGGCGTGCTTGTCGCGCAGGACGACGAGCTGCATCGCCCAGGGGATCTCCTCGGGCCCGGAGGGGCGCTCTCCTGCGGACAAGGCGGTGGGCTCGGCGGTCATGCATCCCAGGGTAGGGGCGGGCCGTGACGGCCGGGCACGCCCGGCGCCCACCGGTCCTGCCGCTGTTCGTCGTCGGATTCATCGCCGTGATGGCCGTCGCGACGGCCGGGGTCGTGCCCGCCGCGCAGCCGGCCCGGATCAAGGTCCTCCAACAGTTCCTGCCTGACCACGGCCACGTTCGCGCTCGGTCTGGGCGTGCACGTCAAATCGCTCATGAGGCTGGGTCTGCGCCCGGTGCTGCTCGGCCTGTGCAGCACGCTGGTGATCCTGGCCGTCGTGCTCGTCGGGATCATTCTCGGCGCCGGCGCCCGGGTGCGACCCGACACCCCGCGGGGACGACCCGCCTCCGGGAGCCGATCGGGTCGCGCGACCCGACGGCGGGACGGGCGATGCCGTCGTCTACCTTGAATCCGTGAGCACCCGGGCGCTGTGGAGCGCTGACCGTCCCGACACCGTCATCGAGGGCGACAACCTGCCCGTCCTGCGCGGGCTGCCGGACGGGGCCTTCCAGCTGGTCTACATCGACCCGCCCTTCAACACGGGGATGACGCAGAAGCGCCGCGCCGTCACGACGCACGTCGCCGAGGGAGGGTCGCGGCTGGGCTTCCGAGGGCACAGCTACGAGACGGTCCGCGGCACGGTGCTCGGCTACAACGACGTCTTCGAGGACTACTGGGACTTCCTGGAGCCCCGCCTCGAGGAGGCCTGGCGCCTGCTGACGGACACCGGGACCCTCTACCTGCACCTGGACTACCGGGAGGCGCACTACGCGAAGGTGCTCCTCGACGCGATGTTCGGCCGCGACTGCTTCCTCAACGAGATCATTTGGGCCTACGACTACGGGGGCCGCGCCAAGCGCCACTGGCCGGCCAAGCACGACACGATCCTCGTCTACGTGAAGGACCCCCGGAGCTACTGGTTCGACTCGAACGAGGTCGACCGCGAGCCGTACATGGCGCCCTCGCTCGTCACGGCCGAGAAGGCTGCGCGCGGCAAGCTGCCCACCGATGTGTGGTGGCACACGATCGTCTCCCCCACGGGCAGGGAGAAGACGGGCTACCCGACGCAGAAGCCCGAGGGAATCCTGCGGCGCATCATCGCGGCGAGCTCCCGCCCCGGCGACTGGGTGCTCGACTTCTTCGCCGGCTCCGGCACGACAGGAGCCGCCGCGGCAGCGCTGGGCAGGCGCTTCCTGCTCATCGACGAGAACCCCGAGGCCATCGCCGTGATGCGGGCCAGGCTGGGCGAGACGGTCAGCTACGTCCGGGGGCCGGGCCGGGCCCGGGAGGCAGCGGCCCGAGGCCGTCCGGCCCGTTCCGGCCGCGGGGCGTGAGGCGGACGCCGCGGGAGGGCACGACGGGGCGGCTGGCGCGCTGGGCGTGGCGCTCTTCGGCTCCGTTGCGGGCGGAGCGCGGGACGCAGGACTCACCGCACGAGTGCCCGGCGTTCGGAGACCCGCCGCAACCAGAATGGCTGTCAGGGGAGTGACGGACGCCGCACCGCGCTCACGCCTCCTCGATGCACATGTGCTCGGCCAAGGCATCGTGCAAGCTGGGGACGAAGCAGTCGGTGACCTCGAACGAGTCGAGCGGCTGCATCAGCTCGAACGAGGGATGCCAATCTTCTCGCCAGGGACGAAGCGGTACATTCGAAGACCGCCACCGAACGACAACATGCGATTCTCCTCGTCGTACCCTGCCGAGGCGCTTCCGTCGAAGGGGACGGGAACCGCACGTCCATCCAAGTCGCGGTACTGACCCGCAGACCAAGCGCCCGCGGGTGAGAAGAAGCAGTAGAATCCCTCGACTGCGATGCAGGCTGATTCAGACTTGCGCAAACCCGGAGGGTTATTAAAAACTAACTCCTTGTCAAGGAAAGACCCTAGTCAGGCATGGGTCCGACAAGGGTTTTGAATAGGCCTCCCGTGCTGTCGGTCAGAACTTGGCGCCTATGGCTGGCATGAAACGGAACCGTGTTTTTCGTGGGTTCCCTGTGCTGTTTCGGATGCGGTGGGGGCGTGCGGGTCGGGGTCGCCCCGGAGGAGACCGCCGTCCTGGTCGGGTGGAGGAGGCGTTCCGGCAGTCGCGTGCTCGCCGGGATGAAGGCCGAGGCGGTCCTGCACGCCTCCCGTGGCGTCGATGCGGGCGTCATCGCTGAGACGGTCGAGCGGACGGAGAGGACCGTGCAGGAACGGCTGGCTGACTGGCTGAGTGGCGGGGCACCAGGATGTGCTGGGTCCCGGCCGGGCACGCCGGGAACCAGGGAGACGGCGCCGGCGGCGGTCCCCTCGCTGACGGTCCCGGCCGGGCATGCGGGGAACCAGGACGCGGCGGAACCCGCCCGCACCCAGAAGGAAGACCTCAAGGCCATCCTCGCCCGGCCGCCCTCCCGGACGGGCGTCCACGCCGGGTTCCGGGGCGCCCCGGCCCTGCGTGACGTCGTGAAGATCCTGTTCGACGGCCGGTATGGCCGTCATGGAACAAAATCGTTTCTGGTTTCGCGGGGTGGGAGGTGTTCGAAGTCGTAGTCGAATGTTCGGCTGGCGATGTATGAGGCGAACGCGCCGAAGGTTTCTTCGGGGGTCTCGCGCTGAATGTTCGCGATGTTGCTCTTGGCCGCGTTCCAGACGTGCTCCACCGGATTGTGATCGGGCGCGTACGGCGGCAGATGAATCGGCGTGATGCGCTCCAACAGCTGACCCGGCTCGTACAGGTCGGTCAACGCTTTCGCATGGTGGAAGCGGGCGTTGTCCAGGACGACCGCGATCTTCTCTGTCCCGGTTTCGCGTTGGAGTCGTTCCAGAGCCAGGATTGTCTGCTCGGTGTTCTGGTTGCCCTCGATCGGGTACAGTTTGACCTTCT
>ERZ773060.341-NODE-341-length-17731-cov-4.54792_pt1 | contig 17731 bp, 15 predicted proteins | sample MGYA00580628_ERZ773060 | MGnify/ENA primary metagenome ERZ773060 (study PRJEB29015, sample SAMEA2738019) | human oral metagenome | biome: human oral; feature: human-associated habitat; material: dental | place: China | collected 2045 ... | reverse complement strand
CTTTTCGTCAAGAAATTCCCGTTATCTGCTCCTATCAATTTGCTAAATCTAAAGCGGATGATATTAAGCAAATTGGATGGGATTTGGTTGTATTAGATGAAGCTCATCGTCTGCGCAATGTTTATAAGAAAAACAATGTTATCGGTAAAACTTTAAAAGAAGCATTGGAAAACGTATCCAGCAAAGTCCTATTAACAGCTATCCTTTGCAAAATTCTCTGCTTGAACTTTACGGCTTGGTCAGCATGATAGATGACCGTGTTTTTGGCGACTTAGATAGTTTTCGTGCTCAATTCGGTGCAAAGGCCACAGAACAGACCTTATCCCATCTGCGCCAGCGACTCAGCCCTGTTTGCCAGCGTACCTTACGCCGCCAAGTACAGGCCTATGTTCCCTACACTCAGCGCCTTGCCATCCTGCAAAAATTTACTCCATCCGACCAAGAACGAGAATTTTCTCATTTGGTTGCCGAATACCTGCGCCGTCCAAATCTACAAGCAATGCCAGAAGGACAGCGACAGCTTATTTCACTAGTATTGTGGAAACTTTTAGCCTCTAGTAGCCGTGCTATTGCAGGTGCACTGGATACTATGACCAAACGCCTACAAGGCGTATTGGAAGAATCAACCACGCAAGACCTGGTCGAAACTCTGGACGAAGATTATGAAAGCTTAGATGAAACTGCAGAAGAATGGGAAGAAGAAAGCGGATCGAACATTCTGACTGCCGATGAATATCAAGCGATTGCCGATGAAATTAAAGAGCTTAAACATTTTAAACAACTTGCCGAAAACATCCGAGAAGACGCAAAAAGCCGTGCATTATTGATCGCACTTTCCACAGCCTTTGCCAAATTGAAAGAACTTGGTGCGGAGCAAAAAGCCATTATTTTTACCGAATCCAAACGCACCCAAGCCTATCTCTTAGAATGTCTTGCCCAAACTGACTACGCAGGTGAGAACGGGGCAGGTATCGTGTTATTCAATGGCACAAACAGTGATTCCCAAGCACAAAAAATCCATAAAGACTGGCTCAAACGGCATGAAGGCAGCGATAAAATTACCGGTTCCAAAACCGCTGACACCCGTGCCGCTTTGGTAGAGCATTTCAAAGAGCATGGCACCATCATGATTGCCACTGAAGCAGGTGCAGAAGGTATCAACTTGCAATTTTGCTCACTCATTATCAATTACGATCTGCCTTGGAATCCACAGCGTGTCGAACAGCGCATCGGGCGCTGTCACCGTTATGGGCAAAAACATGATGTCGTTGTAGTGAATTTTGTTGATGAAACCAATGAAGCCGACCAACGTGTTTACGAATTGCTTGAGCAAAAATTTAAGCTTTTTGATGGTGTATTTGGTGCCAGCGACGAAGTATTAGGGGCAATCGGTAGCGGCGTAGATATCGAACGGCGCATTGCTGAAATCTACCGCCAATGCCGCCACTCAGAAGACATCAAAACTGCCTTTGATAGCCTGCAAAGTGAACTATCGGACGAAATTAACCAGAACATGATGAAAGCCCGTCAAACCCTGCTGGAAAATTTTGACGAGGAAGTTCGCGAAAGGCTACGCATCCGTGCCGAAGAAAGCCAAGCAGCACTCAACAAATACGAAAAAATTCTGATGGATTTAACCCAGAGCGAGCTTGGAGACAGTTCAGATATCTGTGATGGTGGTTTTATACTCAATAAGCTACCTGAAAATCTTTCAGACGACCTTGACATTCCAACAGGACGATATGAACTGCCGCGAAAAAGTGGTGAAGCGCATCTCTACCGCATTACCCACCCTTTAGCGCAAGCCATCATCGAGAGAGCCAAAAAACGCGATTGTCCACCAGTACGCCTAACCTTTGATTATCAGGGGCATAACGGCAGGATCAGTACACTCGAACCCTATCGCGGACAAAGCGGGCAGCTTATCGCCAAGCTCATCAGCATCAGCGCACTGGGTGATACGGAGCAGCACATACTGATTGCCGCCATAACTGAAAACGGTGAAGTCCTACAAGCTGACGATCCAGAAAAACTTCTGCGCCTGCCTGCACATATTGTCGAAACCACAATAAAAACCGGATTTCAGACGACCTTATCCGACAATATGGCTGAACGCCGCCAAATGCTATTAAACCAAGCCACCGAACGTAATTTGGGTTATTTTGAGGAGGAAGTGCAAAAACTGGACGACTGGGCGGATGATTTAAAACAAGGTTTAGAACAGGAGATTAAAGAAACTGATCGTGAAATCAAAGAAGTCCGCCGCACCGCCGCCACTTCTGCCACTTTGGAGGAAAAACTAAGCTGGCAGAAAAAACAGCGTGAATTAGAAAACAAACGCAGCCGCCAACGCCGTGAACTTTTTGATAAACAGGATGAAATTGAAGCGCAGCGCAACCAGCTGATTGAAAAATTGGAAGAAAGTTTGAAACAGAAGGTGGAAGAGGAAGAATTGTTTTTTATTGAATGGGAAGTAAAATGACGCGATACAGAATAAGAGGTAAACAGCGATGAAACACGTTATCGATTCGGATCAAATATCACGATTGGTATTGCACGGCTATAAATCGATTGCAGATTGCGATATTAAATTGGGGATGCTGAATGTACTGATTGGCGCAAACGGTGCGGGCAAATCGAATTTTATTAGTTTTTTCCGACTGATTAACAGAATACTGGACGAGCAGCTTCAAACCACGGTCAGCCTGATGGGTGGACCGGATGCTGTTTTGCATTTCGGACGCAAAACGACCGAAGAATTGCAGGCAGAACTTTATTTCGGCAACAACGGCTACCGTTTTTCGCTAAAACCGACCCAAGACAACCGCATGATGCTTTCCCATGAAGCATTATGGTGGAATGCTTATGGAGACTGGCGGCCGAAATCAGGGCATTTTGAAACTTACGCACACGAACAAAAAAACAAAACAAGAATTTACGGCTTTGTCGTTCCCACCATACTCAGTTGGCGGATTTATCATTTCCACGATACCGGAGCAAGCGCGCAGGTCAAACAGATTCACAATATCAATGATAACGAATTTCTCAGGGAAGATGCACGCAATTTGGCAGCATTCTTATTGCGCCTGCAAAACCACCATGAAGAACATTACCGGCGCATCGTCAAAGCCATCCGTTTGGTTGCACCGTTTTTCGGTGATTTCCATCTACGACCGACCGTCAGCAATGCTGAAAAAATCCAGCTTGAATGGACGGAAAACGGCATGGATGAACCATTTGGGGCAAGTGCTTTATCAGACGGCACATTGCGGTTTATCTGTTTGGCAACCGTATTGTTGCAGCCTGAAAAATTCATGCCTAAAACCGTATTGGTTGATGAGCCAGAACTGGGCTTGCATCCCTTTGCGGTCAAAGTTTTGGCAGGGCTGATGAAATCCGCTGCCAAAGAACACCAACTGATCGTTTCCACCCAATCGGTCGAACTGGTCAATGAATTTGACGTAGAAGATCTCATTGTTGTCGATAAACGGGATAAAACATCCGTTTTCAGGCGACCTCAAGCCAACGAACTGGACGGCTGGCTAGAAGAATACAGTTTGGGCGAATTGTGGAAGAAAAACCTGTTGGGTGGGAGACCGGGCAAATGAAGCGAATCTACCTTTTGGTTGAAGGGCAGACGGAAGAAGCCTTTGTGAACGAATTGATGGTTGAACATTACAGCAGATTGGATTTGTATTTCACACCGATTATTGTCAGCACAAGCCCGGGACATAGGGGGGGCGTAACGAGCTACGACAAAATCAGACCCCAAATACAAAGACTGTGCAACGATGCCGATGCAGCCGTTTCCACCATGTTCGACCTTTACGCACTGCCAGACAACTTTCCAGGAAAAGCGCATCCCGATTATCTCCATCAGGCAGGCGGGCATGAAAAAGCCCTATTTTTGGAGCAGGCATGGTCGGAAGATATTCAATGCAGGAATTTTATCCCAAACCTGCTAGTACACGAATTTGAAGCCCTGCTGTTTACCGATATACAGGTTTTCGAGCAATGGACGGATAACGACTGTCTGCTCAACCCGCTGCATGAAATCCGCAGGACGCTCGCTCCTGAAGAAATCAACGAAAATCCCGACACTGCCCCATCCAAAAGCATTTTGGCGGCTTGGCAGGGCTACCAGAAAACTTTTCACGGACCATTAATCGCCTGCGACATCGGTTTGGACAGCATCCGTTCAGCGTGTCCGCATTTCAACCAATGGCTGCTGAAAATGGAGAGCTTTATTCAATGAAAAACCAAAAACTCGAACTCACCTGGATAGGCAAACATAAACGTCCGAAGTTAGAAGCGCGGATTTTGCTCGAAGACCCTGAAAAATCCTATCACGCCAAAGTGCGGTCGGAGGCGGCGGCGTTTGACAACCGATTGATTTTTGGTGACAACCTGCTTGCGCTTAAAGCTTTAGAGCAGGAGTTCACAGGGAAGGTAAAATGTATTTATATTGATCCACCGTATAACACAGGTAATGCATTTGAATATTATGATGATGGGTTAGAACACTCAATTTGGCTTGGATTAATGAGAGATAGATTGGAAGTAATGCGAAATTTACTTAGTCCATTGGGGTTTATTTGTTGTCATATAGATGATTCAGAAGGTCAGTACCTTAAAGTATTAATGGATGAAGTTTTTGGTAGGTCTAATTATCTTGTTACTTTGTATATTCAAGTTCGTTATGCAGATAAAACACTTAAACAAGATATGGCATTCCACAAGCAAATTGAGCAGATTCATATTTACAGGAAAGAATATGGTGCAGAGCCAAATTTTAATATAAAAGATTTATCTTTTGATAAATTTTGTTATTACATAGAAGAAACAGGTAAAGGAAAAGAAATTATTTTAGGTGGTAAGAAAGTAACTATTTTTTCAGCTGATAGTTGGTCTATAAAAAAAGGTGATGGGACCGCTAATGGCTTAAAAGAAATATGGGCCACTGGCTCAATTTTAGACGGTAATTCATCAGGTCGTTTCTTTAGAGATTATTTAACTGGTCGTAAATCAGAAGATGGTTTAGGTGTATTATATAAGGTGGAGAATATAGGAGATGATGGGAGAGGATACCGATATTTTTCTGGGCCAGCTAGAGCAACTGCAACTAAAGGGAAATACTATCAAGGAGTGCCTTTAGATAAACTGAAAGAGAATGGTAAGCCACAAACTTTACCAATTGAGAATTTTTATGATTTAGCAGGAAGTTTTGGAAATTGTAGGCATGAAGGTGGAGTTGATTTTAGATCTGGTAAAAAACCAGAAGCGTTATTAGAAATTATTTTGAAGCATTTTTCATCACCTGGCGATCTCGTCCTAGACTCTTTCGCTGGCTCCGGCACTACCGGTGCAGTTGCCCATAAAATGGGGCGGCGCTGGATTATGGTGGAGCTGGGCGAGCATTGCCATACGCACATTATCCCGCGTTTGCAAAAAGTCATTGACGGCGAAGATCAGGGCGGCATTTCCAAAGCGGTGAATTGGCAGGGAGGCGACGGATTCCGCTATTTCCGCCTTGCGCCGACATTGATTGTCAATGACAAATGGGGCAATCAAATCATCAATTCCGACTACAACCCTGAAATGCTGGCGGAAGCCTTGGCGAAGCTGGAGGGATTTACTTATATGCCGTCTGAAAACCTTTGGTGGCAGCACGGTTATTCCAGCGAAAACGATTTTATCTACGTTACCACCCAAAGCCTGTCTGTCGAACAGTTGCAAGTGCTTTCAGACGAGGTTGGAGCAGGTCGCAGCCTGCTAATCTGCTGCTCCGCTTGGCGTGGGATTACGGCAGATCAGGCGGCAGATCGTTTCCCGAATCTTTCCTTAAAAAAAATCCCCAAAATGATTTTGAAACGCTGCGAATGGGGACACGATGATTATAGCTTGAACGTCGCCAATCTTCCGATGGCAGAAGAAGAGCCTGAACCAAGGTCGTCTGAAAACCAACCCGCCGCCAAAACCAAACCCGTGAAACGCAAAAGTGCGGTCGAAAATCAGGGCGGATTGTTTGATGGAGAGAATAGTGATGGGTAAGGAAATGGCGATGATGCCCGCCGATTATGTGCAATGGTTGGCAGACATTAAAAACCGGGTGCTGACCGCACGGCACAAAGCGGTTTTGGCGGTAAATGCCGAGCTGGTATCGCTTTACTGGCATATCGGGCGGGATATTTTGCAACGACAGGCTGCGCAAGGCTGGGGCAGCAAAGTGATTGACCGCTTGGGGCGGGATTTGCGCGAGGCGTTTCCTGAAATGAAGGGGTTTTCCCGTGCCAACCTTCTGTATATGCGGGCTTTCGCTGAAGCCTGGACTGATTTTGAAATTGTCCAACAGGCTGTTGGACAATTGCCGTGGGGTCATAATGTGCTTTTGATTAACCGTATTAAGGAACAAGAAGCACGTTTATTTTATGTGCAGAAAGCGATAGCGGAAAATTGGTCGCGCGCCACATTAGAAGTCCACATTAAAAACCGCCTGCACGAGCGACAAGGGAAAGCCGTTACCAATTTTGCCGCCCGTTTGCCCGCGCCGACTTCCGCATTGGCGCAAGAAACATTAAAAGATCCTTATTTGTTCGACTTTTTGAGTTTGGGAGAGGATGCGCAAGAGCGGGAAATCGAAAACGCCTTAATGCAGCACATCACCCGTTTTCTGCTGGAACTGGGCAACGGCTTTGCTTTTGTTGGGCGGCAATACCGCTTGGAAGTGAACGGCGACGAGTTTTTTATTGATTTACTGTTTTATCACACCCGCCTGAAATGCTATGTGGTGGTGGAATTAAAAGCCACGGCATTCAAACCCGAACACGCAGGGCAACTGAATTTTTATTTAGCAGCAATCGATGCACAAATAAAAGCCCCTGACGATCATCCGACCATCGGCTTGCTGTTGTGCAAAACGCAAAACCGCTTGGTGGCGGAATATGCCTTATCGGGCATAGATAAGCCGATAGGCATTGCTGAATACGAATTGGTGCGCGCCCTGCCGGAACCTTTGGTAACGAATCTGCCGACAGTTGAACAGTTGGAAAATGAGTTGTCGGATTGGCAGGAAGCAAGAGATGAACTGTCCGGAAATTCCGGATAGTTCGAATTGTGCTGGCTTGCTGCACAAAATGTCAGTTATTCGAAATTTTCGAGCAACTGATCACATATGGCAGTTTGGTTATCTAAAAAATCCAGATAGCTAAAGGAATAAAGATCAAATCGGTGATTAAGCTATTCTTAATTACTGAAAGCAAGAGATAAGAGATAAAACCATGAGCATCAGAACTCAAAACTATATCAACGGACGTTTGTCTTTACGTGCACCGCAAGCAGAAAGTTTGGCGAAGTTAAAGCAGGCGTTGGATGCTGCACCGGAAATGGCACAAAAAGACCGAGATGTGGCTGCAGTGTTGAATACTTTAAAAGCAGAGTTTTCTACTTTAGAGGATTTTGAGCGGGAATTTCCGTCATTGTGCTTTGCTTTGGCAACGGGGGTGGGGAAAACCCGCCTAATGGGAGCATTTATCGCCTATCTGCATTTGGCACACGGTATCAATAATTTTTTTGTACTTGCACCGAACCTGACAATTTATAACAAGCTGATTGCCGACTTTACACCGAATACGCCGAAATATGTGTTTAAAGGTATCAGCGAATTTGCGGTAAATCCACCTAAACTGATTAGCGGCGACAACTATGAGCAGCAGAATTTGAGCATGGGAATGGATAATCTTTTTGGTGAGATTACCATTAATGTGTTCAACATTTCCAAAATCAACAGCGAGGTGCGCGGCGGCAAAGAACCGAAAATCAAGCGGATGCGTGAAGTGCTGGGTGATAGTTATTTCAACTATCTGGCGAATCTGCCCGATTTGGTATTGCTGATGGATGAATCGCATCGCTATCGAGCACAGGCAGGTATGCGGGCGATTAATGAGCTAAATCCGCTTTTTGGCTTGGAGTTAACTGCTACACCATTTGTGGAATCTACCAAAGCGCCTATTCCGTTCAAAAATGTGATTGTAGATTATCCTTTGGCTCGGGCAATGGACGATGGTTTTGTCAAAATGCCTGCGGTAGTAACGCAGCGCAATTTTGATACGAAAAATTATACGCCCGCAGAAATTGAGAAAATCAAGTTGGAAGATGGCGTGCGTGTGCATGAAAACACCAAGGTCGAGCTTATAACTTACGCTCGGGAAAATAATGTTGCCATGGTGAAGCCTTTTATGCTGGTGATTGCCCGCGATACCACGCACGCGGGGCAATTATTGTCTTTACTTGAATCGGATAACTTTTATAACGGGCGTTATCAGGGCAAAGTGATTCAGGTGGATTCGAGTAAATCAGGCAAAGACGAAGAAGAAATGATTGAACGACTTTTAGCGGTGGAGAGTGTGGATGAGCAGACGGAAATCGTGATTCATGTCAATATGCTCAAAGAGGGCTGGGACGTTACCAATCTTTATACTATCGTACCGCTGCGCGCTGCCAATGCTAGAACACTGATCGAGCAATCTATCGGACGCGGTTTGCGACTGCCTTACGGCAAACGTACGGGAGTGGAAGTGGTGGATAGATTGAATATTATCGCCCACGACCGCTTTCAGGAAATTATCGATGAAGCCAATAAAGGTGATTCAGTGCTGAAATTGAAACAGGTGATTTTGGATGCACCAAGTGAGGATGATAAAAAAGTCAGCGTGCAGGTGTATAGCGGTGTGGAAACGATATTGGGATTGGCGGAAACGTCGTCTGAAAATACAAAACAAGCTATTTCAGAAACCAATTCTTCAGTCGATTATCAGCCTGTTTTTAAAACTGAAACCGAAAAACGCATTGCCCGAAAGGTAATGGAAGCTGCTGCAAAATATGCTTCCCGTCCAAGTGAAGCGCCAACTTCCCAAGCATTATTGACAGTGGAAATCCATGAAAAAATCGTTCAAGAAGTTCAGACGGCATTACAACCGATTCAAGGGGAATTGCCGATGGACGAGCTGGATATAGCCGAGATTGTTGCTAAAACCACAGAAATAATGGTGAATCAAACCATCGATATTCCTAGAATCACAGTTGTACCCAGCGGGGAGGTTAGCACGGGATTCCATCCGTTTAAACTCGATTTAAGTAGCCTCCATCTACAACCGAGTGAACGTGAAATCACTATTCACAATCTGCACACTAACGAACAGAGTAGCCTGTCTGCTGAATTGGGTATGAAGGAAAAACGTCCTGAAGACTATATTGTTTTTTCGCTGATGGATTTCGACGATATCGACTATTTCACCCAAGCCGACTTGCTTTACGATTTGGCGGGGCAGATGGTGGCGCACCTGCGCGGTTATTTATCCGAAGAGGAAGTTTTAAGTGTGTTGGATAAAGAACGTCGTCTAATTGCCCGTGAAATCCATGCCCAAATGATGGCGCATTTTTGGGAAAAAGCGGCGAGCTATGAGGCGCGCGTCAGCCAAGGATTTAGTACACTCAAACCATGTAACTATACTGTTTCAGCTGATGAACCGATTCATTCGGTGCGACAAACACCAAAAGATGTCAGCCGTATTAAGCAAATGCTGTTTGGCAGCTTTTCCAAATGTCTGTATCCCTTACAAAAATTCGACTCTGATACTGAACGCCGTTTTGCAGTGATTCTGGAACGAGACGCGCAAAAATGGTTCAAACCTGCTCAAGGACAATTCCAGATCTACTGGAAATCAGGTTTGGACTCCAAAGAGTATATCCCTGATTTTGTTGTAGAAACCGAAGATTCTATCTGGCTTGTTGAAACCAAAGCAGGCAAAGATTTAAAAGATCCTGAAGTTTTGGCAAAAGCTGATGCCGCTTTTGAATGGTGCAAACACGCTACGGATTATGCGTTGCAGCACAATGGTAAGCATTGGCGTTATGTACTGATTCCGCATGATGAAGTTACCGAATCAAAAAAATTGGCGGATTTTTTAAGATTTGAGAAAAAGTCTGTCTAAAGCGGATCGCACTTATCAAGTGCGTGGGTTGAAACTAGAATTTATAAGTTATCAGTAAAAATCAACCGCCTTCGGGCGGCTGTGTGTTAAGGAGTTTGTATGGCAAATCAAATCCGCCTACACGTTTGGGGCGATTATGCCTGTTTTACCCGTCCGGAGATGAAGGTGGAGCGGGTGTCTTATGATGTCATCACGCCGTCGGCAGCGCGCGGGATTTTGGCGGCGGTGCATTGGAAGCCGGCGATTCGGTGGGTGATAGACCGGATTTATGTGTTGAAGCCGATTCGGTTTGAGTCGGTGCGGCGCAATGAAATGGGCGGCAAGATTTCGGCGGGTAAGGTTAGCGGCGCGATGAAGCGCAAGAGCGTTGCCGATTTATATACGCTGATTGAAGACGATCGCCAGCAGCGCGCGGCGACGGTGCTTAAAGACGTGGCTTATGTAATTGAAGCTCATGCGGTGCTGACGGCAAAAGCGGGGGCGGATGAGACCGTTACCAAGCATATTGAGATGTTCAAACGCCGTGCGAAAAAGGGGCAATGTTTCCAGCAACCTTGTTTGGGCGTGCGTGAATTTCCTGCCGATTTTGCGTTGATTGACGAGGGCGAACCGCTGCCGCTGTCGGCGTTATCGGAAAGCGAGGCAAGCCGCGATTTAGGCTGGATGCTGCACGACATTGATTTTGACCACGGCAACACGCCGCATTTTTTCCGCGCAGAAATGAAAGACGGCGTGATTGAAGTGCCGCCGTTTCACGCCGAGGAGGTGAAAGCATGATTCTTGCGTCCCTTGCCCGCTATTACCGCCGTTTGGCAGCGGAAACCGATGAAATGGGCAACCCGAAAGTGCCGCCTTATGGCTTTAGTGAGGAGAAAATCGGTTGGATTTTGGTGTTGGATAAAGAAGGTCGTCTGAAAACCGCTGTGCCGAATCTGACCGCCGATAAAAAGCCGCAACCGAAGCTGATGAGCGTGCCGCGCCCTGAAAAACGCACGTCGGGTATCAAGCCGAATTTTTTGTGGGATAAAACCGCATACGCGCTTGGCGTGGAAGCCAATAAAAACAAAACCGAAGCAAAAGAAAAACCGTTTACGTCGTCTGAAAAAACTTTTGAAGCCTTCAAGCAATACCATCTCGATTTACTGCAAAACAGCGACGATGAAGGCTTGCAAGCCTTATGCCGTTTTCTGCAAAACTGGCAGCCTGCACGTTTTGCTGCCGAAAATCTGCCTGCCGAAATGCTGGATGCCAACATTGCATTTTCTCTTGAAAAACCGACCGCACTTATCCATAAACGCGAAGCCGCACAAACTTTGTGGGCAGGCTGCCTGAAAAGCGACGAAGCACTTGAGGGCTTGTGCTTGATTAGCGGCGACACCGCCCCGATTGCGCGGCTGCATCCGGCGATTAAAGGCGTGTTTGGCGGGCAAAGTTCCGGTGGTTCGATTATTTCGTTCAACAAAGAAGCCTTTGCCTCGTTCGGCAAGGAGCAAGGCGCAAATGCACCCGTTTCCGAACAATCCGCCTTTGCCTACACTACCGCGCTGAACTATCTGTTGCGCCAACGTAATCAAGAAGCAAACAATCACTGTTTGACCATCGGCGACGCCAGCACCGTGTTTTGGGCGGAAGCCGCTACCGTTGAACAGGCGCAAGCGGCGGAAAATATGTTTTCCTGCGCCGTCAATCCGCCGGACACCCACGATTCGCCCGACGACGAGCAGGAAGCGCAAAAAGTCTTCTATATCCTTGAACAGGTTGCCAAAGGCCGCCCGCTGCACAAGGTTGCGCCCGAGCTTTCCCCCGACACCCGTTTCTATATTTTGGGCTTGGCACCCAATGCCGCGCGGATTTCCATCCGCTTCTGGCTCGACACTTCCTTCGGGCAGCTTGCCGCCCATCTGGCGCAGCACTGGCAGGATTTGGCACTTGAGCCCAAAGCGTGGAAGACGCCGCCTTCGGTTTGGCGGCTGCTGCTGGAAACCGCGGTGAAATTCAAAAACGGCGAAGGGCGGTACGACAAGCCCAAAGCAGAAAACATCTCGCCCGTATTGGCAGGCGAAATGACCCGTGCCGTCATCAGCGGCACGCCCTATCCGCTGAGCCTGCTGTCGCAGCTGATTGCCCGCATCCGTGCCGACGGCGATGCCAACGGCCTGCGAATTGCCATGATTAAGGCCGTGTTGCAGCGGCGTTTCCGAAAAGGTTTGATTAACGAGGAGGTTCCGATGAGTTTGAATACCGAAAGCCCCAATGCCGCGTATCAGCTGGGGCGGCTGTTTGCCGTGCTGGAACGCATCCAGTATCAGGCGTTGGGCGAATTGAACGCCGGTATTGCCGACCGCTACTACGGTTCGGCTTCCGCCGTGCCGTTTTCCGTGTTTCCCCGCCTGCTTGCCGGCGCGAAACACCACCTGTCGCGCCTGCGCAAAGACAAAGCGGGCATAGCCGTCAATCTCGACAAAGACTTGGGCGAAATCATCGGCAGGCTGCCTGAAACTTTCCCGCGCCACCTGAGCATCGAAGAGCAAGGCCGTTTTGCCATCGGCTACTACCAGCAGAAACAAAGCTATTTCGCCCCCAAGCAACCCGCAGAAACCGACGAAACCCAAGGAGAATAAAACCATGTCCATCCAAAACCGTTACGAATTTGTCTTCTTTTTCGACGTGAGCAACGGCAACCCCAACGGCGACCCCGACGCAGGCAATATGCCGCGCCTCGACCCCGAATCCAGCAAAGGGCTGGTAACCGATGTCTGCCTGAAACGCAAAATCCGCAACTTTATCGAAACCGCCTATCCCAACGAAGCAGGCTGCGAAATCTACGTCAAAGAAAAAAGCGTGCTCAACCTGCAAAACAAACGCGCCTACGAAGCCCTCGGCATCGAATCCGAAGCCAAAAAGCTGCCCAAAGACGAAGCCAAAGCGCGCGACATCACCGCGTGGATGTGCAAAAACTTCTTCGACATCCGCACCTTCGGCGCGGTAATGACCACCGAAGTCAACAGCGGACAAGTGCGTGGCCCCGTGCAACTTGCCTTCGCCCAATCCGCCGACCCCATCGTGCCGCTGGAAGTTTCCATCACCCGCATGGCGGTAACCAACGAAAAAGACTTGGAAAAAGAACGCACCATGGGGCGCAAATACATCGTCCCTTACGCGCTCTACCGCGTGCACGGCTTTGTTTCCGCCCACCTCGCCGCCAAAACCGGCTTCTCCGACGACGACCTGCAAAAACTCTGGCAGTCGCTGCAACTCATGTTCGAGCACGACCGCTCCGCCGCACGCGGCGAAATGGCCGCCCGCAAACTCATCGTATTCAAACACGACAGCGCACTCGGCAGCCAGCCCGCCCACAAACTGTTTGAAACCGTAACCGTCGAACGCATCAGCGGCGAGAGCGGCACCCCCGCCGCAGGCTACGGCGACTACCGCATCCATGTGCCCGCCAAAGACAGCATCAGCGGCGTAGAAGTGCAGGAGCTGCTGTAACCATGCCGCCGAGGCCGTCTGAAAACAGCGGCATCCTGCCATTCGACAGCCGCCCCATCCCCCTCTCCGCCCTCCAGCACTACGCCTTCTGCCCGCGCCAGTGCGCCCTAATCCACAACGAACAGGCATGGGCGGAGAATTTCCTCACCGCACAGGGCAAAGCCTTGCACGAGCGCATCGATTCCGGCGAACCCGAAACCCGCAAAGGCATCCGCTTCGAGCGCAGCGTCCACGTATCCGCCGAACGGCTCGGCATCAGCGGCATCCTCGACATGGTGGAACACGACCTTGCCACAGGCAGTCTGAAACCCGTCGAATACAAACGCGGCCGCCCCAAACCCAACCGCGCCGACGAAATCCAACTCTGCGCCCAAGCCCTGTGCCTCGAAGAAATGAGCGGGCAGCGCATCAGCGAAGGCGCACTGTGGTACGGACAAACCCGCCACCGCGCGCCCGTCGTCTTTTCAGACGGCCTCAGGGCAGAAACCCTGAACACCATCGCCGCCGTGCGCCGTCTGCTCGACAGCGGCACCACCCCGCCGCCCGCCTACGGCAAACACTGCCAAGCCTGCTCGCTGCTCGACCTCTGCCAGCCCAAACTGCTGGCAAAAGACCGCTCCCGCCGCTACGCTGCCGCCTTATTCGCCGCCGACGATGAAGACGGAACGGCGGATATGGGAGAGCACGTAGGTCGGGCATTCATGCCCGACAAACACGGATAAATTTAAAAACGTCGGGCATGAGTGCCCAACCTACAAACTAGGTTTTCCATGCCCGATTTGGTTTTCAGGCTGCCTACCGTGTTTTTAGACGACCTTTTATTTAAACTTGCAAACACGCCGTCTAAAAAGCAGCCTGAAACATCCAAAAGGCAGCCTGAAAAGCACGGAAGCCTGAAACCGCCGAAAGCCCACATCGCCGTCATTCCCGCGCAGGCGGGAATCCTGTCCGAATCCCTGCACTTGGCGGATAAACCAACCCCGCCGAAGCGGCCAACAAGATTCCCGCCTGCGCGGGAATGACGAAAGAGCAGAGGCAACCTGAAAAGATTCAATGTCGTCTGAAAGGCAACCCAAAACATCAAAATGGCTACCTGAAAAAGCACGACTACCTGAAAAACCTGCCCCCACCCCGTCCGAAAGAAAACCGCCATGCGCAAACTGCAAAACACGCTCTATATCACCACCCAAGGCAGCTATCTGCATAAGGAGCGGGAGACTCTGGTGGTAGAGCAGGAGCGCAAGAAGGTGGTGCAGTTGCCAGTGCATTCCATCGGGCATATTTTCTGTTTCGGCAACGTGCTGGTGTCACCGTTTCTAATGGGCTTTTGCGGCGAAAACGGCGTCAATCTGGCGTTTTTTAGCGAAAACGGCCGCTATCTCGGTCGGCTGCAAGGGCGGCAAAGCGGCAACATCCTGCTGCGGCGCGCGCAGTACCGGCAGTCTGAAAACCACCCCGTCCCCGTCGCCCGCAACATTATTGCTGCCAAAATCCAGGCATCCAAGCGCGTGCTGCAACGCTACATCCGCAACCGTGATGACGAAGACGGCGCGGTGCGCGAAGCCGTTGCCGCCCTAAACGGCAGCCTGCGCCAACTGAAACAAGCGGACAAGCTTGACACAGTACGCGGCATCGAAGGCGACGCAGCGGCACGCTATTTCGCCGTGTTCGGACGGCTGGTCAACGCCAAAAGCGGTTTTGCCTTTGCCGGACGCAACCGCCGCCCGCCGCGCGACCCCGTTAACGCCCTGCTCTCGCTGCTGTACAGCGTCATCGGCAAAGAAATCAGCGGCGCGCTGCAAAGCGTCGGGCTCGACCCACAGGCGGGCTTTCTGCACGCCGACCGCCCCGGGCGCGACAGCCTGGCGCAAGACATCTTGGAAGAGTTCCGCGCCTGGCAGGCCGACCGCCTCGCCCTCAGCCTGATTAACCGCAGCCAGCTCAAACCGCAGGATTTCGTTACCGAAAGCAGCGGCGCGGTCAGCTTGAAAGCCGAAGCGCGCAAAGTGCTGTTTCAAGCCTTGCAGGCGAAAAAACAGGAAAAAATCGTCCACCCGTTTTTGCAGGAAGAAGTGGAAATCGGACTGCTGCCGCACATCCAAGCCATGCTGCTCGCCCGCCACCTACGCGGCGACTTGGCGGAATACCCCGCGTTTCTGATGCGCTGAATGCCCCGCAAACCGTTTTTCAGGCTGCCTCCAAGGGAGAACAACCATGCTGATGCTGATTACCTATGACATCTCGCTGCAAGACCCCGAAGGCGCATCGCGGCTGCGGCGCGTAGCACAATACTGCCTCGACTACGGCGTGCGCGTACAATATTCCGTATTCGAATGCGACATCGCACCCGACCAATGGTTGAAACTGAAAGCCCAACTGCTCGCCACCTACAACCCCGCAACCGACAGCCTGCGCTTCTACCACCTGGGCAGCAAATGGCGGCGCAAAGTAGAACACCACGGCGCGAAACCCGCTCCCGACGTGTTCCGCGACACCCTCATCGTATAAATCGCCAACCTGCGGCACACATCCAAACCCCCGCAGGTTGGCGATTGCATTTTGTTCTTTAACAATCAGGAAATTAACGGGGCGGAAAAGGCAAACCAAGGCTGTGCTATACTCGCCCCACAGCCTTTCCTGGCAGCTTAGCGAAACAGAGGCGTGAAAGCCTTTGCGGATGCTGGCTGCGGGCGGGGCTGCAGCCGCCTTCGGGCGGCTGTGTGTTGAAACGGCGTTGCGTTTGATTTGGACGGATAGATCGATGTGCAGCCGCCTTCGGGCGGCTGTGTGTTGAAACTGCATATTTGCGCTGCCTGCACTTCCCCCGCTCGCAGCCGCCTTCGGGCGGCTGTGTGTTGAAACAAGGCTTCCGCTTGGCGGCTGGTATGACCAAAACGCAGCCGCCTTCGGGCGGCTGTGTGTTGAAACTGATTGAGCTGCCGCTGACCGAGCGCACGCTGGCGGCAGCCGCCTTCGGGCGGCTGTGTGTTGAAACCTACTTTGGCAGAGCGCCCCGAATCCAAACCGCTTTGCAGCCGCCTTCGGGCGGCTGTGTGTTGAAACGCCAACTGGATTAAAGACCGCATTGAGCAATATGCAGCCGCCTTCGGGCGGCTGTGTGTTGAAACAATTTTGCAGTTAAAGTCATGTGGTTTTAACCAAGCAGCCGCCTTCGGGCGGCTGTGTGTTGAAACAGCCGATTTCAGGAAACGCCCAAAAAGGCAGAACGCAGCCGCCTTCGGGCGGCTGTGTGTTGAAACATGCTTGCCTATGGCATCGCCAAACGGATTGGGGGCAGCCGCCTTCGGGCGGCTGTGTGTTGAAACCTCCCATGCACTAACCGCCTTTAAGCTCCATTCTGCAGCCGCCTTCGGGCGGCTGTGTGTTGAAACGCTGTGGCACGGGATAAACCGCCACGCTTCCCCCGCAGCCGCCTTCGGGCGGCTGTGTGTTGAAACCCACCCGCGCCGTATCGTCATCGGCAAGTTGTAAGCAGCCGCCTTCGGGCGGCTGTGTGTTGAAACTAATCAGTCGGCGGCGGTTGCTGCTTTCGTCCGCTGCAGCCGCCTTCGGGCGGCTGTGTGTTGAAACTCCATAAAAAAAGGCAGCCTGAAAATGGCTGCCGCAGCCGCCTTCGGGCGGCTGTGTGTTGAAACTTCATTTTGGCGGCAAACTGTGCCTTGTCCACAGGGTAGCAGCCGCCTTCGGGCGGCTGTGTGTTGAAACTCGCCTGTTTGCGGGTCAATACCTGCCTTGGCAAGCAGCCGCCTTCGGGCGGCTGTGTGTTGAAACTTTGCCGCAAGGCTGATAGCCCCTTACTTAAAAGAGTGCAGCCGCCTTCGGGCGGCTGTGTGTTGAAACGCGATCAACTCAAAAAAGCCGAGCGCATCAAAAGCAGCCGCCTTCGGGCGGCTGTGTGTTGAAACTATGCACTGCTCCGCACTAATGCCTTTAATCTTGGCAGCCGCCTTCGGGCGGCTGTGTGTTGAAACTTTTTCAAGTTCTCTTTCTGCCCATCAGGGCGGCAGCCGCCTTCGGGCGGCTGTGTGTTGAAACTGCCCATCAGGGAGTTTAGGTTGATAATGCGGTGCAGCCGCCTTCGGGCGGCTGTGTGTTGAAACTGACAAATTAGCAATGCGGCTGTCTAACGCCGTAGGCAGCCGCCTTCGGGCGGCTGTGTGTTGAAACATGCATAGCAAGATTTAGTAATGGCGAAGCAATAGCAGCCGCCTTCGGGCGGCTGTGTGTTG
>ERZ773060.339-NODE-339-length-17778-cov-6.07222_pt1 | contig 17778 bp, 10 predicted proteins | sample MGYA00580628_ERZ773060 | MGnify/ENA primary metagenome ERZ773060 (study PRJEB29015, sample SAMEA2738019) | human oral metagenome | biome: human oral; feature: human-associated habitat; material: dental | place: China | collected 2045 ... | reverse complement strand
CGCTGAACGGCCAGGCGCAGCCGCTGGATGCGTTAGCCACACCGGACTTGCAACCGCGTCCGTTACTGGCAGCGGGCAATTCTTGATTGCAGCCGTTTGGTTAGCCATAAAAAAAGCCCCTGTTCGCAGGGGCTTTTTTTTTAACCGCAAAAACCTCATCACTCCACATATATTCACAAAAACCACAACAAAACCTTGCCATTTTCCACAAACAAGATTACATTGACCCCAGCGGACAGCAGCCGCTGCTGCCTTCAACACGAGGGGTAATCACATGAACACCGCCATATGCCGCTGGTTCAATCTGGATCACATCCTCTCTGCCGCCTTTCCGTAGCGTTTCCCGGCTTCGCCCGCATTCCGGCGCGTCCGCGCCATTTGTCCACATTTTCAAGAGGAAACCGTCATGGAAAACTTCACCCACATTCCCGAACCCTTCCGCATCCGCGTTATTGAGCCCGTAAAACGCACCACGCGCGAGCACCGCGAAAAAGCCATTCTCAAAGCGGGCATGAACCCGTTTTTGCTCGACAGCGAAGACGTCTTCATTGACCTTTTGACCGACAGCGGCACCGGCGCGGTCACGCAGGATATGCAGGCGGCGATGCTGCGCGGCGACGAAGCCTACAGCGGCAGCCGCAGTTATTACGCACTCGCCAACGCGGTCAAGGAAATTTTCGGCTATCAATACACCATCCCGACCCACCAGGGGCGCGGTGCCGAGCAAATTTATATTCCGGTGCTGATTAAAAAACGCGAGCAGGAAAAAGGCCTTGACCGCAGCAAAATGGTTGCCTTCTCCAATTATTTCTTCGATACCACCCAGGGCCATTCACAAATCAATGGCTGCACGGTGCGCAATACTTATACCAAGGAAGCCTTTGATACCGGCATCAAATACGATTTCAAGGGCAATTTTGATTTGGAGAAACTGGAAGCGGGCATTCAGGAAGTGGGTGCGGCAAATGTTCCTTATATTGTCTGCACGATTACTTGTAATTCCGCTGGTGGCCAGCCGGTATCCATTGCCAATTTGCGCGGGATGTATGCCATCGCGCAGAAATACGAGATTCCGGTGGTGATGGATTCCGCACGCTTTGCCGAGAATGCCTATTTCATTCAGCAACGCGAGCCGGGTTATCAAGACAAATCCATTGAAGAAATTACCCGCGAAAGCTATCAATACGCCGATATTCTCGCCATGTCGGCAAAGAAAGACGCGATGGTGCCGATGGGCGGTCTGCTTTGCGTCAAGGAAGAGCGCTATTTCGATGTTTATACCGAATGCCGCACCCTGTGCGTGGTGCAGGAAGGCTTCCCGACCTATGGCGGTTTGGAAGGCGGCGCGATGGAGCGGCTCGCGGTCGGCCTGCGTGACGGAATGCGGCAAGACTGGCTCGCCTACCGCATCGGCCAGGTGCAATATTTGGTGGACCGCCTTGAATCCATTGGCGTTATCTGCCAGCAACCGGGCGGGCACGCCGCATTCGTTGATGCCGGTAAATTATTGCCGCACATCCCGGCGGAGCAATTCCCGGCGCAAGCGCTCGCCTGCGAACTCTACAAGGTCGCCGGCATCCGCGCGGTGGAAATCGGTTCATTCCTGCAAGGGCGCGACCCGAAAACCGGCAAACAATTACCCTGCCCGGCGGAATTGTTGCGCCTGACCATTCCGCGCGCGACTTACACCCAGTCGCACATGGATTTCATCGTCGAAGCCTTCAAACAGGTCAAGGCGAATGCGCCGAAAATCAAGGGGCTGACATTCACTTATGAACCCAAAGTCTTGCGCCACTTCACCGCACTGCTAAAAGAAGTGGATTGACCGGAAAAGCGGCGGGGCGCGATAATCCATCGCGCCCCTTTTTCATTCAAACAGGATAAAACCATGAACGACAAACAACCTTCCGTCTTTGGCGGTGCCTGCATTATCGCCAGCGTCTGCGTCGGCGCGGGAATGCTCGGTTTGCCAAGCGCCGGTGCGGGCGCGTGGACATTGTGGACGTGTCTTGCCATGCTGGTCACGATGATGGTCATGACCCTTTCCGGCTGGATGCTGCTTGAAGCCTACAAACGCTATGACATCCGCGTTTCCTTCGATACCGTCACCCACGATATGTTTGGCAGCGGCGCCAATACCATCAACAATATCGCCGTTTATTTCGTCGGCGGCATCCTTCTTTATGCTTACATTACAACGGCAGGCATGATTTTGCCGCCGCTGATTGGGCTGAACAGCAAATTGTCTTCTATTCTGTTTGTCATTGTCTTCGGCGCATTCGTCTGGCATTCCACCCGCGCGGTCGATCGTATTTCCGTAGTGCTGATTATTTTTATGGTGTTGAGTTTTATCTTCAGCATTTTTGGATTGGCGAAGAATATTAACCTGCCGATGCTGTTTGATAGCGGTAGCAAGCATCCTTCCTATGCCCCGTATGCGCTGGCGATGTTTCCGGTGGCACTCGCTTCCTTTGGCTATCACCATTCCGCCGCTTCCATGCGCGCCTATTACGGCGAAGAGCGCAAGGCCTCACGCGCCATTCTCGGCGGTACGCTGATTACCCTCGCGTTCTATGTCGTCTGGATTGTCAGCATATTCGGCAACCTGCCGCGCGAACAATTCGCGCCAGTAATTAAAGCAGGCGGCGATTTGGATGTCTTGCTCCCCGCGCTCAGCAGCGTCATCCATTCCGAAAACGTCAATCACGCCATCCGCGCCTTTGCGATGGCGGCGATTCTCTCCTCATTCATCGGTGTTGGTCTCGGCGTCTTCGATTTTCTCGCCGACTTCTTCAAATTCAAAAACGACGCCGCCGGGCGGACAAAATCCTGGCTCGCCACCTTCCTGCCGCCGCTGGTGCTGTCGCTCGCCTTCCCCACCGGCTTCCTTATCGCCATCGGCTACGCGGGCGCGGTGGCGACCATCTGGACGTGCATCATGCCCGCGCTCCTCGTGCGCGAATCCCGCCGCCGTGGGCACGAAGGCTTCACCACGCCGGGTGGGATGTTCATGGTGTGGTTCGTTTTCTGCTTTGGCATCGCCGTCGCCGTGCTGCACATCCTGAACATGATGGGCAAACTGCCGGTTTATACCGGCTGAAGGTACGTCCTGACAGCAAAAAGGCGGCAAATGCCGCCTTTTTGCTGTTCTGTTCACGCCTTGATGTTCTCCGCCACCCATAGCGACAAATCCTGCTTGTTTAGCGCGGCTGCCATCAGGTTGGGGAAGTGGTCGGGGGTGCAGGCAAACGCCGGGACGCCAAGGCTGGCGAGGTATTCGGCGTGCGATTTGTCGTAAAACGGCGCGCCGTCGTCGTTGAGCGCCAGCAGCACGATGAATTGCACGCCGCTGGCGACGAGTTCGGCCATGCGCTGCCGCATCCGCTGCGCGTTGCCGCCTTCTTCGAGGTCGGTGACGAGGACGAGGGTGGTGTCCGCCGGGCGGGTAATCAGGCTTTGGCAGTAGGCGAGCGCGCGGTCGATGTCGGTGCCGCCGCCCAGTTGCACGCCAAAGAGCAGCTCCACCGGGTCGCTGATTTGTTCGCTCAAATCTACAACTGATGTATCAAAGACGACCATCCGCGTTTGCAGGGTGGGCAGGCTGGCAAGCACCGCGCCGAAGATGCCGGAGTAGATGACCGATGTCCCCATCGAGCCGCTCTGGTCGAGGCAGAGGATGAGGTCGCGCACCGCCCGCTTGCGTTTGCGCCCGTAGCCGATGCGCACTTCGGGGATGATGCTTTGGTATTCCGGCTGGTAATTCTTCAGGTTTTTCTGGATGGTGCGGTGCCAGTCGATTTCGTTGTGGCGCGGGTTGCGGGTGCGGATGGATCGGTTGAGCGCGCCCTGTACCGCCTGCTGCGTTGGCGTTTGCAGTTTTTGCATCAGTTCGTCCACCACTTTCTGCACGATTTGCCGGGCGAGCGCCTTGTTTTTTTCCGGGATGACCCGGCTCAGGCTCATCAGGGTGGCGACGAGGTGGACGTCCGGGGTGATGTTTTCCAGCATTTCTTTTTCGGTGAGCAGCGCGGTAAGGTTGAGCCGCTCCACCGCGTCTTTCTGCATGATTTGCACGACGGACTGCGGGAAGTATTCGCGGATGTCGCCCAGCCAGGCGCTGACTTTTGGCGCGGATGCGCCGAGGCCGCCACGGCGGCTGCCGCCTTCGCCGGGGTTGTCGTAGAGGGCGGCGAGCGCCTTGTCCATGCGGATTTCGGCGGCGTCCAGCCCGCCTCCGCAGCTTGTTTCGGCATCATTGCCGAGGATGAGGCGCCAGCGGTTGAGGTATTCGGTTGGGGTCATGGGGATTCCAGTCAAATGGGCATCTGCAAATTCTGCGGCATTTCCCGCGCGCCGTCCATGCTTGACCGCAGCGGGCGTATCTGCGACATTCCGTGGCCACGCCCTTCATCGCCCAACCCCATGCGCATCCACACCATCCGCCTTGCCAACCTCAACGCCCTTGCCGGCGAATGGGAAATCGACCTTGACCATCCCGCCTACGCCGACAACATCTACGCCCTGACCGGCCCGACCGGCGCGGGCAAAACCACCATACTGGACGCCATCAGCCTCGCCCTCTACGGCCGCACGCCCCGGCTGGAGCGCATCGGCAAGGCGGGCAACGAAACCATGAGCCGCCACAGCGGCCATTGCCACGCCGAAATCACCTTCAGCACCCGCGCCGGGCGCTACCGCAGCCACTGGAGCCAGCACCGCGCGCGGCGCAAGGCGGGCGGCGAACTGCAAAACCCCAAACACGAACTGGCCGACGCTGCGAGCGGCGAAATCCTCGCCACCGGGCTGAAAGACACCGCCGCCGCCATCGAAAAACTCACCGGGATGGACTACCAGCGCTTCACCCGCGCCATGCTGCTGGCGCAGGGCGACTTCGCCGCCTTCCTCCGCGCCGCGCCGGACGAACGCGCGCCGCTGCTCGAACAAATCACCGGAACCGCCATCTACAGCCGCATCTCCATCGCCGTCCACGACCGCCTGCGCGCCGCCCAGGAACAAGAACGCGCGCTCGCCCTCGACGCCGCAGGCATCACCCCGCTTGACGCCGACACCCTCGCCGCACTCACCGCCGACACCGCCGCGCTGCAAGAACAACTCACCGCCCTCGAAACCCGCCAACAGCAAACCGCCGCCGCCCTCACCCGCGCCCAACAGCGCAGCGAATTACACGCCGAACGCGACCGCCTCGCCGACGAGCAGACCGCGCACGAAGCCGCCCTTGCCCGCTTCGCACCGGAGCGCGCGCGCCTCGCCCGCGCACAACAGGCCGCGCTGCTTGATGCCGACTACGCCCGCCTCGACACCCTGCGCCGTGCGCAACAACAAGACCGCGCCGCCCTCGCCGCGCTTGACGAAAAAGCGCCCGCGCTTGCCGCCGCACGGGAAAGCGCCCAACAACAGCACGCCGCCGCCCGCGCCCGCGTTGCCGCCGAAAAACAGCGCCTCGCCGCCGCCCAACCCGCCTGGCAACAAACCCGCGCCCACGACCACACCCTGCGCCACCAGCGCGAACAACTCACCATTCTCGAACAACACGCCGCCGCCCACGCCGCCGCGCAAAGCGCGCGGCAAAAAGCCGAAACCGCCGCCGCTGCCGCACAACAAAAAGCCGAAAACGCCGCCACCGCCTGCGCCCAGGCCGAAAGCGTGCTGGCTGCCCACCTCGCAGGCCGCCTGCTGCGCGAATACCGCGCCGAAAAAGACAGCATCCTGCGCGAACTCGCCTACCACCAGCGCATTGCCGACCTCGAACAACAACGCGCGCAACTGCACGACGGCGAACCCTGCCCGCTCTGCGGCGCGACTGACCACCCCTACGCCCAGGCGCTGCCCGCCCGCCCCGACGACCTCAACGCTCGTCTCGCCGCGCTGGAGACCTACCTCAAACAGGCTGAACAACTCGAAACCGCATACACCAACGCCCAAACCGCCCTTACCGCCGCGCGCGACGCCCAAACCCGGCTGGACGCCGCCGCCGCCCTTGCCGCCGAAAAAGCGCGCAACACCGCCGCCTACGCCGCACAACTTGCCGCGCTACAACAAACCCACGCGCAAACCCTCGCCGCCCGCCGCGCCATCCTCGGCGAGCGCGACCCCGACAGCGAAGAAGCCGCCCAACAGCGCACCATCGCCGCCGCCGAAACCGCTGCCGAACACGCCCGCAGCGCGCTGCAACAGGCCGAAAACCGCGTGGCTGCCAACCAGCAACAACGCGAACAACTGCGCCGCCGCCTCACCGACCAACAAACCGCGCTCGACCGGGAAGAACAACACTTCGTCGCCGCGCGCACCGCCGCTGCCTTCCCTACAGAAAATGAATGGCAAGCTGCGCGCCTGCCCGCCGCCGCCCGCGAAGCCCTTGCCCGCGAAGCCGCCGCGCTTGACCAGCAAACCCTCACCCTGCACACCCGCCAACAAGACTGCGCCGCCCGCCTTGCCGCCCTCACCGCCCAAAGCGCGGACGACCCCGACGCCGCCACCCTGCAAGCACGACAACAAGCCGACAACCACACCCGGCAACAACAACAGCAAGCCCTCGCCGAGAAGCGCCACCGCATCACCGAACACGAACGCGCCGTTACCCGCCTCGCCGTCCGGCAAAATGCGCTGGCCAAACAACAACAAGAAACCCGCCGCTGGCAGGATTTACACGCCCTCATCGGCGCGGCGGACGGCAAAAAATACCGCAACTACGCGCAAAGCCTGACCTTCGCCAGCGTCATCGCCCACGCCAACCGCCAACTGGCGCAATTAAGCGACCGCTACCTGCTCACCGCCGACCCGGCGCGGCCACTCGAAGCCAACATCATCGACAACTACCAGGGCGGCGAAATCCGCAGCGCGAAAAACCTCTCCGGCGGCGAGAGCTTCATCGTCAGCCTGGCGCTGGCGCTCGGCCTCGCACAAATGAGCGGCGAAACCATGCAGGTGGACTCCCTCTTTCTTGACGAAGGCTTCGGCACGCTGGACGAAGAAACGCTGGACAGCGCACTGGAAACACTCGCCCAACTGCGCACCCACGGCAAACACATCGGCATCATCTCGCACGTCGCAGCCCTCACCGAACGCATCGCCACCCGCATCACCGTCACCCCGCAGCCCGGCGGTACCAGCACCATTCGCGGCCCCGGCTGCAGGCGCATTCAATGACGTATTAGGACAATCAATCGGTTGGGTTAGATGAAGCTGACTGGAACAGCTTGAAGAGAGCCAACAAAAACCTGTTCCCCGTGGAGTAACGTAGGGTGGGTCTTGACCCACCACCACGAAACTTCTGGCTTTCACGGTGGGGCAAGCCCCACCCTACAGCCAAAGCAAATGGCGCAGCCATTCTCCCTAATCTCGCTGCGCGCGCTGTCCCAGTCCCAGAGGATGAGGGGCTTATCCGCCGAATTGCAAACACCCCCTAACCCAACCTACGGCAGTAATGCGGCGAAGCGGCATTTTTGCCGGTAATGTCCGGCGATGATGCGGGTGGTTTCGTGTTTGGGGTTGTCTTCCGGGATGAGGCGCAGGCGGTTTTCAATCAGCGCGGTGATGGTGTCGCTGACGGGCAGGCTGGCGGCGACGCGCTCGTATTCGTCGTGCTGGAAGTAGTGTTTGTTTTTCAGGTAGTGGTTGCAGACGAGCAGGCCGTAGCGTTCGCCCCAGTCTTCGTGGGTGTTGTCGCGCCAGGCGCCGTCGTAGGGGTTGTGGCGCAAGAGGGCGAGCAGGCGTTGTGCGGTGGTTTTGTCGGCAAGCAGGGTTTCGCGGTCGGCGCCGTCAAGGGCGAGGAAGGTTTCGAGGTTGAGGCGGGCAGCGGCGGTGTCGGGGTTTTCGCTCATGACCGCAGGCAATAGCGCCAGGGTAAAGCGACGGTCGCGCAGGGTGTGTACCCAGCCGATGCACAGGTTCAGCGGGGCAATGGGCGGGTGCGCGGCGAGGCGGGCGGCGGCTTCGTCTGCGTCGCAGCCGAAGTATTCTGCCCAGGCGGCGAGCGGCAGGCGGAGGATGATTTGCCGCCGTTGCCAGGCGGCGTCGCTTTCGCCCTTGAGCGGGCTGATTTCTTCAATGCCCGCCGCTTTCAGCTCCGGCGTGTAGGGCGCATCAAGATATTGCCACGGGCTGTCGCCGCCGGTGAGTTTGTGCAGGATTTTTTTGAGGCCGCCGTTTTCCGGCCGCCGCCAGGCGAGGCGTTCGCGCAGCCAGGCGAGGTGTTGCCGCGTCTGGTCGCTCCCCGGCAGGCGCATCAACAGCTCGCGCGCGCTTTCTTTGACGCCTTTGCTGCGGTCTTTCAGCGCGGCGGTGAGGAAGGGCTGGTCGGCGTCGCCGAGGTTTGCGCCGAGGATTTCGATGTAGTCCTGGCGGTGGTTGGCAGGCGCGCTGCCCCAGATGGCGGCGAGTTGTTCGCGCGCGGCGTCGGGGTCGTCGCGGCGCAGGCGGGCGAGGTGTGCCTTGCGCGCGGCAAACGGCAGCAGTTGCCAGTCTTCTTCGTGTTCTGCGTAATCCGCGCCGTCTTCGTCTTTGCGCGGGCGGATGCCTGCGGCGGCGAAGAGCCAGCGGCCACGCGCGCCGAGCAGGGTTTCGGGGATGTCGGCGGGGTGGTTCTGGCTGTGGCGGGCGGCTTCCGGCAACAGCGCCGTCGGCAAGGTGAGGCCGCGTTCTTCCAGGCGGGCGACGGCGTAGCGCAGCAGGTGGCGGTGTTTTTGCGCGAACCAGTCGGCGAGGATGGCGGCGGCTTCCGGCGGCAGGGTTTCTTCGGCGGCGGGCGCGGGCGGCACGGCTTGCCAGCCGTCGGCGGATTGTGCGGGTGTTTGCCCGCCGTAGGTGTAAGCGAAGGCGAGGGCGGCGTAGCGGTAGTGGCGGCGTTCGCTGTCGTCGTCGGCAAGCGCTGCCCAAGCGGTTTGCAGGGCGGCGGGGGTGGTGGCGTCGGGACGCCAAGGCTGTTTGCCGGTGCCGAGCAGGGCGGTGTTGATGAGGGTGGTGAGCATGGTGTTGAGTGGGCTGGTTTTAATGGCTGTTTTGCGGTGGGGCAAGCCCCACCCTATAGCGCTAATAGACATTCAGCTTCCCGGCGCTGTCGCTGAAGGAGAGCAGGCGCAGCGCGCGCGTGTCGTATTCGTATAAGAGGAAGGCGCTGAAGGCTTCGCCGCCCGTGGCGACGAGCAGGCGCAGGCGCTGGTTTTCGTCAAGCTCAAGCGGCAATAGTTGTCCGCCGGCGTCGGTGAGCGCGAGTTGTTCGCCACGCCGGGCAAGGCGGACGTTATCAACGCGCAGCGGGTAGCGGTCATGCAGCGGGTTTTCTGCGTAGGTTTGCTGCACGCCGGCAAGCGCTTGGGCAATGCTGCTTGCGCCAGATGGCAACGGCGGCGGCGCGCTCGCGAGTTCCCAGTTTTTCGGCAGGGCGCGCAGGCTGGCGATGCCGGGGTAGTAGCAGAGTTCGCCCGCATAGACGCCACCGTGCAGGATGCTTGGCAGGCTGGCGGGCGCGCCGCGGATGTTGAAATCGAGCTGGTAGGCGTAGCGACCGCTGGCGGCGTCGTAGAGCCAGTAGGTGTAGGCTTCGCCACGGTCGATTTCGCTGACGATGGTGCCGATATGCCACCACAGGCCGCTGATGCCCGGCTCCGCCAACACTGTCTCTTTGGCGACGGGAAAGCCGAGGCGACCGAGGGTTTCGGCTTGCACTTCCGGCGGCAACTCTACCAGGCGGGCGAAGTTTTCCGCGAGCAGGTTCAGGCGGCTCAAGCGGTAAAAGAGGCGCTCGCCTGCATCCGCGGGCAGTTCGGCGATGTTTTGCAGTTCGCCGGCAACGCCGCTTAGTTGCGCGTCAATCATCCGCTTTGCCATGTCGCGGCAGCGTTCGCGCAAGTTGCCACGCAGGGCAACGAGGCCGCTGCGCAGGATGTCATCCAGCCAAAGGCGCAGGTCGGCCAAGCCGTCGCCGGCTTTTTTCTGCCGTGCGGCGAGGCGTTTTTGTTGCGCTGCCGGGTCAGCGGGCGCCGCCGGTTTGTCCGCTTTAGCGGCTTTCGCCGCTTTCGCTTCTTTTTTCTCGCTGCGCTTTTCCAGCCAACTCGCCAACCAGTCGGGCGCTTCGGTGGTGCTGAAGCGGTCGGCGTGGCGCGCGTAGAGCAGCATCAGCGCGAGGGCGTGTTTACAGGGAATTTTGCGGCTGGGACAAGAGCATTTGTAGGCAGGCTCACTCATATCGACCGCGGTTTGGTAGGGGTTTTTGCCGCTGCCCTGGCAATGTCCCCACAGGGCGCGATCGTTGTGGTGCAGGAGCGGCCATTTGTCGGGGCGGACGAGGCTGCTGGCGGCTTTGTTGGAGGCATCGTCGGGGGCGAGGCGGGCGATTTGTTCGGGGGTAAGCGGCGTCATGGCGGCAATGGGCGGGGGTGTGCGGTGATTTTATAGGGTTTTCGGTGGCTACGGGGTGAGGGGCGGTTTTCCGTCCTCGGTTTTGTGATGGTGTGGAGGCGGAGCGACACGCGCGGGCGGGTTTTCAGGAAAAGAGTTTGCGCACTTCGTCGAGGTCGAAGGTCTTTTTTTCGTCGTCCACGCTGATGATGCTCTCCGCGATGTGGCGTTTTTTGTCTTGCAGCGCGAGGATTTTTTCTTCGATGCTGTTTTTGCAGATGAGGCGGTACGCCATGACGTGTTTGTTCTGGCCGATGCGGTGGCTGCGGTCTATCGCCTGGTTTTCCACCGCCGGGTTCCACCACGGGTCCACGATGAAGACGTAGTCGGCTTCGGTCAGGTTCAGTCCGGTGCCGCCCGCCTTGGTGCTGATGAGGAAGACGCGCACGGCGTCGTTTTGCTGGAAGTTTTCGACTTTGCTTTTGCGGTCGCGGGTTTGGCCGTCAAGGTATTCGCAGGGGATGTTTTCGGCTTCCAGCCGCGCCTGGATGAGGCCGAGCATTTTGGTGAAGCTGGAGAAGACGAGGATTTTGTGCGCGCCGGTTTTTTCTTTGATGTTTTCCAGGAGCAGGTCGAGTTTGATGGAGTCGTCGCCGTAGTCTTCGCGGTCGGCGAGCAGCGCCGGGCTGTTGCAGATTTGTCGCAGTTTGAGCAGGCCTTCGAGGATGTGCAGTTGGCTTTTTTCGATGCCGTCGGCGGCGATTTTGTTGAGCAGTTGTTCGCGGTAGCGGTTTTTGGTCGCCTCGTACAGTTTGCGTTGCGCCGCGCCCATGTCGCAGTAGAGTACGCTTTCGGTTTTCGGCGGCAGTTCGGTCGCCACTTGTTCTTTGCTGCGGCGCAGGATGAAGGGGTGGATGAGTTTGGCGAGCAGCGCCGCGCTGTCGTGGTCTTTGTGTTTGTCAATGGCGTTGGCGAAGGTGTTTTTGTAGTGGGTGGTGTTGCCGAGCAGGCCGGGGTTCAAAAAGTTCATTTGCGCGTAGAGGTCGAAGGTGTTGTTCTCTATCGGCGTGCCGGAGAGGCAGAGGCGGTTGTCGGCCTTGATGAGGCGCACCGCTTTGTAGCGCTGCGATTGGGGGTTTTTGATGTTTTGGCTTTCGTCGAGGATGGCGTAGTGGAAGGGGATGTGTTGCAGGGTTTCGATGTCGCGCACCAGGGTGCCGTAGGTGGTGAGGATGATGTCGTATGCGGCGAGGTGGGCGGCGTCGGTATTGCGCTCGCTCCCGGTCAGGGCATAGAGGCGCAGGTCGGGGGTGAATTTTTCAACTTCTGCCTGCCAGTTGTAGATGAGTGAGGTCGGCGCGACGATGAGGCTGGGTTTGTTGTTTTCGCCCCGGTCTTTGAGGTGCTGGAGGAAGGCCAGGGTTTGCAGGGTTTTGCCGAGGCCCATGTCGTCGGCAAGGCAGCCGCCGAGGCGGTTTTCATGGAGGAAGGCGAGCCAGTTGAGGCCGTGCTGCTGGTAAGGGCGCAGGGTGGCGCGCAGGGCAGGGGAGGGCGCGACCGGCGGTTGTTCGGCGAGGTGTTGCAGGCGGTGATGGCGCGCTTGCAGTTCGAGCAGGTAGTCGGGTTTTTCTTCGAGGTTTTGTAGCAGGTCGTCAATGATGCCGAGCTGGTAGGGCGAGAAGCGGATGTGGTCTTTTTTGACGTCGCCGGTTTTCAGCCAGGGGGTGATTTTGTCCAGCCAGGCTTGCGGCAGGATGCCGATGGTGCCGTCGCCGAGGGTGATGTAGTTTTGTTTTTTGAGGACGGCTTTTTGCAGCTCTTTCAGGCTGACGTGCTGGTCGCCGAAGCGGATGGTCAGTTCGAGGTCAAACCAGTCGATGCCGCTGCTGGTGCGGCTGCTGATGGTTGGGCGGTTGAGGTTGTATTGCCAGTTTTTGAGGTTTTTCAGGCCGAGCAGTTCGATGTCGGCGTCATGCAGGGTGTCGGCGGCGTTGAGCAGCCAGTCGTTTTTGATGAGTTCGGCGGCCGCGAGTTGGTAGGGGGCGCCGTGGGCAAAGGCGGGGTGCAGATCGCGCAGGGTGTCGAGCAGCCGGGTTTCGAGGGCGGTGTCGCGCGGTAGTTGGTGGTAGTCGCCGTCGGCGGTGGTTTGCAGGCGCAGTTCCTGGCTTGCCGGGTCGATGAGGCGTTCCGGGTATTCAACCTGCGGGCGGAAGGTGATGATGCCGTCGGCTTCGTCGAGGTAGAGCTGGGCGCGCGGCGCGGGGGCGTCGGCAGCGGCGGGCGCGGGTTTGATGAGTTTGCTTTTGATGCGGTGGCGCTGGCTGAGCGGGGCGAGGGTTTGGCGGCGGAAGGTGTCGGCGTCGCGCGTGGCGAGTTTGCTCTGCGGGTGGGTATGGAACCAGGTGATGTCGTTCGCGGTTTGCGGGTCGGCGGTGGGGTAGAGGGTGTTCTGGTAGTCGATGAAGAGCGGGTTGATGCGCAGTTGTTTGTTGGTCAGCGCGTAGTCGCGGTCGCCGAGGCGCAGTCGCGCTTTGAGCTGGTAGAGGTTGTCGTCGCGGCCGAGGTCAAGCTCAAGGCCGACGCGGTCGGTGGTGTTGAGGGTGACGGGGGTGAGGTGGCCGCGCACGTAGGTTTCTTCGATGTTGTGTGCGTAAACGGGGCAGGTGATGTGGCGGCAGAGGTCGGCAAATTCGCGCACGGCGGCAACGAGGGCTTCTGCGTTTTTGGATGCACTGCGGAGGTTTTTGGCGATGCGGCCGGTGGTGTAGTAGAGGGCGAGGACTTCGCTGCCGTGCCGGCCATCGAGGATGCGGCTGTCGAGGTCGTAGGCGTCCAGTGTTTTGATGCGGGTGGCGAGTTCGGTGCGGGTTTTGTCGTATTTGCCTTCGAGTACGGAAAATCCGGTGAACCGCCCGCCCTGGTATTCGAGGCACAGCGCGTGGCCGTAGTCATGCACCGCGTGCGGCAGGTCATCGGGCAGGAGGATTTGTTCAAAGATGTCGCGCGGCACGAGTTGCGGGTCGCGCGGGGCCACGCGCAGTCCCTGGTCGGTGATGTCCACCGCGATCAGTTTGCGGTCGTCGGGGTTGTCCGGGTCAAGGCCGTATTCGTGCATGGTTGCGTCGATGTGGCGCTGCGGGTAGTCATCGGCGAAGTAGTCGCGACCAAAGGCGCCGATGAGGCGTTCCAGCGCGGACAGTACGTGATGGCAATAGTCGCCCCATTCCTGGATGCGGCAGTTGCAACTGAGGCTCAGGGTGTTGTCGGTGCGGCGGTATTCGAGTTTTTGTTCGCAGCGGACGCCCCAGTCGTCGAAGCGGGTGATGATGCTGTCGCGGCTGCGTTTGTTGATGCTGACTTCGTTGCCATTGGCGTAGCGGGTATGGGCGCCGCGCCGCTCCAGGTCATGCGCGATGGCGGTGGCGTTGATGGTGCGGTCGGGATTTAAGGTGTAGCGCAGCGGTGCCAGCGTTTTGGCGGATTTCGCTGTTTTGCTGGCTTTGGCGGGTTTTGTCGCTGTGGCGGGCGGTGGCGCGGGGGTGTCCTGCTCGCGCAGGTAGCGGGCGAAGGCGCGCAGGGCGGCGACGCTGTGTTTGCAGATGCCTTCGTGGTCGTAGGGGCAACTGCATTCGGTTTTGAGGGTTTTGCTGTAGTGGATGGCGACGGTGTAGCTGGTGCGCTTGCCGACGCAGCGGTAGATGGCGCCGTAGGGGGAAACGGCGTCCAGTCTGGCCTGGTATTCGTCGGCGCGGGCGATGCTGGCCGGGATGGCGTGGCTGCGGATGTATTGTTCGATGGTGTCGGGGGTGGGGAGCATGGCGGGTCAGTAGTCGCAGGGGTATTCGTTTTTGAGGGATTCGGCTTTGGCGAGTACGGCTTCGCGCATTTCGCTCTGGTAGGCGGCGAGGCGGTCGCGCAGGGTGTCGTCGCCCGAGCCGAGGATACGCAGCGCGAGCAGGGCGGCGTTTTTCGCACCATCCAGCGCCACGGTGGCGACGGGGACGCCGGCGGGCATTTGCAGGATGGAGAGGACGCTGTCCCAGCCGTCGATGGAGTTGCTGGAGTGGATGGGGACGCCGATGACCGGCAGCGGCGTGACGGCGGCAATCATTCCCGGCAGGTGGGCGGCGCCGCCAGCACCGGCGATGATGACGCGCAGGCCGCGTGCGGCGGCGGTTTTGCCGTAGTCCAAGAGGCGTTCCGGGGTGCGGTGGGCGGAGACGATGGTGACTTCGTGCGGGACGTGGAATTGGGCGCAGGTTTGCGCGGCGTCGCGCATGATGCGCAGGTCGCTGTCGCTGCCCATGATGATGCCGATTTTGTGCATGGTGTTGTGTTGGGTTGGTTAGAGGTTGGCGTTTACATACGCTTGAGCGCTCAAGGTGTATGTAAATGGTGGGGATTGTCTGATTCGGTAGCGGGGGTTGCGGACGGTTACGGCTTCGCCTGACCTCCCCTCTGTGTTAAAAAAATAACCGCCATACTCAGTGCAAGACCCAATGGCATAAAAATGTAGTCTGTCCATGTAAACGGCTCGCCAAAATAGAAAAATACGGCGGGCATGGAAAAGAACAGGTAGCAAAAGTTAAAGGTAAATTGTTGTTGTACTGTCCATTTGGGCGGCAAACTGTTGATTGCCCAAAAGCCTGCCATCAAGGCAGCGGCAACATAGCTGCGTGGCGTTATTGGGTCGCCGCGTAGTACATAGCTCAACATAACCCCACCAAACAGAATCAGCGTGCCCAATAGCCATTTGGTGATTTTCCAGAGTTTGTTCATGGTGCGTCCTTTTTTACTTGATGGCGTTTTCAGGCTGCCTCTATACGCATCGCCCCAGGGGGTGAGAGCAGCAAACGTGAAAAATGGGTTTTTGATTCATCAACATTATGGATTACCCCCACCCCGTCCCTCCCCCGCTGCGGACGCTGGCGCGTCCTGCAGGGGAGGGGGTATTCTTGGGCTATTTCTGTTTTATTCCACTATAAATGGTTTGGGTTGTGCAGTCGCTAGGCGCTGTTTGCAATTCATTTTGGATGCGGTCGCTACGCGGTTTTTTACACCCCCTCCCTGACCCTCCCCCGCTTCGCAGGGGAGGGGGATTCAAATTGCAAACACGCTCTAGCGCGGGTGGTTTGCTGCCCCCACAGGGGGAGGGGCAGAACGGTGGGGGAATTTTTTAGCGGCTCACCACCCGCACCGCTTTGCGGATTTGGTCGATTTTGGCTTTCAGCGCCGGTTCGTGGTCGGCAAGGACGGTGATGTGTCCCATTTTGCGACCGGGGCGGGTTTCGGCCTTGCCGTACCAGTGGATGTAGGTTTCGTCCAGCACCAGTACCGCGTCAAGGCCTTCGAGCAGTGCAGGGCCGCTGTGGCCGTAGGCGCCGATGAGGTTGATCATCGCCGCCGGGCGGTATTGTTGTACCGAGGCGAGCGGCATTCCGGCGAGCAGGCGCCACATTTGTTCGTACTGGGAGTTGGCGCAGGCTTCGATGGTGAGATGGCCGCTGTTGTGCACGCGCGGCGCGGTTTCGTTAATCCACAGCTCGCCGTCTTTGGTGACGAACATTTCCACCGCATAGAGGCCGGGCGCGTCGAAGGCCTGTACCAGCCGCTGTGCCAGTTGTTGTGCCTGTTCGCGCACTTTGGCGCTGAGGAAGGACGGCATTTGTACGTAATCGACGAGGTTCAATACGTTGTCAAAGACCATTTCGGCGACGGGGTAGGCGACGGTGTTGCCCGCGCCGTCGGCGGCAACGATGACCGCGATTTCGTGCGCAATCGGGCAGAGCGCTTCGATCACTGACGGCGTGTCCCACAGTTTGTGCAGGTCTTCTTCGCTGACGATGACTTGTACGCCTTTGCCGTCGTAGCCGCCGGTGCGGGTTTTTTGCACGAAGGGCAGCGGGATGCGTTCGGGGTCAATGTCGGCGCGGGTCTCTGCCAGATAGAATGGCGCGGTCGGCAGGTTGTGGTCGGCATAGAATTGTTTTTGCAGGCCTTTGTCCTGGATCAGGCGCAAGACGCGCGGCGCGGGGATGACGCGCTTGCCCGCTTCTTCCAGCGCTTCCAGCGCCTCCACCGAGACGTGTTCGATTTCGATGCCAACCGCGTCGGCGTCTTTGGCGAAATCGAGCACGGTTTGTTTGTCGCGGAAGTCGCCCTGTTTGAACAGCCCGGTGAGCGCGGCGCAGGGCGCGCGCGGGTCGGGGTCAAGCACGGCGACCGGCATCGGGTAGTCCGTCGCTTCTTGCAGGAACATTTTGCCGAGTTGGCCGCCGCCCAGTATTGCCAGTTTCATGTCGTACACTCCTTAGTCTCTTAATTGTGTGGCGTTTGCCACGTCCCAAAGGCGGCTCGGTCGCGCTTCGCCGCCGGTTTCTCCCGCAATCACCGGCACGGCGGGGAAGTAGTGTTGTACTTCTGCCGCGGTGCGCGCCGGTGGCGCTCCGCTGGGGTTGGCAGAGGTGGAAATCAGCGGGACGCCCGCCCATGTGCATAGCTGGCGCACCAGCGGATGGGTGGAGACGCGGATGGCGATGCGGCCGGTTGCGACGTCGCGCAGCCAGGCGGGTATGGCATCCGTGGCGGGGAGGATGAAGGTGGTGGTGCGCGCTGCCGCAAGCGTGTGCAGCCGGGCGATAAGGGCATCGTCCAAATCCGCGACCCAGTCCGCGCACTGCGCCCAGTCGGCGGCAACGAGCAACATTCCCTGCCCCGGCACACGCGCGCCCTTCAGCCGCAAAATTTCGGCGAACACCTCCGGCGCACGCGGGTCGCCGCCCAGGCCGTAAACCGCTTCCGTCGGATATGCAAAAACCTGCCGCGATTGCAGCAGGTTCAAAAAAGTATCTTTTTCCGGCGGGATGATCATCTAGTACGACCAGCCGACCGGGCAGTTGCGCAACTGCGCCTGATAGAGTGCGGCGCGGTCGGCGACCTTGTCGCTAATCGTCATCAGCCACGGCTTTTCCAGAAAACTGCGGTTTTCAAAGCCGCCCAGCCCTTCATGATAGGCAAGGTACTGGTTTTTCACGTCATTCAAATCAACGCCGTTGCGGATGACATTCTGGTTGGCGTACCAGCCGATAAAATCCACCGCGTCATCAAAGCGTTCGCGCGACACATTCTGCCGCCCGCGTTTCAACTGGTACCACTCCCACGTCGGCGCTTTCACCTGCGCGTAGCCATAGGCCTGCGAGGTACTCATTGCCGTCGGATTAAAGCGCGATTCCTGATGCATGAAGGCGAGAATCTGCCACGGCTCAATGTGCCAGCGCAGGCGCGTCGCATCCAGCGCCTCCGCCCAGTGTGGCCGCTGCGACAACAACACGCAGGCATTTTCCATCGACGACACCGGCGGCTGTGGCTCATTCTGATAACGCGGGTCGCGCGGCGCCAAATTGTCCCAGGGATCCTGACCCA
>ERZ773060.338-NODE-338-length-17785-cov-6.02267_pt1 | contig 17785 bp, 16 predicted proteins | sample MGYA00580628_ERZ773060 | MGnify/ENA primary metagenome ERZ773060 (study PRJEB29015, sample SAMEA2738019) | human oral metagenome | biome: human oral; feature: human-associated habitat; material: dental | place: China | collected 2045 ... | reverse complement strand
CCTTCCTCTACGCCAGCCGCGCGCTGATTGACCGGCAAATCCCGTTGATTGGCATCCACACCGGCCGCTTGGGCTTCCTCGCCGACCTCACTCTCGACGACCTTGCCGCCCAGCTCGACCGCATTCTCGCCGGACATTACCAGTGCGAACAGCGCCACACCCTGAAAGTCACCATCGACAGCCGCGACGGCAGCGCTGAGCATCTCGCCATCAACGACGCCGTCATCCGCAGCAGCAAGGCACAAATGATCGAGCTGGACGTGTACAGCCACGACCGCTACTTAAGCCACTACCGTGCCGACGGCCTCATCATCGCCACCCCGACCGGCTCCACCGCCTACGCCCTCGCCGCCGGTGGCCCCATCATCGAACCGAACCTGCCGGTCAGCCTCGTCGTCCCCATCTGCCCGCACACCCTGACCCAGCGCCCGGTAGTCATCGACGCGCGTAGCCCGATTACCATCACCCCCGGCGCCAAAACCGGCGGCGCGCAGCTCAGCATCGATGGCCAGCAACAACACCGCCTGCATCACAAAGACCGTATCACCATCCGCGCCGGTATCCCGCTGCCGGTGCTGCACCCGGAAAACTACCACTTCCAGGACCGCCTGCGCGCCAAACTCAACTGGGGCATCGCCCCCGAAGACAGCCACGGATAACCCATGCTCGAACAACTCACCATCGACCAAATCGCCATCATCGAACACAGCGAAATCCACTTCCGCCCCGGCTACAACGTCCTCACCGGCGAAACCGGCGCGGGCAAATCCATCCTCATCGACGCGCTCGGCCTCGTCCTCGGCGAACGCGCCGACGCCAGCAGCATCCGCCACGGCGAAAAACGCGCCACCGTCAGCGCCACCTTCCGCGACCTCAGCGCCGCGCACCAGCAGGCACTCGCCGACGACGGCCTCGACGACCCGGACAACCCCGGCCAGGTCGTCATTCGCCGCACCCTGCGCGACGGCGGCAGCAAAGCCTGGGTAAACGACCAAAACGTGACCGGCGGCAAACTCAAAACACTGGCCGCCGCGCTGGTGAACATCCACGGCCAGCACCACAACCAGGCGCTGCTCAAAAACGACGAACAGCGCCGCCGCCTCGACCGCTACGCCGGACACCGCGAACTGCTCGCCGCCTGCGCCGACGCCTACCGCCACTGGCAACAACTCGAAAAAGACCACGCCGCCTGGCAAACCGCGCGCACCAGCGACGAAGAACGCCTCGCCCTGCTCGCCTACCAGCTCGACGAAATCGAACAACTCGCGCCGCAAGAAGACGAATTTGACGAACTCGCCGCAAAACAAACCCTGCTCGCTAGCGCCGACCAAATCCTTGCCAGCGGCAGCCGTCTCGCCGAGCAACTGAGCGACGGCGAACACAACCTGCAAAGCGCCTTGCGCCACGCCCAGCGCGAAGCCGAACACCTCGCCGCCCTGCACGAATCCTACCGCGAAACCGCCGAACTGCTCGAACAAAGCGCGGTGTACCTGAGCGAGGCCAGCGACAGCCTCGCCAAACAACTGGGCAAAATCGAACACGACCCCGAAGCCCTTGCCGAGACCGAAGCGCGGATGAGCGCGCTGCACGCCCTTGCCCGCAAACACCACATCGTCCCCGGCCAACTACCCGCGCACTGGCAACAACTCGCCGCCGAACACGCCGCCCTCTCGCAAAAAAACCAGAGCGGCAGCGCGTTAGAGGCCGCCTGCCGCGCCGCCGAGGCCGACTACCACGCCAAAGCCGCTGCCTTGAGCGCCGCGCGACAAAAAGCCGCCCCGGCACTCGCGCGCGACGTCGAACAATGGATACACCAACTCGGCATGGAAAAAGCCACCTTCGCCATCGGCGTCCAGCCCGCCGCCCGCCCTGCCGCGCACGGCAACGACGACATCACCTACACCCTCTGCGCCAACCCCGGCCAGACCCTACAACCGCTCGCCAAAGTCGCCTCCGGCGGCGAACTCTCGCGCGTCAGCCTCGCCATCGAAGTCGCCTGCCTCGACGAAACCCCGACGCCGCCGCCGACCATCATCTTCGACGAAATCGACACCGGCATCGGCGGCGAAATCGCCGACACCGTTGGCCGCCTGCTGCACACCCTCGGCCAAAACCGGCAAGTACTGTGCATCACCCACCTGCCACAAGTCGCCGCCTACGCCGACGCGCACTACCGCATCGAAAAACACAGCGACAACCACGCCACCCAAACCCGCGTTACCGCGCTGGACGACGAAGCGCGCATCACCGAAATCGCGCGGATGCTCGGCAGCGCCGCGAGCGACACCAGCCGTGACCACGCCCGCACCATGCTGGCGCGCAAAGCCAGCGTAAACATCACCCCGCGCCGTCGCGCGGTCTGACACTATCTGTCTTCAGTGACGCGCCTTGTCTGAAACTTTCGGTGGATTGCTATAAACAGGTTCCAACAGCACCTGCGGCAAACAAAAAGAAGGCACAAGGCCTTCTTTTTTTACAACGCGGGCGGAAACGGTTTGATTTTGGGATTGCCGCTGCTGGCGCTGTGGATGCGGCTTTCGCCCTGGCGCTGCACCTTGTCGATGCGGATGATTTGGTGGTAGGGGACGAAGGCGGTGCTGACGTCGCCAAATTCGGCGGTGAGGCGCTCGACGCGCGGGTCAATCAGCACCTGCGTTTCTTCGTGGAAAAGGAAGCCTTCCAGGCAGATGAAGCCCGCCATGTCGGCGGGGAAGACGTGGCGGACGTAGAGGTCGTAGTAGTGCTGTTCGGTTTTGAACTGCACGCGGTAGATGGCGTCTTCCGCACTCATGCGCCGCGTTCCGCCCAGGCCTGCAAAAATTCCTGCCAGTGTTCGCTTTCCTGGTCTTGCAGGAAATTTTGCGCTTCTTCAAGGCTTTGCTGATATTCCGCAGCGGTGAGGTTGCCGCGCATCAGCTCGAAGCGCAGGTACACGAGGTAGGTGTTCAGCACGTCGGTTTCGCAGTAGTCGCGGATGCCCTTGATGTCGCCGCTCGTGTAGCGCTCCTGCACCGCGCTGCCGTCCATCGCCAGTTTGCCGGGGAAGCCGCAGAGTTTGGCGACATCGTCAAGGCTGGCAACGGTGCGCGCCTGGTAGCCGGAGAGGACGTCCATCAGGTCAATGTGGCGCCAGTGGTAGCGGTTTTGGTAGTTGTTGAAGCGGTAGGTGTTGTCGTGGTCGCCCACTTCAAAGTAGCGCTGCGCGGGGATGCCGTGAAAGAGGGCGCGGTAGTGCAGAACGGGCAGGTCAAAACCGCCGCCGTTCCAGCTCACCAGCGTCGGTGCGTATTTTTCGATGCCCTGAAAGAAACGCTGCACGATTTCGTATTCGCTGCTCGCCTCGTCGCCCAGTGACCAGATTTTCAGCCCCTGCGCGGTTTTCATTGCCACCGAGATGGCAACGATTTTGTGCAGGTGGTGGCGCATGAAGGTGCTGCCGGTCTCGGCAAGGCGCTCGCTGCTCATCATGCGGTAGATGGTGTCGTCGTCCAGCTCTTGCGGCGGGTGGTTGAGCAGGCGGTAAGCGGCAACGTCGGCGACGGTTTCGATGTCGAAGATGAGGACGTTATGAATCATGGTGGTGGTTTTGCTGGTGTTGGCAGGGTTATACATACACTTGAGCGCTCAAGGTGTATGTTAATCGGGTTGGCGGGATGCGGACGGGCGGTGTTTCTATTGTGGTGTGTTCCGCCTGCAATTTTGTTTAATTTGCGGTACTGCGCGATGGTGAAGCGTTTTGGCAAAAGGCATCGTGCGTGCCACCAGTAACCCCACCCCGCCCATCCCCCACAGGGGGAGGGAGCAGAGCGGCGGTATTTGGGTATTTGATTCCAGCCACAAGAGCAGGAGTGGTGCGCCAAGGCGCACCCTATTGTTGATGGTTTACCGGGTGAATGTGTCCATTTTTGCATCAATGTCGGCGCAGGCTTTGGCGACGGCAGCGTCCAGTCCAGTAGTTTTTGTAGTACCTTCGGCGCGCACCGCATCCACGCTGACGAAACCAAGGAGGCGCAGCACGTCTTGCAGATATGGCACGGTGTGCTCCATCGCGGCACGTCCGCCTTCGCTGAAGACACCGCCGCTGGCTTGCAAAATCAACGCCTTGTGTGTGGTCAGCAGGCCTTCGGGGTTGCCGTTCGCGTTGTAGCGAAAGGTTTCGTCGGGGACGACGATGCTGTCAATCCAGTCTTTGAGGCGCGCCGGGATGCCGAAGTTGTACATCGGATAGGCGATGACGAGGCGCGGTGCTGCTTTGAGTTGGGCAACATTCGCGTGGATACCGGCGAAGTATTGTGTTTCTTCGGCAGTCGGTTGTTCTCGGCGGAAGACGGTTTTGATGAAGATGTCCAGCACCGCCTTGTCGAGGCTCGGTTGTTTGCTTTCCGCGAGATTGACGACTTCTGCGCTGCCTGCGGGCAGTTTGGCGAGCAGGTGCGCCACCATGCGGTTGGTCGCGGAGCAGGCGGAGTGCGGGTCGGGATGGGCGTTGATAATCAGGGTTTTCATGTTGTGCTCCTTTTGTCGGGGCGATGCGTTATAGCCGCCATATCTGCTCTTGTTGTCAGGTTACGCGCTAACCCAACCTACGCTATTGCGGTTATTTTTGCTTCCAGCTGCCGCCGCTTTGGTACCACCAGCCGCTTTGTGCCTGGCTTATCCAGCGTTCGGCAAAGGTTTTCTGGATTTGTCCCGCCCAGCCGGGCTGGTTGTTGGCGTCCGCTATCGCCTGGTAGAGCGCCTTGCGGTCTTTGTTTTCGGCATTGACCAGTTGGTTCATTCGCGCGCGTTCGGCCATGCTGGCCGCATTGGCGTCATGCACGGCGACGAGGCCGTCGCCGGTGAGACCGACCGCACCGCTGTCAAGGAAGGGGCGCAGTTCACCGAAGCGGCTCGCCATGCGCGCCTTGATTTGTTCGATTTGCGGTGAGGAGGCGTTGAAGTCCACGTTTTGCGCGTGGGCTTCGCCGCTGATGGCGCTGAGTGCGGCGACGACGATGCGGCGCGGATCCAGCGCGCTGTGTTCGTTTTTCGCGCCGCTGTTTTTGGCAGCGGGCGGGGTTGTCGCCGCTTTTGTCGCCTCCGCTGCGCCGCCCTGCTGGTGCCAGACGTCAAGGATGATTTGGTCGGCGGCTTTTTCGGCGGCGGCCGCCGGGAAGTAGATGTTGACGGTGACGCAGGAGACGACGGCGATGGGGGCGAGCAGGGCGAGGCTGCGTTTGTACATGGGACTCCTCCCGGCGGGTTATTCTTTGGCGCGTCCGAGGTATTCGCCGCTGCGGGTATCAACGCGGATGACGTCGCCGATGTTCATGAACAGCGGTACGCGCACCACGGCGCCGGTTTCCAGTGTTGCCGGTTTGCCGCCACCGCCGGAGGTGTCGCCGCGCAGGCCGGGGTCGGTATCGACGACTTTGAGTTCGACGAAGTTCGGCGCGGTGACGCTGATGATGTTGCCGTTCCAGAGGACGACGGTACACAGCGCCTGTTCCAGCATCCATTTGTCGGCATCGGCAACGGCGGCCTGGTCGGCTTGCAGTTGTTCAAAGGTTTCCGGGTGCATGAAGTGCCAGCTGCTTTCGTCTTTGTAGAGGTACTGCATTTCGGTTTCGTGGACGTCGGCGGCTTCGACGCTGTCGCCGGATTTGAAGGTGCGTTCGATGACGCGGCCGGTTTTGAGGTTGCGCACTTTGACGCGGTTGAAGGCTTGTCCTTTGCCGGGTTTGACGAATTCGTTTTCGACGATGTTGTACGGGTCGCCGTCCAGCATGATTTTCAGGCCGGCCTTGAATTCGTTGGTTGAGTAGTTCGCCATGGGTTGCTCCTGTTGGAAATGGGTGGGGTGGGGATGGTATCAGACGTTGAAGCGGAAATGGATGACGTCGCCTTCTTGTACGCGGTAGTCCTTGCCTTCGAGGCGCCATTTACCCGCTTCTTTTGCGCCCGCTTCGCCGTGGTAGCGGATGAAGTCGTCGTAGGCGATGACTTCGGCGCGGATGAAGCCGCGTTCAAAGTCGGTGTGGATGACGCCGGCGGCCTGCGGCGCGGTGGCGTTTTCCGGCATGGTCCAGGCGCGCACTTCTTTGACGCCGGCGGTGAAGTAGGTGCCGAGGCCGAGCAGTTGGTAGCCGGCGCGGATGACGCGGTTCAGCCCCGGCTCGGTGAGGCCGTAGCTGGCGAGCAGTTCGCCCTGTTCTTCGGGGGCGAGTTGCGACAGTTCGGCTTCTATTGCGGCGCAGACGGTGACGACGACGGCGTCCGCCTGTGCCGCCTTGTCGCGCACCTGTTGGACGTAGGCGTTGTCGCCGTCGATATGGGTTTCATCAACGTTGGCGACGTACATCATCGGTTTCATCGTCAGGAGGAACAGTTCGCGCATCGCCTTGCGCTCTTCGTCGCTCATCGGCAGGGTGCGGGCGAGGTTGCCGTCTTCGAGGTGCGGGGTGAGGCGGGCGATGATGTCCAGTTTCAGTTTGGCATCTTTGTCGCCGCCCTTGGCAACGCGCACCAGGCGCTGTTGCGCTTTTTCCAGTGAGGCCATGTCGGCCAGGATCAGCTCGCTTTCAATGACCTGGATGTCGGCGAGCGGGTCGATTTTGCCGGCGACGTGGACGATGTCGTCGTCATCGAAACAGCGCACTACCTGTGCGATGGCATCGGTCTCGCGGATGTTGGCCAAAAACTGGTTGCCCAGTCCTTCGCCTTTGGAGGCACCGGCGACCAGTCCGGCAATATCGACAAATTCCATCGTCGTCGGCAGCACCCGCTCCGGTTTGACGATGGCAGCGAGCGCATCCAGCCGTGGATCGGGCATATAAACGATGCCGGTGTTCGGCTCGATGGTGCAAAAGGGGAAGTTTTTGGCGTCAATCCCCGCGTTGGTCAGGGCATTGAAGAGTGTCGATTTTCCGACGTTCGGCAGTCCAACGATGCCGCAGTTAAATCCCATTGTGTGTTTCTCTCTGGTTTCGCATGAAACGGCTGCGTTTAGCCGCCGCTATGCAGGCGGTGCATCGCTTTTTCCGCGCCGTCGCGCACGAGTAGCGGCAGGATGGCGAGGCCGCGCGCGATGGCGTCGTCTATTTTTTCCTGCTCTATCTTGCCGGGCGGATGCAGGACGTAATCCACGACCTGATTGCGGTCGCCCGGATGGTTGATGCCGAGGCGCAGGCGATAGAAATCTTTGCTGCCGAGTGCGGCGATGATGTCGCGCAGGCCGTTGTGGCCGCCGTGGCCGCCGCTGTATTTCAGTTTGACCGCGCCTTCCGGCAAGTCCAGTTCGTCATGGACAACGAGGATTTCTTCCGGCGCCAGATCGTAAAACTTGGCGAGCGCACTGACGGCGCGTCCGCTGGCATTCATGAAGGTGAGCGGTTTGAGCAGGTGCAGCGGCTGCTGCGCCAGCGTGATTTTGCCGTATTCACCCTGAAATTTTTTGTCTTCGGCGAGCCGTCCGCCTTCGCTGGCAGCGAGCTGATCCAATAGCCAAAAACCCGCGTTGTGGCGGGTTTTTTGGTAGCGGGCGCCGGGGTTGCCGAGGCCGACAATCAGTTTGATCATCCGCGATTACTCGGCAGCGCTTTCGCCCTCGTCTGCGGCAGCGGATTCTTCGCTTTCAGCGGCACCGCGTTGCGGGTGAACGATTTGCGCAACCACGGCTTCAGCGCGGTCATCGTCGTGCAGCAGGCGCACGCCTTGCGGCAGTTTCAGGTCACGCAGGTGGATGACATCGCCCAAGGCAACGTCGGTCATGTCAACTTCAACGTATTCTGGCAGGTTGCGCGGCAAGCAAACGATTTCCACGCTGTTGAGGTGGTGTTCGACCAGTCCGCCCGCCTTGACGCCGACACTGCCTTCTTCGTTGACAAAGTGCAGGCTGACGGTGGCTTGCAGTTCCTGGCCACGAACAACGCGCTGGAAGTCCATGTGCTGATAGAGCGGTTTGTAGAGGTGGCGTTGTACATCGCGTACGATGACTTCGATGTCGCCTTTGCCTTCGACTTGCAGATTGATGATTTGCGAATAGAAGCTGTCAAAACGACCAAATTTGACCAGATCGTCCTGTTTGACGGCAACTGCCAAGGCAGCTTCTTCGCCACCGTAAACGATGGCAGGCACCAGTCCTTGACGACGCAGGCGGCGGCTCGCACCTTTCCCGCTATCCTGGCGAACGATGGCGCTCAGGGTGTAGGCATATTCACTCATGGTTTTCTCCGTAGGATAAAAAAGAGCGCTTGCGACCAGCGCTCTTCAAGGTTGTTCGCGGTTCGTGTCTAGTTGACGAACAGCGAGGAAATGGATTCTTCGACGTGGATGCGGCGGATGCTTTCGGCAACCAGTCCGGCGATGGAAAGCACGCGGATTTTTTTGCAGGCTTTCGCTTCTTCACGCAGGGCAACGGAATCGGTCACAATCAGTTGATCCATGCCGGATTTTTCGATGTTGGCGATGGCGTTGCCGGACAGGATGGCGTGGGTACAGTAGGCCGTTACGGTACGCGCCTTGCGTTCTTTCAGCGCGGTCGCCGCATTGGACAGGGTGCCTGCGGTGTCAACCATGTCATCCACGATGATGCAGTCGCAGCCTTCAATACTGTCGCCGATGATGTTCATCACTTCTGATTCGTTCGGGCGCGGGCGACGCTTGTCGATAATTGCCAGTTTGGCGTCAATCTGTTTGGCGGTGGCGCGTGCACGCAAAACCCCGCCAATATCCGGCGATACTACCACTGGGTTTTTGAAATCTTGTGCCAGCAGGTCATTGAGGATGATCGGCGTGGCGTAAATGTTGTCCACCGGGAAATCAAAGAATCCCTGTATTTGGTCGGCGTGCAGATCCAAGGTCAGGACGCGGTCAATGCCAACGCCGACAATCATGTTGGCAACCACTTTGGCGGAAATCGGCACGCGCGCAGAACGCGGACGGCGGTCCTGGCGGGAATAGCCAAAGTAGGGAATGACGGCAGTAATGCGGTTGGCAGAAGCACGGCGCAGGGCATCGCTCAGGATGAGCAGTTCCATGATGCTGTCATTGGTGGGATGACTGGTCGGCTGAATAACAAAAACGTCCTTGCCACGGACGTTTTCTTGCAGTTCTACCCGGATTTCTCCGTCGGAAAATTTGTCAACGATAGCGTTGCCCAATGGCAAGCCGAGATGCTGGACAATCTGACGGGCAAGTTGCGGATTCGCGTTACCCGTGAATACGGTCATGCTGCCTCTGGACACGTTTTCACCTTGGATGTTGGGTAGAAGAGATGGCTGGGGTGGAAGGATTCGAACCTACGAATGCCGGGATCAAAACCCGGTGCCTTAACCACTTGGCGACACCCCAATTTTTGAACAACGGGTTATCCGCCCGTTCCCCGCCTCGGTCGGCGAGAGGCGCGCATTATAGCGATTTGTTCTGTGTGCGCAAGGCGGATACCGCAGTTTTTGTGCATCTGTTTATATTGTCGTCATTTTTTGCACGACCAGCTTCATCTGGTAGTCTTTTTGTTTCAGACGGATGCTGTGGTAATACGCGCCCTGCCAGTCGCGGACATCGACCTGCCAGCCGTCGGCGTTGAAACTTTCGTCGCTGCGTTGGGTAATCAGCCAGTTGGCGATGGATTCGAGCGGCACTGGCAGGCCGACTTCTTTTGCCAGTTCTTCTTTGCTCATCACTTCTTCGCGCGCCCCTTCGCGCACGTTGATGACACCACCGCGATAGTCAATGCGCATCCGTTCCTGGCCGAAGGGGTCGGTGATGACCAGCAGTTCGTCCTGGTTATGGTGGGTCCATGCCATGTTGGCGTTGACGCCTTTGTCTTCGCAGCCACGGCTGCGGTGGCATTCGGGGTAGCGCATCGCAATTTTGCCTTCGGCGCGCCAATGTTGCGGGTTGAGCGTGGTGGTGTAGCTCGCGTTTTCGTCTTCTGCGGGCGGCGTCGCGCAGCCGGCGAGGAGCAGGGCGAGGCCGAATGCCGCCAGTTTATTTTTTCTTGTCATGGTCGAGTCCCAGTTTTTTGCCAATGGATTTGAGGGCGAGATTGTCCGGCTGCCCCTGTTTTTCGTAGCGATAAACTTCGGCGGCGAGCGCCTTGTCGCCGGATGCGTCCAGCACTTCGATGTAATGCGCGGGTATTTCGTCGTTGCGATAAGCGGCGTAGGCGCGGCGCAGCCAGTTGAGCGCGTCTTCGGTTTTGCCCTGGCGGTAAAGCAGCCAGCCGTAGCTGTCCTGAATCGCCGGGGAATCCGGATAGAGTTTGATGGCCGCTTCTATCAGTTGCGCTGCTTTTTTTTCGTCGTCCGTTTGCGTCAGCAGCATATAGCCGTAGGCGTTGAGCGCGTCGATATTGGCCGGGTCGGCGGCGAGGATTTTGTTGAACTGCTCCTCGGCTTCCTTGAGATTGCCGCGCGCAGCGTTGAAATCGGCGAGGACGTAGAGCAAATCAACCTGATCGGGATAGCGCGCCAGCGCTTCTTTCAGCAATTTTTCCAGCCGCCGCCATTGCTGCGTCCGCCGCAGTTGCGCCGTTTCAACCAGATAGGTGTCCAGCACCTGCGCGTCATCGGGAAATTCCTGGCGCAAGGCGGCAAAACGCGCCTGTGCCTTGTCGTAATCGCCCCGGTTGAACGATAGCAGCGCCAACCGCTCTTGCGCCTGCAAATAACGCGGCGAATCGGCAGCAATCTCGCCGAGCAGGGTAGTGGCAACATCCGCTTGCCCGCTGCGCTCGGCGGCGTTGGCGACAAAAAACAGATAACTGTTCATGTCAATGCGATGGCTGTCCAGCAACTCGCGGAACGCCTGCAACGCTGCCGGATAATCGCCCGCCGACGCATACAACTGCGCCACCAGCTGCCGCACCGTTGCATCCTGCGGGCGTAACTCCTTCCAGCGCAGGGCGAGGGTAATCGCATCCTGCCACTGATAATGCGCAACCAGCATATCCACATAGGCCGAAAGCAGATTGATATCCTGCGGATAGCGGGTGGTGATGCGATCCATAATCTTGCGCGCCTCCTGCAACTTGCCGATGCTCGCCAGCACCTGCGCCTGCATCAGCTCCAGCTCGCGCCAGTTGCCGTCGAGGGCAATGGCATCGCTGAACGCCTGCACCGCCGTCGTCACCTTGCCCTGCTCCTTTGCCATCAGGCCAAGATAATAATAAAGATACGGATTCTTCGGGAACTGCGCGCTCAGCCGCTGTAACAACACCAGCCGGGTTGCGCTGTCCGGGAACTCCGCCAGCACGCGGAAAATCTGCGCCACCATCTGCGGCCCGCCGTCGGCATCAAGCAAGGCCGACATCTGCGCCAGCGCCTCATCGCCGCGACTGTCGGCAAGCAGCACGCGCAACAGCGCCAGCCGCGCGTCCAAATCCCTGGGAAACGCCTCCAGCCAGACACGGGCAATCTTCTCGGCGCGGGCAAAATCGCGCGTATCCCAGGCGAGGCCATACCCATACTCCAGCGCGTCATACTCGCCGCTCTCCACCGCCACATCCGCCATCGTATTGAGCGCGGCGCCGAACTTGCCCGCATGGTCCTCAAAACGCGCCGTCATCGCACCGTACAGCCACTGCGACGACTGCGACCATTGCGGTTGCGACTTGCGCTGCGCGGGCACGGCGAACCCCTGCCCAAGGAACATGGGCAGCGCACAGAACAACGCCAAAGACAAACGGTTACGACGTGGCAATCTGGACACCATCGGCTGAAAGAGAAAGCGCGATAGCTTAAAATACCTACATGAAACTTTTAATGACCATATGTTGAACCCCCACGACCCGCCCGGCAAAACCATCACCGCCTACGGCCTCAACCACCACACCGCCGACGCCGCGCAGCGCGAAAAATACAGCTTCACCCCCGACGAAACCCTCACCGCCCTCGCCGCCTGCCGCGAAGCCAGCGGCGCGAGCGAAATCGCGCTGCTCTCCACCTGCAACCGCAGCGAAATCTACACCGTCGGCGGCGACCCCGCCCGCCTTGCCCAATGGCTCGCGGCGGCCAAACACACCACGCCGGAAGCCCTCGCCGCCATCACCTTCCACTACCGCGACCGCGATGCCATCCGCCACATCTACCGCGTCGCCAGCGGGCTGGACTCGCTCATCCTCGGCGAACCGCAAATCCTCGGCCAACTCAAACAGGCCTACCACCTCGGCAAAAAAGCAGGCACCATCGGCGGCGTGCTGGAGCGCCTCTTTCAGCAGAGCTTCGCCGTCGCCAAACAAATCCGCCACAGCACCCAAATCGGCGCCAACAACGTCTCCGTCGCCGCCGCCGGCGTCAAACTCACCCACCGCTTCTACGACGACCACAACCGCCGCACCGCGCTCATCGTCGGCGCAGGCGACACCGCACGCCTCGTCGCCAAATACCTGAAAGACAACGACATCAAGCGCCTCATCATCGCCAACCGCACCCTCGCCCACGCACAAACACTGGCCGAAGAACACGGCGGCTTCGCCATCAGCCTCGAACAACTGCCGGCGCAACTGCACGAAGCCGACATCATCATCGGCGCGGCGCGTAGCGACCGCACCCTCATCAGCCGCGAACACATCAAAGAATCCCTCAACCGGCGGCGCAACAGCCTGCAAGTCCTCATCGACCTCGCCATCCCGCGCAACTTCGACCCCGCCATCGACACCCTGAACCAGGCCTTCCTCTACAGCGTTGATGACCTCGAACAAATCATCGACGACAACCTCAAAGCGCGACAAAGCGCGGCACGGCAGGCAGAAGCCATCATCAACCTCTACGGCGACGACCTCATCGGCTGGCTGCGCTCCAAGCCACAACAACAAATCGTGCGCAAAATGCGGGAAAACGCCAACACCATCCGCGAACAACTCCTACAAGAAAGCTACCGCCGCCTCGCCCACGGCGAAGACCCGGCACAACTGCTCGAACAACTCAGCCGCAAACTCACCAACAAACTGCTGCACAACCCCAGCGAACTCATCCACGCCATCCCGCCCGACCACAAAGACTGGCTCGCCATCATCGCCGACACCTTCAAAACCGAGACCCACTAAATGCACCCCGCCATCCGCGAAAAACTCGCCAGCCTGCGCGAGCGCCACGAAGAACTCAACGGCCTGCTCGCCCTGCCTGAAACCGCCGCCAACCCCGACCAACTGCGGCGCTACGCGCAAGAACACGCCCAACTCGCCCCCGTCATCGCCATATTGGACGCCACCGAAGCGCTCGAACACCAACTGACCGACCTCGCCGACCTCGAAAGCGACCCCGAAATGGCCGAACTCGCCGCCGCCGAACGCCCGGCACTCGAAGCACAAATCGCCGCCAACGAACACGCACTCGCACGGCACATGATCCCCAAAGACCCGCTGGACGGTGCCGACATCTACCTCGAAATCCGCGCGGGAACGGGCGGCGACGAAGCCGCCATCTTCGCCGGCGACCTCTACCGCATGTACGGCAAATACGCCGAACAAAAAAACTGGAAAATCGAAATCCTCAGCGAAAACCCCGGCGAACACGGCGGCTACAAAGAAATCATCAGCCAAATCAGCGGTAACAACGTCTATTCCACCCTCAAGTTTGAGTCCGGCGCGCACCGCGTGCAGCGCGTCCCCGAAACCGAATCCGGCGGGCGAATCCACACCTCCGCCGCCACCGTTGCCATCCTGCCCGTCGGCGACGACATCCAGCCGGTAGAAATCAACCCCGCCGACCTCAAAGTCGATACCTACCGCGCCTCCGGCGCCGGCGGCCAGCACGTCAACAAAACCGACAGCGCCATCCGCATCACCCATCTGCCAAGCGGCATCGTCGTCGAATGCCAAGAAGAACGCTCACAACACAAAAACCGCGCCAAAGCCATGCGCCTGCTCGCCGCGCGCCTCCTGGACGCCGAGCGCACCAAAGCACAAAACGAACAAGCCGCCGAGCGCAAAAGCCTGGTCGGCAGCGGCGACAGAAGCGAACGCATCCGCACCTACAACTACCCGCAAAGCCGCGTCACCGACCACCGCATCAACCTCACCCTCTACAGCCTCGCTGACATCCTCGAAGGCGGGCTGGACGCCATCATCACCCCGCTCCAACAAGAACAAGAAGCCAACGCCCTGCTCGACCTACAAAACAGCCTGTAACCCGCCCCGCCCTAACTAAAAAACCTGTAAAACCGCCTGCGGGCAACATGGCGTAACCTTGCGCAATCGATGCTTCACAAGGAACACCCATGAATGCCAAACCCCTCCTCCTCGCCGCCCTGCTTGCAGGCTGCGCCAGCACCGCCCCGCACAACCTGCAACAAGAGCTCGCACAAAGCGCCATCCCCGCCGCGTGGATGTTTGAGAGCAGCGATCGCGCCGTGAACCAGCACACAGAATGGTGGCGCGACTACGGCAGCGCCGGGCTTGACCAGCTCGTCGCGCGCGGCCTTGCCCACAACCAGAACCTTGCCGCCGCCGGCTTTGCCTGGCAAAAAAGCCGCATCGCACTCGAAAACAGCCAAGCCAACCGCGCCCCCGACTACAGCGGCAGCATCGGCGCGGGCGTGAACCGCAACCTCAGCCACGGCGGCCGCACCAGCCAGAACTACAGCACCAGCCTCGGCGTCAGTTACCAGACCGATCTCTGGGGCAAACTGCGCCTCGCCGAGAGCAATGCCCAATGGGAAAGCGAAGCCAGCGCCGAAGACCTGCTCGCCACCCGCCTCTCCCTCATCGGCGACATCGTCAGCGCCTACCTGCAAATCGCCAACCTCAACGACCAACTGGCGCTGAACGCCGCCTACCGGCAAAACGCCGCACAAACGCTGGAACTCACCCGCACCAAAGAACGCGCGGGCAGCGCCAGCCAGCTTGACCTGCGCCAGGCGGAACAAAACCGCACCAGCCTCGACGCCAGCCGCGACCAATTGCAAAACCAGCGGCAACAGGCTGAAACCACCCTCGCCAGCCTGCTCGGCGCGCCCGTCAGCCGCGTCATCAGCGGCGAGCCGAGCCTGAAAGCCCTCACCGTCCCCGCCATTGACAGCGGCATCCCGGCGCACCTGCTCGCGCAGCGCCCCGACCTGCGCGCCGCGCAATACCGCCTGCAACAAAACATCGGCAACATCGCCATCGCCGAACGCGACTACTACCCCGACCTCAGCCTCGGCGCGAGCCTTGGCACCGGCGCCGACCGCCTGCTGCAACTGCTGCACAACCCCGTCGGCGCACTCACCGCCAACATCACCCTGCCCTTCCTCAACGCCCACAAAAAGGCGCTCGCCGCCAAAGAAGCCGAAACCGGCTACCAGCAAAGCCTCGCCAGCTACCGCCAGACGCTTTACCGCGCCCTCGGCGAAACGCAAAACGCCATCCTCAACCTCCAGCAAAGCCGTGACGAAGCCGCCAGCCTGCAAACCCGCCTTGCCCAGGCAAAAGACATCGAAAACCTCACCCGCATCCGCTACCAGGCGGGCGCGGCGAGCCTGCAAGACGTGCTGGAAAAAGAAAACGCCACCCGCAGCGTCGAAGAATCGCAGCTTGCCAACCGCTATGAGCAGCTCGCGCGCAGCCTGACCCTGCACCTCGCCTTGGGCGGCAACCTGCAAGACAACGAAAGCGCGCGCCCGCAGCCGTCGCCCGCCAACGCGCCCGTAACACCCCGTCGTTGACCATTTGAACCGCAGCAATTACCCGGCGAACCCCCGCTATAATGCCCGCTCCCACAATCCCACGGAGACCCCATGATTCAACTCCCCGCCATCCTCATCACCCTTGGCCTCGCCGCCGCGCTGGTCAACCCCGAAGCCCCGCGCCGCGCCGAACCCGACAGCCCGCCCGCCGTCGCCATCAACCAGCTGGCAGCTCCGGCGCACATGACGGCCACCTGGCCGGAAGACATCCTCGACGCTACCCGCGCCGCCAAAACCGACATCGCCTACACCCCCGGCGACGAACAAACCTGGTACTTCAACGCGGGCGGCAGCCCCGTTGACCAGGCGACCGCAGGCGGTTACTACCGCAAGGCGCTGGGCAAAACCGCCGATGGCCGTCTCGTCGTCCAGGACTACTACCAGGACAGCGGCAAACCGCAAACCGCGCCCTTCATCCTCAAAAAAAACAGCGACCCGCACGACTTTGACAGCGACAACAGCGACAGCAAAACCGTCTGGTACCGCGAAGACGGCAGCGTACAAAGCATCCAGGACTACCGCGACGGCAAAGAAAGCGGCCGCCACAACTTCTACCAGAATGGCCGCCTCGCCGTACAACTGCCAAAAGCGGATGGTGACGACGACCCGGCGGACGACCCCTACAACCGCGACCTCGGCGAAATCGGCAGCGGCCTGCGCCTCTACTATCCCAGCGGCAAACTGATGGCCATCCTGCAAAGCGACGACGACGGCGCGCAGATCCTCTACCGCGAAGACGGCAGCCCGCTCATCGCCGTGCATAACAGCGCCGATGACAAACCGAAAGAAGTCAGCAGTTGGGACAAAGACGGCAACCTCCTCGACAACGGCCCCGCGCCCGAAGAGCTCGCCCCCATCCGCGCGCGCGGGAAAGAACTGCTTGACCTCGTCAAAGCTGAGCTCTTCCCCGCGAACAACGCCCCCGACCCGTTGCCCGAACCCGTCGCCCTGCCCGGTCTGCTCCCGGAAAACATCCTCGATGCACGACAGGCGGGCGCCGCCACCCTCGACTACACCCCGCAGAAAGACGGCCAAACCTGGTACTTCGACGCCAACAATGCCCCCGTCGCCAGCGCCAGCCCCGGCGGTTACTACCGCAAGGCGCTGGGCAAAACCGCCGATGACCGCCTCGTCGCCCAAGACTACTACCAGGACAGCCACAGCCCGCAGACGGCGCCCTTTATCCTCGTCAAAGACGCCGACCCGCACGACTTCGACACCACCACCGCGGACAGCAAAGTCGTCTGGTACCGCAAAGACGGCAGCATCTCCAGCGTGCAGACCTTCGCCGGCGGCAAGGCACAAAGCCGGATGAACATCTACCTCGATGGCCGCCTCGCCGCACAAATGCCGCGCCCGGAGCACCTTGACGAGCCGGACGACCCCTACCGCGCAGCGGGCGAGCTCGCCGACGGCATCCGCTACTACCACGACAACGGCCACCTGCTCTACCTCTACCGGCGCTACGCCAACGAAAGCAGCGAAATCCTCTACGACCGCGACGGCAAGCCGCTTGCTGCCTGGCGCGAACGCGCCGACGCCCCGTCCGCCGCCTGGAATATAACCGACGAGCATAGCGAAAAACGCGGCGCACTCGACGAAGCCATCAGACGCCGCGACCACATCCAACAAATGCTCGAAGACGAAGACGACGCCAGCCCGGACGGGCGCGCACAAACCGGTGCGGAAGAAGAAAAACCCGCCGCCGCATCGCCCGCACCCTCGCAGCCATAGCCTTTGCGCCGACACAAGCGCGGCAATCCGCCAATACGATAGCGCGTAAACCGGCTCGTAGGGCGTGTGCCGCAGGCACGCACGCGTTCCCCATTTTTCCCGCGTGCGTGTCGGCTGCGCCGCCACACCCTACGCCCAGAATCCGCCATAGGGCGCACCATCCGGGTGATGCGACGATTTTGCGACGGTGGCAAGAAACCGTCAGCTCGTAGGTTGGGTTAGGCGCTTGCGCCGTAATCCAACGTAGAAATTGTTGGGTCTCTCGCTACGCGAGATACTGTAATCAAATGCAAGCGCCCGCCCGCAATTATCTGGCAACCCACTGAAATTAGACAACAAATAGCAAGGAGCGCGCCCCAAGCCTGTCGGAGATGATGCCCGTGCTGTTGGCGTGTGGCGGACTGAT